>ENA-OQEN01000464-OQEN01000464.1-human-gut-metagenome-genome-assembly--contig:-NODE-464-length-17748-cov-2.902957_pt1 | contig 17748 bp, 25 predicted proteins | sample MGYA00242791_ERZ504627 | MGnify/ENA primary metagenome ERZ504627 (study PRJEB26092, sample SAMD00036316) | human gut metagenome | host: Homo sapiens | study: EMG produced TPA metagenomics assembly of... | reverse complement strand
ATAGAAGCAAGTGTTGTCGACTTACCGGAACCGGTTGGTCCTGTTACAAGCACCAAGCCTCTTTTCTTCTTATACAACTGTACAACTGCTTCTGGAATTCCTAACTGATCCGGTCTAGGAATAATGGTATCGACCTTTCTGTAAGCAGCCGCCATATTTCCACGATCCATAAATACGTTTACACGGAATCGACCAGTTTCTGGAGATGCGAAGGAAAAATCGACCTCGCCCCGTTCTTTTAAGATCTGTTTATGACGATCATGCATCGTCGAACCGATTGCTTCTGCAGCATCTGCCGGTGTCATTGCCGGAAGCTCTACCTCCGTCAACCGGCCATTGATACGAAGCTTCGGAGGAATGCCTACCGCAATATGAATATCGGATGCATTCTGTTCCACCGCAAATGCCAGAAGTTCTTTCATGTCTATCATGTTCTTTTCTCTCCCTCTTTTACATTATAGTTTTAATATTCATCACCCGTCTCATATGTGATTTTCTTCATCTCACTAATCGACGTAATACCATTCAGTACATGCTGTGCTGCACCCATCTTCAAGGTCAGCATACCTTCTTTTAATGCCTGTTTCTCAATAACATCTGCCGTAGCGCCCTTAGAAATAACCGCCTGCAATTCCTTGGATACCGGCATCATCTCATATACACCAATTCGTCCTGCATAACCAGTATCTCCGCAAAGCGGGCATCCAACCGGCTCATAGATAATGACATCATCATCCATATCCTCTGCTTGACGCCAAGAATCTTCTTTTCTTCCGGTTCTGCTAATCTTGCCTGTTTGCAAGAGCTACAAAGTCTACGAACAAGTCGCTGTGCGATAACACCCACCAACGCATCGCCCGCTACATAAGGCTCAATACCCATATCGATGATACGTGTAACCGTAGATGCGGCTGAGTTTGTATGCAGTGTGGATACTACCAAATGTCCGGTGATAGCCGCCTGAACAGCAATCTGTGCAGTCTCACTGTCTCGAATCTCTCCGATCATAATAATATCCGGGTCCTGACGGAGGATAGATCGAAGGGCTGCCGCGAAAGTCATCTCTGCTTTTACATTTACCTGAACCTGATTGATACCGTCGATATTAGCCTCGACAGGATCTTCTACCGTGATAATATTTACATCTTCGGTATTTAACTCACTCAATGATGTATACAGTGTAGTTGATTTACCGGAACCGGTTGGTCCTGTTACAAGGATGATTCCATGTGGGTTACTCAGGATGCCGTCAAACACCTTCAATTCCTTTGGTCCAAATCCAAGCGCGCTCTTCGGTTTCGTCAGACCGTCCTTGGAAGTAAGTCTCATAACGGTTTTCTCACCATATACAGTTGGAAGGATAGATACACGGACATCGTACTCTCTCCGGTCAACCATAATTGTGATACGACCATCCTGTGGTTTACGTTTCTCTGCGATATCCATACCGCCGATGATCTTGATACGGGCACTGATACCTGCCAGAAGTCCAATATCGTAGGTCATAACATGCTTCAACGCACCATCAATACGGTAACGAACTCGAACGCTACTCTCCAGCGGTTCGATATGTATATCGGAAGCTCTCTGTCTGACACCGCTCTCGATAATCTGCTTTACCAGAAGTACGATTGGCGAGTTCTCGATATCTTCATTCAGCGCCTCTTCATCCGCATCATTGACGCCGTTCTCCTGCATCTCCTTACGGTACTGCTCAGCAGCCTCCATTGCCTGTGCATTACCATAATATTTACCAATTGCCTCCATGACATCATCTTCCATGGCAAGCAATGGTTCTACCTGTGTATTTGTCGCAATACCGATATCATCGATAGCATTTAAATCCATTGGATCTACATGCCACTCGCAGGATATTCGGATTATTCTCATCATATCCAATCGGGATTGCCTTATATTTGTTGACCAGGTTTTCCGGTACCTGTTTCAACAAATCTTCATCCAGTTTGCAGGCTTTCAGCTCAATGTAATCAATTCCCATCTGTGTCGTCAATACTGTAATCAAAAGTTCCTGCTAATAAAGCCAAGTTCCATGATTACATTACCGATACGACCACCATTTTCCTTCTGATAGGCAAGTGCCTCCTGAAGCTCTTCTTCCGTAATAGCCCCCGCTTCAACAAGCAAATCACCTATACGAATCTTTTTTCTTCCTCCAGTTATTCGCATAGCAATACCCTCTCATAAATTTTATAGTATGTACAATTATAGCATAGCCTATTTGAAAAAAAAAGCAATTTTTTGATATCTGTTTAAATCTGTCTAAGTCGTTTATTTTACATAACATTATGGTTCTTCAAGATTTTCATTTATCCAAGCCTACACCTTATCCAGCATATACGGAATAAAGCATATAGCAAAGTCATACATTCCATGAATCGCTGCTACCATAATATAATTGCACTTATTCCATTTATTGTATAATAGCGTGTATATAGCCCCGACGCAAAACGCAAATACCGCGTTTGATATATTATGTTGAAATAAGTGTGATAGTCCAAATAAAACGTTTGCTAAAATCGGAGCTATCCATTTTGCCTTATCTGTTACACTTTCCAAGCTTTCTTTAAATGCCACTCTATAAATGAGTTCTTCTGCAGGTCCAACCGAAAAAACGTAATATATAAAAAAGAAGACTATTGTCCACATATTATTGGTATAAAATCTTCCCACTGTTATTCCCATTTGATTTGCAATCACAAGCCACAAACAAGAAAGTGCTACTCCAATTACTACACCAATCCCAAAATCAAAAATCCATTTTTTATTAACTAATTGAACTCTTTGTTTAATACAATAAACAATAGATGGGACTGCTATCAGCCACGGAACTACTATTAACGATATTCTATATAAATGCATATTCCAAATATAGTCAGGCAGCCCCATCAGCACAGCCGATAATATAAATGTAAACAAAAACAACCGAACGAATTGAAAAACTTCCTTTTCCTTTTTTAGATGTATCTGCACATCATGTTTTAAGTGAAACATAACCCTCTCCTTCCCAAACCATTAGAATCATCATACCATCTTTTTCCATCTTGGAAAAGCACTATTTTCCATCATTCGTCATAGTATATACAAAGAGGGATAGCGAGGCAGCCATGCAGACTTTTCATCACCCGCTCTCTCCCGAAGAGGAATCGCATTATCTGCAAAAAGCAAAGGCGGGCGATCTATCCGCGCGCAATATCCTTGTAGAATACAATCTGCGTCTCGTCGCGCATATCGTCAAGAAATATCAGACTGGAAACCGCTCCACCGAGGATCTGATTTCCATCGGCACGATCGGCCTGATCAAAGCGATCAATACATATGATACCGACAAAGGTTCAAAGCTTGTCACCTACGCCAGTCGCTGTATCGAAAATGAACTTTTGATGCGGCTTCGTCAGGAACGCAAGGAAGCGCGTGAGATTTCCCTGTACGAACCAATCGGCACCGACCGGGAGGGAAATGAGATCAGTTTGATGGATGTCATCCGAATCGACGAAGAAAATGTGCTTTTGAATGTTATCACGTCCGAAAGTCTCAGAAATATCAATGACTTGTTTACCGAAATATTAGATGACCGCGAGCAGCAGGTAATCGCGCTCCGTTACGGTTTATATGACAATCAGGAGCTTACGCAGAAAGAGATTTCAAACCTACTCCATATCTCGCGCTCCTATGTCTCACGGATAGAGAAAAAGGCACTGCTTAAGCTGCGCAGTGCCTTGTGCGTATAATCATACCTTTTCTGATTTTCTCTGAATTTGAAACCTTCACACAGAGTAACTGTTTTGGATGCGGTGCAGATTCCATCTCTGTGCCGTGTTCGTCATGAATTGCAAGAACCTCTACGTCCACATTCTCGCCGTCAAACGCCATAACCTCGATCGCATCACCCACGCAGAATTTATTCTTCTGGTGGATAACCAGTTCTCCTGCCGCTGTCACTTCTTCAACTGTACCAAGGTAGACACGGTTCTTCACATAGGTGTTACAGTCGTAAATCTGTGTCTCCTCGTTTGGTTTTCCATAATAAAAACCAGTTGTAAACTGACGGAATGTGCATGCTGCGATTTCCTCACGGTAATGTTCCATCTTGCTCTCATACAATTCCTTCGATGTATAGTAATCATCAATTGCCTCCCGGTATGTCCGGGTAACAACTGCTACATACAGTGCTGTCTTCATACGTCCTTCTACCTTGAAAGAGTTGATTCCTGCGTCAATCATATCCGGGATATGCTCAATCATGCAGAGGTCCTTGGAATTAAAGATATACGTGCCTCTGTCATCTTCTTCCACTGGAAGATATTCGCCCGGTCGCTTCTCCTCCACAACCGCATATTTCCAACGGCATGGATGCGTGCAGGCTCCCTGATTTGCATCTCTGCCTGTAAAATAACTGCTGAGCAGGCATCTTCCGGAATAAGATATACACATCGCTCCATGCATAAATGCCTCGATCTCCATATCTGCCGGAATATGTTCCCGGATCGTTTTGATTTCCTTTAATGAAAGTTCCCGCGCCGCTACCACACGCGTCGCGCCCTGTTTTCTCCAGAAATCGTAGATCAGGTAATTCGTATTGTTCGCCTGTGTACTGACATGAATCTCAATGCCCGGCAGGATTTCCTTCGCCAATGTGAAAATACCCGGATCTGAAATGATAAATGCATCTATTTTCTCTTCAAGTCCAGTCTCTTTCAATTCATGGAAATACGCCTTGATTCCATCGATATCCTCATTGTGTGCAAATATATTTACCGTCACATACAGCTTCGCTCCATGCGCATGCACATAGTCTGCTGCTTCATGCATCTCTTCGATTGTGAAATTCCCAGCCTTCGCACGAAGTCCATAATTCTTGCCACCGATATAGACTGCATCTGCGCCATAATCAACTGCCACCTTTAATACTTCCAGACTTCCGGCAGGTATCAATAATTCTGGTTTCTGTAACTTATCCATCTTCGATCCTCTTTCATCCGTATGTATCCTGATTTCTCAACAAAATCATACACATACCTGCTATCCTGATATACTATAATACACTTTCCTTACATAATTCCCGCACAACCGAGATTGCCATGCCATCCCCAACTGGCAGAATGCTGTCTCCAACCGATCATCATGTGTGAGCACATACAGATATTCCCGCATCCGGTCATGGATCGTGCGGTTCCGCTTTTCCACCAGAAAATGGGATTCTAATACTTCCCCTTCCTGCAGGATGTTGTCCGATACGATCACACCGCCCGGTTTTAACACGCGCAGCACATCTGGCAGATAATAAATATACTGTGCCTTTGCTGCATCGACAAACGCAAACTCATAAGTATCATCTGGAAGCTCCTTCAACGTCTCTGCCGCATCTCCACAGATCACCTGAATCTGCGTCTCTTTTCCAAGCTGTTTGATATTTGTTCTTGCTTCCGCAGTCCGTTCCTCGCTCAATTCCAGCGTTGTGATCTGCGCATCCTCTGACAGAAATCCTGTCATGTAGATAGAAGAATAGCCGACGGCTGTTCCGATCTCCAGAACACGCTTCGGCTTTTTCAATAGTAACTGTGTCTTTAATAATTCTCTTGCCTCTGGCCGGATCACCGGAACACCGCGCTTTACAGCATCCCGATATAATTCTCCCAACGCCCCGGCATCCTCCTTTGCCATCGAACGGACAAAGGATGTAATTCTCGCAAACTCATTCATACTTATTCGTTTTCCTCGTCACTGCTTGTATCTATATTACAGATAATCTGCAATATCTCATCATAGGTCATGCTGGCTGACAAATGATATTTTCCACTTGTGATCTTATTTCCATAGCCCTTTACCTTTACCTTGGCATAAAAGACGTACTTATCTTCAATAATCTCCGCATCCTGCAAAGCACTTCCAATCTCCATGATCGAGGAATCTGCTGGAATATCGACCACGATATACTGCTGGCTTCCCGGATGGTATGCAACATTGCCAAATACGCCATAAGCAAAATTAAAAGAATATGTAAACAGCTTTACGATCAAAAATACGATCAGTATATTGACAAATAAACTGAACATAAACCCAGAAGAATTCTTTAAACCTTTTCGCAAATTCTCCTCTTTTTTACGCACATTTTTCCTGCTTGTTTTTTTCTTTGCTATTCCATTTGTTGTTTTTTCACATTTTCACTCATTGATGTAATCAAACTCCAATCCTTCTGCTATGGAATCAAACACCTGCTGCAGCAGTTTGCAGATCTGCTGTTCCGCCTGCAAAAAATCACTTACCACAGAGTTGTGCAGCAGTTCATCGTATTTCCTTGTCAGTTCTATCATCTCATCGTAAGGGTTTACGCCCTGCCGATTCTGAAGATCGTAATTCTTGGCACGGAATTCCTGCAGATGTCTGCTCAATTCCTCATTTTCAAGAAGCGCCTGTTTTGTCCGCAGGTAAGTGCGGTACTCCTCAGATGCCCGGATATGTTCATTTAATTGTTTGCTCTCGTTAATAACCTGTCTCATATTAAACCTCTGTGATAATCGGCAGAATCATCGGGCTTCGCTTCATCTTCTTCCAGAGGAAATCACTCAGCGCATCTCGAATCGTATTCTTCAATTTGCCCCAATCTGTAATTCCCCGGTCTAAGCAGTTATCCAATGCTTCCTGCACCACCTCGCGGCATTCATCCATCAGGTTCTCTGCCTCACGCACATAAACGAATCCACGGGATACAATATCCGGTCCGGCAACCTGCTGGTTGCTTCCTGCCTCCAGTGTCACGACAACGATCAAAAGGCCATTCTCGGAAAGTTGCTGACGATCACGCAATACAATGTTTCCAACATCGCCAACACCGAGTCCGTCGACCAGAATTCCCTGTGCCTGTACCTTTCCAGTCACGTCAAAGACATCTTCTCCTATCGACAGTACATCGCCGGCGGATAAGATCTTGACATTTTCCTTGGGAATTCCCATCTCTACTGCAAGCTCTGCATGGCGCTTCAGATGTCGGTATTCGCCGTGTACCGGAATCGCATATTTCGGTTTTGTAAGCGCATACATCAGTTTTATCTCTTCCTGACAGGCATGTCCGGAAACATGGGTATCCTGGAAGATTACATGAGCGCCCTTCATTTCAAGCTCGTTGATCACCTTGAAGATTGCCTTCTCATTTCCCGGAATCGGGCTGGATGAGAAGATAACTACATCGCCCGGCTTGATCGTGATCTGCTTGTGAATGCTGGCCGCAATTCTCGAAAGCGCTGCCATATTCTCGCCCTGACTTCCGGTTGTGATCAGTACCACCTGCTCATCCGGATAGTTCTTAATCTGGTCGATCTCGATCAACGTATTGTCCGGTATATCAATATAGCCAAGCTCCGAAGCTGTCTGAATGACATTTACCATGCTTCGTCCCTCGACAACCACCTTTCTGCCATACTTGTACGCAGATTGATAATCTGCTGTACACGGTCGACATTTGATGCAAATGTCGCAATGATGATTCGATGATCCTTGTTGTCATCAAACAAATGGTCAAATACTTTTCCGATCGTTTTCTCGGATGGAGTGTATCCTGAACGTTCCACATTTGTGGAATCCGCCATCAGTGCAAGCACACCTTTCTTTCCAAGTTCACCAAATCGTGGCAGGTCAATTGCCTCACCAAAGACCGGTGTGTAATCAACCTTAAAATCTCCGGTATGCACGATGATACCGGCTGGTGTATAGATCGCAAGTGCAGCCGCATCCGCAATCGAATGTGTCGTACGGATGAACTCGATACGGAACGCACCAAGTGTGATCATCTGTCCGTGTGTTACGATCTTTCTTCTGACGTTGTTAATATTTCCATGTTCACGAAGCTTATGCTCGATCAGTCCCATCGTCAGCTTGGTTGCGTAAATCGGCATATTCACTTCATTTTCTATATACGGAATCGCACCGATATGATCCTCATGTCCGTGCGTGATTACAAGTCCCTTTACCTTGTCCGCATTTTCCTTTAAGTATGTGACATCCGGGATGACAAGGTCGATACCAAGCATCTCATCCTCCGGAAATGCAAGTCCACAGTCTACGACAATAATACTGTCCTCATACTCGAACGCGGTAATGTTCATTCCGATCTGCTCTAATCCCCCAAGCGGAATGATCTTCACCGACTTATTATTCTGTTTCATTCTAAACTAAACCTCCAAATCAATGTCTTCCAACAGCTCATCAAAGATCTTGATCACTGCTTTCAATTCGTTCTCGTCTTCTACTTCTGCGTAAGAAACGACATCTCCTTCGCTGTCCGGTTCTTCTTTCAGTACAAAGAAACTGCCATCCTCACTTTCTTCGTCATCTGTCACCAGAATGTAATTCACTCCAAAAAGCGTTGTCTGTTCTAATACATACAACTCGATATCTCCATCTTCTGTTTCAAATGTAATCTTCTCACTCATCTCTTTTATGTGCCTCTCGATCCAGATAACTCTGCAATATGATAGCTGCCGCCATCTTGTCAATGTGTTCTTTTCTTCCGCTCACGCACACACCCGTCTCTTCTAAAATCCGGTTTGCTTCCACTGTCGTGAGCCTTTCATCCTCAAATATTATCGGCAATCCGGTTCTGCGTTCCAGATTCTCCGCAAATTCTCTCGTTGCCTGAACTCTTGGTCCTTCCGTATTGTTCATCATCTTGGGAAGTCCAAGTACGATTTTATCCACGTCGTGCTCCACCACGAGTGCCTCAATCCTTGCATAGTCTGTCTCAGTTTATTTTCTTGTTTTCGCTCGATCGTCTCGAGTGGCTGTGCAATCAAACAAGTTGCATCTGACAATGCAACGCCAACTGTCTTCGAGCCATAATCCAGTCCAAGGATTCTCATATCGTCCCGCTCCTTCTGTCAAGCAGAAATACCACGCAGTGTTTCTTACTTGAGCCGTGTCTCAATATAGTTCTCAAGAAGTACCTCTATGATCTCATCCCGCTCTGCTTTCATGATCAGACTTCTCGCATTTTTGTAACTTGTAATGTAGGTTGGATCTCCACTCATCACATAACCGACAATCTGACTTACAGGGTTGTATCCTTTCTCAGATAACGCCTCATACACCTGCTCTAAAATGTCAGATACCTCTATATTTGATTCATGGATAATTCCTATGTCCTGAGTATTTTGATTGTTCACTTTCTCACGTCCTTCTTTATTGCATTAAAAAACATTTGGCTTTATTTTAATATATGTAGCCTAAAATAGCAACTCTTTTATTTCAGCATGCCAAAGAAATCATACTGGTTTGTCTCTGGCAGATCGCCGAGGATTCCAAGTTCTTCCATCACATCGAGGATCGTCTTTGACACCTTTCCACGGATACGGATATCCTCTTTTGATGTAAATGTGCCGCCTTTTGCTGCTTCCTCCAGCTGTTGCGCCGCCTTTAAGCCCATGCCGGCAATGGATGCAAAGCTCGGCATGATCTTTCCATCTATGATCTGGAAACGATCTGCCTTTGCACGGTACAGATCGATTGGCATAAACTCGATACCTCTCGCATACATCTCCTGTACCAGCCGCATATCACGCACCATATCCTTCTCGGTCGCACTCATATCATTCTTATCTTTCTTCTGCAAGGCAGCCAGATTTTCTTCCAGTGCCTCCTTGCCAAGACACATCTGCTGATAGTCAACGCCGACGCACGGATACTGAAAAATGCCGTGTAATATGCAAGCGGATATTTAATCTTGTAATATGCTACACGCCAGCCCATCATAACATAGGCAACCGCATGTGCCTTCGGGAACATGTACTTGATTTTCTCACATGACTCCATGTACCATTCTGGAACATCATGCTTACGCATCTCCTCTTTCCACTCATCCATTGTCACATTTGCCTTTTGCAACGATACCTTTTCGTACCTTCTCCATGATGTTAAATGCAAGTCCCGGTTCCAGTCCCCGGTAGATCAGATACGTCATAATATCATCTCGTGTACAGATCGCGGACGAAAGCTCACAGACACCCTCCGCAATCAGTGTCTGTGCGTTTCCAAGCCATACATCCGTACCATGGGAAAGTCCCGCGATACGCACCAGATCCGAAAATGCTTTCGGCGCAGCTCGATCAACATCTGCATCGCAAAATCTGTACCAAACTCCGGAATTCCGAGTGTACCAAGCTTCGTGCCGCCGATGTCCTCCGGTTTGATACCAAGTGCTTCCGTGTTATGGAACAAAGACATAACATCTTTATCATCCAGCGGAATCGTCTTCGCATCCAGTCCGGTCAGATCTTCCAGACGACGAATCATCGTCGGATCATCATGACCGAGAATATCAAGTTTCAACAGGTTATGGTCGATGGAATGGTACTCAAAATGTGTTGTAATAATATCGGTTGTTGTGTCGTTCGCCGGATGCTGGATCGGCGTGAACGAATAAATCTCCTCATGCTTTGGCAGCACGATCATACCACCCGGATGCTGTCCGGTTGTACGTTTCACGCCTGTCAGTCCCAAAGCGATACGTTCCATCTCACAACGCCGTTTTACCTGCTCATGCTCTTCGTAATATTTGTACACATATCCAAATGCGGTTTTCTCTGCCAGAGAACCAATCGTTCCCGCACGGAATGCCTTTCCCTTTCCAAAAAGTTCCTCTGTATAAGCATGTGCTTTGGGCTGATACTCACCAGAGAAATTCAAATCAATATCCGGCTCTTTATCGCCATAGAAACCAAGGAATGTCTCAAACGGAATATCGTGTCCTTCCTTCGTCATCAGCGTGCCACACTTTGGGCATTTCCGGTCAGGCATATCACAACCAGACTGTCCTTCGAACTGTTTCACAAAATCCGAATCAAAATCCGTAAAATAACACTTCGGACAGATGTAGTGTGCCGGAAGTGGATTTACTTCCGTGATACCTGCCATCGTCGCAACAAAGGACGAACCAACCGAACCTCGGCTGCCTACCAGATAGCCATCGCCGTTCGATTTCCAAACCAGCTTCTGGGCGATGATATACATAACCGCAATCCATTCGAGATAATAGAATGCAGTTCCCGTTTCAGTCTCGCCTCTACGATCTCCGGCAGATTCGGTCCATAGATCTCATGCGCTTTGTCATAACAGATTGTCGTCAGTGTCTCATCAGAATTATCAATGATCGGCGGACATTTATCCGGCCGCACCGGTGAGATACGCTCGATCATATCATTGATTTTATTTGTATTTGTAATAACAACTTCTTTTGCAAGATCACTTCCTAAATACTGGAACTCCGCAAGCATCTCGTCTGTTGTACGGAAAAACAGCGGTGGCTGACGGTCTGCGTCATGGAAGCCCTTTCCCGCCATCATGATCCGCCGGTATATCTCATCCTCCGGATCGAGGAAATGCACATCACAGGTTGCAACGACCGGCTTGCCAAACTGTTTGCCTAGATCGCAGATCTTCCGGTTGACATCCTGCAGATCTTCCACGGTCTTTACCGGTGCTTTCTCATCATCAAGCAGGAACATGTTGTTTCCAACCGGCTGGATCTCATAGTAATCATAGAAATTACAAAGTCTTGTGATTTCATCCTCGCCCTCTCCGTACAATACTGCACGGTAAAGCTCGCCCGCCTCACAGGCGGAGCCAATGATCAGACCTTCCCGGTATTTGTTGATCAGACTCTTCGGCATACGTGGACGCCGGTTAAAATATGTCAGATGCGACTCAGAAATCAGACGGTACAGATTCACTCGTCCAACCTCATTTGCCGCCAATATGATACCATGATACGTTTTTGCTTTCCGGATTGCATCCGGAGATGCAGCACCCGCTTCGTTTAACTCATGGATCGTTGTAATACCTTTTTCTTTGATCATCTTGATCATCTTGACGAAGATCTCGGCTGTAGCAGCCGCATCATCGCAGGCTCTGTGGTGATGCTCATTTACAACACCAAACTGCTTGCACAGACGATCCAATGTATATTTACCAAGCTCTGGAAGCAGGATATGCGCCAGTGTCATCGTATCCACGATCGTACTGTCAAACACCAGTCCCAGCCGCTTTGCATTCTCCCGTATAAATCCGGTATCAAAGGTGGCATTGTGCGCAACTACACTTGCATCGCCAATATACTCTAAAAATTTCGGCAGGATCACTTCGATTGTTGGTGCATTCTGCACCATCGCATCCGTGATGGATGTAAGCTTCGTGATCGTATACGGAATCGGCACCTCCGGATTGACAAATTCAGAGAATGTATCCTGTATCCTTCCATCCTTAATCCGCACGGCACCAATCTCAATGATACGATTATTTGTCGGGCTTAAACCTGTGGTTTCTATATCAAATACCACATATTCCGAATCAATCTTCTGTCCTTTTTCGTTCTGGATTAGTCCCTTTACATCATCAACAAAATAGCCCTCTACACCATAGATGATTTTAAAGTCCTCGCCTTTTTTGAGCTGGTGATTTGCAATCGGGAATGCCTGTACAACACCATGATCGGTGATTGCAAGCGCTTCATGCCCCATTCCTTCGCTCGGGCAATAACTTTTTCGATGCCAACCACACTATCCATCTCGCTCATGATTGTATGCAGATGCAGCTCGACACGTTTTTCAAGCGCGTTATCCATCCGTTTCTCCCGAAAATCATTTGCCGGTTTGATTCCGGCAACGGATGAAAAGGTGATTTCCTTACTGTAGCTGTCATACATTGGCACACCTTTTATGATATAGAATTTTCCCTTCTGCAATTCATCCAGCAACGGTCCCCGGTCATCCGGTGATACAAACAGTTTGAACATGATCGTGTCTGTAAAATCGGTGATCGCACCTGTGATGATAAACTTTCCACTTCGCAGTTCGCGATCTTCCAATGCAATTACCTGTCCATGGATACAACATTCACCGGTACCTTCTTCGAGTGCCTCAATCTTGACAATATCCGCCTCACAGTTTCTGCCATAGAACACATCCGTCCTGTGACTGCTGCTTGCGATAACTTCCATAATCGCCTTTCCCTGAGAATTTGCGATCGGATCTGGCACCTGCGCCATAGGATTTGGCTGCTGCAGCCGCTGGTTTTGCACTGGATGCGGCTGGCTGTGGAGACTTTGATGTATCTGTCTTTGCAGCCGTTTTTGCTTCTGCCTGTTTATTTTCATCCTTGGCAGTCTTTTTATCTTCTGCATTTTTCTCTTTTTCCGAAGCATCCGAAGCAGCTTTTGCTGCCTGTAATTCTGCATTTTTCTCCTCGATCGTACGGAGCTCCTGCTGTAAGCGCAGGGCATTTGCCTGCCGCAGCTTCGTTTTCTGCTCTAAGGAATAGCTGAATCCAACTTCGATTTCCTTTCCAAAATGGTCACGAAAATAAGACACGAGAAAATCCCGTATCAGTTTTTCATGTTCCTTTGCAACCGAGGAATGTTCGACCGCAATGCTGATCACATCCTCGTTATAATACCACTCCGCCCGGCTCATCAACCGAAATGCAATCCGGCTGATGCTACGCAGTTCCTCTAACAGGCTTTCTTTATAATTCTCCGCAATCTGTCTCACATCATACTGTTTCGAAAGCTGATATCGCATAAATATCTGGATTTTCTTTCCTGCACCACCCATATGATATGCATGCTGTGTCAGCAATGCTTCCATACGGGTAATCATATGATATGGGATCAGGTGGTCACTTTGCAGTGTAACAATCATCTGTTTTTTTGTCTCGTAGGTTTTGATACTCTCCACCTGCGTATCCGAAAAAAGGGCGTCAAGTTCCGCTCCACCCTTAAAAGCCGGAAATACATTACAAAATGTTTTGTTATCCACGTTTTTACTCCTCTTCCCAGTGATCCAGCTCGTACTTCAGTGCTGCAAGCAGATTCTCCTGTGGAACTTTCTTAATGATCTCACCGCGCTTCATCAGAAGTCCCTCACCATTGCCGCCTGCAATACCAAGATCTGCCTCCCGTGCCTCACCAGGTCCGTTTACCGCACAGCCCATCACAGCAACCTTGATTGACAGATGGTCATAGCCGGCAATCAGTTTCTCTACATCATTCGCAAGTCCGATCAGGTCGATCTTTGTTCTGCCACAAGTCGGACAGGACACGAGCTCGATTCCATCCTTGCGCAACCCTAACGTCCGCAGGATCAGCTTTGCCGATGTAATCTCCTCAACCGGATCTCCCGTCAGAGACACACGCATCGTATCGCCGATTCCCTGTCCTAAAATCATACCAAGCCCTACCGCAGACTTGATATTGCCACGATAGACTGTTCCAGCCTCTGTAATTCCAACATGCAGAGGATAACTCGTCTGTTCCGCAATCAATTCATGCGCATGTACACACATCATAACATCCGAACTCTTGATACTGATCACAAGGTTATCATAATCACATTCTTCGATCATCCGTACCTTATCAAGTGCAGACTCCACGATACCTTCCGCTGTCACGCCACCATATTTTCAACCAGATTCCGCTCTAAGGAACCGGAATTCACACCGACACGAATCGGAATATTCCGCTCTTTCGCTACTTTTACAACCTTCTTCAGATTCTCTTCTCCGCCGATATTTCCCGGATTGATCCGAATCTTATCTGCACCATATTCCATCGCAAGAATCGCAAGCCGATAGTCAAAATGAATATCTGCCACGATTGGAATATGGATCTGTTCCTTGATCTTATCAAATGCCTTTGCAGCCGCCTCGGTATTCGCGGTGGAACGGATGATCTGACAGCCTGCCTGCTCCAGCTCCAGAATCTGCGCCACGGTTGCGTCTACATCAGATGTCTCTGTATTTGTCATAGACTGAATCGCAATCGGATTGCCGCCACCGATCACGACACCGCCAATATTTATCATTCTCGTCGTATCTCTGTGTGGAAGTGTTTTTTTCGTTCCGTATCTCATAATCACAACCCCTTTTCTAACCTTTTAGAAAAATGCATTCTTAATATCATTAAAGAATACTACAACCATCAATACCATAAGTAACGCAAATCCGATGAAGTTCACAATCGCTTCCTTCTCCTGTGGAATTTTCTTTCTACGGATTGCCTCAATAAACAGGAACAACAGTCTGCCGCCATCCAGTGCCGGAATCGGAAGCAGGTTCATGATACCCAGATTCACACTCAGCAAGATACTCCAGTTTAAAAGATTCAGTATTACATTGATTACTGCCTCTTTCTGCGTTGTGCTGATATCCTTCGCCTCTTCAATCACTTCGTTCATGGCACTTCCAACACCAACGGGACCCATGATATCTCCATTTTTCACGCCGCCAGTCACGATCATCCGAAGTCCCGTCACCGTCGCTTTCACCCAATATCGAAGCTCCAGACCTGCATATTTGATATCATTTCCAAATCCGGTGGACGCGACATAACCTCCAGCAACTCCAAGTTATAATTTCCTTCATTGTCCACCTTTGGTGTTACAACAACCGATTCCTTTGAACCATCTGCATGCTCAATCGAAAGTGTTACCGGCTTGGAAGGATTCTCTGCCTGCATATAGAGTAAAATCTCACGATAATTATAAATCTTCTTGCCATTAATCGCTGTCACTGTATCTCCAACAACGATTCCAGCATCCTCCGCCGCAGAATGTTCTACCACGGTTGTAAGTCTGGCAGGATCACAGCCCGTAAAATGAATCAATACAATCGAAAAACAAATGCCAGAATAAAGTTAAACACAGGGCCTGCCGCAATCACCAGAATCCGTGCCAGCAGCGGCTTGTTGTTAAACGCATTCTCATCTTCACTCTCGCCATCTTCCCCATCATCATGCAGTACCCACCAATCGGCAGTAAACGCAGGGAATATTTCGATCTCCTTTCTGTATTGAAAAATAGCCGGTCCCATACCAATGGAAAACTCCATAACCGCGATCTTATTCATCTTTGCAACAATAAAGTGTCCGAACTCGTGAAAAAACACGATTACACCAAACACCAATATAATCAGAATAATGTTCATACAATCTCCTTTTACATCGAAACTCTATCAACCGAATTGTCGTTCAATATAGTCATATACAGCGTTCCGTCTCCAGAATCTCTTCAAGTGTCGGATTCGCAATGGTCTTATGCTCCCCCATACAGGCTTCAATTATATCATAGATTTGTAAAAATTTTATGTCCTTGTGCAGGAACTTTGCAACCGCACATTCATTTGCCGCATTAAGTACCGTCGGCATAGATCCACCAGTTTTAATTGCCTGATATGCAAAATCCAGTCCCTTGAATGTCTCTCTGTCTGGTTTGCTTGTGATGATTCCGGCAATCTTCGAAAAGTCAAGGCGGTCACCAGCCAGATATCTACGTTCTGGATAATAAAGCGCATACTGGATTGGCAGGCGCATATCTGCAGTTCCAAGCTGTGCCTTGATCGCACCATCCTCGAATTCCACCATCGAATGAATGATGCTCTGCGGCTGCACAACAACCTCGATATCCTCCGGCATCACATCGAACAGCAGCGCGCTTCAATAACCTCTAAACCTTTGTTTACCAGTGTTGCAGAATCAATCGTAATTTTTCTTCCCATAGACCAGTTCGGATGTTTCAATGCATCCTCCACTGTAACATCCTTTAATTCCTCTCTTGTATTTCCAAGGAATGGTCCGCCTGATGCTGTGATCAGAAGCTTTGCTATCTTGTTTTCTCTTTCCCCATGCAGGCACTGGAATATTGCAGAATGCTCACTGTCTACCGGGAGAATCCGGACATGGTATTCCTCTGCCAGCTTCATGATCAGATGTCCGGCAGTTACCAGTGTCTCCTTGTTTGCGAGTGCGATATCTTTTCCCGCCTTGATTGCCTCGATCGTCGGACGGATTCCGATCATACCAACGATTGCTGTCACAACAAGTTCCGCTGGCTCATATGTAGCGACCGCAATCAGTCCATCCATACCATAAACGATCTTACAATTAAAATCAGACAAGGCAATCCGTAACGCATCTGCCTTGTCTTTGCTTTGTACACTTACGAGTGCCGGTCTGAATTCCCGCACCTGTTTTTCCAGTAATTCTATATTATTTCCTGCTGCTAAGGCTCCGATACGGATATCTGCATTGGCACGCACGACGTCGAGCGTCTGTGTACCAATCGAACCGGTCGAGCCGATAATCGCGATTGTTCTCACATTGCGCCTCCTAAGTTTCCAATCATAATTGAAAAGCAATAATATACGATTGGTGCTGTAAAAATAATACTGTCAAACCGATCCATGATACCGCCATGTCCCGGAATCAGCTTTCCGTAATCCTTAATGTCATTATTTCGCTTGATGGCGGATGCGGTCAGATCTCCAATCACCGCAAATCCGGCTCCTACAGCGCCTGCCACTGCAAAAATAAGTGGTGCATTTGTTAATTCATATACTTTTGCATTGAAGAATATTCCATACAATGCGCCAATCAATGCAGAACCAAAAATACCGCCAAATGAAAGATACTTTTTTTCCTTCATCTGGCGGTTGTATTACATAGTCAGATTCTATTATAAAAGAACTGTGATCGTCAGTCCGTTTCTTGTTTTGTTTTCTGCGGTAATCTTACCTTTGTGCGCCAGCTTCTTTTTTATTATGCAAGCTCCTCCGGTTTTTCCACTTCATAATCAGACCACTGTGTAGTAGAAGATGCTCCTTTTACCGTTACGGTATTTCCTTTGTTATCAATACATTTTGTTCGTTTCGATAAGCACACTATAAAGGCGGAACTTTAATTCTACTTTAAAG
>ENA-OQEN01000463-OQEN01000463.1-human-gut-metagenome-genome-assembly--contig:-NODE-463-length-17794-cov-2.874908_pt1 | contig 17794 bp, 19 predicted proteins | sample MGYA00242791_ERZ504627 | MGnify/ENA primary metagenome ERZ504627 (study PRJEB26092, sample SAMD00036316) | human gut metagenome | host: Homo sapiens | study: EMG produced TPA metagenomics assembly of... | reverse complement strand
ATGTAAAATACTTATATTGCATTGGCTATTATTCGGTAAACGTATGATACTATCGACCAAGCGCATGCGGGCGCGCATCGCGGACAGGTGCATGCAGGCACATCGCAGTCAGGTGCATACAAGCGCACGTCGGCGCTATCGGCAAACGCGTGCAAGCGCACATCGAGCGTCGGCACCACCTCTTGAACGGAGGCCAACCAGTGGAACTTCGCGCCCTGAGCTACTTTCTCATGATTGCCCGCGAGGGACCATCTCCGGAGCGGCCAACGTGCTCCACCTTTCACAGCCCACGCTCTCACGCCAGATGCAGGAACTCGAGCACGAGCTCGGATGCACGCTGTTCGAACGGGGCAAGCGACGGATCGAGCTCACCGAAGAGGGCATGCGCTTGAGGAGCCGTGCGGAGGAGATCGTCGACCTCGTCGACCGCACGGAGCGGGATTTTCGCACATCGCCCAACACGCTTGCCGGCGAGGTGCGCATCGGCGGCGGAGAGACCCCGGCCATGTCGCTCATCACCGATATCATTGCCGAGCTGCAAAGCGCCTATCCGCTCATGACATTCAGCCTGTACAGCGGCAACGCCGTGGACGTGAGCGAGCGCCTCGAGACCGGGCGCATCGACTTCGGTCTCTTCCTGGGCCCGACGGACCTGGGACGCTTCGAATCGCTCCCGCTACCTGCGCAAAACGCCTGGGGCGTGCTCATGCGCCAAGATGATCCGCTAGCGGCGCGCGAGCGAATCGCGCCCGAAGACCTCATAGGGAAGCCCATCATCTATCCCAGCAAGCCGGAAACGAAATGAGCCGCTGGTTCAAACGCGACCTGGAAGATCTCGATGTCGTGGCGACGTACAACCTGCTGTACAACGCTGCCCTTCTCGCGCGCAGAGGCGTTGGATACGTGCTCGGCCTCGAGGGCATCGCCGCTACCTCCCCCACGAGCGAGCTCGCGTTCCGCCCGCTCGACCCTCCGCTCGACGCCGACGTTTCCATCGGATGGAAGCGCTACCAAAGCTTCTCCCCCGCCGCGAGCGTCTTCTTGCAGAGCATCCGCGAACGATGGGGATAGCGGCGCGCTAGGGGATTCGGCAAGCTGCAGGGATTCGTCGTGCTCCGGGCTTCGGTGAGCTGCAGCGCTTCGTCGGGCTCCGCCGCGCGGGGCTTCCCGTTGGTCCCGCTACCATGAGGCGAATACGCGCCCTGCACTATAATCGCTGACAGGCACGAAGCATCGAACACCATCGACCGGAAGGCATCACATGGACGAACGGAAGCGCGCACGATTCCTGCGGTGCAACACACTTCTCGCCTGCCCGGTATGCCGCCTGCCGCTCGAGCTCCACGGCACCTCGCTTGCCTGTGAGGCGGGTCATCGCTTCGACCTTGCCCGCCAGGGATATGTGAACCTGCTGCGCGGGAGCAAGAAGCCCGCTCGGTATGGCCGCGAGTCGTTTCACCTGCGGCGCACGGTGTTCGAAAACGGCCTCTACGAGCCGATCGCCGAGGCCCTGTGCCGTGAGGTAGCCTCCTTGGGAGAAACGGCACGTCGCGTGCCCCGTGTACTCGATGCCGGATGCGGCGAGGGCTACTTCGCCCGTAGGTGCGCGCGCGAACCGGAGCCGAGGTCTGCGCCTTTGACATCTCGAAGGATTCGGTGCAGCTTGCCGCCGGCCTCGATGCCGATGATGGCATCGCCTGGCTCGTCGCCGACCTCGCCGCGATCCCCATCCTCGACGGCAGCATCGATTGCGCGCTCGATGTGTTCTCGCCCGCCAATTATGATGAGCTCCGCCGCGTGCTCGCGCCTGGAGGCATCGTGATCAAAGTCGTCCCCACCGCCCGGCACCTCCACGAGCTCCGTGAGCGCGCCGCGGGGCAGCTCGTCCACAGCTCGTACTCCAACCAGCGCGTACTCGATCATTTCTCCAGCTGTTGCACGCTCTGGAACCATTACACGGTCTCGAGCGCGCATCCCATCAATCCCGACGCGCTCGACGCGCTCATCCATATGACGCCCCTGCTCTTCAACGTCGACACGGAGCGCATCGACTGGAGCGGGCTCACGCACGTGACCGTCGAGGCCGAGGTGCTCATAGGCACTTCGAGTAACGCGGCGAACGGCGGCCACAGGGTGCCGGGGACACCTCGTTCGCCCGGCGGTTATACTTGATGCGGTCATGCGAGAAGGGAGGCGCACCGTGGCTACGCGCGTGCTGATCATCGAGGACGACGCCGACATCAACCAAATCGTCGCCACACGCCTTGAGCGCGACGGCTACCTGTGCACGCAGGCGTTCTCGGGCAGTGAGGCGAAGCTGCTCCTCGAGCGGGGGTTGGAGGCGCACGCCGCGAACACACATGCGCACACCCCACGTCCGGACTCGCACGCCGCAGACAAGACCGAAGATTTCCCCTTCGACCTCATCATCAGCGACCTCATGCTCCCGGGCACGACCGGCGAGGAACTCGTTGCAGCCATCCGCGAGCACGGCGCAGACGTGCCCGTTATCGTGATCTCGGCCCGCACCACGGCGGCGGACAAAATCGACCTGTTGCGCCTTGGCGCAGACGACTACCTCACCAAGCCCTTCGATCTCGACGAGCTTGCAGCACGCGTCGAGGTGCAGCTTCGCCACCGCGGCCATACCGTGGCAGCAAGCGGCGCCAAATCGACGCTGCGCTTCCGTGAATGGGAGCTCGACCACGAGGCGCGAACCTTCACCGCTGCCGGCACGCCCATAGACCTCACCCGCATCGAGTTCAACATCGTCGAGATGCTCATGAGCACCCAAAGCGCGTCTTCACCAAGCAGGAGTCTTCGAGGGCGCATGGGGCGAGCCGTACGCAGCCGACGCGAACACGGTGAACGTCCACGTCTCGAACATCCGGACGAAGCTCAAGCCAACGGGCACCGCCGATTACATCAAGACCGTCTGGGGCATGGGCTTCAAGCTCGTCGACTGAGGGGCCGCCGACACTCCGTGGGTCATTTCGGGACGTGTTTCAAACGACTCATTTGGGTCATTTGAAACAGTCCCAAAATGACCAGCTCCCGGCGCGGGCAAAACGTGCAAAAACAGACATTCCTGTGCGGAGCAGCGGTCCGCGCCCGCACGATACCCCGGCGCATTTTGAATCAGGCTTTAGACTTCCTTAAAGGTTGCTTCAAGGTTCATGAAGAATCGCCCTCCATACTTAATGCCAACAAACGGAAACCCAGAGATTGGAACCGCTATGAACGTCATCCAGATCAACGGCCTCACCAAGCGTACGGCGGAACGCGCGCCGTCGATGGCCTCAACATGCGCGTGGGTCAGGGCGATATCTACGGCTTCGTGGGAAAGAACGGCGCGGGCAAATCCACCACCATGAAAATGATCGCCGGGCTCGTAACGCCCACATCCGGCAGCATCAAGCTCTTTGACGAGCAGCGCACGGACGGCGGGTTCTCGAGCGCCTTCTCGCGCATCGGAACGCTTATCGAGCAGCCGGGCCTGCTGCCGAATTTCTCGGCATTCGAGAACCTCATGATGAAGGCACTCTCTATAGGCGTTGTCAGGCCGCGCGAACAATGTACCGAGTTGCTAACGCTTGTTGGACTTGAAGACGCCGGCGCGCGCAAGACGAAGAAGTTCTCCCTTGGCATGAAGCAGCGCTTGGGCCTCGCTCTCGCGCTCGTGGGCTCGCCCGACCTGCTACTCCTCGACGAGCCGTTTAACGGCATCGATCCAGAAGAAACCCGCGCGCTGCGCAGCGTGCTCATGCGCCTCAACCACGAACGCGGCGTGACCATGGTTATCTCAAGCCATGTGCTCGACCAGCTCAACCGCATGGCAACGCGCTTCGGCGTCATTCGCGAAGGCAGCATGGTGCGCGAGTTTACCGAGGAAGAGCTGCATGCCGCCTGCGGGAGCTCGGTGCGCGTGAAGACCACCGACCCCGCGCGCAGCCTCGCCATCCTCGAGGAGCATCTGGCGGGAGCGACGTTCCGCGTTGAGCCGGACCATGGCATCGTGGTCGCCGGAGCGGGTGGGACGCGACACGCGGCCGCGGCGTTTGGCGGCGCAGCGGGCGACGCGTCGGCGAGCGGTGCGCCCCGGGCAGAGGAGATTTCTCGCGTGCTCTCCGCCGCCAATCAAACGATCGTCGAGCTCAGCGTGCTCGAACGCGACATCGAAGAGTATTTTGTGGAACTCATGGGAGGAGCAGACAACGCCACCCTCCCCACCATCGAACCACGGAGGTAGACCATGGGAGGCCTCATCCTCGACACCATCCTCATCGGCGCCATCGCGTATCTGCTTTCCTCGGGGCGCCGGCGCTAGCGAGCCAGCCAGCAGCCGAAAGAGCCGAGGCGCTGCTGCCAGCGAGCTCGCGCGCAGCAGCAAGCGCCCCGGCGCACCTGAAAGCAACCCCGAAACCCACCTCTCACAAGAGCACGTGCCCCTATTGGGCCGTGCTCCCCATGGAAGGAGCCCCCTATGTTGAACCTTCTGAAAGCCGACCTCTACCGCATCACCCGCGTCCACGGCCTGCGCGGAGCCCTCTGGCAGTACCTCGGATTCTGCCTGGCAGTATATGCCTTGCTGTTCGGTTCGTTCCTCATGTTCGATCCATCCGGCGATATGATTCGCAGCTTCACGGTGTTCTCGGCCCCGAGCACTATGCTTGGCTCCATGCTCGGCAGCCTCATACCGCTGTTCGTCTGCTTTTTCGTGGTTGAACACTGCCTCGCCGACTTCAAGGAGGGCTTTGTGCGCAGCCTCGTGCCTGCCCGCACCGGGCGCCTCTCCTATTTTGCGGAGCGCATCGTGTTCGCCGGCGTCGTAACGGTCATCGTGTTCGCCTCGCTGAGCCTCATCACCCTTGCGCTGGGAGCCGTATTCGGCATGCGCTTCGAGACGATGGATGACCCGCTGGCCTTCATCGCTTGGGCGGTCGCATCGTGCATGAACGTCTGGGCGCTTGCCGTGCTCTCGCTCATCCTCGTCTACGCTACGCGTATCGTCCCCATAAGCTACATCGCTCGTTCATGCTCTGCAGCGCGATCGCTCCCGAGACGCTTTCGCTTGCATCCGGCCTCATCCAGCGTATGCGCCCGGACTCATGGGCGTTGCCGATGTGCTCAGCGAGCTTGTGTGCTGGATACCCTCCAACTTGACCAACTGGCTTTTCGCTGGTGGCGCATTGTCGATGGCCGCGGGCTGGGGCGCACTCGGCGCCGCGCTGCCGGGTGCGGGCATCACGCAAGCGATCGTTGCGCCTGCACTGTGGATCGCCGCTGCCAGCGCCCTCATCCTTGCCATCGGCGCAAGCGCGACATCTAACCTGCAACATGATTCGCCCGTGGTTCGCCGGCACCGGGTGTTGGCGAACCACTTGCCCCGTGGGTGGTTCGTGGACACCGGGTGTTGGCGTTTCATCTGACGCGTAGACACCGGGTGTTGGCGAACCATTCCGGGTGCCACGCTACAATCGTGAACGAGGTATCAGACGCCCAACGTAGGAAAGGAGTGCCATGCTCGCCGCCGCCCTGCTCGTGCTCGGCATCGCTCTAGGTGCCTCATCACCATGGCGACCTATGCCACCGAGCTCCGACGCATCGCCCGGTTCCTGCAAACGCGCGAACCGCGCAGCAACGCCCGCGCCACCACCGCGGTGGGCGCACCTGGCATCCGCGACCTCGCCGACGCGTGAACACCGAGCTCGATCGCTCCTCACGGGAGCGAGTCGACGCGCAGCGTCACCAAGATGAGTTCCAGCGCGACCTCTCGGCCCTCTCGCATGACATTCGCACGCCGCTCACCGGCGCCAAAGGGTATCTCCAGCTTGCCTATGACGAGACCGATGCCCGCACTCGCCAGCTCCACCTTGCGGCCGCGACCTCCCGCATCGACAGCACGACGCTTTGCTCGACGAGCTCTTCGCCTACACCAAGTCCACCGACCCCGACCTTACGCTCAACATGCAGCCCGTCGCGCTTCGCCCGCTTATCGAACGCGTGCTGGTAGGCCATTACCCTGAATTCGAGAAACGGGGTTGGGAGCCGGAACTCTGCATGCCCGACGAGGCCCCGGGGCGAGAGCTCGTCGTCCTGGCCGATCCTGATGCCCTCGCCCGCATCCTGGAGAATCTCGTTACCAACGCCGTGCGCCACGGCTCGGATGCGCCGAGGGTCCTCGTGCAGCTCACGGACCGAGGAGAGGCCTCCGTCACGGTCGAGAACCCGGTAGCGAGCACGGCCAGCATCGATACTGCGCGGCTCTTCGACCGCTTCTACCAGGCCGACTCCGCCCGTCACGCCGCCGGAAGCGGCCTTGGGCTCGCCGTCTCGGCCAACCTTGCCCATGCCATGGGCATGGAGCTCACTGCACACCTGAGCGATGCCGCGCCGCGTTCGCTGTCCATCACCCTCACTTGCCCCAGGTAGCGTCGGCCCTCCACATTTTTCGCCCGCGCCGTTCGCAGAGCGTTCACACATCCCTCAGCAGAATGTGAGAAACTAAATGTCCTCGAAACGACCAGAGGGGGCGTTTCGCATCGGACGGTACGGAGCGCGCGCGTCATGCTTCTCGAACACATCGCATCACCACGGGACGTGAAGGCACTCGATGCCACGGCGCTCCCCCAGCTATGCGACGAAGTTCGCCGCGCCATCCTCGAAAACGCAGCTGCTGTTGGCGGCCACCTCGCTCCCAATCTCGGAGTCGTTGAGCTCACCGTCGCGCTGCACCGCGTCTTCGATTCGCCGCGCGACAAGATCATCTTTGACGTTTCGCATCAGAGCTATGCCCACAAGGTACTTACCGGGCGCGCTGCGGCGTTCACCGACCCCGCGCATTACGGCGAGGTCTCCGGGTTCTCCAATCCGCACGAGTCAGAGCACGACTTCTTCTCGATGGGCCACACCTCGACCTCCATCAGCTTGGCGTGCGGCCTAGCCAAGGCGCGCGACCTTGCCGGCGAGCGCTACAATGTCGTCGCCGTAATTGGCGACGGCTCGCTCTCGGGCGGGCTCGCATTCGAGGGGCTCGACAACGCCGCCGTTTTGAACAGCGGCATCGTATCGTGGTTAATGACAACGACCAGTCGATCGCCGAAAACCATGGCGGAATCTACGGCTGCCTGGCGCGCCTGCGCACCTCGGCGGAACTGCTCGAACAATATCTTCCGCGCGATGGGGTTCGATTATCGCTACCTCGAAGAGGGGAACGACGTCGACTCCCTGGTCGAGGCGCTCGAAGCGCTTCGCGGCATCGACCATCCGTGGTGCTGCACGTCCACACCACCAAAGGCGCCGGCTATGATCCGCGGAGCGTGCGCCCGAGGTTTGGCACCATGTTGGCTCCTTCGACATCGAATCGGGCCGCAAGCATACGCTCATCTCGGGCGATGTCCCGGAGGCACCTATGCCGATATCACCGGCGCACACCTGCTCGAGGCCATGAAGCGCGACCCGCGCGTTGTTGGCGTGACGGCGGGCATGCCCTATGTCATGGGCTTCACCCAGGAGCGCCGCGCCCAAGCCGGGCAGCAGTTCGTGGACGTCGGCATCGCCGAGGAGCATGCGGTTACGTTCATCACGTCGCTCGCCGCGGCGGGCGCCTCGGCGGTGTTCGGCGTGTATGGCGCATTCCTGCAGCGCTCTTATGACGAGCTCTGGCACGATCTCTGCCTCAACTGTGCGCCGGCTACCATTCTCGACATCGGCGCGTCGGTCTTCGGCGCTTCAGCCGAAACGCATCTCAACTATTTTGACCTCGCCATGCTGGGGAGCTTGCCCAACCTGCGCGTGTTCGCCCCAACCTGCGTCGAGGAGTACCTGCTTATGCTCGACTGGTCGCTTGGCCAGCGCGAGCTGCCCGTCGTGATTCGCGTGCCGGGGACCAAACCCGTTTCGCGCCCCGACCTTGTGGCCGATTTTACCGATGCGCCCGATTTCTCCAAGCCAGCATACCGTGTCGTGAAGCATGGCCAGGATGTTGCCGTACTCGCCTTGGGCGATTTCTTCGAGCTTGGCGAACGGGTCGTAGCTGCCCTTGCTGAGCATGGGATCCAAGCCACACTCGTCAACCCGCGCTTCGCCTCGGAATTTGACGAGGAGCTCATTTCTTCCCTGCCCGATCGCACCGCGTTGTTGTCACGCTGGAAGACGGCGTCCTCGCCGGCGGATGGGGCGAAAAGATTGCCCGACGCCTGAGCGACCGTGACGTGCGCGTTCGCTGCTACGGCATCGACAACCACTTCCACGACCGCTTTGACCCACGCAAGCTGCTTGAGCAGAACGGCGTCACCGTCGAGGGAATCGTCCGCGACATCACCAGCTTGCTGTAAGGCCATTTTGAGTCATTTTGGGACGGGTCTGTTTTGACCCATCCGCACCCCGCGGAGCCGTTTTGGGACGGGTCCGTTTTGACTCATCCGCACCCAGCTGCGGAGCGCACCGCCCACGCCCGAAAAGATTACGAGCTGGGTACAATGCCCGATGAATGTACCGTTTGCATCGGGAGGAAATCGGATGAAAGTATTGCTCGTCAACGGCAGCCGCATAAAAACGGATGCACCAACCGCGCACTCGAGGAGGTTGCCCGTTCGCTTGAGACCGAGGCATAGAAGCCGAACTGTTCTGGATCGGCGCAAAGCCGGTCGGTGGGTGCGTGGCATGCCAAGCCTGCAAGTCAACGGAACCTGCGTCTTCAACGATAGCGTCAACCAGGCGCGTGCAAAGCTCGCCGAGGCAGACGGCTTCGTCTTTGGAACGCCGGTGCACTATGCACACGCCGCCTCGTCGCTCCTTGGTTTCATGGACCGCCTCTTTTATGCAGACGGCAAGGGTGGCACCCAGAGCAACCTGCGCTTCAAACCAGCGGCAGCCGTGCTGAGCGCTAGGCGTGCCGGAACAACGGCCGCATTCGAGGATATCAACAAGTTCTTCACCATCGCCCAGATGCCGATCGTAGCTCGCGCTACTGGAACAACGTGCACGGCAACTCCGCCGAAGAGGTCGAGCAGGATGCCGAGGGCCTCTGGACCATGCGGCAACTTGGCCGCAACATGGCCTGGATGCTCAAGTGCATCGAGGCGGGGCGCGCGGCAGGAATCGCCCTGCCCGCTCAAGAGCCAGGCGAGATGACCAATTTCGTCCGATAGTCCATCATTTTGCATCATTCTGGGACGGGGCCGTTTGCGCCATTTTGGGACGGGTCCATTTTGACTCAGGACAGCACCATTTTGGGACGGTTCCGTTTTGACTCAGGACAGGGCAATTTGGCTCGCTGCCCTGCATCTCCTCTATGAAGCGCGCCGCCCACATTCCAATATGGCTGCGTCAAAACAACCCCGTCCCAATATGACTCACTCGGAGTACACTTAACGCATGCATCACTCCGGGGAAGGGGATCATCATGACACTTCGAATTGGCTTGCTCACCAGTGGCGGCGATTGCCAGCCCTCAACGCCACCATGCGCGGCATCGTCAAGACGCTCATCAACAAGAGCTCTGAGCCCGTTGAGATCTACGGCTTTGAGGACGGCTACCAGGGCATGATCTATCGGCGCTATCGCAAGATGGATGCCCACGACTTCAGCGGCATCCTCACGCGCGGCGGCACCATCCTGGGAACGAGCCGCACGCCGTTTAAGCGCATCGACACGCCCGAGGCCGACGGCGTGGAGAAGGTTCCCGCCATGAAGCAGACCTATCACGACCTCAACCTCGATTGCCTCTTCATGCTGGGTGGCAACGGCTCCACCAAGACGGCCAACCGCCTATCGCAGGAGGGCCTCAACGTTATCGCGCTGCCCAAAACCATCGATAACGATACCTGGGGCACCGAGATGACGTTCGGCTTCACGAGCGCCGTGGAAATCGCCACCAAGTGCATCGACGATATTCATACCACGCTAGCTCGCACGGCCGCGTGTTCGTGATCGAGATTATGGGCCACAAGGTCGGCTGGATTCCGCTGTACGCGGGTGTGGCCGGCGGCGCCGACGTAATCTTGATTCCCGAGATTCCGTACAGCATGGACAACGTGATCAAAACCATCGAAAAGCGTATGGAAACGGGCAGCCGTTTCACCATCATCGCGGTGGCGGAGGGCGCCATCTCCAAAGAGGACGCTGCGTTGTCCAAGAAGGAATATAAGAAGAAGGTAGCGGCTCGCACGAGCCTTCGATCGTGTACGACATCGCTAAGGAGATTGAGTCGAAGACCGGACGCGAGACCCGCGTTGCCATCCCCGGCCATACCCAGCGCGGCGGCATCCCCGATGCTCAGGACCGCATCTTCGCCACACAGTGCGGCGTGGAGGCGGCACTCGGCTGCCTCGAAGGCGAGTTCGGCTTCATGGTGGCGCAACGCGATCGCCACATGTGCCGCGTGCCCCTTGAAGATGTTGCCGGCAAGCTTAAGTACGTCGATCCCGAAAGCGACCTCGTGCGCGAGGCAAAAGCGCTCGGCATCAGCTTCGGCGACGAGTAAGCGACGCACACCGCGTACTGCGGCCTCGTCTCGCGCCGGCCGCAGTACGCCAGCCCTGCCTTGCAACGCGCGCCGCGCACCGTGGCAGCGCTACGTGCCGCCACGCCCTGCGTCTAAAAATCGCCCTGTCACAGAGTAGGCATTCGCCAAATTTAACTCTGCGACAGGGCATTTTGCTGAACGAGCCTCCAAACAAGGTTCGTTCCACTTTTGGGAACTTCTTTTCTACAAACCGTGGCTACAGCTCGTTCGTGCTAACAAAACCGCAGGATTCGTTTCACGTGGTAAGCGAATACTCCAGGCATTTAAAAAAGATATTCCCAATAGTGGAACGAACTCTGCAAGAGCACGACCAGCCGCCGCATTTCAAGTTCGAAAGCGCCCGAATAGCCCGGCGCAACCCTCGCGAAGACCGACCTAACGCGCCTCTTGACTTGGAGTTCGCTTCAAGCACTATGGTGTACAGTGAGCGAACAGAAGGAGAACCACCATGCGCATTGCGGAAGTTTCCAAAAAGTACGACATCAGCGCGGACACCTGCGCTATTACGAGCGTATCGGGCTCCTTGAGCACGTACGACGCAACGAGAGCGGCATCCGCGATTACAGCGACGCAGATTGCGCGCGCATCCAGTTCATCAAGTGCATGCGCGGCGCCAACGTATCCATCGAGGCGCTCATCGAGTACATGCAGCTCTTTGCCGAGGGCGACTCAACCGTCGCCGCACGCAAGGCGCTCCTTGAAGAGCAGCGCGACCTCGTGCAGGAACGCATCAACGAGATGCAAGCGGGCCTCGATCGCCTCAACTTTAAGATTGAGAACTACGACAGCATCATTCGCAAGGCGGAGCAAGGGCTCGAGAACTAGAAAGCTCATCCCGGCACGGCGAGCCAGCTAGGCAGCTTCGCGATCCGACGTCGAAGCTCATCCCGGCACGGAAAGCCGATAGGCAGCTCCGCAGGCCGAACCAGCCGGGCAGCTCCGCAGGCCGGCGACGTCTCCCAGCCGCATCGCCCCAGCACTAGAATGACCAGGGCTGCGCAATCCCGACCAGCACCGCCCGCATGCCAGAACAGCCAAAGCCGGCTAGAGCCCGACCGCCTTCACGATAAGCCAATGAGCCGGTCGATGGGCATGCGCTCGGCTGGGTCGGTCATCATCCAAGCGGTGATGGCGCTTAGCACGCCGCTCGTGTAGAACTCACGTACAAGGTAGCGCTCCTCCTCGGAAAGGTTGCGCGCCGGCAGGATAAACCGGTCGAGCAGCGGGGCGATGATGACCTTAAGCCGCGCCGAAAATGACGGATCGCTCGTAAGCAGTTTCGGCATGTAGGTCGCGAATCGCTGGGCAAGCTCAAGGATGAATCCCATATGGTGCGTAAAGTCCAGCGTCTCCTCCCCTAGGAGGCGATCGTTGACCAACTGCCGGACCTGGCCCAAAATGCTCTCTTCAAGCTGGTCGAACAAATCGTACACGTCACGGTAATACAGGTAGAACGTCGCACGGTTGTAGCCCGCGCGATCCGTAATCTCCCGGATGGTGATCTTCTCAATTGGCTTTTCGAGGTAAAGATCCCAGAACGCCTGCATAAGATTCGCCCGCGTCTGTTCGGTCACCTGCGGCTGCTTTCTCATGACGGCCCCCATCGCTCGACAATTCGTTTCCATGTGTCGAGCATTCCTCGCCTTCCCCCTACGCTGCCACTATACTACATTTAGACAACATGCTGTCGAGTAATATCGCGGCACGGCATAGCTAGGCGGACCCATGGCATACATCGAGTTCAACAACGTCGTTAAAACATACGGCGCGGGCGAGTCGCAGATCAACGCGCTTGATGGCGCGAACTTCACTGTCGAGCGCGGCGAGCTTGCCGTCATTCTCGGCGCGTCCGGCGCTGGCAAGACCACGGCGCTCAACATCTTGGGCGGCATGGACACCGCCACGTCGGGCACCGTCATGGTCGACGGCCGCAACATCACCCATGCGACCGAGCGCGAGCTCGTGGAGTACCGCCGCACCGACGTGGGCTTCGTGTTCCAGTTCTACAACCTTGTTCCCAATCTCACCGCGCTCGAAAACGTCGAGCTCGCGGCCCAGGTGTGCGCCGGTGCCTCGATGCCGAGGAATCCCTCTGCAAGGTGGGCCTCGCCAAGCGCCTGGGAAACTTCCCCGCCCAGCTTTCGGGTGGTGAGCAGCAGCGCGTCTCCATCGCTCGCGCTATCGCCAAGGCCCCCAAGCTCCTGCTCTGCGACGAGCCCACAGGCGCCCTCGACTACCAAACAGGCAAGCAGATTCTGCAGCTCCTCCAAGATACCTGTCGGCGCGACGGCATCACCGTCATCATCATCACGCACAACTCTGCCCTCGCCCCCATGGCCGACCGCCTCATTCGATTCAAGAGCGGCCGCGTGACCGACATGAAGCTCAACCCGAACCCAACGCCCATCGAGCGCATCGAGTGGTAGGAGCGAGCGATGAGGGCGTTTTTCCAAGGACATCCTGCGCACAATCGGCGGCAGCAAGAAACGCTATCTTCCATCGTAGCGATTTGCGCGCTTGGCGCCACGATGCTCACCGGGCTCTCCATCGCCTGCCTCGACCTGCGCGAATCGGCCGAGGCGCTCTACGAACGCCAGCATCTCTACGACATCTCGGTGCAATCGACGCTCGGTCTCACCCAGGACGACGTCGATGAACTTGCCGACACCGAAGGCATCGCCGTAGCCGAAGGCGGCTACGAGATCGAAACCTACACCGAAGTCGGTGGCATCCGCTCGACCGTGATGCTCAAGACGCTGCTCAGCTCTGGCATCAACGAACCGTATGTGATGGAGGGCTCGCTCCCGGACGCGCCGAACGAAATCGCAGTCACGGAAAACTACCTGCATACGGCGAACAAATCGATCGGCGACACCGTGACCTTCGAGGATGCCGTTGCAGAAGACCCCACAGGACTTTCCGACCTCAACACGAGCGCAGACACCGGAAGCGAAGCGGATTCCGGCGAATCGGACGACAAGCAGAGCTCCGCCGACGACCCGCTCATTCCCGGCGGCACGTATACCATCGTTGGCGCGGTCATCGACCCAACCAATATCACGCAGCCTGAAGGCCCCATCGCGTTTCGCGCGAGCACTTCGAGCGATTACACGTTCTTCGTAGACGAAAGCGCCGTGGCCGATACAAGCTCCTATACCGTTGTCTACCTCACCGTTCCGGAAACCGAAGGGCTCTCCTCGTATTCGAGTGAATATGAGGCACGCGTGGACGAGGTTCAGAGCCGTGTCGAAGACCTGGCGCCCCAGCGCGAGCGCGCACGCACCGAAGAGATCAAGTCGGATGCCCTTGACGAGATCGCCGTTAGCGAAGCCGACGCTCGCCAGCAGCTTGCCGATGCCGAGCAGGAGCTCATCGATGGGCAGGCAACGATTGACGAGAGCCTCGCCGATGCGCTCGCCGGGCAACAGGAGCTCGACACGCAGCGCGCCAACGCCCTTAGCGAGCTGACCGACGCCCAGGCAACCATCGATGAGCAGCGTGCTGCAGCGCTTGACGGCATCGAGCAAGCACGCGAAGGCTTGGCGACGATCGACCAGACGCGCAGCGAGTTGCACGGGCAGCTCGACAGTCTCGATGCGCTTGCAGACGCGAAATCTCAAGCAGAAGCAGGCGCGGCCGAAGCCAAGCAGCAAGGCGACGAGCTCGTGAGCAGGCTCAGCAACGACCAAATCGCCGCCAGCACCGAGCTGGCCGCGACCTGGAACACGCTCTCCTCCTGGACCGGAACGGAAGAGCCGTTGCCGAGGAGCAGGCCTTCATCGATGCCGTCGACGCCTATGCCAGCGAGGTCTCGCAACAACTCAATCTCGCGCGCCGCTGCCAGCAAATAATTGAAATCCGGTACGCGACCGAGCTTGCTCGTCGCACCGAGATCGATGAGCGCCTACAAGAGATTGCGGTGCGAGCCGGCGAAATCTCCGACCGCCAAGCGGCTATCGATGAGCGCCTCGCCCAGATTGAAGCCGAGCTGGCATCACTCCCCGATGCGACGTCCAGCGCACCGAGCTACTCGACGAGCAGACCACCCTGCAAGAAGAGCAGCAAACGCTCAGCGCCGAGCAGGAAGCACTCGCCAACGAACAAACTACGATCACGCAGGAACGCGCGGCGATCACCGAAACGCTCGTGCTTTCCTATGACGACATAACCATTCACTACGACGACCTACCGAGCGTTATTGCGCAGCTTGAGCAGGCGCAAGAGCAACTGCAGCAACTCACCGCCGGGGGCGAAGAGAGCGCTGTCGCCCAGCTCGCTCAGGGCATGGGCCAAGCTGCCTCGGGCCTCGCCCAAGTCAACGCGGCGATCGCACAAATCGACGGAGGCCTCGAGGGGGCCCGAGCCCAGATCAATGCCGGGCTCGAAGCGCTCGATGCAGCCGAACGCGATGCTCGCGCAGGCCTCGCCACCGCGCAAAACGGTCTCGAGCTCCTCGATGCCGCGCAATCGGAGCTCGCCACTCAACGTGCCTCGGCGCTCGCCCAGCTTACCGACGCTCAGCAAACCATCAACGAAGGCCTGTCCCAGCTTGCCGACGCCCAAGCCGAGCTTGACGAGGGCCGCGCCACCTTTGAGACAGAGCGCGCCGATGCCCTACAACAGATTGCCGACGCCCGCGCGCAAGTAGATGAGGTCGAGAGCGCCACCTGGTACGTGCAGGACCGCAGCGCCCTCGGCAGCTTCTCGAGCGTCGATTCCGATGCATCATCCATCGAGGCCATTGCCCGCATCATCCCGGTCATCTTCTTCGTTGTAGCCATTCTTGTGAGCCTCACCACGGCGACGCGTATGGTAGAAGAGGAGCGCGGGCTCGTTGGCCTCTACAAGGCGCTCGGCTATTCGAACGCGCGCATCCTCTCCAAGTACCTCATCTATACGGGTTCCGCGGCGCTCATCGGCGGCATCATCGGCGATATCGCTGGGTTTGTGGTCATCCCCTACGTGCTGTTCTATATCTTCCAGGCCATGTACCTGCTGCCCCTCTTCAGCCTGCACTTCGACCTGTTCTACGCCGTCCTTGGCATCGTGGCGTTCGTGGCAGGCATCGCGGGGGCGACGTTCATCACCTGCCGCAAGGACCTCACCGAATCGCCCGCGTCGCTCATGCGCCCGCGCGCGCCGCGAGCGGGATCGCGCATCTTCTCGAGCATATCCGCCCGCTTTGGCGGCGCCTCGGGTTCCTCAACAAAGTGACCGCGCGCAACCTCTTCCGCTATAAGAAGCGCCTCGCCATGACCATCTTCGGCATCATGGGCTGTACGGCGCTCCTCATCTGCGGCTTCTCGATTAAGAACACCGTCGAGTCGCTTGCACCGCGCCAATACGAGCAAATCTACCGCTACGACCTCATGGCGGTCACCTCGGCCGACGACTTCGAGGCGGCGCGCAACGTGCTCGAAGGCGCGGATGAGGTCACGGACCTCGAAGCCATTGGCGTAGACACCATCACCGTCGAGTACGGAGGCGGCAAGGAGAGCATGCAGCTCTACATCATCCCGAGCGGCATGCAAATCAGCGATTACGTGTCGCTGCAAACGCTTGAGGGCGGCCCCATCAGCCTCGACGACACCGGCGTCGTTATGACCAACAACGCTGCGACGGTGCTCGGCCTAAGCGCAGGCGACACAGCGAGCATCACCACGAGCGCCCTCAACAAGGCCGAGGTAACGGTCGAGTCCATCACCCGCAATTACCTGGGTAATGCCATCTATATGACCGAAGACGCCTATGAGGAGCTCTTCGGCCCACTCGAGCTCAACGGCTTCCTCGCGCACCTTACCGGCGGTGACACCGAGCAGCGCGCGTTCGCCGACGAACTCGAGGGCGATGACATCTTCCTGAGCATCACGAGCGTGGCCAAGATGCGCGAGCAATTCGAGCAGAGCTTCACGCTGATCAACGTGGTCGTATACGTTGTCATCGGTCTGGCAGCCGGTCTCGCCTTCGTAGTTCTGTTCACCCTCTCCACGGTGAACATCGGCGAGCGCGAGCGTGAGATTGCCACCATCAAGGTGCTCGGCTTCCGGGCGGGCGAGGTGCGCACGTACATCAACAAAGAGACGCTCGTGCTCACAAGCTCGGCATCCTGGTTGGCCTGCCCGCCGGTTGGGCGCTTTCCGAGAGCTTCACGTACATCCTCAAGATGCCGTCGATCTTCTTTGACGTGGTGGTGGACCCGTGGTGCTACGCGCTCGCAGCGGCGTTCTCCATCGTGTTCGCGCTCGCCGTAAGCCTCATCACCAACCGCATGCTCACCCGCATCGATATGGTCGAGGCGCTCAAGAGCCCGGAGTAAGGTGTGCTGGGCAACGGCGCGGGGTGCGAGCCGGCATACGGGCCGCTCCTGCATACAGCACACGATAGCCTCTGAGACAGTTTGACCTGGCACAGTTGTCTCACTCTGAGACAGTTTGACCCGGCACAGTTGTCTCACAGCTGCCTCAGAGCGGCTGCGGGGCACCGATGGCAGCTCATCGCGCCGCAGGAGAGGGGCGCCCCGTGGAGCCTTTCAACTTTTGGGCACTTCCAGCGCGGCCTCCCGTATATAGGAGCATATGGCGATATCGTTTTCGCAGGTAGACAGGCACCATCTATCGCGAATACTCGGCCCGCCCTCGTTGAAGTGCCCAAAAGTCGAAAAGCATTCGCCCTACACCGAGCGCGCGGACATACCAACGTCCCAGCAGGCGTTCGGACGGCCTTCATGCAGCTAGCCGATCAGGAGCCTCAGGATCTGCACGGCGTTGGTCGCGGCGCCCTTGCGAATCTGATCGCCGCAGCACCAGAAGGTGATACCGCGGTTGGGCTCGGGGTTCGAGATATCGCGGCGCACACGGCCCACCCAGATAAGGTCCTGGTCAGAGGTATCAATGGGCATGGGGAAGCGGTCGTGCGCGTTCTCGGCCTCGCGGTCGTCCACGAGCTTCACACCCGGTGCGGCGGCGAGCGCCTCGCGCGCCTCCTCGAGCGTGATATCGCGCTCGAATTCAAGCGTGATGCTCTCGGAATGCGAGCGCAGCACCGGCACGCGAACGCAGGTGCAGTTCACGCGGAGCTCCGGAAGGTGCATGATCTTGCGGCCCTCGTTCTGCAGCTTCATCTCCTCCGAGGTGTAGCCTTCCTCCTTGAAACCGCCAATCTGCGGAATGAGGTTGCTCACCAGCTGCGCCGCGAACGCGCGGGGCTCGGGCAGCTCTTCCCCGCGGCCAAGCGCGCCATCTGCGCCTCGAGCTCCGCCATGCCGGG
>ENA-OQEN01000462-OQEN01000462.1-human-gut-metagenome-genome-assembly--contig:-NODE-462-length-17846-cov-3.962075_pt1 | contig 17846 bp, 23 predicted proteins | sample MGYA00242791_ERZ504627 | MGnify/ENA primary metagenome ERZ504627 (study PRJEB26092, sample SAMD00036316) | human gut metagenome | host: Homo sapiens | study: EMG produced TPA metagenomics assembly of... | reverse complement strand
CTCGAGGCCGCTGTTGGCCGCGACGCCGCCGGCCAGCACGAGCGTATCGCGCCCAGCGCGGCGCACGGCATCAAAGGCCTTCTCGACGAGCACCTCGACGACGGAATGCTGGAACGAGGCCGCGATGTCGGCCTTGCGCAGCTCGTGCCCCTTCATCTTCTCGCTGTTGATGTAGTTGAGCACAGCCGACTTGAGCCCACTGAAGCTGAACTCGTAATTGCCTTCTCCTCGAGCGCGCGCGGGAAGTCGATGGCGAGCGGGTCGCCTTCCTTGGCCAGTGCGTCGATGCGCGGGCCGCCCGGATACGGCAGTCCCATGACGCGGGCAATCTTGTCGAACGCCTCGCCCGCCGCATCGTCGCGCGTCTGCCCCATCATGTGGAAGCTGTCGTAGCCGCGCACATCGACAAGTGCCGTATGGCCGCCCGAGACGACGAGCGCCATGAAGGGCGGCTCGAGCGTCGGCTCTGCGAGAAAGTTTGCAAAGATGTGGCCCTCGAGATGGTTGACGCCGATGAGCGGCTTGTCGAGCGCAAAGGCCAGCGCCTTGGCCGCCGAGACGCCGACGAGCAGGGCGCCGACGAGGCCGGGGCCGTACGTCACAGCGACCTGGTCAATGTCCTTGAGCGTCACGCCGGCCTGGCGCACGGCCTCATCGATGACGGGCATGATGTTGACGATGTGCTTGCGCGAAGCGATCTCTGGCACAACACCGCCAAATTTCTGGTGAATGGGGATCTGCGTCGAGATGACGTTCGACAAGACCGTGCGGCCACCGCACAGCACGGCGGCCGACGTCTCATCGCAGCTCGACTCAATGCCCAGAGTCAGGATTTCTTTTTCCAACATAATCTCTCCTCATCGCTGCACTCAGCCAGAACAGCGATCACAGTTTCGTATTCCACATGATGATGGCATCCTCGCCATTGTCATGGTAGTATTTCTTGCGGACGCCGGCCTCGCGGAAGCCGTAGTGCGCGTAGAGGGCGCGCGCCGGTGCATTCGACGGGCGCACCTCGAGCGTCATCGCCGTCACACCGCGTTCCTTCACCAGTCTGATGAGCTCCGCCATGAGGCGCGTGCCGACCTTCTGGCCGCGGTAGTCCGGCGCAATCGCGATGTTCGTGATCTGCGCCTCCTCGAAGGAGATCCAGCAGCCCGCATAGCCGATGACCTGTTCCCCATCGAGCGCGAGCAGGTAGCACGTGTTCTCGTTGGCCGCTTCCTTCCAGAAGGATTCGCGCGACCACGGGATTGCGAAGCACGCCTTCTCCACCGCCTCGACGGCGTCGGCATCCTCCGGCTTCATCTCGCGGAAGGTCAGGTTCATTTCGCGGCCTCCGGATGGCGTTTCTCCCAGAGGACTTCCGCCTCACTGCGGCGGATGTAGACGGGCTCCATGTTCATGACATTGTCCGTATAGCCTGCGGCGAGCTCCTGCAGGCCGAGCATGGCGACACAGGCCGCCCGCGGCATGACGAGATGCGCCGGTGCGACCGTGACATTCGCTGGCAGGTCTAACTTGCCGCGGATGCGGCGCGCCGCGATGTCGCCGAGCACGACGGTTTCACGGCCCGACTCGGCGCACTCCGCGAGGATCTCTGCAATCGGCAGGACCTCAACAGGATTGACAACCGTCAGGGTCCCCTTCTCCCACTCATAGCTCTCGCGGTAAGCATTACCCTTCTGCGCGTCCAGGAGGCTCACGATGCGGAGGCCCGGCACCGGATATTGATAGGCGAGCGCCTTGAGCGTCGAGACGCCGACGATTGGCAGATTCAGCGCGTAGGCCATGGCCTTGGCCGCCGCGAGGCCGATGCGCAGGCCCGTGAAAGAGCCCGGGCCGATGCTGACCGCGATGCCCTCGAGCTGCTCTTTCCTGACATTTGCCATGCGCAGGACTTCCTTAATATGAGGCATCAGCGTTTCCGAGTGCGTGAGCTTGGCCTGCATCGTCAGCTCCGCTGCGAGCTTATCGGCCGAAGCCACGGCGACACTCGAGACCTGCGTTGCCGTATCAATGGCTAAGATAGACAAATGACTCCAACTCCTTTATGAATTCCTGATAGCGCTCTCCGACACTTGCGAAAGTGATGTGGCGTCCATCGCCATCGTCCGATTTCTCGATGCGGACGACGACGCGCTCCTCCGGCATGCACTGCGGGAATTTGTCCGACCACTCGATGACGACGATGCCTCCGGGTCCTCCGTGTATTCGTAGAAACCGATATCCTCCAGCTCCTCCTCCGTCTCAAGGCGGTAGAGGTCGAATGGTAGATGGGGCAGATGCCTCATACACATTCATGAGGTTGAACGTCGGACTCGTCACTTCGCCCTCGACCCCGAGCGTATGCGCAAGACTCTGGACAAACAGCGTCTTGCCGGCACCGAGGTCGCCTTCGAGGCAGAGCACGGTTCCCTCCCGGATCTTTTGTCCAACAAGCTCAGCTAAATGGGCAGTCTCCTCGGGAGAATTCGTTGTACAGGTAAACATTTTAGTTTCGTATCGCTCCTATATATAGTCTATACTCAAAAACATGCGGATTCAGTTTCCCATTATATCACAGAGACATCATTCGGTAAATTGGCTGCTGCTCTTCATTTCAATAATTATTATCCGTAAATAATCCATTTGATAAAATGAGATATATAGAGAATTCATGAGATTAATGGAGAATAATAGAGATATTCTCCATTAATCCATCCATATCAGCATTCCTATTTACCGCCATATGCCGTATAATCAAAGCATAGCAAGTGAGCAACACCGGTGAGCAGCAAGCGATGAGCGATAAGCCGCCGGTACCCACCTACGATGTGTATGAATATCAAGATATATTAGGAGGCTAACATTATGAAAAAGTTTGTTTGCACGGTTTGCGGTTATGTTTACGAAGGCGAAGCAGCTCCGGCTGAGTGCCCGATCTGCCATGCTCCGGCATCCAAGTTCGTCGAGCAGAGCGAGGATATGACGTTTGCAGATGAGCATCATGTCGCGTTGCCAAGGACGTTGATCCGCGCATCATCGAGGGTCTCCGCCAGAACTTCACGGGCGAGTGCTCGGAAGTCGGCATGTACCTCGCTATGAGCCGTCAGGCTGACCGTGAAGGTTATCCGGAAATCGCAGAGGCTTACAAGCGCTACGCTTTTGAGGAGGCTGAGCACGCTTCCAAGTTCGCTGAGCTCCTCGGCGAGGTCCTGACGGACAGCACGAAAAAGAACCTCACAATGCGTATCGATGCAGAGCACGGCGCTTGCGCTGGCAAGAAAGAGCTCGCAACGCTCGCAAAGCAGCTCGGTCTCGATGCTGTCCATGATACGGTTCATGAGATGGCTAAGGACGAGGCTCGCCATGGCCGCGGCTTCAAGGGCCTCTTCGACCGTTACTTCGGCAAATAATCTCGGACAAAGCTCCACAAAACTCCTAAACATCATATAACCCACACAGAGACGACCTGTCCTGCAGCGCATCCGCAGGACAGGTCGTCTTGCATATAGTAAAAGAATTTCTTGTTTTTTATGCAGCCTATTGAAAAACCGTGCGAAAAGTCTTATACTATGCGTAACCTGAAAATGCAATGGAGCAAGAGGACGGACAACGCCGTGCCACTTGCTCCATTTTTTCAGTGCGAATGGTTCCAAAACTGTCAAGATTGTAATGTATAGGAAGGGTTGTGTTATGAGAAGCTTTATCCTCAACGAAAACGAAATGAATGAACTGGCCAAGAGACAGCCGACGCCATTCCTCGTGCTGTCCGTCGACAAAGTCGCGGAAAACTACGCGTTCCTGCGCAAACATCTGCCGCGCGCCGGTATCTACTACGCCATCAAGGCCAATCCGCATCCGCGCGCACTCGAGCGCCTCGCCGCGCTCGGCTCGCACTTCGACGTCGCCTCGGCCGGCGAGATGGAAATGCTCCATGCAGCCGCGTCGACGGCTCGCGCATGATCTACGCCAATCCAGTGCACGATGCGCGCGGCTTCGCGGCGGCCTCCCGCTTCGGCGTCAAGCGCTTCACATTCGACGATGAAAGCGAGATACCGAAGCTCGCGGCCGCTGCGCCCGGCGCCGATGTGCTCGTGCGCGTGCAGGTCCACAACAGAAAGGCGCTCGTCGACTCAACACGAAGTTCGGCGCGCCGCTTGGCTCAGCCTGCCGCTCTTGCGCAAGGCCGAGCAGGCCGGCCTCCACGCCAAGGGCATCTGCTTCCATGTCGGCAGTCAGTCCCTGTCCACCGCGGCGTACGAAGAAGCGCTGCTGCTCGTTCATCATCTTTTCCTTGAGGCTGAAGCCTCCGGCATGCACCTGACCGATCTCGACATCGCGGCGGCTTCCCGATTCCCTCAGCCGAAGGCTCCACGTCGACCTCGCCGCCATGCTCGAGGCCATCAACCGCCAGCTCGACCGGCTGTTCCCGCAGACGGCCGTCTGGACCGAGCCGGGCCGCTTCCTCTGCGGCACGGCCATGAACCTCGTGACCTCCGTCATCGGCACGAAGCAGCGCGGCGCGGTCCCCTGGTACATCCTCGACGAAGGCATCTACGGCGTCTTCTCGGGCATCCTGTTCGACCACTGGGAATACCCGCTGCACTGCTTCGGCAACGGAGCAAAAATCCCGTCGGTATTCGCCGGTCCGAGCTGCGATGGCATCGACGTGCTCTACCGTGACTTCCCCGCACCAAAGCTCCCGATTGGCGCGAACGTGCTCGTCAGCGACATCGCGCCTACACGACCGTCTCGGCCACGCGCTTCAACGGCTTCGAACCCGCCGCCGTCCTCGTCTGGGAAGACCAGGCCGACCTCGTCGCCAAGCGCCGCAAGCTCCGTGAAACCGATGAGGCATCCAGCGCATCGATTGCACAGATGCCCTGATACACAGCGATACAGCTGACACACGACAAAAGACTCCGCCCTTTCCGTCATTCCATGACGGAGGAGCGGAGTCTTTTTTTATCTGTCATTTATCTGCTGCAATCAGACAATCTTCGTCGACCAGCTCTCGATGTTCCAGACCGTGTCGACGAGGTCTTCGTAGAAGTCGGGCTCATGCGAGACGAGCAGCAGCGTGCCCTTGTACTCCTGCAGGGCGCGCTTGAGCTCCTTCTTGGCCTCGACGTCGAGGTGATTCGTCGGCTCGTCGAGCACGAGCAGGTTGACGGGCTTCTGCATGATCTTGGCGAGTCGGACCTTCGCCGCCTCGCGCCCGAGAGCGCCGTCATCTTTGTCGTGATGTGCTCATTCGTCAGGCCGCACGAAGCAAGCGCCGCGCGCACCTCGAAGTTCGTCATGCCCGGGTAAGCCTGCCAGAGCTCATCGAGCGCCGTGTTCATGTTGCCTTTGGCTTCCTCCTGCTCGAAGTAGCCGACCGAGACGAACTCACCCTGCTCGATTGCGCCCGAGAACGGCTTGATGAGGCCGAGCAAGGTCTTTAAGAGCGTCGACTTGCCGAGGCCGTTCGTGCCGCGGATCGCGATCTTCTTGTTGCGCTCGACCTTGATGTCGACGGGCTTCGTCAGCGGCGTGTCGTAGCCGAGCACGAGGCGCTGCGCTTCGATGACAAAGCGCGAGGGCGTGCGGTCGGACTGGAAGTGGAAGTGCGGTTTCGGCTTCTCCTGGCGCTTCGTCAGGACCTCCATCTTGTCGAGCTTCTTCTGGCGGCTGTTGGCCATGCCGCGCGTCGCGACGCGCGCCTTGTTGCGCTGGATGAAGTCCTGCTCGCGCTTGATCTCCGCCTGCTGGCGCTCGTAGGCCGCCTCCTCCTGACGGCGCTTCAAAGCGGCCATCTCCTCGAACTTCTCGTAGCTGCCCGTGTAGCGCGTGAGCTTGAGGTTGTCGACATGCCAGATGACATTCGTCACCGCATTGAGGAACGGCACATCGTGCGAGATGACGATGAAGGCATTCTCGTAATTCGTCAGGTAATTCTTGAGCCACTCGATGTGCTCGGCGTCGAGGTAGTTCGTCGGCTCATCGAGCAGCAGGATTTCAGGGTTCTCGAGCAGGAGCTTCGTCAGGAGGACCTTCGTGCGCTGGCCGCCTGAGAGCTCGTCGACCTTGCGCTCGAGCCCGATGTCGCGCAGGCCGAGGCCGCCCGCGACCTCCTCGATGCGCGCATCGATCGTGTAGTAGCTGCCCGCCTCGAGGATGTCCTGGATGTCGCCGACATCCTTCATGAGCTTGTCCATCTCCTCAGGCGAGGCCTCGCCCATCTTGTCGTAGGCCGCGAGCATCTCCTGCTCGAGTGTCACGAGATGGTCAAATGCCGTTCGCAGCGTCTCCCGGATCGTCATGCCCGGCTGCAGCACCGCGTGTTGGTCGAGATAGCGACCTTCGTGCGCTTCGCCCAGGTCACCTGCCCCGCATCCGGCGTCAGCTTGCCCGTGATGATCGACATGAACGTCGACTTGCCCTCGCCGTTCGCACCGACCAGCGCCACATGCTCCCCCTTCAGCAGGCGGAACGACACATCCTCAAAGATCTCCCGCCCGCCATAGCTGTGCGAAAGATGCGAAACCTCCAATACGCTCATATCATGCTCCTTTACATAAAAAAACCTCCTGCTTTCACAGAAGGTCTATTTTCAGAAAAATGGTCGGAACGACGGGATTTGAACCCACGACCTCTTCCACCCCAAGGAAGCGCGCTACCAAACTGCGCTACGTCCCGACGACAAGTTATATTATACGATAGAATCGCCATCTTGTAAGTGGCAAATGCGCGGCGCATCAGATGAAGTACTCGATCGTGTCCTGAGCAGTCTTCTTAGTGTGCTCGTTGAAGAGCAGGACGGCCTCGCGGTCTTCGATGGGGCCGAGGGCGTAGGGGGCGTTCTCCTCGCGGTTGAAGCACGCGGCGGGCACGATGCGGTTATACGCCTTGGGGTGCTGCAGGGTCATCGCAATGCCGGTGCCCTGGAATTCGTCGGACTCCTCGGGCACGTACCACGGGTCAAACATCAGGATGCTGCCGTCCGCCGTCTCGCCCGTCAGTAGGGCGTAGTGCTCGACATCGTAGAACAGGCGCACGACGCGACGCCGCCGCGGTGCAGGGCATCATTGATGAAACTCTCCTGCCCGATGTAGACGGACTTGCCCGCGAGGTACTGGCTCGAGAGCGGCAGGTTCGTCGCGCGGCCGAAGCCGTCGAGCCAGTTCGAGAGGAACATCATCGCCATGCGGCTCGTGCCCGCACGCCCCGGTTCGCCCTTCTTGCTGTAGCAGTCGAGGCTGTAGAGCATGACATTGCGGATGATCTCCGGCGGGATCTCCTCGCGCTCAAAGAGATAGCTGACTGCATTGAGCATCGTCGTCGGACCGCAGTCATACTCCGAGAACTGATAGCGCAAAGGGCTCTTCATAGATTCTATTCTCTCCTATCTAAAAATGCTTGTGTTCAGCGCAGCGAGCCGAGGTAACGCACGCCATTGATGTACGGCACGCCGCTGAAATTGAGGAACGTCGCCGTCGACGCGATGACCTTGCGCAGGTAATGCTTGCCGTAATCGCTGCCAAAGCTGAACCAGCTGCTCATCGACTGCAGGACAATCGGCGTGCCATCATCATCCTGGCCGAGGTACATCATGACATGCGTGTTGTTGGCGAGCAGGGTGCCCGGCACGCACGCCTCCAGTGCGGCCAGCCGGTCCGCCTCGCCCATGCCCGAGAGGTCGACGACCTTCGGCATCGACTTGGCCTGCTGATCCGCATCGCGCGGCAGCTCGATGCCCATGCTGCGGTAGACGTCGCCAACGAACGAGGAGCAGTCGACGCTGTCGTCGAGGCCGCCCCAGCCGTACTCATCGCCGAGGAAGCGGAAGCCCTGGCGCACGAAATTGTTCTCGGTGCAGGGCAAGAAGCCCTCATGCAAGGTGTCATCAAAGGCAGCGGGACGCTTGACGATCTTCAGCGCGCCGTTATCGCTGACCGGCATCAGCAGTACCTTTGCCCCATTCGCGCCTGCGGCGAGCGGGATCTTGGCGCCCATCTGGAAGAGCAGCGACTCCCCTGCCCCATTCGCGATTGTCGTCTTGTTGGCCGTGACGACAGCGAAGTCAGTCGGATGGACGAAACCCTCCCAGGTTGTGCGGTCGGTCTCGGCAAAGTCGGACTTCGCGAGCCAGCCGTCGTAGAAGCGCGTGCGGACGAAGGCGAACTTCTTGTCGTAGCTGTCGCCGAGCACGGCCACCGGCTCAGCCGGGTCGAGGGCCGTCGCCTGCAAGGTGTCGTAGTGCACGTCGCCTGCGCTCTCAAACCAGCCGGCCGCCTCCGGCAGCAAGCGCAGGTTGGCGCGTCGCGTGACGACGCCGTAGCGCACCGTCACAGTCTCGGGAAGTGCCGCGATGTTGCAGTTCTTGCGCGCAAACGAGTAGCTGTAGGCCGTCAGCGCGCTGCCGTTCTTGTAGAGGTCTGGCTGCGAGGCCGTATCAAAGTCGCCGATGGCCTGCACCTTCTCGATGCGCTCTTGCACCTCAGCGCCAGAGACGGACTCCGGCATCGCGCTAAGGTCTGTCAGCGTATCGTTGCGGCGGCGGAGCGATTCATTCGTCGCTTCGACCTGCGAAGGCGTCAAAAGGACCGCGTCGCCCTGCGGGTTGCGCTGTGTCCAGTAGGCGGCCGTAGCGCGCGCGTCCGTGAGCTCTGGCGAAGCTCCGCCAGCACCGTGCCCGTCAGCAAGACGGCCAGCAGGAAGACGGCCGGCAGGAGGCGTTTCAAGATAACTGTCATCGAATCCATCCCTTTCTATCTGTTCTGCTCGATTTGTTCTGCGTGTATTGTATCTATTATAGCGCAGAGCTATGCCGCTGTCATCTCAGATGTCCCAGATGTTCTAGATGTTTTATCGTCTTTTTGTTATAATGAAAGCAAGCCGTCACGGCGTGTATCAGCAGGTACGGCAGTGACGGCTTTTTATTTGGCGCAGAGGGGGACGGGCACGATGACGATCTTAGAAGAAATCAAGCAAAACGGCAGCAGCTCCGGCAGTCGCCGGGCGAGACCATATCGAGAGAGGGAGGCCTCGTCATCGTGCCGGATGCGACGGCCTTCCGCCACATCCTCGCTGTCGGGGACATCCACGGCAACTGGCTGCGCCTGCTGTCGCTCTGGCAGCACGTCCCCTATGACCCGCAGCAGGACCTGCTCCTCTTCCTCGGCGACTACATCGACCGCGGCGACTACAGCGCCGAAGTCCTGGAGATGGTCATGGAACTCGCCGAAAAGAGCCCGCATGTCATCACGCTGACGGGCAACCACGAGGCCATGATGCTGCATTACTTCCAAGACCACAGCATCCGCGAGCCGATGGACCTGAATCACGGCTGGATGCGCAGCGGCGGGCAGGCGACGTTCGCGAGCCTCGCGCGCGTCTACCAGCAAGATCCCGGCCGCTACCACGCGATGCTCGAGTTCGTGCTCTCCCTCGACCACCTCGCATCAGTCGGCGAGGACTACATCTTCACGCATGCGGGCTTCCTGCCCCGTCAGTCCTACGAGGAGCAGGTCGACGACATGCTCTGGATTCGCACGGAGTTCTACGAAGAATATGCGGGAGACGAGACCGTCGTCATCGGCCACACGCCCGTACAGTGCTTTGACGTTAACCGCCACCATCCCCTGATGTTCCGCAACCACATCATCGACTGCGACACAGGCTCCTATCTGCCCGGCGGCCACATCAGCTGCCTCAATGTCAAGAAGATGACGTGCTGGCAGAGCGACCCCGACGATATGTTCCAAGAGGACTGAATCAGCGCAGCGGAATATTGCTCTTGCTCACGCGTTCCGCGGCATTGGGGATGCCGAGCTCTTCGAGCATGCGCACGAAAGCCAGCTCGATGACCTCGGCGTACTGGCTCGGGCCGATGATGATCTCCTCAAGCGCCTCCTCGAGCGGCACACCGGTCTGCGGAGCAGACGGGCTGCTGAGCGGCAGCTTGTAGATGACTTGCGGGATGCCGTCGACGACGACGATGTCGTGGTGGAGGTGGCTGCTGGACGACTCATGGTAGACAAAGCGCCATTCGCGCTCCTCGTTGAAGCCCGGGTTCTTGATGGAGAACAGCGAGATCATGAGCATGTTGACGAAGTATTCGAGCACCTTCGCAGGCTCGTAGCGCTTGAGAGCGTCGAGATACGTCTCGATGTTGTCGAGCATCCAGTCAAAGCCCTCCGTGAACTGCGCCTGCGTGAGGTATTCGACCGGCGTCAGGCGCAGCGGCAGGGGCTCGAGGCGCTGGAAGATGGCCGTCGGCTTGAGGACAAAGGCCACGCCCGTCTTGCGGCCGTAGGCGCGCCACATCGAGAGCCGCCCCTTGCCGCGCTCGCGCGGGCGGTGCTCCGAGACACAGGCCAGATAGGTGTTCGTGATGAAGCGCTGCTCATTCTTGTTGAGGTCACTCATCATCGAGTCGAGCACGTTCTCGCCCCAGTCGAGGCGCGCCGCGAGATGCTGGATGCGCTCGCGCCGGTAGTCGGAGCCGTAGACCGTCTTGTTGAGCAGCTGGATGCCGTAGTCGATCTCGCGGTAGTCATTCATGCAGGCCGCCGCGCGCATCCAGAGCGCATGCCCCTTGAGGATGTTGATGCCCGTGCCCGCGCTCGTGTAGTAAGCAAAGCGCATGCGCTCGAGCCGCGTCTTTTCCAGGCGCCGCGCGTAGATGGGCTGAAAGATCTTCAAGAACGCGCCGAGTTCTTCATATCGCCTTAGTTCCATGCTGTCTCTCCCCTTCCGACTTTTCGACTTGCCGACGATTCAATCGAGCCGATTATCCAACAGTCGGATAATCTGACAGTCCGACTGTCCGACTGTTGACCAGCGATTCCCAATCCGTCTAACAGACGTTCGTCACATCCTTATTATACCACAGAAACCAGGAGGTTTTTTCATGAGCAGACGCCCCAAGATCAAGATCACCATCACCGACCGACGCGGCAAGAAGGGCTGCCATCGCGGCCATCACGTCGGCGAGGTATTCGACTTTGACGAAGACCGCGGCAAGATCTGCCCTATGGCCATGCACTGCGCCTTCCCCTACATCGACATCCTGCGCTACGGCGGCACCATCCCCGGCCAGGAAAAGGGCAAGGCTGAGTTCTGCTGCTCCGATGCCGACACCATCATGGTCTTTGAGGCCGAGATTGTCGAAGATGCGGCAGATCAGCAAAAGAAGACGACACAAGCCTAAGCAGCCATGCAAAAGGGGCAGCACCAGATAAAGGTGCTGCCCCTCTTTTGCATGCTCTGATTCATTTCCTGTATACTCATGACTCCTGCCCGGCGAACTGGGTTTCGTAGAGGGCGCGGTAGGGGCCGTTGTGCTCGATGAGGTCTTCGTGGCGGCCTTGCTCGACGATGCGGCCGTGGTCCATGACGATGATCTCGTCGGCGTCGCGGATGGTCGAGAGACGGTGGGCGATGATCAGGCAGGTGCGGTCGTGCATGAGGCGCGTCATGGCATCCTGGATGCGCGTCTCGGTGCGCGTGTCGACGTTCGAGGTCGCCTCGTCGAGGATCAGGATGCGCGGCGAGGCAAGGCAGGCGCGGGCGATGGCGAGCAGCTGGCGCTGGCCAGCCGAGAGCTCCGCGCCCGCACTTTGCAGGACCGTCTCGTACTGCTGCGGCAAATGCGCGATGAAGTCGTCAGCATGGGCGAGCTCAGCCGCCCGTTTTACCTCCTCCATCGTCGCGCCGGGCTTGGCATAGGCGAGGTTGTAGTGGACCGTATCCGAGAACAGCACGGTGTCCTGCAGGACGATGCCGACGAGCTTCCGCAAACTGCCCGGCGCATACGTGCGGATGTCCTGACCATCGAGCAGGATTTTTCCAGCATCGATTTCGTAGAAGCGCATCAGGAGGTTGACGATGGTCGTCTTCCCCGAGCCCGTCGCGCCGACGAGCGCGATCTTGCGCCCTGCCCCGATCTTGAGGCTGAAATCGTCGATGACGCGCTTCTCCGGCACGTACGAGAAATTCACATGGCAGAACTCGATCTCGCCCTTCACCGTCTCTGGCACTTCGCGCCCCTCCTGCCGCTCGCCCGGCTCGTCGAGCACGGCAAAGATGCGCTCCGCGCCCGCGAGAGCCGTCTCGATCTGGCCGTAGAGCTGCGCGAGCTCATTGATGGGCCGCGAGAACTGCTTCGAGTAGATCGTGAAAGCCGAGATGACGCCGACCGTGATCCAGCCCTTGAGCGCGAAGTAGGCGCCAAAGACCGAGACGATGACAAAGGAAAAGTTCGAGATGGTGTTCATGATTGGCCCCATCGAAGAGCCGACGCTCTCCGCGCTGATGCCGGTCTTCGTCAGGCTGTCCGCCGTCTGCACGAACTTGGCCGCGACCTGCACCTCGCGCGCGTAGGCCTTGACCGTGCGCACGGCCGTGACCTGCTCCTCGACCATGCTGTTGAGCTGGCCGAGCAGGTCCTGGCGCTCGCGGAAGTAGCGGCCCATCTTCGCGGCGATGTACTTCGTCGCCAGGACCGTTGCGACAGCCGTCAGATACGTCAGCGCCGTCATCGGCACGCTGAACGACAGCATGACCGCCGTCGTGCCGAGGAGGAACAGGATGCCGGCAAACATCGTGCCGAGCGACGTCGAGATGACCGTCGCGATGTTGTCGGCATCGTTCGTCATGCGGCTCATGAGGTCGCCGTGCGGATGGCGGTCGAGATAAGCGAGCGGCAGGCCGTTGATCTTCTCGAAGAGGTCCTTGCGCAGATGCCGGATGATGCTCTGGCTCAGGCGCGCACTCAGCGCCCCTGGAAGAAGAGCAGCACGGCGTAGAGCGCGCAGGCCCCGAACATCCAGGAAAGGATGCCCGGCACCCTGTCGTATTCGGCAGCCGTGATGGCGTCGATGGCCCAGCTCATGAAGACCGGCGCGCTGACGCCAGCCGCGACGCTGACAGCGACGATGAGCGTGAGGAGCGCAACGCGCCAGCGCTCCGCCCGGAAGTACTGCATTAGGCGCAGGCAGGCTGCCTTGCGGTCCATAGCATGCTCGACCGGCGCGCGCATATGGCGATGCGGCCCGATGAGCGGCGCAGCTTGTTTCTTAGCCATTTGCCTTCTCCTTCCCCGACGCACCCGCACGGAACTGCGAGGCACAAATCTCCCGATAGATGCTAGAGCGCTCGAGCAGTTCCTCATGCGTGCCGCAGGCGAGGAGCCTGCCGCCGTCGAGCACGGCGATGCGGTCGGCATGGCGCGCCGTCGCGATGCGCTGTGCGACGATGATCTTGGTGAGGTCATGCCCCTCGCGGCGCAGCTCCCGCGTATAACCGTCGAGCGCCGCGTAGAACGCCGACTCCGTCCGCAGGTCGAGCGCGCTCGTGCTGTCGTCGAGCAGCAGGATCTCGGGCTTGCGGATGAGTGCGCGCGCGAGCGCAATGCGCTGGCGCTGGCCGCCCGACAGGCTCGTACCGCCCTCCGTCACTTCTGTACCATAGCCCTCCGGCTGCCGCTCGATGAAGTCCGCCGCCTGCGCGATCTTTGCCGCCCGGCGTATCTCCTCATCGGATGCCGCATCCATGCCCCAGGCGATGTTCTCGCCGATCGTCATCGAGAAGAGCTCCGTCTTCTGCAGGACGATGGCCATCTTCCCGCGCAAGGCGTGCAGCGCATACGTGCGGACATCGCGGCCATCGACGAAGACCTCGCCCGCCGTCGCATCGTAGAAGCGCGGCAGCAGCGCGAGCAATGTGCTCTTGCCCGAGCCCGTCGCGCCGACAATGGCCAATGTCTCCCCACGCGCCACCGTGAGAGATATATCCGTCAGCACATCTTCCTGCTGGCCCGGATAGCGGAAGGAGACATGGTGCAGGGCAATGGCCGTTGGCCTTCCCCTTGAGACTGCCCCGTCCGTCTCGCCATCCTCGCCATCGCGGATTGCAGGCTTCGTCTCCAGCACCTCCTCGAGCCGCCGCTTCGAGGTCAGGCCGCGCGCAAAGATCTGCAAGATCATCGCGAACATCAGGATGCCGTTGAGGATCAGCACGACGTAGGTCAAGGCGGCCATGACGGTGCCCGGGCCGATCATGGCCGACTGCACGTCGAAGGAGCCGATGTAGATGACGGCGACAAGTGCCGTGTTCATCACGATGTTGACGAGCGGCAGCAGGCAGGCAATGAGCAGGAGGACGCGAAGCTGCGCCGCCGCGAGGTCGTCGTTGGCCACGCCGAAGCGCTCATTCTCGCGCGCTTCCTGCCCGTACCCCTTGATGACGCGCGCGCCCTGGATGTCTTCCTGCATGACGCCGTTGAGCGCATCGATCTTCTGCTGCACGAGCAGGAAGAGCGGATTGCTCTTGTGAACGACGAGCGCGACCTCGATGAGGATGACCGGCACAGCAAGCGCGGCGATCAGGCTGAAGTGGATGTCGAGCGTCAGCAGCGCCGCCGTGCCGGCAATCAGGAAGGTCAGGCTGCGCACGACGCCGCGCAGCGCTGCACTGACCATCGTCTGGACCTGCGTCGTGTCGCTCGTGATGCGCGTGATCAGCGAGCCCGTGCGGAACGCGTCAATCTGCTCCATCGAGAGCTGCAGGATGCGCCGGAAGCAGTCCTTGCGGATGTCATTGCCGAAATTCTGCGCGCAGAAATTGACGCAGACACCGCCCATGACACCGCAGACACCGCCGATTGCGACAATCAGGGCCATCCAGAGGCCCGTCTGCATCACGAGCGAGAGGTCCGGCACGCCGCCGTGATGCAGGCCCAGCACGCCCTCATTGACGATGGCCTCCATCAGGCGCGGCTGATAGAGGTCGATGAGGACCTCGCTGACCATGAAGACGATCGTCAGCACGGCATAATGCCGGTATGGCTTGATATAATGCAGCATAACTTCTCCTAAAAAAATCCTGCCGCCCAGAGGGCTGACAGGATTTTCGATTCTCCATCAACACATACAATCAACGGTCTACTAGCAGCGACTGCAGCGCCGGCTCACGGCGCTGTCACATCGTCGGCGGCAGGATCTCAATCCAGTAGCCGTCCGGGTCGCTGATGAAGTAGATGCCCATCTCCTCGTTCTCGAAGCAGATGCAGCCCATGGCCTTGTGCTTCGCATGCGCAGCTTCGAAGTCGTCCGTGCGCACGGCGAGGTGGAACTCATTCTCGCCGAGGTTGTAGGGCTCCTTGCGGCCGTGGATCCAGGTAAGCTCGAGCTCGTGTGGCGTCTGGCCGCCGTCCGAGAGATAGGCGAGCGTGAAGCCCGGTCCCTCGAGCTTGCGCGCCGGCTTGAAGCCGAGCGCCTCATCGTAGAACTTGAGACTCTTCTCGAGGTCAAGCACATTGAAATTATTGTGGGCAAACTGGAATTTCATAATCATGTCTCCTTCTGTCGGTCTATCAGTATCCCAATTTCTCGCGGATCAGGATAAGCTCGCACGCACCGATCTGCATGGGCTTCTCCCAGAGGATGTTGAGGCTGCGGCAGATGCGCTCCGGGCTCTTGCAGTCGTAGCAGCGGTCCGCCTTGATGGCGCACGGCGTCTTGCGGTGCAGGCGCTGGGCATTGAGCGGGCTCGCGATGTTACGCGCGCGGTTGATGGCGCTGTGGAGGTCCGGCGCAATCTTGTTCTCGCCGACGACGAAGTAGAGTCGCTCGTGCTTCGTCAGCGTCGCCGCCACGCGGTTGCCGCTGCCGTCGATGTTGACGAGCTCGCCCGTCTCCGCGACGCCGTTGAGCGACGTGATGTAGACATCCGCGAGGTAAGCCTTCGCCTTCGCCTCGTCGCCTGTCATCTCCTCGCGCCAGTGCCAGTAGACCGTGTTCTCCTTTTTGAGCTTCTCGTAGAGGCCCATCTCCTCGAGCGTCATCGAGCCGCCGAAGCCGACCGTCTTGCCCTTGATGGACGCGGTCAGATACGCAGCAGCATGCTCCTTCGTATCGAATACCTTGAGCGCGATGCCGCGCCATTTGAGATTCGCTTCCAATGCTTTCGTGTCCATAGACAAGCCCCCTGTCTGAATACATGCTCTTATCATCTATATCTATCAGTATAGCAGATTTGTGCCGTCAGGCAAGCACGCACTTTTTACCAAGTGCCCCGCCCGCATCGCCTTTTCAGATGCGTGCTTTGCGCGTATAATAAGGGGCAATGACACTAGGAAACGAGGGATCCCAAAATATGGAAAAGCATTTTGACATCAACGAGCAGGGCCTGAGCATCCGTTGCAAGCTCATCTGCAGCAATAGCGACAAGACGGCGCGCACCTTCGAGCACATCGCCATCGTCACACATGGCTTCGGCAGCAACAAGGAGACGGCCGGCACGGCGAATTTCGGCGAACACCTGACCTCCAAGTACAAGGGCTGGGGCGTCATCGCCTTCGACTGGCCCTGCCACGGCATGGACGCGCGCAAGAAGCTGACCATCGGCGAATGCCTGACCTACCTGACCATCGTCACGGAGTACGCCAAGCGCGAGCTGCAGGCCAAAGACGTCTGCATCTACTCGACGAGCCTCGGCGGCTACCTGACGCTGCGCTACCTCATCGAGGTCGGCAATCCCTTCCGCAAGATTGCCCTGCGCTGCCCGGCCATTCACATGTACGAGACGATGTACAACCGCATCCCAGACGCCGACAAGACAAAGCTCGCAAAGGGCAAGGAAATCCAGATCGGCTTCGAGCGCAAGATGAAAGTCGACCAGGCCTTCTTCGACGACCTCAAGTCCTTCTGCCCGCTCGACCACGAGTACTTCGACTTCGCCGACGATATGCTGATCCTGCACGGCACGAAGGACGAGATGATCCCGTTCGAGGACGCAAAAGACTTCGCCGAGAACAACGTCATCGAATTCATCCCCGTCGAGGGCGCCAACCACCCGTTCCAGAACCCCAACCACATGGCACTCGCCATCCACAAGATCATCGAGTTCTTACACGAAGACTGAACTGCCCGCTAGAGGTCATGCAAGTGGTTTCTCCCCCAGCCGTTCGAGCAGCAGATTCGCATCAATGACATTAAGATGATGCTCTAAGGCATACCAGATGATACTATCAAAGGAGTTGCGGGCGTAAAGTGCCTCAGAGCCTGCATAGTACAGCAGATGCTGTGCGTCCTTGACTGTCAATCCCATTGCCAAGCCAACAGCAGGATTTTGCTGCGCGCCGGATGCTTCTTGTGCCCGTCAAAGATATGATAAAGTCCGTATCTAGTTATAGTATACGGGATGGAAGCGACAAAAGAAAGGCCTGCTCAATGCGAGCAGGCCTTTTTGTTGCTAGTATGGCTCTTATTCGAATTCGTTGTTGGGCATCATATTTAACGGATTTTGCTTCATAAATTTGATACCTCATTTTTTTGATTATTTGATGTGTCCATATTATCCAGCCCTATACGATGGGCTGTTATCAAATTGTTATCGGTGGTGATAACGGGGGGTAGCAGGGTTGTTGTTTTCTCTGGTGGTTTACAACTACATTTTACCACGAAAGGCAGGGAAATGCAATAACCATCCTTGCTGTGGCGTATCAAGGAATCTTACTGAACATATGGCGCACCTTATCCAAACGGCTGTTTGGACGACGGGGCTGGATGATTGGCTCGCCGACAGTGGCCTGATACCTTTCAGTTCCGTCAGGCACACACTCCGCCCGTTGGTGTAAAAGGCCAAATCAGTACGGTATGCCTGTATGCAACGGGCGGGAATCTCGCCAGTAAAGACAACTTCATCCTTTTTTATCTGGCCGTTTCGATGGTGGCACAGTATTTCGGCGCATCATGATAAGCCTGAAGGTATTCCTGGGCGCATAGAGGGTGAAGGAGAGATAAGGTTCCAGCAACTGCGTCCCAGATTTCTTCAATGCCTGTTCCAATACAATCGGGGCCAATGAGCGGAAG
>ENA-OQEN01000460-OQEN01000460.1-human-gut-metagenome-genome-assembly--contig:-NODE-460-length-17879-cov-4.300361_pt1 | contig 17879 bp, 28 predicted proteins | sample MGYA00242791_ERZ504627 | MGnify/ENA primary metagenome ERZ504627 (study PRJEB26092, sample SAMD00036316) | human gut metagenome | host: Homo sapiens | study: EMG produced TPA metagenomics assembly of... | reverse complement strand
GCCCCTCGGACAGGCCGTGGCCGTGCTCCCCCACGGAGGCGTCCAGCCCGCCGTCCATGGCGGAGACGAAGTCCCAGGCGAGGCGCCTCCAGCGCCGCCTGCAGCTGGGCGTCGGAGCGTCGGGCTTCACCATCCGCAGATTGTCGCGATGGTGCCGGAGAGGAGGGTGTTGCCCTGGGGCACATAGGAGAAATAGCGGCGGAGTCCGGCGTTCATCTCCACCTGCCGCCCGTCGGCGGCCTGGAGGTAAGCGCAGCCCTCCGCCGGGCGGATCAGGCCCAGCAGCAGGCGGATCATGGTGGTCTTGCCGCCGCCGGAGGGGCCCACCAGAGCCACGGTCTCCCCGGGAGCGGCCCGGAAATCGGCATGGGTCAGCACCGGCTGATGGGGAACATAGGCGTAGCCGCGTCCTCCACGGCCACGGTGAAGCCTGGGAGGCCAGGCTGTCCAGCCCATCGTCCGGCAGCACCGGCTCCGGCTCCAGGGCGTACAGGTCCCGGATACGGCGGGCGGACACCGACGCGCTGAGGAACGACGGCACCGTCCGCACCAGAGCGTTGAAGGCGGAGCTGAGCTTGGCCCCCTGGGACAGGAACAGCGTCATGGTGCCGTATAGAATTTTGCCGGACCACAGCAGATACAGGCAGTAGCCGAAGGCCGCCATCTGGACGGCGGAGCCCAGAAGAGACAGGAGAATTTCCGTGCGGATGCTGAACAGATTATAATCCAGGCTGGCCCGGCGGAACTCCTCCTGCCGGCGGCGGAAGCCCCGGCCATAGCGGCCGGTGATGCCGAAGCCCTTGATGGCGTCCAGATTGTGCAGCGTCTCCGTCTCGTAGGACATCAGGCGGCTGCCCACCTGGCGGACCTCCTGCTGGTGGGTGCGCATGCTCCGGATCAGGCGGCGGGACGTCAGCAGCAGGAAGGGGGCGCTGGCCAGGGCCAACAGGGCCATGACCCAGTCATAGTGCAGGATCACCGCCAGGGTGGCGGCGAAGGTGTACGCCGTGACGATCAGGTCCGGCAGCAGCGGATGGCGCTGGAGGATACGGAGCCCACGTCGGTGGACAGGCGGCTGAGCAGGTCGCCGCTGGCAAACGCGTTCAGGGACCGCCAGTCGGCCCCCAGCAGGCGGTCGAACACCTGGGCCTGGATATCGTTGTTCACCCGGAGGGAGATTTTCGTGGAAATGCGGGAGGTGACGCTGCGCAGCAGCAGACCCACCAGGGCCGAGGCCACCATCACGGTGACGATGAACCACAGGTGGTCGCTGTCGTAGCCGGTGATGATGTCGATGGAGTATTTGCTGGCCACGGCGGACACCAGGCCCAGGGTGGAGCTGGCCACGCCCAGGACGGTATAGAACCACACCGCCCGCCGGTAGCGCTTGGTATAGCCCCAGATCCACTTCCAGTCGGCCCAGATCTCGGAAAACGTGCCGTCCCGCCATCTGCTGACCAGGTCCCCAGAGACTCCGAGCCCATGGGCTGCCGATTGTCCTCCTGCCGCATATCCCGCACCTCCTATGAAAAAACTCAACACTTTATTATAGCATTGTCCGCCGGAGAAGTCAAACCAAGCGTCAGATTGGGCGAATTTGACGGGACGTGAGCGGCAAAACAGATGGATAAGCGATACTGTGTTGTCAAACGGAAAATTGTGCTTGCACATTGGACGAAAATGTGGTAAAATGACAAAAAGGCGAGGGAGGCGACGCCATATGAAGCGAGGAACCGGGAAGAAAATCGGGAAAATCGTCCTGCTGGTGGTGCTGCTGGCCATGGTGGGCGTGATCGTGTACGCCGTCATGGTCTGTCCGGTGAATCCCACCCGGATGAAACCGGCGAAAAGCTATGAGCAGCTGCGGGACACGGTGGAAAAGAAAACGGATATCCGGGTCCCCGGGGAAAACCTGCTGCCGTGGACGGTGACGGAGCGTCAGCTCCGGATGGACAGTCCCTCCCGGATGGCCAAGGTCAGCGGCTTTGCCATATCCGGCACCATGGAGCGCGGCGGCGTTACCTTCAACGCAGAGGTCTCCGTGGGAGTCACCGGCGTTGTGGGGGATCTGCCGCCCTGCTGGGACGTGTACCGCTATGTGCCCATTTACCTGTTCCAGGACCGGGGGTTTTACATGACCCAGCTTTACATAGACGGGAATGAATACATCATCCGGGTGATGTATCCGGAGAGCACGACCCTGTCGGAGGAGGACGCGGCATATGTGGAGGACGCGCTGCGGACGGCGTGCCACACGGTGTGGATCTGTATCAGTAACAGGAAAGGAGACGTGCATGAAGCGAGGAACCGGGAAGAAAATTATTCTGCTGGCGGTGCTGCTGGCTCTTGTGGGCGGTATCGTGTATACCGTGCTGACCTGGCCGATATATCCCCAACCCCGGAAAAAACGTGGATAGCTACGCGCAGCTGCGGCAGGATATGGAAAAGACGGGTGTGCTGGTCCCTCCGGAGAACGTCCTGCCATGGGTGGAAACATTCTACAGTCAAGAGCTGGATGGCCGGGACCGGCTGAGTAAGCCTATGGCTTTTCTGATGTCGGGGACCGTGGAATACGGCGGTGCGTCATACAGGGCGGAGATCTTCGAGTCTCAGAAATGGAGCTTCGAGTGGCGCGCGGAGATCTCGCTGCGGGAAAACTATCGGATGACGCCCATTTACCGGGACGCGTGGGAAGATTCGGTGCTGTATTTCTTGAGCATTGACGGCCATATATACACCGTCCAGGTGTACGCCGACGGGAAGATGCCCCAGGATGCCGTGGACTATTTCGACGGTCTCCTGCTGGAGGCGTGCCACACGGTGGTGGATCTGTATCAGTGATGGGGGGATTGCTGTAATGAAACGTAAAAACGGGAAAAGGTTCGGAAAATCGTCCTGTTGGTGATTCTGGCCATTGTGGCGGGAGTCGTCCTATACGACCTGGTGTTTTGCTGGCCGGTGCACCCGTCCTTACAGAAACCGGCGGAGAGCTATAAGCAGCTGAGCCAGACGGCGAAAAAGCTGGGGGTCCTGGCTCCGCCGGAGGATATCCTGCCCTGGAAGCAGGAGGAGTACAGCATCTATCTGTCCAGCACCGGGCGCTTCGCCCGGCCCACCGGCTGGGATATGGCCGGGAAGGTTATCTATGACGGGACCACATACCCGGTGTATATCCTGGCGCTGCGAAATACGGAGAAACGCCAGGAATATCCGCCGCTGAGAGAGAATTACAAGCATGTGCCATTTACCGGGAGTGCAGTGAGGATGGACTGCGGCTGTTTTTTGTGATCGACGGCCACAGCTATACCTACAGCATGGGGATGATGGCCCCGCCGGAGGAGATGATTCCCCAGGATGCCGTGGACTATTTCGACGGTCTCCTGCTGGAGGCGTGTCACACGGTGGTGGATCTGTATCAGTAACAGCCAATAAGAGAAAATGCGCCCCGGCCGGGGCGCATTTTTTCGCAAGTGTTGCATATAGCACAGATTTTTTGCCATAAAAAGGATATAATATAATCGAGATTTTAGGGGAAAGAAGGTATCCTTATGTTCTGCACGAGAAAGGTCAATGACGATTATACCTGGGTGGGGGCCGACGGACGCCGCCTGGCTATGTTCGAGGGGGTCTATGACGTGCCCCGGGGCGTATCCTTCAACAGCTATCTGCTGACCGACGGGAAAACGGTGCTGTTTGACACCGCCGATGCTCCGTGTGCCGGGTATTTCTGGAAAACGTGGCCCACGGGCTCAATGGCCGGGCCCTGGATTACCTGGTGGTGCAGCACATGGAGCCGGACCACGCCGCCGATATCCGGGACCTGCTGGTGCGGCACCCGGAGACCACCGTGGTGTGCTCCGCCGCCGCCAAGAATATGCTGGCCCAGTTCTTCGGCCCCGGGTACGAGGGGCGCATCAGCGTGGTGAAGGAGGGGGACACCCTCTGCACCGGGCGGCACACCCTGCACTTTGTGGCCGCGCCTATGGTCCACTGGCCGGAGGTGCTGATGACCTATGACGAGACGGACAAGCTCCTGCTGACGGCGGACGCTTCGGCACCTTTGGCGCTTTGAACGGCGCGCTGTTCGCCGAGAGGTAGACTTCCACCGGGACTATCTGGACGAGGCCCGGCGGTATTACACCAATATTGTGGGCAAGTACGGCGCACAGGTCCAGGCGGTGCTGAAAAAGGCCGGGGGACTGGACATTCAGATGCTGCTGCCCCTGCACGGCTTCGTGTGGCGGCAGGACCTGGGGTACATCCTGGGCAAATACGACCTGTGGAGCCGGTATGAGCCGGAGGAGCGGGGCGTGGTCATCGCCTATGCGTCGGTGTACGGCGGGACGGAGAATGCCGCCAACATCCTGGCCTGCCGTCTGCGGGAGCAGGGGGTGCAGGTGGCCATGTACGACACCTCCGTTACCTCGGCGTCCTACATTCTGGCGGCGGCGTTCCGGTTCAGCATGTGGTGCTGGCCGCGCCCACCTATAACGCCGGTGTGTTCGTCACCATGGAGAACCTGCTGCACGACCTGACGGCCCATACGCTGAAGAACCGCCGGGTGGCGTATATCGAGAACGGGTCCTGGGCTCCCACCAGTGCCCGGGGCATGCAGAAGCTCCTGGAGCCTCTGAAATGGGAGCAGGCCGCAGATACCGTGACCCTGCGTTCCGCCCTGCGCCAGGGCCAGCAGGAGGAACTGGAGCGCATGGCCATGCAGCTGGCGGACAGTGTAAACGCATAGTATATCGCAGAAAGATATCGTATTATGTAAAAATCGCGGGCTACGGCAGGTGTTCATAAAACAGTGCTAACCAAATAACACGGAATGAGCATCTGTCAGACGGGATTGGTCAACGAAAAAACACGCCATATTCAGCTTCAAAGGCTGAGTATGGCGTGTTTTTCTGCTTATTTGCGTTTCCGTTTTCCTTTTCCATGCGGCTGGTATGGCCTCGCCTTGCCACGCTGGTTAATTGAGCTTTTCATGTACTTGGACAGTTTCAAAACATCAATGATATTGACAAACTGCTCCTTGGTAATGGCGTCGTAGTCAATGCCGAATGTTGCAAGGTAGATCCTTGCCTGTTTTTCGGCGTCGCTGCCCTCAAAGTTCATGGCATCCTGCAACTGGGCCTGCACTTCCTCTGCGATGGAGGGGGTGTCTGCCGTTGTGGTGTCGTTGCTGTGTTCCTCCCGAATACCACGGAGGATCGCTTTCAGATCATCGGCAAGCACATGACCGAAATAATCATCCTCCCGCACCTGGGCCAGCTCCAATGTCCGGGTGGAAAGATCGTCCTGCCCGTCCTGCTTCATCAAGGCCATTTTCCGAACTGCTTCCAGCATGGCGTTCATATCGTTAATCCGCATATCCGCGATCCGATCCACATATATCTCCGCATCCAGCATCATACGTTGGAAATCCTTGTGGCACAGCATTTCAGACAGCAGCCGATGATTGAACTTTCCCGCCTTTAATACTTCTATGGCATCGTCACTCAGATGCAGAGCGTCCAGCTCTGTGTCCGGGTGATTTTTTGTTTCTGTCATACCCAGCAGATAGTCCGTGGACACGCCGTAGAACTTCGCCAGCGTGATAATGCTGAATGGGCTGATGTCCTTGAAATCGTCTGCCTCATATTTGCCGAGAGCGGACTTGGAAAGCCCGGTCTGATCCGCAAGCTGTTCCAGCGTCAGGCCCCGGTCCACTCGCAAATCCTTCAACCGTTCCTGTATGGTGAGTTTTATCTGCATGGCGTATCCCTCCTTCTTTCTGTCTCTAAGCGTGGAAATCCACCCTGTTTTGCGCTCTTTTCCGACCTCTTGGATATACGGGAAAGAGCGCATTTTTTCGCTAAACTGTTCTTGTAACAACACCTGAACCTTGAAAATTGAATGACCGTCCGAATGGGATATGTCCCCCGGCGAAGTGACGCATCCGGCGCACCAAAGGGGACGGAAACGCCGGGAGCGATCCTCCGGGCAGGAACGACATTCGGGAAAAGCGGCAAAAAACCACAGCTATTTTCAAACCATGTGAAAACAGCGAAGAAACCGCTGTTTTTGTGGTGCTGCCCATATCATTCAGCGATACGCCGGACAGCGCACACAGTACGCCGTTTCGCGTGCGCTTTCACTGAATCACGAAAAGTCAAGCGGAACAGCAAAATCAATAGGTGTCCCTTGTGAACAGGGGTACACGGGCGGCAATTCCAGCGGATGGCCGTTCATAATCAAACAACGCTCTGCGGCAAATGGGTGCCGCCATTCAGCACATCCATTATACCACAGAGCGAATCCAAAAAGGGAAAGGAATTGTAAATATGAGCAGAAACAAGGCAGAAAACTGCCGCAACGAAGTGAAATCCTACATCACCCGGGAGGGCATGACCATGACGGAGGTGGTGGAGCTACTGGCCGATGAACACGGCTGGAGCAGCAGCGTCCCCAACCTGTCTGGCAAGCTGCGGCGCGGCTCCCTGCGGTACACTGAGGCGGTGGAGCTGGCCGATGTGCTGGGCTATGATCTTGTATGGGTCAAGCGTCGGGAGGTGAGGTAATATCGCAGGAACTACTTACGGCTATATCCGTGTATCAAGCAGAGATCAGAACGAAGACAGGCAGCTTGTGGCTCTGCGGGAAGTGGGTGTCCCGGAGAAAAACATCTATGTGGACAAGAAATCCGGCAAGGATTTTGACCGCCCGCAATATAAGAAGCTGCTGCGGAAAATAAAAAAAGACGATCTGCTCTATATCAAGAGCATTGACCGTCTGGGGCGCAACTATGAGGAAATCCTGCTGCAATGGCGGGCTTTGACTAAGGATAAGGGCATCGACATCGTGGTGTTGGATATGCCGCTGCTGGACACTCGCCGGGGAAAGGACCTAATGGGAACATTCCTCAGCGACATTGTGTTACAGGTGCTGTCCTTTGTTGCAGAGAACGAGCGCACCAACATCCGCCAGCGACAGGCAGAGGGCATTGCGGCAGCGAAAGCAAAGGGTATCCGCTTTGGCAGACCACCTAAACCATTGCCGGAAAACTTCATAATTGCTACCATCGGTGGAAACAGGGCGATATTACCGGAACAGCGGCAGCAGAGGAATGTGAAATGCCACTGTCCACCTTCCGTTACCGAGCGGAGATTTACGAAAATGCCAAGTTGTTGTAAGTGTACCTATCTACAAGAAAGTGTACGTTCCTGTAAATGATATATCCACCCATATAAAAATATTTTACCATAATCCTTGCCCTTTTTCTACTCTTGATATGCAAATGTTTGCCGAGATGCACTTGAGTTATTCCAAAAACTCAGATTGCAAAATAGTACACCTTTTCACAAAATTCAATCAGTTTATATTGCGGAGGAGAATATGAGGGAAAATATAAATGCGTTACCTTCAAAGCGGCCAGAGAATAAGTGTTTATATTGGGGCGCTGCAATCGGCGCGATAATTGGCATTATAGCATTTTCTCCAATTTGGTTGCAGAATAATGGCCAATATATGGATTATGGGGACTACTTTCTGCAATACGTTCCGTTTATTAAAGAACTCAAGCGAATGATTCTATCAGGAAGTCTATCCTGGAGCTGGAACTCATTTTTAGGAGACAGCTTTGTCGCAGCGTATTCTTATTATACCGTATTTAATCCGTTTGCATGGATTGTTGCGCTTTTCCCTGATGATTACATCTTATATGGGACAATGTTTGCCACCATACTCAAACTTTCTATCAGTATGATTGCCGCAATGCTGTATATGCGGCGTTTTTGCCAAAAAGACTCTTACGCAATGGTTGGAGCCTTACTGTATACATTTTCCGGCTTCACATTGGTAAATACCAATTTCTATTTCTTTTTGGATGTTATTGCAGTATTTCCATTTTTGATGTATGGATTAGAGCTATTAATATGCGAAAATAAGCGGACAGTTTACGTGCTATCTCTGATGCTGAATGCTGCGATTAACTATTATTTCTTTGTTTCGACGGTTTTCTTAGTTATTATTTATATTGTTTTCAGATTAGAGCTTTATAGACTTTCGTCTTGGAAAACGCAATGGAAAACATTCTGCCGTGTCATTGTATTCAGTGTTGTTGGAACAGGCTTAGCAGGTATTTCTCTAATTCCATCGTTTTATGCGATTCTTGGCTCCGGTAAGGCCACGGAATCTATTGGAACAGGCATTGAATTGATATATTGGCCGCAGAAAATATTAGAACATCTTAGAACACTGGTTGCACCTGTTGAAAGCGGCCGATATCATGCTTTTTTTGATAGCAGTACGTGGAGCTCTACCGGCGTTTACATTCCTGTCTTTGGGTGTGTTTGTGTACTTCAATGGTGTTTCAGCAAAAAGGACTGGTTGAAAAAGGTTTGCATTTTCCTTGTGATTTGCTATTTTGTTCCCGTTCTTAATGCAGCTTTTAACCTGTTTTCATCTACTGCATACACAAGATGGCTTTATGGCATGGCTTTAGTATTCTCACTGGTTACAGCTCTTACTTTAGAAGAGATGGAGAAGTTGAAACAATTCATTAACCGAAAACTGTTGATGGGAGTAACTCTATTTACTGCGGGGTTGTTATTAATACCGACCGCAATTTACTTCCTGTATCACTCCGGTATTTCTGTCATTAATCGCTTTGCAAGTGCCTGTGCCACAGAATACTTTATGGGATATTCTGCACTCGTGGTCATGCTCCTTCTTACCGCTGTGAATTACATTGCACTTTGGTATGTTGCCAGCGCCAAAAAGTATACGACAAAACATGCTGTTCTCATTGTTATTGTGGCATGTACACTTAACTTTGGCGTTTATAATACAATAAATTACGATCTTCATGCCACAGATTATAGCAATAATTATTATTATGAAAAGGCACTGGCTGAGGGAACGGAAAATACTAAAAACTATTTTGAATTCCGTATTGATTACCCAGAGCAAATTGCAAACTACAGCCTATTCAAAAATATGCCCTCAGTAAATTATTACAACAGCTTGCAGAATCCCGCAGTTCTCGATTTGCTCAAGCCGTTGGAATCGGTGATGATCTGAAAGATACAATTTTGCTGACACCATCTACCGGTGGTGAATACACAGATGCCTTGCTTTCGGTTAAATACTATTATGATTATGACGGAAATGGCGCTGTTCCTCTTGGATTTCACTATCTGCGATCCGAAAACGGTGTAGACATCTATGAGAACGAGAACTATATTCCCATGGGTTTCACCTATAATAACTACTGTCTGGCAGAACAACTAACAGATATGCAACCAGAAGAACGAGCTGAAATGATGCTACAAACGATGATTGTTCAGAAAGCAGACGAGGAAACCGTAAGCAAATATCTTACATTTAAATCTGATACGACCAGCGAAACAAATCTGTCAGAAATCGTATCTGAGCGTAGAGAAACTGGCTGCAGTTATTTTGCGGGAACATCTGATGGCTTTACGGCAGAAATCAACCTTGAAAAGGATAATATCGTTTTTTTCAGTATTCCTGATGACATTGGCTGGGAAGTCACCGTAAACGGTGAACCTGCGTGTATTGTGGAAGCAAACTACGGGTTGATGGGTATATGCTGCAATGTAGGAAACAACACAATTTCTGCTATTTATCATACGCAGGGTTGGACACTCGGGCTTGTATGCAGCAGCACCTGCTTAGCAGCATGGTTACTTCTTGAAATGTCCAACAAACGAAGGAAAGCAACGGAGGTGAAGTAAGATGCTTTCAGTAATCATTCCCGCATATAACGAGGAAGCTATGATTGAAAAAGCCGCATCTGCTATTAGTCAAATATTGGCAGATTCCAGAATTCCATGCGAGTTGATTTTTGTCGATGACGGTTCCAAGGATAGAACTTGGGAAATCATTACAGCTGTATCTGCAAAAAATTCTGTTGTTCGTGGTGTCCACTTCTCACGTAACTTCGGAAAAGAAGCTGCAATCATTGCTGGCCTGACGGAGCAGTCGGTGATTGCTGTGTGGTTATTGACTGCGATTTACAGCATCCTCCGGAAAAAATCATTGAGATGTATCGCCTATGGGAACAGGGATATGAGATCGTTGAGGGGCAAAAATCCAGCCGTGGCGCAGAAGGAAAATTACATGCTTTGGCTGCAAAGGCTTTCTATTCAGTAATCAGCGCTGCCACCGGATTTGATATGGCAAATGCTTCTGATTTCAAGCTTCTGGATCGAAAAGCAGTGAATGTTCTGATCAACATGCGAGAGAGGAACGCTTTCTTCCGCGCACTTTCTTCGTGGATTGTTTTAAAACCACACATGTTGAGTTTGATGTACAGGAGCGGGAAGCCGGAGAATCCAAATGGTCTACTCTTGCGCTTATCAAATATGCGCTCAGCAATATTTCCTCGTTCTCAACAGCCCCGATGCAAATTGTTACAGTGCTGGGCGTAATCATGTTTATGGTTTCACTGATTCTGGGCGGAATTGCCTTAGTTCAGAAAATCTGCGGACAAGCCCTGGAAGGGTTTACAACCGTTATTCTGATTCAGCTTTTCTCAAGCAGTATCATAATGATCAGTCTGGGTATTATTGGTTACTATATTGCAAAAATCTATGAAGAAATCAAAGGCAGACCACGATATATCATTGCTGATACCTGCGGGAGAAAGAGCGTATGAAAGACCTGCTAAATAAGTTTTTTGACCGTACTTTCTGGAAGTTTATTTTGGTAGGCGTAGCCAATACGATATTTGGTACCGGAATAATGTTTGTGTTCTACAATGTGTTCCATTTCAGTTATTGGGTTTCCTCTGCATCAAATTACTTTTTTTTTTGGAAGTATTCTGAGTTACATACTGAACCGCATATTTACATTCAAGAACAGTGAGACAACGGTCAAAACATTGCCTCGATTCGTAATCAATATCAGCCTGTGCTATCTTCTGGCATACGGCATAGCCAAACCATTGGTAATGCATGTTCTTTCTGATTTGACACAGAAAGCTCAAGAAAATATTGCCATGTTGGTGGGCATGTGTTTATTCGTTGGACTGAATTATATTGGCCAAAGGTTTTTTGTGTTCAGAGGAAAATCAAGCCAAACGCCATCCGGATCAGCAAGAGAATAACCCTTAGTTTACTAAGGGCGCACTTCTATACAGGGTAAACCCTGCATTGTGCGTCTGCGAGGCGAACAACCCGGACACTCGAATGTCCGGGCTGTTTTGCGTCACTGCGTTCCGAACAAGGGAGTGCCTCCCTTGCGATGCCTGCGGCATCTATCCCAGCGCACTTTGATAAGGTACAATAAGTTGCGCAAATTAAAAACGTCATAAAAAAAGAGACACGGTTTGCAGATCTCTGGTAGAATGAAGTTGCGACACACCATTCGAAAGGAGATTGTAAACCATGTCCGAGAAAATTGTACAACTAAACGAGGAAGTAATCAAGGGCCAGCTTAAGGAATTGGTTCGCGGCAGTGTAGAAGAAACGCTGAATGAACTGCTGGAACAGGAGGCAGAGAAGCTGACCCAGGCTGCCCGCTACGAGCGCAATGAGGCCCGCCAGGGCTACCGCAGCGGACACTATGACCGGAACCTTACCACCACCTCCGGAAATGTCACGCTCCATGTACCTCGTCTCAAGGGCGTCTCTTTCGAAACAGCCATCATTGAGCGGTATCGCCGCCGGGAGAGCAGCGTGGAAGAGGCCCTCATCGAAATGTACCTTGCCGCGTCTCAGTCCGCAGAGTGGAGGATATTACCGAGGCCCTGTGGGGCAGCAAGGTATCTCCGTCAACCATCAGTGAGCTGAATAAGAAAGCCTATGTCCATATTGAGGATTGGCGTAATCGCCCTTTACAGGGTGGCAAATACCCGTATATCTATGTGGACGGTATCTACTTGCGTCGCAACTGGGGCGGAGAGTATGAAAATGTTGCAATTCTGGTGGCAATTGCGGTGAACGAGGACGGATACCGCGAGGTCCTGGGGGCTGCCGAAGGGATGAAAGAGGACAAAGCCAGCTGGGTCAGTTTCTTTCAATGGCTTCGCGGCCGCGGTCTGGACGGTGTAAGACTCATTGTTGGAGATAAGTGTTTTGGCATGCTGGAAGCTGTGGGAGAAGTGTTTCCTGAGGCCAAATATCAGCGCTGCACGGTCCATTTTTACCGCAATGTGTTTTCTGTTGTTCCTCGTTCCAAAGTAAAGCTGGTGGCTAAAATGCTCAAGGCGATCCACGCGCAGGAGAGTAAGAAAGCGTCCCGAGAGAAGGCCAAAGCTGTGGTGGACCAATTGAGAGAAATGAAGCTGAAAGAGGCCGCCAAGAAGGTTGAGGACAGCGTTGAGGAAACGCTGACCTACTGCGAGTTTCCTTATGAGCACTGGACCCGCATTCGTACCAACAACGTGATTGAACGGCTGAACCGGGAGATCCGCCGCCGCACCCGTGTGGTGGGGACCTTCCCGGACGGCAACTCTGCCTGATGCTGGTCTGTGCCAGGCTGCGCCATGTGGCCGGCACCCAGTGGGGCAACAAGAAGTACATGAACATGAAGCACTTAGAGGCGGCTATGGAAGACGCCTCTATTGCCGGCTGACTTCGTTCAGCCAGAGTCTGCAAACTAATTTGCGCATAACTCTTGACGGTACCCGCACTTTGCAGCGGAAACAATCTGCTGACGCAGACCGTCCCCGCCGCAAAGTCTGAAAACCCCATACCCTCAGCCAGACCGTCTACCAAAATGTAGCGGTCTTTTTTCATCCCATCCATCCTATCCATCCCATCAAAAGGAGGCCATGTATTATGGCAAAACAGAAAACGATCCCCGAACTGAAAGCCGAGATCGCTGACAATGAACGCCAGCTTGCCCAGCTCCGGCACAAACAGCAGCAACTTGAAAACCGTGCCGCCTACTACGAAAAAGGCGACCGCCGGAAACGGGCGCACAGCTGATCACTCGTGGAGCCGCTGTGGAGAGTGTAGCCCCGTTGGCGAAGGTGTTGAGCGAAACCGAGTTTTATGCTTTCGTGGAAAAAGCCCTCGCCTTGCCGGAGGTCAAGGGCCTGCTCATGGAGGCCGTCAACGAACACAACAAAAATGAATTTGGGGGTGATTGACTATCGCACTGTATCATTTTCATGTGACCCAGATCAAGCGCAGCGCCGGACAGTCTGCCGTGGCTGCTGCCGCCTATCGCTCCGGCGAAAAGCTGCACAGCGAGTATTACGGCGAGGACAGCGACTACACCCGCAAGGGCGGCGTGATCTGTTCGGAAATCCTACTGCCATCCCATGCTCCACCGGAGTATGCAAACCGGGAAACGCTCTGGAATGCCGTTGAAAAAGTGGAACGTGGAAAGAAAGCCCAGCTTGCATACAGCTTTGACATTGCCTTGCAGAACGAGTTCTCCATGGAGGAGAACATCGACCTCGCAAGGCAATTTTGATGGAGCAGTTTGTGAGCCGGGGCATGGTGGTGGACTTCGCCGTTCATCAATCTGACAAGGAGGACGGCGGCATCCAGAACCCGCATTTTCATGTCATGTGTCCCATTCGCCCTATCGTAGAAGGAACGCATGAAGCTATTATCAGCAAGGAAGACTTTGAGCTTGCTCAGAAGGTCATTCGAGGTGGAGGACGGAATCCCACGCGCAAGCAGCATGACTATCCGCTCAAGGGACTTGTCCGCTGCGGAAACTGTAAACGTGCTATGACGCGCCGGAAGAACAAGGCTGGCATTCGGTACTTCCAGTGCATCCACTCGGTCAACAACGGAAACACAGACTGTCCGATTGGCAGGAGCTTTCCGGAAATGGATATTGAGAAGGTTGTCTTCCATGCCATTGCTCAGTTTCTCGCTTTGGCACAGAAGGAAGCAGTCCAAAATCGAGAAGTCGGTGATCTACGGAAATCTGCCATCAAGGAATGTGCTGATAAAATCCGCACTCTGCAAAAGCAGAATGAGCAGAACAAGGCGTCGAAGCTGAGGCTTTACGAGAAGTATGCCGCCGGGAGCATCACGAAGGAGGCATACATTCAGCAGAAGGCGGCAGCGGATGTGAAGATTGCTGAAAACGATGAAGCAATCCAGCGCAGTCACGAACGGATGAAGGAGCTTGATTCCGAGACATCCTGTTCGGATGAAAAGCTGGATGCTGTCTGCGATCAGTACGCTGACTGCAAAGCTCTGACCCATGAGCTGACCCACGCTTTCATTTCTGCGGTCTACATTTACGATCTTGACAACATAGAAATCGTCTGGAAGTTCAAGGACTTCCTCACTACATCAGAAGGAGAAGCCAAATGAAAGTATTTCTTTATATCCGCGTTGCCTGTGCGGATCAGCTTGCGGCAGCAGACCAGCGGGAAGAGCTGGAACGCTATGCGAAGGACAAAGGCTATGAGGTGGCTGCTGCTGTGGCGGCAGACGGCATCTCCGGCGTCCATACGGAAGGTATCATGAACTTCCTGCTGAACGAAGCCAAGCGTCAGGACATCGGTACGATCCTCACCCGCGACACCTCGCGAATCAGCCGGGACACTTCCTCTTTCATGAGGTTTGAGCGAAAGTTCCGGGAGAACGGCATCCGGTTCGAGTATCTGTCCAAGCCTGACAACGAGCTTCCGGTCACTCCGATGATGGAGGCATTTGCGGCGGCGTATAAGAAGCGTCGCACAAAGAACGGCAAAAGAGCATAGAGAAAACGCAAGCCGTTCACGGGTGGTTGTCCACCTATGAACGGCTTGTAAATTCTCAAAATTTTTTTAGTCCCTACTTGACACAAGAAGACCTCTCCAGACTGGGCCGCAACTCGGCGCTGACCGGGCTTTACACCAACTTCACCTTTCCGCAGAACGGTGTTCGTTTCATCGCCATCAACGACAACTACGACACTATCGACCCCAACCGGGTGGACAACGATTTTGCGGGCATCAAAAACTGGTTCAACGAGTTCTATGCCCGGGATACCAGCCGCAAGATCAGAGCCGTCCAGAAAGCCAAGGGTGAGCGTGGTGTACCCCTGACCACCAACGTGCCGTATGGCTATGTGAAGGACCCGGAGAATCCCCGCCGTTGGGTGGTTGACCCGGTGGCCGCCGATGTGGTGAAGCGTATCTTTGCCATGTGCATGGAGGGCCGTGGTCCCAAGCAGATCGCCAACCAACTGAAATCGGACAAGGTGCTGACACCCAGCGCATACAGGGCCTTGCAGGGAATCAAGACCCCGAACAAGAAACCGGAGGACCCCTACGACTGGCACAGCAGTACCGTTGTGGCAATTCTGGAACGCCGGGAGTACACAGGCTGTACGGTGAATTTCAAGACCTATACCAACTCCATCTGGGACAAGAAACAGCGGGACAATCCCCTTGAGAAGCAGGCCATCTTCCCCAATACCCATGAGGCCATCATCGAGGAAGCCGTGTTTGAGAAGGTACAGCAGGTTCGCCAGCAGCGGCATCGCAAGACCCGCACAGGCCGAAGCAGCATCTTTTCCGGCTGGTGTACTGCGCCGACTGCGGCGAGAAGCTGTATTACGGGGCGACCAACAACTACAGAACGGAGGGCGCGTTCTTCGACTGTTCTCTCCATTGGAAGCACAAGGACAAGTGCGGTACTCATTACATCCGGGAAGCCGTACTCAGTCATCTGGTCCTGAAACACATTCAGGCTGTGACAGGCTACATTCTGCGGCATGAGGCACACTTCCGTACTGTGATGGAAGAACAGCTCCGGCTGGAAAGCGGTGAGCAGATTCGCATCCGCAGAAAACGGCTGGAACGGAACGAAAACCGCATCGCTGAACTGAAACGGCTGTTCATCAGAATTTATGAGGACAACGCCAGCGGGCGGCTGAGCGATGACCGCTTCGATATGCTGAGCCTGACCTATGAAACGGAGCAGAAGCAGTTGGAGGCCGAGTGTATTACCTTGCGGCAGGAAATTGAAGTACAGGAACGACAGAACGAAAACATTGAGAAGTTCATTCAGACGGCGCACAAGTATGTGGGCATTGACGAGTTGGACGGCTATGCTCTTCGGGAGCTGGTGTCCGCCATCTATGTTGACGCACCGGATAAATCCAGCGGAAAGCGTGTGCAGCACATCCACATCAAGTACGACGGGCTGGGCTTCATCCCGCTGGGTGAGCTGATGAAAGAGGAAACGGCGTGACCGAAGTCACGCGCCCCCCTTGAAAACTCAAGGTTTTCACCATTTTTTGTTTTTACTGTTTTACGACCACCCGGCTTAAGGCCCGCGATTTTTTCGTCAGGAGATCCTTTCCAGGCGCTCCTGGCGGTCCATATCCCGCAGGACGCCCAGCACCAGCGGCACCGTCAGGGCGAAGGCGCACACATCGGACAACGACTGGGCCAGCTGTACCCCCAGCTCTCCCAGCACATGGGGCAGGATCAGCACTGACGGAATGAAGAACAGTCCCTGCCGGGCCGCCGCCAGCAGCGACGCCTGCCACACCTTGTTGATGGTCTGGGTCAGCATGCTGGAGATGGCGATGACCCCGCACAGAGGGAACACCGCGCACTGACAGCGCAGAGCCCGGGCCCCGAAGGCGATAACCTCCGGGTCGTTGCGGAACACCGCCACGATTTGGGGCGCGAAGATCATCCCCAGCACCGACGCGCCGCCAGAAACACCGTGGCCCACTTGACGCAAAAGCGGAAGGCGTCCTTCACCCGGCCATACAGCCCCGCGCCGTAGTTGAAGCCGCACACCGGCTGAAATCCCTGGCCGAAGCCGATCAGCGCCGACTGGGCCAGCTGCATGGCACGGGTCACCACGCTCATGGCGGCAATGGCCGCGTCGCCGTACAGGCCCGCGCTGCGGTTGAGGCAGATGGTGGCGATGCTGGCCAGCCCTGGCGGCACAGGGACGGCACGCCGCCCTTGCAGATCTCCACCAGCAGGTCCCGGCGGATGCACACGTTCCGCAGGCGGATGCGCAGGTTGCCGCCCCGGGAGCAGCCCAGAAGCAGCATGCAGAAAGACGCCAGCTGGCTGAGAATGGTGGCCAGGGCCGCCCCGGCCACGCCCATATCCAATACGAAGATCAGCAGCGGATCCAGCCCCACGTTCAGCACCGCTCCGGCAGCGATGCCCACCATGCCGTAGGCGGCGCTGCCTGAAAGCGCAGCTGGTTATTCAGCACGAAGGATGCCGTCATATACGGGGCCCCCAGCAGGATGATCCGCAGATAGCTGCGGGCATAGGGCAGGATGGTATCCGTGGAGCCCAGCAGCCGGGCCAGGGGCGTGAGAAAGATCTGGCCCAGCGCCAGAATGACGCACCCCGCCAGAAACGCCAGGGTCACGCCGGTGGCGGCCATTTTCCCGGCGTCGCCGGATTCATGGCGGCCCAGCTGTCGGGAGATGTAGTTGCCGGACCCGTGCCGAAGAAAAAGCCCACCGCCTGGATCACCGCCATCAGGGAGAACACCACCCCCACCGCGCCGGTGGCGCTGTTGCTGTGGAGCTGGCCCACGAAATAGGTATCCACCATGTTATAGCAGGCCGTCACCATCATGCTGATGATGGTGGCGCCGCCATTTTGCACACCAGATGGCCCACCGGCTGGCCGGTGAGCTCCTGAAATTTTGCTTCCTGCTTGTCGTTCACGTGATTCCTCTCCGGTCATGATAATGGGCAGGGCAAGCCCCGGCGCAGCGGCGCCGGGGCTTGGGGATTGCTTGAAATTCCGATCACTCCACCACGGGCAGCGCCTTGACCACGGCGGCGCACCGGGGGCACAGGGTGTCGTGACCGGCCACGGTGCCCACGCTGGAGAGCACCTTCCAGCAGCGGGCGCACTTGACGCCCCGGGCGGGAGCACGGTGACGGTCAGCTCGTTGCCACGGTGACCCGTACCTGGGACACGA
>ENA-OQEN01000459-OQEN01000459.1-human-gut-metagenome-genome-assembly--contig:-NODE-459-length-17890-cov-4.544559_pt1 | contig 17890 bp, 17 predicted proteins | sample MGYA00242791_ERZ504627 | MGnify/ENA primary metagenome ERZ504627 (study PRJEB26092, sample SAMD00036316) | human gut metagenome | host: Homo sapiens | study: EMG produced TPA metagenomics assembly of... | reverse complement strand
TCCAGCGGCTCGGCGAAATCCCCTTCTTCAGCAAAGAGACGAAAAGCCGCTCTGTACGAGTACTATCTTGCAGATCGCAACGCTATCAGCCCCAACGGCGACGGCCTCCTCGACACCATCAACCTGATGTACATGGGTCTGCTCCGTAATGCGGAAGTTCGCTACGTCGTTCTCGACACCAACGGCAACGAACTCGGCGTTATCGCTGACTACGGCGTATGCACCAAGGCTTCTGGGACACCGACACCCGCGACCAGCTCGGCGTCACCTACGGTCAGTTCCCCGGCAACTACAACTTCAGTCAGTACAACAGGTCCGACCTTATCGTACGCATTGAAGCTAAGCTCGACAACAACGGTATGCACACCACCAACGCATTCTCCGAAGCAGCGAGCGAAAACTGGAAGTGGGATATCCCCCTCCATATCGACACTCAGGCTCCTTCCGTAAGCAACTTCAGTGCTGCAAACGGCAAGTTCACCTTCAACGTAACCGATGAGCATTACGTTGCATACGTTGGCGTATTCACCAACAACGACGGCAACCTCGGCGACTGCCAGGGCGAAATCGCTGTTATGGAAACTCAGCGCGGCGCAACCACCGCAATCGAGCTCAACGGTGAAGCCAACAACTTCGTTGTTACTTACGACTACGCAGGCAACATCGCAGTTTACCTCTGGAACGGCAGCACCCTCAGCCCCGTTGAGGTTGACCCCAACCCCCAGCCTGTCGGCAACTACTCCGATGCATACATCTACTCCTACGGTCTCAACCTCACGCAGAAGCAGTGGCTCTTCTTCGAGTCCAACGATCCCATGAATGCTGTTTATGAGGGCGAGGAAGCACCCAACGGCGAAAGCATCTCAGCAGCAGGTTATGATGCGAACAACGGCGTTGTTTACGGCCTTGAAGCGTCCGGCAAACTCTATCGCTACAGCGGAATCAACCCCCAGAGCGGTAAGCTCACCGGCAGGACCCAGGTTGCAACCGTTGCAGGCGCAGACGGCATCAACGAAATGGCATTCAACAATGCAGACGGTCAGCTCTACGCAATCAGCGGTGCGGCAAACCTGATGACTGTTGATGTCAACACCGGTGCAGTTACCGAAATCGGTCAGTTCGGCAGCGGCGTTGTCGCAATGGACTTTGATTCCAACGGCACCCTCTGGATCGTTGACCTCTACGGCGCACTTTGCAGCGTAAACCTCAACACCGGCGCTATCACTCAGGTTGCAGAAACCGGCATCAGCGCACTCGCAGGCCAGAACTTCTACAGTCAGAGCGGCTGCCTGTTTGAGAACACCTTCTATTGGGCAGCAATTCCCGGCGCGGGCGCAAACGCAAAGACCCTTGTCAGGTTTGATGTTACCAACGGTGCTTTCGAAGAACTCGGCAAGATCGCGGACGGCAACTACGGTCTCCAGGCTGTTGGCATGTTTGCACTCCCCAAGAGCAACGCAAGCATTGCAGCTGACAAGCTCAACAACGTTTCCATCGCTGACTGAGTTTAAACTCAGCCGGACTGAGCACGGCTCGGTCCGAATGCAAATCCATTAACAAGGGGCGGCACTGCTTCGGCGGCGCCGCCTTTTTGATAATCCGAACCCGCTGTCGATGTGAACATTGACTTGAAACATGAAATGTGCATGAAACAAGGCAAATCGGCTCGAATTGCGGCAGAATTATGCCTTTGCCCCAAAAAATCAACATAATGTTCATTTTTTTACACGAAAACACGGTTGACAAAACGCTCTGCGTGCATTAAAATAATAACTGTCATCAAAACATCTAAGAAGCTTGTTGATTCTTAAATGTGTAACCCTCCTATATTTTTTCTGTGAAGCGGAGCAGCTCCCCAAGCTCCGCTTCAAACTTTTTTATTCGAACACGGAGAAGTCATCGGGCGGAGCTCGCTCCGCTTCAAACTTTTATTTAACCGAAAGTAATTCTGCGGCGGAGCTCGCTCCGCTTCATACTTTTATTGGGCCGATAAATATTTCGACAGAAAAAATGCTTCGATTTGATAATTGCCCCTTGCTGTTTCTTCGAATATCTGGTAAAATGATAATAACAAATATATTTGAACCGCATTCAAAGGGTGCAGCCGCATTCCAATAATGCGGGACAATCCATTTGCAGCAGGAGGTTGATTGTATATGCCCGCGAAAAAAATCGTTGCGATGCTGCTTGCAGGCGGTCAGGGAAGCCGCTTGGGTGAGCTTACAAAAAGCATGGCAAAACCCGCCGTTCCGTTCGGCGGGAAATACAGAATTATAGACTTTCCGCTCTCAAACTGTGTGAATTCGGATATCGACACCGTTGGTGTGCTGACGCAATATGAGCCGCTTGCGCTGAACGCGTATCTCGGGAACGGACAAGCATGGGATTTGGACAGAAATAACGGCGGCGTGTTTGTTCTGCCTCCTTATGCAAGCAACAGCGGCGGCAGGTGGTATTCCGGCACGGCGGATGCGATTTATCAAAACACACCTTTTATTGACCAATACAACCCCGAATATGTTCTTATTCTTTCGGGCGACCATATCTACAAGATGAACTATGCGCAGATGCTTCGCAATCATATAAAAACAATGCAGATGCAACCATTGCCGTTTTGACCGTCCCGATCGCAGAAGCTTCCCGCTTCGGCATTATGAACACCGATGAGGGAGGCAGAATCACCGAATTGAAGAAAAACCGAAAATTCCGCGCAGCAATAAAGCGTCCATGGGCATTTATATCTTCAATTGGAGCATTCTGAAAAAGTTTCTGGCAGAGGACGCCGCAAACCCGGATTCCTCCAACGACTTCGGAAAGAACGTCATTCCGACAATGATAGACAGCGGCTGCCGCATGTTTGCATGGGACTTTTCCGGATACTGGAAGGATGTCGGAACGATCGCAAGCCTTTGGGAGGCAAACATGGATTTGCTCGGCACAAATCCTGTTTTCAATCTGTACGATAAGGAATGGCGTATATATTCAAAAAGTCCGATTATGCCGCCGCATTATGCGGGCGCGGATGCAGTCATTTCAAACAGCCTTGTTACAGAGGGCTGCGTTGTGCACGGCCTTGTGCGGCACAGCGTGCTTTATGCGGGCGTTCGCATCGAACCCGGCGCGGTCGTGGAGGATTCAATTATAATGCCCAACTCCGTGATTGAGCGCGGCGCGGTCGTTCAAAAAACAATTGTGGGCGAAAATGCGATTGTCGGCGCAAAAGCTCGGGTCGGCTGCCAAAAACTTGATACCGATGCCGACTACGACACAAAACTTACCGGCGACATAACCTTGTTGCAAGTGCCGTTCGTGTTGCGGACGGGCTGCGGATTCCAAAGGGCATGGTCTACAACTGCGGAAAAGGGGGCGGATTCAATGAATAACAGCATGTTCGGCTTGATTTACACGGGCGAGGCGAATGCGCAGCTTCGCGAATTGACGTTTTCGCGCTCGGTTGCAGCCGTTCCGTTCGGCGGACGTTACCGTGCCATCGATTTTATGCTTTCCGATATTGTGAACACGGGCATTTCAAACGTCGGCATAATCACTCAAAGAAATTATCACTCTCTGATGGATCACCTCGGCAGCGGAAAGGAATGGGATCTCCACCGCAAAAGGGACGGTCTGTTTATCCTTCCGCCTTTGTAACGCGGGATAATACCGGCGTTTACAGGGGAACGGTCGATGCAATTCGTTCCGTAATGGGCTATATTCGCCGCAGTGCGCAGAAATATGTCATTCTGACCGGGAGCCACACTCTCTACAACACAACATATGACAAAATGCTCCGACAGCACATTGAAACGGGCGCGGATATAACGATTATGTATAACGAGGAGCATGAGTTCAACAGAGCGGAACAATACGATGACCTGCGCCTCACGATTAACGAAAACGGCAGGATCACCGACCTTGCGCTCAATCCTTATATGCCGGACAGCCCGTTCATGGGCTGTGATGCATACATAATGGAAAAGACTCTGCTGGAATACCTTGTTGAGGATGCGGCCGCACACGGCGAGTTTGATTTCATGCAGGATGTTCTTATCAAAAATGTGAATAAATACAGGTTCTGCGGCTGGAAGTACAACGGCTATGTTGCAAGATTGAACTCCGTCGATGCATTTTATAAGCATAATCTTGCGCTGCTTCAGCCCGCTGTGCAGCAGGATTTGTTCAATTCCGCGCACCCGATTTATACAAAAGTCAAGGATGAGGTGCCCGCGAATTACTGCGGCAGCGGCAGTGCGCGCAACAGCGTTATTGCGGACGGCTGCATTATCGAGGGCGAAGTCGAAAATTCCGTGCTTTTCCGCGGAGTTCATGTCGGCAAGGGTGCAAAAGTCAAAAACTGCATACTGATGCAAGCCACCTATATCGGGGATAACAGCGAGCTGTCTTATATGGTGCTTGATAAGGGCGTTATAGTTTTGAACGGCAGGCGTTTGAGCGGGCATGAGAATTATCCCGTCATTCTGCGAAAAGGCGTCACTGTATAATGCCGCGAACAAAGCGGGCAGGGCAAAAGCTTCCCAAAGCGGGGGCGTCGGAGCAAAGTTTTGCGTTTGGTCGGAGCAGAACGGATACAGACGTGAAAAATGCTTATTTCCAAAGTATATTTTCAAATAAGTGTTGACAATATTTGCCTGTGGATTTATGATACAACTGAGCGGAGGGAGAAAAGCCTCCCGAGCCGCCTGTTACCAAAGCCGCAGCGGATGCGGTGCGCCCGATGTGGCTGCACATGCGTTTTCGGCACCACGCCGGCGGCATGAAATCGCCGCCTGTGCGGTAATTAAAAAACATTATTTTTTGGAGGATTTTATAGAATGAACGCTTACATTCAGGAAATTCTTGCGAAGGTTCAGCAGCGCGATGCGCACGAACCCGAGTTTCTTCAGACTGTTGAAGAGGTTCTCAAATCCCTTGAACCCGTTATCGAAAAGCATCCCGAGTATCAGGAAGCCGGTCTTCTTGAGCGTCTCGTAGAGCCGGAGCGCGTTATCGAATTCCGCGTACCTTGGACCGACCGTGACGGCAAAGTTCAGGTAAACCGTGGCTTCCGCGTTCAGTTCAACAGCGCGATCGGACCCTACAAGGGCGGTCTCCGTTTCCAGGGCAATGTTAACCTTTCCATCATGAAGTTCCTCGGCTTTGAGCAGACCTTCAAAAACAGCCTCACCAGCCTTCCCATGGGCGGCGGTAAGGGCGGTTCCGACTTCGATCCCAAAGGCAAGACCGATAAGGAAATCATGGATTTCTGCCAGAGCTTCATGACCGAGCTCTGCCGTCATATCGGACCCAGCATCGACGTTCCCGCAGGTGATATGGGTGTCGGCGGCCGTGAAATCGGTTATCTCTTCGGCCAGTACAAGAGGATCCGCGGCGCATACGAAAACGGCGTTCTCACCGGCAAAGGTCTCTCCTTCGGCGGTTCCCTCATCCGTCCCGAAGCAACCGGTTTCGGTGCTGTTTACTACCTCTGCGAAGTTCTCAAGCATGAGAACGACACCATCGAAGGCAAGACCGTTGCAGTATCCGGCTTCGGTAATGTTGCTTGGGGTGTTACCAAGAAGGTTGCGGAACTCGGCGGCAAGGTTGTTACCCTCTCCGGCCCCGATGGCTACATCTACGATCCCAACGGCGTTGTAACCGAAGAAAAGATCAACTACATGCTCGAAATGAATGCAAGCCGCCGCAATCGCGTACAGGACTATGCAGACAAGTTCGGTGTTGAATTCTTCCCCGGCGAAAAGCCCTTCGGCCGCAAGGTCGATATCGTCATGCCCTGCGCAATGCAGAATGACGTTCATATGGAATCCGCAGAGAAGATCGTTGCAAACGGCATCAAGTACTATATCGAAGTTGCTAACATGCCCACCACCAACGATGCTCTCTACTTCATGATGGATCAGCCCGGCATGATCGTTGCTCCCTCCAAGGCAGTTAACGCAGGCGGCGTTGCAGTTTCCGGCCTCGAAATGAGCCAGAACGCAGAGCGTCTTGCTTGGACCGCAGAGGAAGTTGACGCAAAGCTCAGGCACATCATGGTCAACATCCACAAGGCATCCATGGAAGCAGCAGAAGAATGCGGCCTTGGCTACAACCTCGTAGCAGGCGCAAACATCGCAGGCTTCAAGAAGGTTGCTGATGCTATGATGGCTCAGGGCATCTGCTAATCATTGATTAACATTTGTTGATTAACCTCAAATAAAGGTCGGGGAATCGCTGTACGGCGATTCCCCGATTGTTCAATTTCGGTATTGCTGCCGAAACAACTCAAATTCACTTTACTGCGGTTAAATTTAATCAGCCTCATTTTCCGCTGCCGGCAGCAGCTTTCAAACGCGGAAAGTTTTGACAACCGCCACAAGCGTAAAACAGGAGTTACCCATGGACTTGATGAAACTTATAAAGGGCACCGATATAGGCGACTGCGTTGCTCGGCTTCTTTTCACTTGGAACGCCGATCACCCCGATGCGGAGAAGGCTAAGGAAACTTTTATCAGCGCAATAAAAGCAAGAATGCCGCAGCAGGCAAGGCTGAATTTGTCGAGTGCGGAAAAACTTTCGAACAGCATTGACAGATACCTGATAAAAAACGACACCGAGATGTATGCGGCGGTGAAAATCGGCAGCGCAATGATGCTTGCGGCCCTTGCCAACCGCGAAACGGAAAACGCCGCTCTTGTGCGGTCGGCGGCCGAGAGTTTCATTTCGGATATTCCGGACGGAATTGCGGACGACCGCGAGGCACTCAGCGAAATCATCTTTTCCGAAAAAGAGGGCAGGGAAAAGCTGATTGAGATTTTCAAACTGCTGCGAGATTGAGAAACAACAAAATATATCTGCATTTTTTGCCGAAAATCAGTGAAAAACTATTGACAGGCTCAAAACAAGCGGTTATAATAACTCGGCAAATGAATATCCGCCATAGACAGCAGGTGCGCGGGCAAGATGCTTCGGCATCGGCCGTCCAAGCTTAATCTCCTGCCGAGGTAGAGACAAAATAGTTATTTCATCAGTTATTGCAGCAGCGGCTTTCGGTTTTTATGCTAATGCATTTTGCGTTTTGCATTAAATCGGGGCAGTGCTAAAATGATTGTTCGGCTATCCTCTGTCCCCCTGTCCTATGGCATGGGGGATATTTGTTTGAAACTGTGACAAGGAGGAATTTTCCATGGCAAATGCTTCTATTCTTGCAATGAAGGAGCAGCACGTTGCGGAGATCAAAGATCGTCTCACAAGGGCTCAGTCCGTTGTTATGTTCGATTACCGCGGTCTTACCGTTGACGAGGTGACTGCACTCCGTGTCGAAATGCGCAAAGCAGGTGTTGAGTACATCGTTCTCAAAAACACCATGGTCGAAAGAGCCTGCCGCGAACTCAACATCGATGAGTCCGTTCATGCAATGCTCAAAGGACCGTCCGCTTTCGCTTTCGGTTACGACGACGCGGTTGCACCCGCAAAAATCCTTAAGGATTCAATCAAAAAGTTCAAAAAATGCACCATCAAGGGCGGCATTGTGGACGGCGTTGTTACCGATGCTCAGGGCATCGATGCTCTCGCTGATCTGCCCCCCAGAGAGGTTCTCATCGCCCGTATGCTGGGCAGCATGATGAGCCCCATCACCGGCCTTGCCATCGCTCTCGACCAGCTCGCAAAGAAGCTCGGCGGCGGCGAAGCAGCCGAAGAAGCAGCGGCAGAATAACTTTCGCTGCGTAACCGTTTCAAACAAAAATTTTTAATCGGAGGAAATTAAAATGACTAAGCAGGAATTTATCGATTACATTAAGTCCCTCACCGTTCTCGAACTCGCAGACCTCGTTCATGCGGTCGAAGAAGAATTCGGCGTATCCGCAGCAGCAACCGCAGTTGCAGTTACAGGCCCCGCAGCAGCAGCAGAACCCGTTGAAGAGAAGACCGAATTTGACGTTATCCTCAAGGGCTTCGGCGCACAGAAACTCAACGTTATCAAGGTTGTCCGCGCAGAACTCGGCCTCGGCCTGAAGGAAGCAAAGGAAGCTGTTGAAGGCGCACCCACCACCCTCAAGGAAGGCCTCTCCAAGGAAGACGCAGAGAAGCTCGCAAAGGCATTCACCGATGCAGGCGCAGAAATCGAAATCAAATAATCATTTTCCCTGTCACAAACAAAACCCCGCCCGCCGCAGCTGCCCGCAGCCGCGGCGGGCTTTTTGCTTTTTGAATATTAACGACGGAACGGGTTAGATGTCAACATTTGAGTCAACGTAAGAACCGGGAAAAAGAGATTTGTAAAGAAACAGAATTACATCAAAACTACGTTGGACGGCACTTCATCAACCCATACCAACGGTAGATAAATTAAAATCCAAACAGTACGAGCGGTGTGTTCCGTGCACCGCTCTTTTTTGCTATAATGGGGTAAAGAAAACGGCAGGACGAAAGCTTGACGGCGGCTTTTAAAGACGCAGTGCGAAAATGCCGCCGAAAAAAGGAGGAAAGCGGAGCAAATGGAGAACAAGCTTGCAGAGAATATCCGAACGTTCAGAAAACAGCGCGCATTGACGCAGGAACAGCTTGCGGAAGTGCTGGGCGTTACTGTCGGTGCGGTGTACAAATGGGAAGCGCGGCTGTCCCAACCGGAATTGAGCACAATAATGGAGCTTGCGGACTTTTTTGACACATCGGTGGATGTGCTTCTCGGCTACGAGCTGAAAGATAACAGCCTTCGGGCAACGGCGGCACGATTGAAAAAGTATCAGTCCGACAAGGATGAAGCCGGCCTTGCCGAGGCGGAAAAAGCATTAAAAAAATATCCGAATTCCTTTGAAATTGTGTTTAATGCCGCAGGGCTTTTCAGTGTGTTCGGAACGGAGCGCGGCGAAAAAAGGCTTATGCGGCGCGCATTGGAGCTTTTGGAAAAAAGCAGGCAGCTTATTGCGCAGAATACGAACCCGCGGATAAACGAAAGCACACTGTGCGGAAACATCGCGGAGGTGCTGCGCATAATGGGCGAAGCCGAACGCGCCGTTGAGATGCTGAAAGCGAATAATGCGGGCGGAATGTACAGCGACATAATCGGATTGACACTTGCGGAAGCGTGCGGCCGACCCGAGGAGGCAATGCCCTTCCTTTCGGAATCGCTCGTTGAAAATACGGTCAGAATCATTCGAACCGTGTTTGGTTATATCAATGTGTTTTTTCAAAAAAAGGATTATGCGTCGGCAAAGGCGGTGCTGAATTTCGGCCTTGCTCTTTCAAACGGACTGCGGCGGGAAGGGGAAACGAATTTTACAGACAAAACATCGGGAATGCTTTACGCATGTTTGGCTTATTCGGAGTTGATGGCCGGCAATGCGGTCGGCGCGGAAAAAGCATTGATTCAGGGAAAGCTGACAGCGGAACGCTTCGATGCAAACCCGAATTACAGCGCGGCAGCGATCCGCTTTGTTTCGTGTGACGAATCGGCAAGCGCATATGACGACATCGGCGCAACGGCTGCGGAGGGAGTGCGGAACACGGTCTGTTCTCTTGAAAGTGCCGAACTTACGAAAATATGGGAAAGGGTGAGCAACGATGAAAAACGGTCGAACAAAGAATGACAGCAGCGGGAATTGTGCTGCCGAAAACGAAAAAGCAAATGCAGCAAAAGAAAACGTGGGCGCATTTTGCAAAAAACCGCTCGGGAAACAGCTGCGGGGTCAGTTCTTTTATAAAAATATTCCGATTTTTTGCCTTGCGGTGTTTGCGGCCTTGGCAGCCGGCTCGCTGAATCTGATTCTCTCGTGGATAATTCAACAGCTGATGGACACGGCAGCGGGAGAGTCCGGGGCGTTAAGCTTTCGCACTTTGCTTTTGATAAGCGCGGGCTTTGTTCTGCTTTGTGCGGGGCTTTCCCTATTGAACTATGCGTCGCAGCCTCGTTTTTGGAACGGGCAATGCGGCAATACAAGGATTTTGCATTCAAAAAGCTGATAGGAAAGAGCATTTCGTCTTTTCGTGATGAAAGCGCGGCAGGCTATCTTTCCGCATTGACGAACGATGCCGCAAGCATTGAAACCAATTATCTTGCGCAGATGCTTGCAATGATAACAAAGACGGTCACTTTCATCGGTGCGCTGCTGCTGATGTGCAGGTATTCACTGCTCATGACGGCAATTGCGGCAGGCTGACGGTGCTTCCGCTGATAGCATCCCTTTTGACGGGCAACAGACTGCAAGCCGTTGAAAGCAGGGTTTCCGAACGGAACGGAGAATTCACCGCCGCACTCAGCGATTGCCTCGCAGGGTTTACCGTTGTTAAAAACTTCAAAGCGGAGCGGGAGATCTTTCGCCTGTTTGCGCAGAGCAACAAAGCCCTTGAGCATGAAAAATTCACGGGACGGCGCATTAAAACGCTCGTCGGAATGATCGGCGCGGTCACGGGGATTTTTGCTCAGCTCGGAGTGTTCATTGCAGGCGTGTACCTTTCGATGAAGGACGGCAGCATGACGCCCGGTGCAGTTGTTCTGTTTGTTAACCTTATGAATTTCATCATTTCGCCCATTGCGGAGCTTCCCGGACTGCTTGCATGCCGCAAAGCGGCGTTGGGGCTTGTGGATAAACTTGCGGCCGCGCTGGAAAGCAGCTCGTCCCGCGAGGGGAGTGAAACGCTCAACAGGCTTGAACACGGGATTCGGCTTGAAAACGTCTCTTTCGCATATGAACCGGGGAAGACGGTGCTGCACGGAATAAATGCCGAGTTTGAGGCAGGCAGGCATATGCGCTTGTCGGCGGCAGCGGCAGCGGAAAATCTACCCTGCTGAACTTGCTCATGGCGGCGGAAACAAACTACAGCGGCATATCCTTGCGGACGGAATCGAACTGTCGGATATTTCAACGGAGTCGCTCTACGGAACGATGGCGGCAATTCAGCAGAATGTTTTTGTTTTTAATGCCTCGATAAAGGACAATGTTTCAATGTTCCGTGATTTTCCGAAGACGGAGATGGATGAAGCGATTGCCCGTGCGCACCTTGGCGCGCTGATTCGCGAACGCGGGGAGGATTACCTTTGCGGGGAAAACGGCAGCGGGCTTTCCGGCGGCGAGAAACAAAGAATCTCCATTGCGCGGAGTCTGCTCAAAAAATCCTCCGTTCTGCTTGCGGATGAGGTGACGGCGGCACTGGATGCGCAAACGGCGCACCGTGTTTCAAGCGATATTCTCGATTTGCAGGGAATCACACGAATTGTTGTTACGCATACTCTTGAAGAGTCGCTCCTGCGCAGATACGATAAAATCTTTGTGCTTCGCGGCGGCAGGATTGAAGAGGCGGGCAGCTTTGCGGTTTTGATGGCGAACAAGGGATATTTTTACGCATTGTTCACCGTTGCGCAATAAAACGAAACGGCATGTTTCGGCTTCGTGCCGCATGAAACAGTATGAATACCAATGTAAATGCGTAAATGTATATTGCGGAAGATTCCCGGTATTTTTCGGGGAGTCTTCCGCAGCGTTATGTCGGAGCGGGGCGGCAAAAATTATTTCAGCCCGAATTCACGCAGAACTTCAACGGCGGAATTCCGCGCTCGCTCGGATTTTATGTTGCGGCGAACATCGGAAATATCGACGTAATCGCCTTTGCGGGCACATTCACACAATGCTTCCGCAACATATGCATCGCGAAAGCGTTCCTCTTTAAAAATCAGCTCAATGGAGCTGTTCATCTTTTTGTCAAGCGCGTCGATCATGGTTCGATACATGAAATGATCCTCGCCCAAAAGCTCGCGGAGGCGTTGAATGCACGAGATGGCTTCGCTCATTCGTTCAACGGTCACACGGCGGCGGTAGCGCCAGCCGCATGAGCCTGCACCGAGAAGCTCATCCGCAGAGGTGTCCAATATCAGAGCAAGGTCCTGCAAAAGTCCCGTATCCGGCATAGTTTCGCCGCGTTCCCAATTTGAAACGGATTGTGCGGTTATGCCCAAGCGTTCGCCCAATTCCGCCTGCGTCAGCCCGACGGCCTTCCTGCGGGCAGCGATATAGGCTCCTATTTGTTCCTGGTTAAGCATTGTTTTTTCTCCTTTGCTTTTTTGATGAAACAATTATAGCACGCGGAACGGAGGCGGAAAAGCGAGTGATGCTTTATTTTTTTCGCTGATTGTTAAGCCGGCGTTCAGAAAGAGCGCAGGCGGTCGGCGGCAGAAGAAACATGAAAAATTGCGCTGTTTATGTGCGGGTGCAAATGTGATATAATTTCTTTGTGAGATGTTTAAAATTGATTAAATAATCAATAACTCATACTGATTCACAAAAACGTCAATCAAGCTTCGGCAAAAGTGCGAACAATTCGACTGAAAAAGCCGCTTGCTTAAAACACTGAAAAATCCGGATTCAATTGCGAAAGTTTATAACAATGCTGCCGAAAAACTCGGGAACTCCGCATATAAGCTTTGATACGGATTTCGGGCAGGTTCCGCATTCCCGAATCCGAATTAACTTTCAGTCATTCTTATTTGTTGTTCGGGTTCTGGGTGACATGAATCGTGATGTCAACGCCGTCCGCCCTGTCGGATTGGGACACGTCAACATTCATGCCTCCGGAGCGCAGGTGTTCGCAGGCGGAATTCACCGTGTTCATGAACATGCGGTAGTCCTTTACAATTCGCATAATGACGGGGCGGGGCTTTGCACCGTCCTTTTTGCTGTCAAACAGTGAGTTAAGCTTTTTTTCAACAAGGCGTTCGGTGTCTTTAACGCTCAGACCGTCCTCGCCGGCTTTTTTGATTATTGCAAGCTTGTCCGCATCGTCCGAAAGGCGCAGCACGGCGCGGGCGTGGCGTTCACTCAGCCGTAAAGACCGACAGCTTCGCGAACTTCAGGGGAAAGTTTGAGGATACGGAGTTTGTTTGCAATGAAACTCTGGCTTTTGCCGAGACGGGAGGCAAGCTCCTCCTGTGTGAGCTTCAGCTCGTCCAAAAGGGCTTTATAGCATTCGGCCTCTTCAAAATAATTCAAATCCTCACGCTGAAGGTTTTCAACAACGGCCATCAATGCGGAATCGGCGTCAACCGCGGAGTTGTCAACTATACAGAGCGCTTTTTCCGACCCAAGGCTCCGCAGCGCACGCAGACGGCGTTCACCGGCGATAAGCTCATATGTTTCGCCGTTTTTGCGAACGACAAGGGGCTGAATCAATCCGACCTGCCGAATGGATTGTGCAAGCTCGGATATGCTTTCGTCATCAAAGGTTTTTCGCGGCTGAGCAGGTTCGGAACGATGGAATCCAGTGCCAGTTCAACAAGCTGGCGTTTTGCCTCGGCAGGCTGTGCGCTGCTGCTTCGCTTTTTTTGTCTTTCAGAAAATCAAACAGTGCCATATTGAATAAAACTCCGAATAAAACTCCGTTGCCGCTCTGCCGTTCGGACAGGTAAAAACTGCCTTTTCGGGCAAGCGGATATTTCGGTTGTGCGGAGAATGAGCTCCGCATGTAGATTATACATTATTACCCGGTATTTCCGCAAGCGGGAATATCGTTTTGTTTTGTCGAAACCGGATGAAACATGAAAGCACGGAGCGGGAAATACCTCGCTGTGCATCTGCGCGGGGTGAAACCTGCTTGGACGGGGGCGGTTCAAGGGCTTGAATCAAAGTCCGTATTTTTTAAGCAATGCATCGAGTTCACCGCTTTTTTGCAGGTCATAGATGAACAGTTCCGCAAGCTGAGCAACGGCTGGTTCATCCGCAGCTGAGGCGATTGCATATTCGACATTGCCGAGACTTGTTTCATGGCGGATAAATCCGTGTGCGGATATATCTTCCGCATATCTTGTGCAGTAAGCACCGGTGACGACCGCACCGGCAACGGTGCCGCGCGCAAGCGCATCGAAAAGCTCCGGATAGGAGGCGAAAGCTTTTGTTGCGAACACGATTGCATCGGCGGGAAGCTCCGGTGTGCGTCCCTTAAGCCGGTCAATGAGAGTGCGTTCAACTTTTGTTTCGTGCGCATCAATGTATTTCTTAAGCCTTGTTTCACCTGCCGTGCCCTGAACAAAACCGATAACAAGTTCGTTCAGCGGAGTTGCTTCGCTGCCGCTTTTAACAAGCACGGAGCATGTATCCGTATAATACGGATAGGAGTAGACATATTTTGAACTTGCGCCGCGCGGCATCAACGCAACGGCGGCATCGATTGTGCCGTCCGAAAGCTTTGTTGAAGCGGTTTTACCGTTCACGGTGATGAGTTTTGCCGCCGCATCCCCGGCGGTGTCGGGAAGCAGATACGCAGCGAATTTTTGTGCAAGCTCGATTTCAAACCCTTCGCCGCCTTCGGCAAAAAGCGGCATATCGTCCCGCACGCCGACGGCAAGCACGCCGCGTTCGCGTATGCGCTGAATTTCCGGGGTGTTCATAAGCTGCGTTCGCGGCTTTAAGAGCATTGCAAGAAGAACGAGCAGAACCAGCCCCGCCGCACAGCAGAGCGCGATGCGGACGGGTTTGCCCTTTTCGCCGCGAAGAGTAAAATTGAGCCGAAGCTTTTTATGCTGTTTTCCGTCGCGGAGGAAACTCCGCCGCGGGTGATGATGTCGATTTTTCATGATTAATATTATATCAGTAAAGACGCACATTGACAAGAGCGGCATGTTGACAGTATAATGTATAATTGGGTAAACGTTGATTAATTCGGAACATGCCTTTCGTGAATGCACCTGCCTTAACCGCAGCCTGTCCGAAACCGATTCGGGCATTCGGATGTTTCGAAACCGCGATTTGCCCAAAGCGGCCGCCGAATCGAGTTTTTGCGAAAACAAATTATTCGGAACGAACCTGACATTAAGCAATCAAGCCCCGCAAGGGGAGAAAGGTTTACAAATAGAATGAAATCATTAACAACAACCGAACTTCGGGCACTCTTTCTCCGCTTTTTCGGCGAAAGAGGACACACGATAATCCCTTCGGCTTCCCTTATTCCCGAAAACGATCCCACGGTTCTTTTCACAACGGCAGGTATGCATCCGCTCATGCCCTATCTTATGGCGCGGCGCATCCGGCGGGAGTTCGCCTTGCCGATGTCCAAAAATGCGTTCGCACGGGCGATATCGATGAAGTCGGCGATGCAAGCCACCTGACCTTTTTTGAAATGCTCGGCAACTGGTCCCTCGGCGACTACTTTAAAAAGGAGTCGATCGCATGGAGTTGGGAATTCCTGACCGATGAAAAATGGCTCGGCATCGATCCGGACAGGCTTTATTTCACATGTTTTGAGGGCGATGAGCGCGCCCCGCGCGATGAGGTTTCACGCGATCGCTGGGTTGAAATGGGTGCTGATCCGAGTCACATCTTCTTCCTGAACGCAAAACATAACTGGTGGATTCCCGGAACGAGCGGTCCCTGCGGTCCCGATACCGAGATTTTCTACGACACGGGCAAGGAGAAATGCTGCGATGAATGCAGCCCCGCTTGTGACTGCGGAAAATATCTTGAAATCTGGAACAATGTTTTCATGCAGTACTTCCAGCCCGCAAACGGCGAGATTCGTATGCTTGAAAAGAAAAACGTTGACACGGGCATGGGTCTTGAACGCACGATTGCAACGCTTCAGGGCGCGGAGAGCGTCTATGACACGGATGCCTTTGCGCATATCCTTGCACGCATCAGCGAGCTTTCCGGCAAGAACTATCGTGATAATGCCGAAACAACACGTGCGTTCCGCATCGTTGCCGATCACATCCGCACAAGTGCGTTCATGCTGGGCGATCCGCGCAGCGTAACCCCGAGCAATGTCGATCAGGGCTACATTCTCCGCCGGCTTATTCGCCGCGCGCTTCGCTATGCAATGCAGCTGGGCATGCCCGAAAACTCACTCAGCAAAATTGCCGAAACCGTTATTTCGGATTACGGCGAGGTCTATCCCGAACTGCGCGAAAACGAAGCCCGAATCATTCGCGAACTCGACACGGAGGAGGCAAGATTCCAGCGCACTCTCACCAACGGTATGCGCGAATTTGAGCGCATCAAAGGCAAGTTTGAAAACGGTATAATTGACGGAAAGAATGCGTTCCGCCTGTTCGACACATTCGGTTTCCCCATTGAGTTCACCGAGGAAATGGCGCGTGAAAACGGCCTCACCGTTGATGTTGAGGGGTTCCGTGCGGCATTCGAAGAGCACCAGCAAAAGTCCAAAGCGGGCGCGGAGCATAAGTTCAAAGGCGGCCTTGCGGAAGCAACCGACGAAACGGCAAAACTGCACACTGCGACGCATCTGCTTCAGGCAGCACTGCGCAAGGTTCTTGATGAGTCCGTTGCACAGCGCGGCTCGAACATCACGGCCGAACGTCTGCGCTTTGACTTCTCCTTCCCGCGTAAAGTGACTCCCGAGGAGCTGCGCGAGGTCGAAAAACTTGTCAACGAAGCAATTGATGCCGGTGTTGACATTACCTGCGAAGAAATGACCGTTCCCGAAGCGCGTGCGCGCGGCGCGATCGGCCTGTTCGGCGATAAATACGGCGAACGTGTAAAAGTTTATACAATGGGTGATTACAGCTGCGAAATCTGCGGCGGACCCCACGCAGCAAACACCGGCGATCTCGGCACGTTCAAAATCAAAAAAGAAGAGGCTTCAAGTGCGGGCGTGAGAAGAATCAAGGCCGTTCTGATTCCGAAAGAGGAAAAGAAAGACTGATTTTATCTCGATAAAACTTCAATTCCCGATACTTTGGCGCATTGAGCCGCGGCCCGCATTCGACTTGGATTTCGAGCGGAGACCGGCTGCGGTTCAAACGGCGAATGCAAATGCGAGGAGGATATGCAATGGCGAAAACGAGCAAAAATGCTTGGCTTGAATACGATTGGAAGTTGGACGGCGGTGATGCGCGGTTCCGCGTTGATATGTCGCTGTATACAAATGCACCGATCGAGGGCTGCGCGGAGCTTGTTTTCATCTACTGCGCAAGCCTTTCGGAGCAGCCGCTCAAGGCGGGCGAGCTGCGCCGAATTGACAGCCTTATTGCCCGGTGCATAAAGAAACTCGGCAAAGAATATGTCGGCTGCATCGAATCCGCCGCAATGCACCAGTATTATTTCTATATTGACAGCGAAGAAAAGTATTCGGCACTTCAGCAGCTGCTTCAAAAAGAACGCAAGCTGACGGTGAAACTCGGCTGCAAGTCCGAACCGAAGTGGACGACATATTTTAAACTTCTTTATCCCGATGCTGCAAAGCTTCAAACCGTCCGGAATAAGGAGAACATCGAAAAACTTTATTCGAACGGGGATTCCGAGGCTGCACGCAGCTGAATCTTCACATGTATTTCCGCTCTGAACCGCTCCGTCTGCAATTTGAAGAGGCGGCAAGACGGGAAGGCTTTGCGATCGGCAGCGCGGTGGACAGAGAGATGAGCGAGCTGCCGTACGGCGTGATTCTTCACATAATTTGTCCGCTGAAAAAACGCAGCGTTGATGAGGTCACGGTGCTTGCGATACGCATTGCGGAGCAGTTCGGCGGCAGATTGATGTTTTGGGATTGTCCGCTTGCGCCGCAGTCGCTGAAGTGATGCGGCGGAATGAATAAAATCAATATAATGACGGCGCAGTGCGTGGAACCCGACTCCGCACTGCGCCTTTTTTATCAGCCAACGGGGTCAAAAGGGGGGGCGAATAAGCAAAAAAAAGCGGAATTTGCTAATATACTTTTTAATATAATGAACGAAAAGAGGGCAAAAAGGGGTTATAAATGTCGAAAGGGAATTGCAGCATTTCGGAAGGGGTATGAACAACACGGAAGGCATGGTGGCGTAAAAAGGGACGGAAAGAAAAATGGAAAAAGGTGTTGACAAAAGCTTGCGGGGGAGGTATAATAGCAAAGCTGTCGGACGAGAGAGACAAGCGAGCGAAACCGAGGTGAGAGCCGAGGGGTGCGAACGGAAGTGAGC
>ENA-OQEN01000458-OQEN01000458.1-human-gut-metagenome-genome-assembly--contig:-NODE-458-length-17893-cov-3.173421_pt1 | contig 17893 bp, 19 predicted proteins | sample MGYA00242791_ERZ504627 | MGnify/ENA primary metagenome ERZ504627 (study PRJEB26092, sample SAMD00036316) | human gut metagenome | host: Homo sapiens | study: EMG produced TPA metagenomics assembly of... | reverse complement strand
CCGTATTGTCGCCCACATAGCAGGATGTGGCGCCTAAATGGATGATTGGCTTTGCCTTGGGGCACTGCACGCCATAGGCATAAACGTGGGACATCACATCGTGCCGCACCAGCTTTCACGCTCCTGGGCAATTTCGTAGTTGACGTCATCCTGATGTGCTTTCAGCTCGGCGATCTGCTCATTTGTGATCTCCAGGCCGAGCTCTTGCTCACTTTCAGCGAGCGCAATCCAGAGCCGCCGCCAAGTGCGGAATTTGAAATCCGGGGAGAAGATATATTGCATCTCCCTGCTGGCATAGCGGGAGTTGAGGGGGGATTCGTAACGATCTTTCATTCAATGCCTTCCTTTCCTAAAACGGGTGCGTTTAGAGATGAATTATGTCCGGCGGCATGCTTCGTGTTTTTCGTGATCCTACCAGCCGGCTGCTTTGAGAGGAAATTGCCGTTGATTTCATCCAGCGGAATGGGGTATTCCCCTGTAAAGCATGCGTCGCAGAAGGTGCGTTCCTCCGTGCCGACGAGTGCATACAGGCTTTCGCAGCTTAGAAAGCCTAGGCTATCTGCCCCAATGGCTCGACAAAGCTCATCCACCGTGTGGCGGTTGGAGGTTAGCTCTTCGCGCGTGGGAATGTCCGTGCCGAAATAGCAGGGCCAATGGAGCGTTGGGGAAGAAATGCGCACATGCACCTCTTTTGCCCCCGCGTTCTTCAGCGCGCGGATAATGTTCGCGCTTGTTGAACCGCGCACGATGGAATCATCCACCATGACGATGCGTTTGCCTGCCACGCTTTGCCGCAAAACGTTTAATTTGATGTTGATGCTGGCCTCCCGTTCGCCCTGCTCCGGCTTGATAAAGGTGCGTCCTACGTAATTGTTGCGCACGAAGCCAGCCTCATAGCGAATGCCACTCTCCTGTGCATAGCCGATGGCGGCATCCAGGCCGGAATCTGGCACGCCGATCACGATATCAGCCTCCACCGGGTTCTCCTTTGCCAGCAGCGCCCCCGCGCGCAGCCTTGCTGCGTGGACGCGCACGCCGTCGAGCGTAGAGTCGGGCCGCGCAAAATAGATATATTCAAACACACACATGCGCCGAGGTTGCTCTGCGCAATGGGTGCGTATACTGCGCAACCCACCGGCATCCACGACGACGACTTCGCCGGGCTCTACATCGCGGATAAACTCTGCATTGACAGCATCAAGCGCACAGGTTTCGGATGCAATCACGTAGGAACTGCCTAGCTGCCGATTACAAGCGGTCGGAAACCGAACGGATCCCGGGCTGCAACCAGCTTTTGCGGGCTCATCACCAACAGGGAATAAGCACCCCGGATGCGCCCCATCATGCGCACTACAGCCTGCTCGACGCTTCCCGCCGCAATGCGCTCCTGCGCGATCACATGGGCGATCACTTCAGAGTCAATTGTCGTCTGGAAGATCGCGCCTCCCCCTGCAAGCTCCTCCCGCACGGTTTCGGCATTCGTCAGATTGCCGTTGTGTGCGATAGCAAGGCGGCCTTTTACATAGCGCATCAGAAGCGGTTGGCAATTTTGCACGAGGCTCCCGCCCGCTGTGGAGTAGCGGACGTGGCCGATTGCGGCCTGCCCTGGCAGAGAGGCAAGCACGCCTTCATCGAACACCTCGCTGACCAGACCCATAGCCCGATGAACGCTCAGCACGCCCTGGTCGCTGACCGCGATGCCGCAGCTTTCCTGCCCGCGATGCTGTAGGGCGTAGAGGCCGTAATAAACGGCCTGCGCCGGGGGCGTTTCCAGATCGCCGTAAATGCCAAATACGCCGCACTCCTCGTGCAGCGTGTCAAAGGGCGGCCGGTTTCTCAAATGCGTTTCCTCCAAACAGTATCGCTCACAGATGCCGGCGCGCCGGCATCTGTGATTTAAAATTTGATTTATTTCAGGCCCAAGCGCTTCGCCATCTCATCATAGGCCTCTTCTACACTGCCCATATCGCGGCGAAAACGGTCCTTATCGAGCTTTTCATGTGTGGTCATATCCCAAAAACGGCAGGTGTCGGGGGAGATTTCGTCCGCTAAGATGATCTGGTCATGATAACGGCCGAACTCGAGCTTGAAGTCGATCAGCTCCACGTTGACGCTGGCAAAGTAGTTGCACATGATTTCATTGATTTTGAGCGCCATGGAGCGGATGGCATCGATATCCTCCTGCGTTGCAAAGCCGCATGCGATCGCGTGGGAATCATTGATCATCGGGTCGCCGAGCGCATCGTCCTTATAGCTGAACTCGAGAACGGGGCAGAGAAGCTGCGTGCCCTCTTCCAGGCCGAGCCGCTTTGCCATGGAGCCAGCCGCCTTGTTGCGGATGATAACCTCTAGAGGGACGATCGTAACACGCTTGACCGCAGTTTCACGATCGCTGAGCTCCTCGACGAAATGCGTGGGAATCCCTTCCTTTTCGAGCATCTTGCACATGAAGTTGGACATTTTGTTGTTGATGACGCCTTTGCCGGTGATCGTCCCCTTCTTTAACCCGTTAAAGGCGGTTGCGTCGTCTTTATAGTCGACGATCAGGATATCCGGGTCCTGCGTCGCATACACCTTTTTGGCCTTGCCCTCGTAAAGCATCTCTTTCTTCTCCATGAATACATCCTCCGTTTGATATAAAATATTTTGGATCAGCAGGATTAAAAATGAGAAAACCGGAAACCGCAGCGCTGGAAAGCGATACGGTTCCCAGATTCTTGTTTAAAAAACGCTGGCAATGCGTTCGATTGCTTCCACAGTGCGCGCCGCGTCGCCGAATGCAGTTAGGCGGAAATAGCCCTCGCCTGCCGGGCCGAATCCGGAGCCCGGCGTGCCGACAACCTGCGCCTTTTCAAGCAACTGATCAAAAAAATGCCCAGGAGGTGAGGTCATCCGGTGTTTTGAGCCAGATATAGGGGGAGTTCACTCCGCCCCAAGCTTGGAAGCCTGCGCCGCGCAGCCCCTCCGCAATCACGCGGGCATTTCGCTGATAATAACCAATGATTTTGCGCACCTCGCGCCGGCCTGCATCAGAATAAACCGCCTGTGCCGCGCGCTGGGTAACATAAGAGACGCCATTGAACTTGGTTGCTTGCCTGCGCGCCCAGAGGTTGTTGAGAGAAACGCCGTTTCTCTTCAGCTCTTTGGGGACAACCGTGTAGGCACAGCGTACGCCCGTAAAGCCGGCAGTTTTGGAATAGCTTCGGAATTCAATCGCACAGTTTTTTGCACCCTCGATTTGATAAATACTGTGGGGAATACCCTCCTGTGTGATATAGGCTTCGTAGGCGGCGTCGTAGAGGATCACGCTGCCTTCGCGGTTTGCATAATCGACCCACTGCTTCAGGCCGTCAAAGTCAATGGCCATACCGGTGGGATTATTAGGAAAGCAGAGATAAATCAAATCCGCATGCTCCGTGGGGAGCTCCGGCAAAAAATGATGCTCTGCCGTGCAGGGTAGATAGACAAAATTGCTCCACCGGCCGTTTGCCAATAGATCTCCGGCTCGCCCCGCCATTACATTCGTATCCACATAGACCGGATAGATCGGGTCGCACACCGCGACGGTATTCTCCACCCCGAAGATATCTCCGATGTTTCCAGTGTCGCTCTTCGCGCCGTCGCTGACGAAGATTTCATCCGCGGCAAGGGAAACGCCGTAGGCGGCAAAATCATATTTTAAAATTTTATCCAAAAGGAAATCCTGCCCATACTCCGGCGGGTAACCGTGGAAGCTTTCCTCCTGCGCCATTTCGTCAACAGCCTTGTGCATCGCATCAATGACAGCCGGAGGCAAGGGGCGGGTGACGTCGCCGATACCCAGGCGAATGATATCCGCCTGGGGGTGCGCCTGCTGATAAGCCGCTATTTTTTGAGCGATGGTGGAGAAAAGATAGCTACTTGGAAGCTTCAGGAAATTTTCATTGATTTTCATCGGTCCGATCACCCTTTCTTTAAATTGTTACAAAGTGGAAAACGGGCTATTGCCCGAACTCCTTCGGATTGCATTCGCAGTCGCAAACGAACGCGGCGGGGCCAGTCATCCAAACGGTATCGGCGCGTTCATCCCACTCAATCTCGAGGTCTCCGCCGCGCAGATGGACGAGCACCCGCCGGCCTGTCCGGCCGTTCAGAACGCAGGCGACTGCCACAGCGCACGCGCCCGTGCCGCAGGCCCAGGTTTCCCCGCTGCCGCGCTCCCACACACGCATTTTGACCTCGTGGTCATTGATGACGTTGACAAACTCCGTGTTGACCCCCTCCGGGAAGAGCGGGTCACGCTCAAATTTCGGGCCGAAGTCCTCCAGTGGGAATTTGCCCACGTCGAGAAAATCCTCAAACACCACACAGTGCGGGTTTCCCATCGAAACGCAGGTGATATGTGCATGGATGGGCTTTGCGGCGCGTTCATTCTCTATTTTAACCCGTTGGTTGACAATTTTGTCCCCCGGCAGCCTGACCGGGATTTCGGCGGGCGTAAGGATCGGCCTGCCCATATCGACGCGCACGGTTTTGACGGCGCCGCCTTCGATGTTGAGATAGAGTGTTTTGATTCCGCTGAGGGTTTCAACGGTAATCACATCTTTTTTGACGAGCCCACGGTCATAGACGTATTTGCCCACGCAGCGGATTCCGTTTCCGCACATCTTGCCGCGCGAGCCGTCGGCGTTGTAAATATCCATTTTGCAGTCGGCAATTTCGCTCGGCTCGATGAGGATGATGCCGTCGGAGCCGACGCCGAAGTGGACATCGCTGAGCCGGACGGACAGTTCCGCCGGATTCAGAACAGGGTCTTCGAAGCAGTTGAAATATAGGTAGCAGTTGCCAATGCCGTGCATCTTTGTGAATTTCATCGAATCACCCTTTCTCATATCGCCTTCACGCCGTGGAAGAGCACGTTGCGTGCGGTATCCGCCATGCGCATACCGGTCGCCATGCTTCGCTTCTGGAGCAGACGGTAAGCCTCGGGTTCAGAGAGCGAAAGCTCCCGCATGAGCAGCGCTTTAGCCCGAGCTACCAGCTCCTTTTCGCCGCTGGAGCGGCCCTGCTCGCCATGCGTGCCGCAGGCAATGCCCGATGCACATGCAAGCGTTTGTACCATGCCGATGAATTCCAAGCGGTTGAGCGGCAGGTGAAGGCTCACCACATTGCTGTAGCCCTGCACAGGGATCTGGCCGGAGGAAACTAGCTCAATCAGATCAAACCCATCCGGCAGCATTTGGGCGAGCTGCGCAGGGGAAAGATCGGGCAGCCGCGCGCAGATTACCACGCCATTTGGTAGGGCGCTCACGGCCGTAAGCACCTCCGCGCCTGAGGAATAGACGCCCGCTACGGAAAACGATGCATTCAAAAGCACTTTTTTCATCTGAGAGGCGGCCTGTGCACGCGGAAGGGCGAGAAGGATAGATTTCACGGTGCCTCACCTTCCCCTTCTCCGCCGCCTATTTTTATAACCTATATTATATAGCCTGCCCTGATAGAAATCAATTGTCAGATTGCGCGGGATCGGCTTTCCATGCATTTCAAAAATGGGCATGTTGTCAGAGCGGGAGGCAGGCTTCTTCCTGCTTCAGAAGCGGGTGGTATGGGCACAAATGCTTACGCTTCCGGCAAGCCATGGATGATACTGCCGCGTGGTGCTGAGGCAGCCGGTAGGGGCGCAGGATTTCAAGAGAGATAGAAGCCTTTTCTAGAATGCTGATCCCTGCCGCAATGGGTATGGAGCAACGCCCTGATTGTTTATTTATGCAACTAAATGCATAAACTTGCATATTTTTTCTGCGTATTGCGGCAAGATAGAATAATCTATGTATAATGGCCGAGAAGCAAGCAATTAGAGAGGTATAATTTGTGCGCAATGCCGTTCTTTCACCTGCCCGCCTGTTTTATGTGGATTCCTGTTGAAATTTGAAAAGAAACATGCTAATATTAACGTTTAGAGGAAGGGGATAGGCCAAGCTCTGCCCCTTTTACGCACGGCGTTATGCTTCCCTTCGCGGGAAACAGCGGGGACCGGCAGACGCGCCGAACCCGCTTCTTTTTTTGCCCGTTTGGGCGCAATGAATTTATCAGGAAGGCACGGTGAAGCCAGTGAGAGCTTATCTGGTTCTGGAAGATGGTTCCATCTATGAGGCGAGGCCCGCGGCGCATTCCGCGAGATGGCATGCGAGGTCGTTTTCAACACCTCTATGACGGGTACCTTGAAATTTTGACCGATCCGTCCTATGCCGGGCAGGGCGTGGTGATGACGTACCCGATGATCGGCAACTACGGCGTTAGCGCGAGGATTTTGAATCCATCCGTTTGCAGCCGTGCGCATTCTTTTTGCACGAGCTGTGCGACACGCCTTCCAATTTCCGCAGTACCGCTTCTCTGGAATCGGTGCTCAACGAATTTGATATTCCCTGCATCGTCGGCCTTGATACGCGCGCGATTGTCAAAAAACTCCGGGAAAGCGGCACCATGCGCGGTATGATGACCGACGATATTTCTAATATGAAGCACTGCATGGAGGTGATCGGGGCGTTCCGCCAGGTTGGCCTTGTGGAATCCGTGAGCATTACAAAGCCTGAGATCGTGGGCGAAGGCAACACCGGCCCCAAGATCGCACTGATGGATTTCGGCGTGAAGCGCAATATCGCGCGGAGCTGGCAAGCCGCGGCTGTGAGGTCACCATCTACCCCTGCTTCGCCACAGCGGAGGAGATCATCGCCGCGAAGCCGGACGGCTTATGCTCTCCAATGGCCCCGGCGACCCGAAGGACTGCAAAGGGATCATCCGGGAGATCGCGAAGCTTTACGATTACGGGATGCCCACCTTCGCCATCTGCCTAGGGCATCAGCTCATGGCGCTCTCCCAGGGCGGCGATACCGAGCGCATGAAATACGGCCACCGCGGCGCGAACCATCCAGTGAAGTTTCTGGAGGAGGACCGCTCCTACATCTCCTCGCAGAACCACGGCTATATGGTCAAGGCCGAGGGCCTGCCACGCAACGCGGAGGTCAACTGCGTCAACGTAAACGACGGCACAGTTGAGGGCGTCGTCTACCACGGAAAGCCGGTTTTCACCGTTCAGTTCCATCCGGAGGCTTCCCCCGGCCCACATGATACATCGTTTCTGTTCGACAAGTTTATCCGCATGATTGAGAAGGAGGAGCTGCAATGATCGATCAAAGCATTAAAAAAGTCCTTGTCATCGGTTCCGGCCCCATCATCATCGGCCAGGCGGCGGAGTTTGACTATGCCGGCACGCAGGCCTGCCGCTCCCTGCATGAGGAGGGCGTGGAGGTAGTGCTTGTTAACTCCAACCCCGCCACGATCATGACGGATAAAGACATTGCGGATAAGGTCTACATTGAGCCGTTGACCATCCCAACCGTGCGCCGCGTGCTGGAGGTGGAGAAGCCCGATTCCATCCTGCCCACCCTGGGCGGACAGACGGGCCTGAACCTCGCCATGGAGCTCGAGGAGAAGGGCATCTTGAAGGAGCTCGGTGTGCGGCTGATCGGCATTAACGCAGATGCGATCAAGAAGGCGGAGGACCGGCAGGCGTTTAAAGATACCATGCTTTCCATCGGCGAGCCGTGCGTTGCCTCCAAGGTGGTGGAAACGGTGGAGGATGCGCTAGAATTCTCCGCCTCCATCGGTTATCCGGTCATCGTCCGCCCGGCCTATACGCTTGGCGGCACCGGCGGCGGCATCGCGGATGATGAAGAGGAACTGCGCGAGATCGCGCACAACGGCATCCGCCTTTCCCGCGTGGGGCAGGTGCTCATTGAGCGCTGTATCGCGGGCTGGAAGGAAATTGAATACGAGGTGATGCGCGATTCCAAGGGCAACTGCATCACCGTCTGCAATATGGAAAACCTCGACCCGGTGGGTGTACATACGGGCGATTCGATCGTCGTTGCGCCCAGCCAGTCGCTCTCAGATAAGGATTACCAGATGCTGCGCTCCTCTGCGCTCAACATTATTTCCGCCTTGGGCATCCAGGGCGGGTGCAACGTGCAGTACGCATTGAACCCAGATTCCTTTGAATACGCGGTGATCGAGGTGAACCCCCGCGTTTCCCGCTCCTCCGCGCTGGCCTCTAAGGCGACGGGCTACCCGATTGCGCGCGTGGCGGCGAAAATTGCGCTGGGGTTGGGGCTCGACGAAATCCCGAACGCAGTCACGGGCAAGACCTTTGCAAGCTTCGAGCCCGCGCTCGATTACTGCGTGGTGAAATTCCCCAAGTGGCCGTTTGATAAATTCGTCACCGCCAAGCGCACGCTTGGCACGCAGATGAAGGCGACCGGCGAGGTCATGGCGATCTCCCGTTCGTTTGAGGCGGCGCTTTTAAAGGCGGTCCACTCGCTGGAGGAGCACCGCGAGAGCCTGATGGTGCCCGCTCTTCTGGAGATGAATGATGAAGCGCTCATTGAGCAGCTTCACCACATTGACAACGAGCGCATTTACGCGGTTGCCGCCGCAATTTATAACGGAATCCCACTGGAAACCATCCATGCAATCACAAAGATTGACTACTGGTTTCTCTATAAAATTCAATCCATTACGGATATGGAGAAAAAGCTGCGCAGCGGCGTAAGCGATAAAGAAACACTGCTCAAGGCCAAACAGATGGGCTTTTTAGATAGCGTGATTGCCAAGGATATCGGCATCACGCCCGCTGCGGTGAAAAACATGCGCAAGATGTGGGGCATCCAGCCCGCCTTCTCTGTGGTTGATACCTGCGCCGCCGAATTCCGGGCGCAAACGCCGTATTACTACTCCGACTACGGGGTGGAGAACGAGGTGGACCCTTCCTGCGACCGCAAAAAGGTGCTTGTGCTCGGCTCCGGCCCAATTCGCATCGGGCAGGGCATCGAGTTTGACTACTGCTCCGTGCACTGCGTCTGGGCGCTAAAAAAGGCGGGCTGCGAAACGGTGATCGTCAATAACAACCCGGAAACGGTTTCCACGGATTTTGACGTGGCGGATAAGCTCTATTTCGAGCCGCTCACGCCCGAATACGTGACCAATATCGTTGAGCTCGAAAAGCCGGACGGCGCGATCGTCCAGTTCGGCGGCCAGACGGCCATTAAGCTCACCGAAACGCTCAACGATCTCGGCGTGAAAATCCTCGGCACGGACGCCGACCATGTGGACGCGGCGGAGGACCGCGAGCGTTTTGACGAAATCCTGGAGCAGTGCGCCATCCCGCGCCCGAAGGGGCAAACGGTATTCACGGAGGAAGAGGCGCTTGCCGCCGCGCATATGCTGGGCTACCCCGTGCTGGTGCGCCCGAGCTACGTGCTCGGCGGGCAGGGCATGCAGATTGCCGCTTCCGACGCGGACATCTGCGAATTCATGGCGATCATCAACCGCACGATTCAGGATCACCCGGTGCTGGTTGATAAATACCTCATGGGGCAGGAGGTGGAAGTGGATGCGATCTGCGACGGGCGCGATATCCTTATCCCCGGCGTTATGGAGCATATCGACCGCGCGGGCATCCATTCCGGCGACTCGATCTCCGTTTATCCCGCCGTCAGCTTGAGCCGGAAGGTGCAGGATACGATCGTGGATTACACCGGCGCCTTGCGTCCGCGTTGCAGGTGGTCGGCATGATGAACATCCAGTTCATTGTTTATAACGAAACGGTTTATATTATCGAAGTGAACCCCCGCTCCTCCCGCACGGTGCCCTATATCAGCAAGGTGACCGGCATCCCCGCCATTGCGCTCGCAACACGCGCCATGCTTGGCGAGCGGCTGGCCGATATGGGCTATGGCACTGGCTTTATCGCCACAGCGGCTATTACGCGATCAAAATGCCGGTGTTCTCCTTTGAGAAAATTCTCGGAGCGGATACGAGCCTAGGCCCGGAGATGAAATCCACCGGCGAGGTGCTTGGCATCTCTAGGAGTTATGATGAAGCGTTGCTCAAGGCCTTTGACGGCGCGGGCGTGCATCTGCCGAAGGATGGCAAAATCATCGTCACCGTTCGCGATAAGGATAAGGCGGAAATCTGCGAAATGTTCAAAAACATGAAGGATATGCAGTTCCGGCTCTATGCACGCCCGGCACGCGCAAGGCGCTCATGGCAGCGGGCGTGCCGGCTGAGCCGATCAACAAAATCTCCGGCGATTCGCCGAATATCCACGATATGCTCGCGGCGGAGGATGTTTCCCTCATCATCAACACGCCCACGCACGGCAGGCTTGAAAACCGCGACGGCTTTAAGCTGCGCCGCCTGGCGGTGGAGGCGGGCTGCTCCTGCCTGACGAGCCTGGACGCTGCGAAGGCAATCATGGAGAGCACGCGGATTGTGGAAGCGGATACGGTGAATTTGACGGATATCGCAACGCTGTAAATTGAAATTAAAAAGATCCCCGGTTGCCTGCGGCGTATTGGATTGCGCCGTGGGCATTTTTGTTTTCTTGACTTTTGCAATGACGATGCTATCCTGAAGATAAGAGAATCAAAAGGGGGCGTAAAATTGAAAAGAACAAAATTTTTGTCTATTTTGCTCACAGCATTGCTTTTATTGACCCTACCCGCCTGCGGCGGCTATCAGACACTAACTCATATTACAGCGCGCGACGGGCTCTCTGGCCAATCCTTCTCTGCGAAGCTTGTTGCCCGGCGTGGGGAGGTTGGCGGCTCCTTTACGAGCTTTGTATCGTCAGACTCATTGATCGAGTTAAAAGAAAAAATACAGAAGCGCGCCGTCGACGCAGAAAATATAGATACGGCCGTCTATCAGGAACAATATATTTTGTTCACAAAGAAAGAAGCTGAAAGCTCTGCTTTCTTCCTGCTCGCGCGCGTACCGAATGCGGAGGGGGATGAACATCCGCGCTACGCCCTGTTTGCCCCGGTGGCAAGCTTCGGCGAGATAGAGACGGGCGGCGGAGAAAGCTTGGTATATTTCCCCTATCATCTGGTGAAAAATGCGGAAATCCAGATGTACCCCGGGCAGTCCGTCATCCCGGAGGGCACGGCCTATCCGGCGGATGCGGAGATCGATGCGTTCGAGGCGTTTTATCAGGCGCTTGCGGCCGGTGAAACGCAGCGCGAGGGCGATGTGCTAAAGGTCAAGAATACAAAGAGCGGCAAAACAATGCAGCTCACGTTTTATGAGGGGCAGGGAAGGAAAATGGTGCGGTTTTCAGCCGCCCCTTCCGCTGAAAACTGACGGTATCCATTGCAATCAAAAATAGCCCCAGCCCCGCATAATATGGCGGAGCCGGGGCTTGGTTACGTTTGCTATCTGGGCCGTTTTCCCTTGTGTTTGCGCAGCTCTATTACGGTTTGCCCGGCGTTGTAAGAGGCGCGAATGGTTTTGACCCGCGTGCTGGTGAGATCGTTTCGCACCATGTTTTTAAGCACTTGCCCATGGCTGTAGCCGTGAATGACAATGATTTCCCTCACCTCTTCCGGTGCGTTGTCGATGAGCAAATCGAGCCGAAAACGGGCTTCGCGCGCATGCATGCCATGGATGTCGACAATCATCTGGCTGCTGCCGGGTTACCTGAAACAAACGGAAAATCTCCCCTCTGGAATGAATTCAGAAAAAGGAGCAGAGAGCAACTGCTCCCTGCCCCATTGCAAGTTGTGGCTACTGCTTTTCATTCTCGCCCGACCGTGCGGCCTGTTTCTCCGCCTCGCGTTTACCCTCCGGTGTGTCGCGGTAATATTGCGTTTTCGGGTGGGGGTGCTCCCTGGATGCCCAGAGCTTTTCCGCCTCCGGGGCCCAGGCTGCGGCGAATTTATCACACTTTGCGCACAGCATTTCCGCGCTCTCCGGCGAAATGAGATCAGTGGATTTTGCACCCGTCTCCTCGATCATCCTGCGCAGGCAGTCAGGGTTCTCCAGCATCGGACAGGGGCGCAGATGGTTATCATTGAACGGCTGACCGCGCCAGTAGGCCTGGAACAGGGGGCGGCGCAGCGCCTCAATCAGCGTGTGTGTGCGGATGTTGGAATCCGAAAAATGGATGAATACGCAGGCTCGATATCGCCCGCGGAATTGATGTGGAAATAGTTGCGTCCGCCCGCGATGCAACCGCCGACATATTCAGCGTCGTCCTGAAAATCAAAGACGAACATGGGTTTGCCGGTTTTGCCGTTACGCATTTTGCGCAGCCAATCATACATATGCTTTCTCTGCTCCGGCGTGGGAATTAGCTCTGGGTAGGCGTCGTGCCCGACCGGCATATAGTTAAAATACGCGCCGAACTTGACTCCCTTTTCAATCATTAGGTCGATGAATGCATCGCTTGTGACCGCATCGACATTCTGGCTTGTATAGCAGACTGAAATGCCGAAGAGCAGCTTATTCTTCTTGAGCAGGTCCATGGCGGACATGACCTTGTCGTAAACGCCTTCACCGCGGCGGGCGTCATTGCTTTCGCGCGTGCCTTCAATGCTGATGGCAAGGGCAAAGTTGCCTACCCGCTTCATGTCGTCGCAGAACGCCTGATCGACAAGCGTCGCGTTCGTATAGGCAGAAAGGCGCAATCCGGGTTTTCTTCGCACAGGCGGATTACGTCATCCTTGCGCACGAGCGGCTCCCCGCCCGTGAACATATAAAAATGGGTGCCCATTTCCTTGCCCTGGCGGACAATCTCGCTGAGCTCTTCGTAGCTCAAGCTCTGGCGATGGCCGTATTCCGCCGCCCAGCAGCCCTTGCATTTGAGGTTGCAGGCACTGGTTGGGTCGAGCAGAATGATCCAGGGGATATTGCACTGGTATTTTTCACGATTCTCGCGCACGGTTTTTGTGCCGTGGTAGGCGGCGTGAAGTCCGAGCGCGAGAAACATTTTTTTGATTACGTCGCGGTCGATATCGCGCAGGATACTCATCGCAAACTGATTCCACACGTTCTCCGGGTCTTCCGCGCCTTTGCGGATTCCCTCCAGGGATTTTGCGGGAAAAAGGTTCCCAACGATGCCCTGGACCTTGTCCATCAGTTTCAGCAGGTTTGCCTGCGGATCCTTGTCCACATATTTGAGCAGCTGGTCGAGGACCGCCCCCGCCGCCGCGCGTTGCGCTTTATGCTTAACAGCCATTTGATTTGATCCCTCCCTATGGGCAAAAGAGCCCACCCTATTAGTGTACGTGATTGCGGAAGGGATGTCAATAAAAGAAGTGTGAACGAAGAATGAATTCGTGGTAGAATTCTTATTTTGTTACTTTTTTCTTATACTTTATCGTTCGCTGTGTACACATTGGAAGAGCCACGGTGAAGTGGTGCCCTGTGTGTCGCTTTGCGCATGGATTTTGCCGTGGTGGGCCTGCACGATGCTCTGCGCGATCGAAAGGCCGAGGCATAACCGCCCTGCGCACGGGTGCGGGAGCTGTCCACCCGGTAAAACCGCTCAAAGATATGGGGGATTTGATCCGCGGGAATTTGATCGCCGGTATTATGCACTGTTAGCACAGCCTTCTCCTGCAATTTTTGCAGCCGGAGCGTGACGGCGCCGCCCTCGCCGGAGTATTTCATGGCATTATCCAGCAGGATGGCGGTCATGCGGCGCAGCCGCTCCTCATCGCCTAGGAGCACCACGTCTTTTTCAATTTCGCTTGTGAGCGTTTTACTCTGCTCAAAGGCAAGAGACTCAAACAGCAGCACGCTGCTCCAGACCGTGTCGCTGAAATTCAGCTCAGAGAGCGTGAGCGCCTGCCGGACGTCGTCCGCCTGTGCGAGGAACAGCAGGCTCCCCACGAGCTCCTTCATATGGGTCGCCTCCGTCTGGTGTATTCGAGCCATTTTGCCTGGCTCTGCACGGTTTCATCCCGGTGGGAGAGGACGATCCCCATGTTGGCGAGAATCACGGTCAAAGGCGTTTTTAGTTCATGGGAGGCATCCGCTACGAACTGCCGCTGCTGCCGCCATGATTTTTCGAGAGGACGCAGCGCCCATCGCGCGAGAAACAGGCTGATGCCAAAAAAGGCGAGCAGGCCAAAAAGGCCGACGAGCGCGGAGGTTTTTAGCAAGGAGGTCAGGCTTGCGATCTCGCCGGCGCGGTCCGCAAAGGCGATGCGGCTGCCTGGATGAGAAAGCGCAGGCTTTCGCCACGGATAACGCCGGAGGTTTTTCCTTGTGCGCGTGCGGCCGATACGATGGCGTTTAGCGCGCCGTTGTCCATAACCGTCACGTTTTCGCCCACGACCCTCTGGACAGCGCCGCCGCCATCCAGCTCAACATAAAACGCGGCTGTCATCATTTTTGGCGGCGCTTTTCCGCCGGGCAGTTTGCCGCCGATTTCCCGCTTGGGAAAGGCGGTATCCCCTTCGCGCAGAACGCGCTCCATAGCCTGCACGCCGTCCATCTCCAGCCGGTGGTAGGAGGAGGCCAGCACCGCTGTGAAAACGATGGTCAGCACGAGTGTGACCAGAATCATATTGATCAACACAAACTTCCAACGCAGTTTATTCAGCATGGGCGTTTTCCTCCAGATGGTAGCCGAGCTTGCGCGCGGTGGCGATCTGCACCGTGCTGTGCAGAAAGGCAAGCTTTTTGCGCAGAAAGGAAATATAGGCCTCCACGTTATTATCCTCCGCCTCAGATTCGCTGCCCCAGATTTTTAGTAGTAGCGTCTCCTTGGAGAGGATAATCTTGGGGTTTGATAACAACAGGCGGATCACTTCAAACTCCTTGCGCCCCAAGCGAACGCTTTTTGCGCCACATTGCAGCGTATAAGCAGATAAATTGAGCGTTAAATCCCCAAAGGAGAGCTCGTTTAGCACCACATCGCCCTGCCTGCGGGAGAGGGCACGCACGCGAGCGAGCAGCTCCTCCGTGAAAAGGGCTTGGTCAGGTAGTCATCCGCGCCGCAGTCAAGGCCTGTCACCTTATCCTGCACCTCGTCTTTTGCCGTCAGGAGCAGAACCGGCGTTTGATCTTTCTGCGCGCGCAATTCACGCACAATGTCAAACCCATTTCGTTTCGGCAGCATCACATCCAGCACGATCACATCGTAGATCCCGCTGAGTGCGTAATCGAGGCCGGCCTCTCCGTCGTGCACGATATCAGCCGTGTATTTATTTTCCTCCATAATCTGGCCAAGCGCTTCAGCCAGGCGGATTTCATCTTCCACAATCAGGATTCGCATTCGAAACACATCCCTTTGTTTTCAGTTTTTATATGTATGCGTCAAACAATGTGTTTGACGCTATTCTACGCCCTTCCTCTCCTTTTGCCCCTCGGCATTGTAACCAATTTAGCTGAAAGGATTCTGAAAGCCTTTTTTCAGAGGAATTTCAGAAAATGGGATTATACTGATAGCAATTTAGCAGGCGCGATGGATGCGCCGGCAAAGGAGGATTGGGATGGCCATTGCAACCTTTCGGAGGTATGAAAAGAAGTATTTGCTGACCCTGACACAGTATCAGACGCTCTTACCCTCGCTAGAGAAGCACATGGGCCTCGATAGCTACTGTGAAAACGGTGAGGATTATGAGATATACAGTCTATATTATGATACGAAACATCATGACTTGATCCGGCATTCCCTCTCGCACCCTTATTATAAAGAAAAGCTCCGCGTGCGCAGCTATCGCATTCCTCGTTCGCAGCAGGAGCCGGTGTTTGTAGAATTGAAAAAAAGATTGGCGGCGTTACGGCAAAGCGCCGCGTGGAGCTCCCGCTGGGAGAGGCCTACCGGCTCCTTGCGGGCGGTGCGCTGCCCGTAATGCCTGATTACCTCTCGCGGGAGGTGCTTCGGGAGATCAGCTGTTTTTTAAACCTGTATGCGGTTCGTCCGGCGGCTTATATCAGCTACAAAAGGCTCGCGTTTACAGGGAAGGAAGATCCAACTCTGCGTGTCACCTTTGACCGTGAAATTTGCACACGGCGTGAACAGCTTTTGCTGGAGGCCGGCTCCTTCGGCGGGCTTCTGATTCCGGAGGATCAGCGCCTGATGGAGATTAAAACGCTAGATACACTGCCGCTTTGGCTCGTGCGTGAGCTGTCCGCCCTAGAGATTTACAGCCGCGGCTTTTCTAAATACGGTACGGAATATCAGCAGTGGCTGCGGGCGGCTCCGTGCGATGCCGCCCAAGTGCCCAGTGGAGAAAACGGGTTTCTTGATATATCCCATTTATTTGAACTAAGAAAGGTCGATTTTGAATGCTGACGACTATTTTTTCTTCTATTGTGGATGAACTAACCCCGCTGAACGCGTTCCTGATTATAGGAGCTTCCCTGCTGCTGGGGCTGCTGATCAGCCTGACTTACTTGCTGACGCATCAAAAGGAGGGCTATACCCCCAGCTTCCCCGTAACGCTTATCATGCTCCCCGCCATCATCGCTGTTATCATCCTGCTGGTGGGCAATAATGTGGCGCGGGCGTTCAGCCTGGCCGGTGCGTTCTCCCTCATTCGTTTTCGTAGTGCGCCGGGCGATCCGAAGGATATCGCCTATGTGTTTTTCACTCTTGGCGTGGGGCTTGCGTGCGGCATGGGCTATATCGGCTATGCAGTGCTTTTTGCGATGATCCTCTGCGCGGCGATGGCTATTTTGCAGATCGTGCATTTTGGCCAACCGAAAACGGCGCGGATGACACTGAAGATTACTGTGCCGGAAAACCTTAATTTCCACGGCCTGTTTGACGATCTTTTAGAACGATATACGGTATTCTGGACGCGCAAAAAGGTGAAAACAAGTGATTTCGGCGCGCTGTTTGAGGTTGTCTATGATATCCAAATGAAGGAGGAGGCTGAGCAAAAGCGTTCCTCGACGCAATCCGCCAGCGCAATGGAAACCTGAATATTTCTCTGACGCTTGCGGGTGAGCAGGAGGGAACGTTTTAGCGCCGCTTCGCTATTTACTCTTTGACGTATTCATACCCCTTTCCATTTGGCTCCGCCCTGTGTGCATGCATCGGACGGAGCTCTTTTTGCGTTGCGCTCCCGCGTTGCATCGCATTTTTCTAGTAAGCCCCGCAACTTTGGCTTGAAGAATGTTTGACATTGGGGGTGGGAACGATTAAAATTCAGAAGAAGCTTATCAAAATCAAATTGAGCGATGCAATCAAATGGAGGAATGGATATGTTGCAGCAAATCGGAAGCGCCTTGCTTGCCGGCTTCCTGATTGTTTTACAGTTTGTGACCGGCGTGCTCGGGTATCTTGACGGCGTGCCGGGGAGCGGCTCAAGGCCCGTCGCCCCGCCGGAGAATATAACGCCAGCACAGAGCGTGACGCTCCGGGTGGCGACCTATAATGTGAAAAACTGCGTTGACGGCACGGAGGTGGAGGAGATTGCGCAGGATATCAACACAAACAGCCTTGATATCGTGTGCCTACAGGAGCTGGATCGCGGCGGCACGCGGGCGGGCGGCAAAAATCTGCTGCGTATGCTCTCGCAGAAAACACTGCCGTACTACCGCTTTTTCCCGACGATTGGCTTGCCTGGTAATGAATATGGGATCGGCATTCTAAGCCGGTATCCGTTTGAGGCGGTGGAGCTGCACCGGCTGGAGACAGGCTTGGAGGAGGGCCGCGTGCTGGGAGGCGTGACCATCCGGGCGGATGGCATCCCTGTGCGTATTTATAATACGCACCTCTCTTTTGAACGAACGGAGCTTCGCACAAATCAGATTGCGGTAATCAGCAAAACGCTGCGGGGGAAAGCGCCCTGCCTGCTGATGGGGGATTTCAATATTCTGGATTTTTCCGAGCTGGATGGCTTTCAGGGGATGACGCCGGTCAACACGGCGCAGCGCCCTATTGTAACCTTTCCCAGTGATGATGGCTCAGAGTATCCCTATCTCGATAATATTCTTTTTTCTGCCGGCGTGGAGTGCCGCTGGGCAAAGCCCTATGTCCAAACCGTATCCGACCACATCATGCTAATGGCCGAGGTCACGGTGGAAAACCCGGAGGTGTAGCCTGATGAAGCTGGAA
>ENA-OQEN01000457-OQEN01000457.1-human-gut-metagenome-genome-assembly--contig:-NODE-457-length-17917-cov-3.218887_pt1 | contig 17917 bp, 26 predicted proteins | sample MGYA00242791_ERZ504627 | MGnify/ENA primary metagenome ERZ504627 (study PRJEB26092, sample SAMD00036316) | human gut metagenome | host: Homo sapiens | study: EMG produced TPA metagenomics assembly of... | reverse complement strand
TTTTTGAGGAATAACTGGAATCCGGACAGGCAATACTAATCAGAATGGGAGGAATCATACGTGGCAATTCGATTGGAGTTTGCACCGGGGCGTGTAACCGCGTATCTGGAAGGGGAGATTGACCACCATAACGCCGCCGCTCTGAGGGAATGCATCGATGAAGCGGTTGAGAAGCACAGGCCGGAAACATTGCGCATCGATTTCGGCGGTGTTAGCTTTATGGATAGCTCCGGTGTGGGGCTTGTGATCGGGCGCACCAGTGTGATGCAGGCACTGGGGGGCAAGGTGGAGGTAGTCAACCTGACGTCGCAGGCCTATAAAGTGATGCGGCTTGCAAAGCTGGATCAGCTTGCAGTGATTCGCCAAAAGCGAAAGGACGGTTAAGAGGTTGAAAGATCTCTCTTTCAAACTGCGTTTTATCTGCTCTGCGTATGAAACGAAGTGCGAAAACAAGATTCGCATATCGAAATTTTGGCTGCGCCGAAACCGTGAAAAGCCACGGCCCGGCGCAAGAAAGGGATGGCCATATTGATGAAAGCGAGTAACGTTGTGAAACTGGAAGTGGAAAGCCGCTCTGTCAACGAGAGCTTTGCCCGCGTTGTTGTGTCCGCCTTTGCGGCGCAGCTCGACCCCACAATTGAAGAGGTGAACGATATCAAAACGGCCGTTAGCGAGGCAGTGACCAACTGCATTGTGCACGCCTACGAAAACAAGGTCGGCAAAATTTACATAACCGTTTCCCTCTATGATGAAGGCCTGGTGAAAATCAAGATTCGGGATAAAGGACGCGGGATCGAGGATGTGAAAAAGGCAATGGAGCCGCTCTATACCACTGCCGCCGGCGAGCGGGCAGGCCTTGGCTTTGCCGTGATGGAGAGCTTTATGGATAAGGTCAGGGTGCACTCTAAGGCCGGGCAGGGCACGAGCGTGATTTGGAAAAACGCATCGCGGGCCGCGATGCAGGCCGTGGTTGAGCAGGCGGCCTCGCGCGAAAGCCTGATTTCGGATAATCTAGGGCTCGTCCACTCCTGCGCAAACCGGTTCCGGGGCCGCGGCGTGGAGTATGACGATCTGTTTCAGGCAGGCTGCGTGGGCCTGATTAAAGCGGCAGATGGGTTTGACCCTTCGCGCGGCTTCGCTTTCTCCACCTATGCCGTGCCGGTGATCTTAGGGGAGATTAGAAGGATCTTCCGTGATGGCGGCACCGTGAAGGTGGGCAGGGCCATGAAGGAAAAAGCGCGTAACGCCTGCGGGAAAAGGAGCGGCTTACCGCCGAGCGCGGGCAGGAGCCGACCATTGGAGAGCTCGCGGAACATTTGGGAATGGAAATTGCGGAAACAGCGCAGGTGCTCACCGCCTCTATGCCGACCGTATCCCTGACGGCGGATGAGGAAAACGGCTCCGGGCAGATTGATATTCCCGTAGCGCCGCCGGAGGATATGATCTCAGACACGGTCGCGCTTGAGCAGATTATGGACAAGCTCCCCGAACGCGACAAAAAGCTTATTGAGCTGCGTTATTTCAAGGGGATGACGCAAACGGTCACCGCGGAGCATCTGGGGATGTCACAGGTGCAGGTATCCCGGCGGGAGAAAGCAATTTTGTTGCAAATGCGCCGCTATCTGACAGGCTAGCAAGGTTTCTGCAACACTCGGGTGTAGCCGTGCAAGGGGAATCGGGTGCTGTATAAATTTTATGAAAGCAATGTTTTTTATGAAACGTATCAAAGGTCAAACTGCTGCGGTTTCGCGGCAGTTTTTTTGTATGCAGGATGTGGGAAATACTGCCGTCTTTTGCGTCAAAGGAGGCGCTTTCGGGGGTGGAGTTGACGAACAATTAAAAGGGCTGTTGTAAAATACAAGGCATTTTACAACAGCCCTTTTTAAAGAGAAAACAAAAATTCATCGTACTTATTTTGACAGAGCACGCATGGCGTCGAGCGCCGCGTCGTAATCCGGATGGTTCGTTATCTCGGGCACATATTCCACATAAGCGAGCTTTCCGTCATGGCCTGCGAGAAACACAGCGCGGGTGAGCAGCCCCAGCTCCTCGATCCGCGTTCCGGTTGCGATGCCGAAGCTGTGATCTCGATAGTCGGAGAGCGTCTGTACCCGTTCCACACCCGTTGCGCCGCACCAAGCGACTGCGCAAAGGGCAAATCCATGCTGATTGCATAGATGTGAGCGGATGGAAAGGAAGCGGCTGTCTCATTGAACCGCCGCACCTCCTGATCGCATACGCCGGTGTCAAGCGAGGGAACCGTGAGGAAAACACGGATGCCGGTAAGCTCTCTGCCATACACTGCCTGGAGCCGACGATCAGTCAGGGTGAAATTGGGCATTCTGTCTCCGGGACAAAGCTGTTTTCCGCAAAGGGTGACAGGGCTGCCTTTGAATGTGATTTCCATAAGCATATACCTCCTGAATTTTGAGTGCCAAACGGTTGGTCATGCTTAGTATCGGCTGAAAAGAGTCTGCCATGCAAAGTGAATTGAAAGGAGGTTTGCTTCATGAGCCGTTCTTTCCAAACGTTCCTCTTTGAAACGCAGGGGCGCAAGCGGATAAACCCGCTGCGGATAAACCCGCTGCGGATAAACCCGCTGCGGATAAACCCGCTGCGGATAAACCCGCTGCGGCTTTTCACGAAGCTATGCAGGTTAAAGTTTACAATATGTTAATTGAAATCAATATCTGCTTCGGCTACAATAAGTGTACTATTTCGGGGCGGAGGCATGCTGGTGTTTGGCTACGTAAAGGCATACAAGCCCGAGTTGAAGGTGCGGGATTATGAGCAATACAAAGCGGTGTACTGTTCCCTGTGCAAAACGCTCGGCCGGGAATATGGCCTGTTTGCCAGGCTGACGCTTAGCTATGATTTCACCTTTGCCGCCCTGCTGCGGCTGGCGCTTTCGGGCGAATGCCCGGGTTTTCACAAATCTCGTTGCCCGTTCAACCCGTTTGCAAAATGCAACGCCTGCTCCGGCGGCGAGAGCGATTTTTCCTTTACGGCGGCCGCGGCGGTGATTATGATGTTTTATAAGCTGCGCGACAACCTGCGGGACTCCGGATTTTGGAAACGCCTTGTCTCCCGGCTTTTGTATCCCTTTGCTGCGCATGCGCATAATAAGGCAAAGAAGCATTTCCCTTTGGTAGAAGAAATTGTGGCTCGCATGATGGAAGAGCAGGCAGCGCTTGAAGGCAGCTCCTGCGCGCAGATCGACCGTGCCGCAGACCCGACTGCCAAAGCGCTTGCCGCCTTGTTTTCGCTGGGCGCGCAGGCGGAGGATCAGCGGCGGGTGCTCGACCGGATGGGCTACTGTGTGGGGCGCTGGGTGTATCTGATCGATGCGGCGGACGATTTGGAGGATGATTTGAAAAGCGGGGATTATAATCCTATATTCAGGCCTTTCAAATGACCGGGGAGGAGCCTGACGCGGTAACGGCGGCGCGCAAAGCGGCGCAGGAATCCTTGCTGTTGACTGCGGCGGAAGCCGTGCGCGCGTATAATCTGCTGGAGGTGCGGCGGTTTGACTCAATTCTGCGCAATATTTTGGAAGAGGGGCTCTTCAGTGTGCAGAAACAAATTTTTGAGCCCGAAGCGGCGCAGCGGGTCAAATGAAGCGGCTTTTGCCGTATCCAGATCATGAGCCTTCGATTGCGTGATTGGATGGGATCAGGAAGCATTTCATCAATTGGCAGTTTCTTAAATTTTCTGCCCTTGCGAAAGGTATGGTTTTCATTATGAAAGATCCTTATCAGATTTTAAATATTACACCGGACGCGACCGACGAGCAGGTGCGGGAGGCGTATCGTTCGCTTGCGCGCAAGTATCAGCCTGAAAATTATGAGAACAGCCCGCTGGCCGATATGGCGGCAAAAAAATGGATGAGATAAACGGTGCGTATGATGCGATTATCACCATGCGCCGCAGCCAATCCAGCTCTGCACAGAGCGGATATTCCGCCGGATATACGGGCGGCGGATATGGCGGTGCATCCTCCTTGGGAGATATCCGCTCCAAAATCAACGCCAACCGCATCGATGATGCGGAAACCTTGCTCGACGGCATCCCACCGCAGACACGCGGTGCAGAGTGGTATTTTTTGAAGGGCACTGTGCAGTATAAGCGCGGCTGGCTGGAGGAAGCCACCAAGCATTATCGCACAGCCTGCCAGCTCGATCCGAACAACCCGGAATATCAGGCGGCGTTCCGTCAGGTGAGCAATCCCCGCACAGGCGGTTATCGCGCGCCGCGGACCAATGCAGGCGGATGCAGTGCATGTGACATCTGCACAGGGCTCATGTGTGCGGACTGTCTTTGCGATTGCTGCGGCGCAGATGGAACCCCCTGCTGCTGAGTGGCGGCCGGCTAGTCAAGCGCGGGCGCGCGAAAGGATGTTGTCGATTCTATGACGGGGATGAAGCAAAGCTCAAAGACTGCTTTTGGGGGGATTCTCACAGCGCTGTCAGTCGTTCTGATGTTTCTGACGGGGATGATCCCCTTTTTAACCTTTGCGCTGCCGGCATTGGCAGGCGCACTGCTGATATTGATTGTGATGGAGATCGGCTCCAAATGGGCACTGTGCGTCTATGCGGCAGTGAGCATCCTCTCTCTATTGGTGGTTGCGGATAAAGAGGCTGCCATGATGTATGCCGCCTTTTTCGGCTATTATCCGGTAATCAAATCATTTTTGGAAAGCAAGCTTCCGCGTGTGTTCGAATGGATTGTTAAATTTTTGATTTTTAATGCCGCAATGGTGCTGGCCTATCTGGTTATCATTTTGTGTTCGGGATGCCTCTGGATGAGATGGAGGAGTTTGGCCGGTATGCCGTGCCGATCCTGTTGGGGATGGGGAATGTGGTTTTTTTCGTTTATGATATTGCTTTAACAAGAGTCATCGGCGCGTACCTGCACCGCTGGCGCAAATCGTTTCACAGGCTTTTTAAATAAGGTTTCAGATAGAGTTGTTTGCTGCGTTTTGCCGAGCGCGTGGGAAACAGCTCTTTCTTTTTTTATTACGAAGCGAAGCGAGTAACAAAACAAAGCCCGCCATCACCACATAGATCACAGAGATACGTATCGCTTACGCAAGTAGTTAGCTACCGGCTATTTTTTATTCGTTTTGCAAGTTTTCATGCAAAAAATGCATTCGTTCTTGACTTCAGCCTATGACGGAATAAGATAAAGGTATGTTGATTTGGCTGATTGATGCCGGAGGGGGAGCGCCGCCGGTGAATATTTGAGATGGGTTTGCAATTGGGAAAGGGGGGCATTTTTATGACAAAATCTCTGCTGGCGAAAATAGACCGCCTATATCCAACACTTTCCAAGGGGCACAAACGGATTGCGTCTTTTATTCAGGAGCATTATGATAAAGCGGCCTTTATGACTGCGTCACGCTTGGGCGATACTGTGGGCGTGAGTGAATCTACGGTGGTGCGCTTTGCCACGGAGTTGGGGTTTGAGGGATATCCAGAATTGCAGAAGGCATTGCAGGAGATGATCCGCAGCAAGCTGACCAGCGTGCAGCGCATGGAGGTTACCAGCAGCCGTATGGGGGAGGACGATATCCTCGAAAAGGTGCTCACAAGCGATGTGGAAATGATACGCGCAACGTTGGAGCAGACCTCCCGCACGGATTTCCGCCAGGCGGTGGATGCGATCAATGTTCGCGTAAAATCTATATTCTCGGCGTGCGCAGCTCGGCCGCGCTTGCAAGCTTTATGGCTTTTTACTTCAATTTGGTTTATGATAATGTTGTGCTGGTTGATACGGCGAGCGCAAGCGAGATTTTTGAGCAGATGTTTCGAATTGATGAGCGGGATGTATGCATTGCCATCAGCTTCCCACGCTATTCAAAGCAGACGATCAACGCCCTGCGCTTTATCAGCGACCGGGGCGCAACGATCCTTTCCATTACGGATAGCGCCTATTCCCCGATCGCTTCGTTTGCTAAGCACCTTTTAGTGGCGCGCAGCGATATGGCCTCTTTCGTTGATTCGCTGGTAGCCCACTGAGCTTGGTCAATGCGCTCATTGTGGCCGCTACGCTCAGCCGTAGGGGAGAGGTATCAGAGAATTTCAATAAACTTGAGGAGATCTGGGAGGAATACCAGGTATACGAGAAAGTGGAGGAATCCCGCGAAGATGAAGAGTGATCTAATCGTCGTAGGCGCCGGCGCGGCCGGCCTAATGGCAGCGGGCGCCGCTGCGCGCAGAGGTAGAAGCGTGCTGCTGCTCGAGCGCAATGCGCGCCCGGCGCGCAAGGTGATGATTACGGGCAAAGGCCGCTGCAACGTGACCAATGCATGCAATTTGCTCAACGACCTGATTGCAAATGTGCCGGTAAACGGCCGCTTTTTATATGGCGCTTTTTCGCGCTTTATGCCATCGGATACAATGGATTTTTTTGAGGAGCAGGGCGTCCCGCTGAAGATTGAGCGGGGCAATCGCGTTTTTCCGGAGTCGGATAGGGCAGTGGATATTGTAGACGCGCTGTGCCGGTATGCCAAGCATCCGAACGTGACGCTTCTACAGGGCCGCGTGGCGGAGCTGCTTGTGGAGGAGGAGCGATTGTGCGGCGTGAAAACGGAGGATGGCAAGCGGTATGACGCCCCTAAGGTATTGCTTGCAACCGGCGGCCTTTCCTACCCCGCGACAGGTTCCACCGGGGACGGCTATGCATTGGCCCGTTCGGCCGGGCATACGATTATAGAGCCGCAGCCCTCCCTTGTGCCGCTGGAGGCACATGAGGGCTGGGTCAGCGAGCTGCAAGGGCTTGCGCTGAAAAATATTGCGATCACGGTGCGGGATGTGGATTCCTTCCGCACGGTGTATACAGATTTTGGTGAGCTGCTCTTTACACATTTTGGGCTTTCCGGCCCGGTGATCCTCAGTGCCAGCGCACATATGAAGGGGATGCGCCGGGGAAAGTATGAGGTGCAGATCGATTTAAAGCCCGCCCTGGAGGAAAAGCAGCTGGATGCGCGCCTACAGCGCGATTTTTTACAAAATGCGAACCGTGTGTTTGCCAATTCGCTCGATGCCCTCCTACCGCGCAAGCTGATTCCGGTAATCGTCCGCCTTTCCGGGATTGCAGCGGGGTTGAAGGTCAACCAAGTGACGAGGGAGATGCGCCAGGGCCTCGTTTCTCTGTTGAAAGGGCTCCGGCTTACCGTAACGGGCTTTCGCCCCATTGAGGAGGCAGTGGTCACTTCAGGCGGTGTCAGCACAAAGGAGATCAACGCCAAAACAATGGAGTCAAAGCTGCTGCCAGGGCTCTATTTTGCAGGCGAACTCATCGATGTGGATGGCTATACGGGCGGCTTCAACCTGCAAATTGCCTTCTCCACCGGGCATCTGGCCGGGCAGTCCGTTTAGAGAGGGCCCAAAGGCCGGTGTGCGGCTCACATAATATCATTTTAGAATGAAGAGCTTCAATCGCCAGGAAAGGAATGTTCATCACAATGGTCAATATTGCAATCGACGGGCCTGCGGGGGCAGGCAAGAGTACAGTGGCGCGCGGCGCGGCCAAGGCGCTTGGCTATATCTATGTGGATACCGGCGCGCTTTACCGCACGGTGGCGCTCTACGTGCTGCAAAATGGGCATAATGTGCACGATTCTGAGCGCGTGAAGGCAGCTCTTGCCGATATCCGCATCGAGCTGAAATTTGTCGGCGGCGTGCAGCGTGTTTATCTCAACGGGCAGGATGTTTCGGAAGAAATCCGCACGCCGGAGGTTTCCATGGGCGCTTCCGCAGTGGCGGCCCTCCCTGTGTGCGCGAATTCCTGTTTGAGCAGCAGCGGCGCATTGCGCGGGAAAAAAACTGCATTATGGATGGGCGCGATATCGGCACAGTGGTGCTGCCGGATGCGCAGGTGAAAGTGTTTCTAACGGCTTCCGCCGAGGAGCGCGCGCGCCGGCGCTACCGCGAATTGCTGGAGAAGGGGGAGGACGTTTTGTTTGAAGAGGTGCTGCGCGATGTGCAGGAGCGTGATTATAACGATTCCCACCGCGCCGTAGCGCCGCTCAAGCAGGCAGAGGACGCGGTGCTGCTCGATACGACGGGAATCACGCTGGAGGAGTCGGTCAGCCGCTTAATTCAATGCATAAAGGAGAGATCACAGTGAAGCCATTCGATTACAGCAAGGTAAAGGATCATGCCACCTATCACCTTCTCATGCCGTTGAATATCCTGCTGTTTAATAAAACAATGTTCCGCGTTACCTTTGTGGGCAAGGAGAATGTACCCAAGGAGGGCGGATTCATTCTGGCCTCTAACCATATTCATTTCCTAGATCCGCTCGTCATCGCAGGCAGCAAAACGCGCGTGATGTATTTCATGGCGAAGGAGGAGCTTTTCCACAACCCTGCCGCAGCCTATTTTCTGACCCGTTTTAATGCCTTTCCGGTCAAACGCGGCTCTTCTGATAAAGCTTCTGTGGAATATGCCATTCGAGTGGTCAAAGAGGGGAATGTGTTGGGGATTTTTCCAGAGGGCACCCGATCGCCGGATTACCGCCCCGGCGCCCCTAAAGCGGGCGTTGCGCTGATTGCCAAGCAGGCACATGCGGATGTGCTGCCTGTATCCATCTACAGCGAGCATCAGGCGAAATATTGGACGGATTTGACCGTACGCTTCGGCAAGATGATCCCCTATCAAGAGCTGGGCATTACAGAAGAGGGCGGCACGCGCGAGCTGCGCGAAGCCTCCCGCCTGATTATGGATCGGATTACAGAGCTTTGGGAGGAAGGACCGTGCAGGAAATAAGGCTGGCGAAAACGGCGGGCTTTTGCTTTGGCGTGAATCGAGCAGTCAGCATGGTTTACGCTATGCTGGAGGAGGGGAAAACCGTTTATACGCTCGGCCCGATTATCCACAACCCACAGGTGGTGACCGATTTGGAAAAACGCGGCGTTGTGATTGTGGATGAAACCGGCGAGGTGCCGCAGGGGGCTGTGCTCGTGGTGCGCACGCACGGCGTGCCGGCAGCCGTCACTCAGGCCATCAAGGAGCGGGGGCTCGACTGCTGCGACGCGACCTGCCCGTTTGTATCCAAAATCCATCAGATCGTGGCAAAGCGGTCGGAGGGCGGCGATATCGTTTTGATTGCGGGGGATCCCGCACACCCGGAGGTGCGGGGCATCCGCGGCCATTGTCCGGGTAAATCCTATGTATTTAACGGTGTGGGGCAGCTGGAGGATTTGCTACGGACCTATCCTGAATTTTCGAATGCGCCAATTTCAGTGGTTGCTCAAACAACTTTTCACATAAAAGAGTGGGAAAACTGCGTGAAAAAGATAAATTTAGTATGTACAAATGCCACTGTTTTTGATACAATATGTAATGCAACTCAGGAACGGCAGGAGGAAGCGATTGCACTGTCGAAGCCTGCGGCGCGATGGTCATCATCGGGGGGCGTCAAAGCTCCAATACGGCCAAGCTCCGCGACGTGTGCGCGCGCAACTGCCCGACTTTCCTGATCGAAACGGCAAAGGAATTGGCGGGAATCGATTTTTCTGTTTATTCTTCCATTGGCGTTACTGCGGGGGCTTCCACTCCTGCTGGTATTATAAAGGAGGTACTTGAAACCATGTCCGAATTGTTAAATGAAAACCCTGAGCTTGTCGAGGAGAAAGCGGAATCGGCCGCGCCGGCCGAAGAGGCTGCTGCGCAGCCCGCACAGGAGGAAGCGCCCGCTGAGAAATCCTTCGACGAGATGAGCTTTTCTGAGGCGCTTGAAGCGTCTTTGCAGAGTATGAATACAGATCAGAAGGTGAAGGGTACCGTCGTCGGCATGTCTCCCTCCGAGATCCAGGTTGATATCGGCAGGAAGCACGCGGGCTACATACCGCTTGATGAATTCAGCGCTGATCCCACAGTCAATCGCTGGAGGCGGTCAAGGTGGGCGACGTGCTTGATCTGATTATCATGAAAACCAACGATGCGGAGGGCACTGTTATGCTCTCCAAAAAAACGTTTTGACGCGATCAAGGCGTGGGATGACGTTGTGAAAGCTAGCGAAGACGAATCCATCTTGGAAGGCGTCATCACAGATGTCATCAAGGGCGGCGTGCTCGCCTCCACCAACGGCGTGCGTGTGTTTATCCCGGCTTCCCTAGCCACTGCCTCCCGCGGCGAGCCGCTGGATGGCCTGCTGCACCAGCATGTGCAGTTCCGCATCATTGAGGTCAATAAGCCCCGCCGCCGCGCGGTAGGTTCTATCCGTGCAGTGCTTAAGGAAGCGCGCAAGGCCGCGGAGGACGCCTTCTGGGCGCAGGCAGAGGTAGGCCAGGTTTACACCGGCACGGTTCGCACGATTGTTTCCTACGGCGCGTTTGTCGATATCGGCGGTGTGGACGGAATGGTTCATATCTCCGAGCTTTCCTGGAACCGCATCAAGCACCCCTCGGAGGTTGTTTCGGTGGGCGATCAGATCGAGGTTTATATCAAAGCGTTGGATCCGGAGAAACGCAAGATTTCGCTCGGCTATAAGAAAGTGGAGGACAACCCCTGGGAGATCCTGCGCCGTGATTATCCGGTTGGCAGCGAGGTTACGGCGAAAGTTGTCGGAATGACGGCGTTCGGTGCGTTCGCGCAGATCATTCCAGGCATCGACGGCCTAATCCACATTTCTCAGATTGCTGACCACAGGATCGAAAAACCACAGGATGTGCTTTCTGTAGGCGAAGAAGTGCGCGTGAAGATCACGGATATCGATTTTGATAAGAAGCGCGTTAGCCTTTCGATCCGTGCGCTTTTGGACGATAACCAGGCGGACGACGAGGACTGAGATCGTTCTGCCCCATTTGAGTAGTTTTATCTTGATGAAACAGAGCGCTTCCGGCCTTGCGTCGGAGGCGCTCTTTCTATCTAACTATGGACTTTGGCTGCTTTTTGCCCGCTATATTTTTAGAAGATTTGGGAAAGAGGATTTTTGTGGAGGATACGCAACGCATGCAAAATCATTTTTCGAAAGGCCTGCGCGATGGCGTGCCGATTGGTCTTGGCTACCTATCCGTTTCGGTCACATTCGGCGTGATGGCGGTGGCGGCGGGCCTGCCGGTTTGGGCGGCGGTACTAATCTCGATGACCAACCTCACCTCCGCTGGGCAATTCGCCGGGCTTTCACTGATCACGGGGGGAGCGCCGCTGTTTGAAATGGCGCTGACCCAGTTTGTCGTCAATATTCGATATTCGCTGATGTCGCTGTCGTTGTCCCAGAAGCTCAGCGGCAGCATCCGGACGATCGATCGGGTTTTCCTCTCTTTTTTCAATACGGATGAAATTTTTGCGGTGGCCAGCATGCAGGAGGGCACGCTTGGGCGGCGCTATCTCTGGGGCCTTGCGCTCATCCCCTACCTTGGCTGGTCGGGCGGGACGCTTATCGGCGCGGCTGCGGCTTCACTTTTGCCGGACCGCGTCGCTTCCGCCTTCGGCATTGCGATTTACGGCATGTTTCTGGCCATTATCGTACCGCCCGCGAAGCATAGCCGGGCGGTGCTCGGCGTAGTGGCCCTGTCGGTTGCAATGAGCAGCCTGTTTCAGTGGCTGCCTGCGCTTAAAGGAATTTCTGCCGGCTTCGTCATCATCATCTGCGCGGTGGCAGCTTCCGCATTGGGCGCGTTGCTGCGCCCTGTGGAGCAGGAGGAGCGCTGGCCGGAGGCCGGGGAGGAGTGTGCGCCATGAAAACGGGAATGCTGCTTGCCTATATCGCTGTGATGGCAGGGGTGACGTATCTCATCCGGATGCTGCCCCTGACAGTGTTTCAAAAAAAGATCAAAAACCGCTTTATCCGTTCTTTTCTTTATTACATCCCCTATGCGGTGCTCGGCGCAATGACGTTCCCCGCGATCCTCTATTCGACGGGGAGCGTTTATTCTGCGTTGGCGGGCCTTGCGGTGGCCATGATCCTTGCGTTTTTGGAGAAGAGCCTGCTCACGGTTGCGCTGTGCTCCTGCGCGGCGGTGTTTCTCGCGGAGCTGCTGGTGTAGAGCGCCCTGCGAAAAACCGTAAAATTTGCCGAATACCAATTCCTTTTTCCCTACGGATATGGTATGATAGCTTCAAACAGAGTTTGAAGCATTGGAAAAATGCCTGTCGGCGTGAAACGCCTCCTGCCGCAGAGCGGCAACGCCATTTTTCACAGAGGTTGATCTTGCGCGCATGGTATAATAGCTTCAAACGGGTCGCAAAGTTTCAAGCTTTGAAACTTGGAAGCATTCCCCAAATGCCTTCCGCAGGGGTAAGCTTGGCGGGTATTGTTATAATAGTGATAATTGATTGAGGAGGGATTTGGGTGCTGGAGATCAAAGGCAACCAATTCTATTTGGACGGAGAGAAATTCCACATCTATGCCGGTGCGATTCACTATTTCCGCACGGTGCCGGAGTATTGGGAGGATCGCCTGCGCAAGCTGAAGCTCGCCGGGTTTAACACTGTGGAAACCTACGTTTGCTGGAACCTGCACGAGCCAAAGAAGGGCGTTTTTGATTTTTCCGGTATGCTCGATATCGTCCGTTTTCTGCGCATTGCGCAGGAGCTAGGGCTTTATGCGATCGTGCGTCCCGGCCCGTATATCTGCGCGGAGTGGGATTTTGGCGGCCTGCCTGCCTGGCTGCTGGCAGATGAAAATATGCGTGTGCGTTGCTGCTATGAGCCATATCTCAAGCATGTCTCCGATTTTTACCATGAGCTGTTTAGCAGAATTCAGCCGATGCTGCTCTCCAATGGAGGCAACATTCTTGCCGTGCAGGTTGAAAATGAATATGGCAGCTATGGCAACGATAAAAACTATCTCGCCTTTATCGAGCAGCTCATCCGTGAGTGCGGTGTGGACACGCTGCTGTTTACCTCAGATGGCGCGAACGACGCGATGCTCACCGGTGGAACCCTTCCCTATGTTTTTAAGGTTGTCAATTTCGGCTCGAATGTGAAGGGCAATTTCAAGGCGGTTGACCGCCGCCAGCCCGGCGCGCCGCTGATGTGCGGCGAGTTCTGGAACGGCTGGTTTGACCACTGGGGTGAAAGGCACCACCACCGCCGGCCGCGCTCGGTGGTCAACGAGCTGAAAACCATGCTCCAGATGGGCGGGAATTTCAGCTTTTATATGTTCCATGGCGGCACGAATTTCGGCTTTACGGCGGGCGCAAACCATGGCGGGAAATATCAGCCGACGGTGACGAGCTATGATGACGACGCCCTGCTCAACGAATGGGGCGGATACACGAAGAAATACCATGCGGTACGAGAGGTATTGCTTGCTTTTCAGGGAATCCCGGCGGAGCCGCTGCCCGCGCCGCCTGCGCTGCAAAACATTGGCCCGGTCGCGCTGACCCAGCAGTATTCCTTTTTACATAACGCAACGAAGATCGGCAAGCGCCACAGAAGCGTGATGACGCGCAGCATGGAGTATTACGGCCAGAATTTTGGTTTTATCCTTTATCATCACGATCTCAAGGGCCCGTATGAGGCTTCTAAGCTCTTTATCGACGGGCTGGCGGACCGTGCCTATGTTTATGTCAACGGCCAACTGCGCGGCATGGTTTACCGCAATGATAAAAAGAAGTTCGTCTCTATCGAGGCGCTGCCTGATGGCGGCAGCTGGATATCCTTGTTGAGGCGATGGGCCGCGTCAATTATGGCCCGGAGCTGCACGACCGCAAGGGCGTCAGACAGATCCGCCTGAATAACCAGGTGCTCTTCAACTGGGATGTCTACACCCTGCCGTTGGATAACATCGACGCGCTCGACTACAGCGGGAGCGAGGATTTTCCAGCCTTTTTAAAGGGCCGCTTTACCACCAATTCGCAGGCGGATTGCTTTGTGCACCTGAAGGGCTTTACAAAGGGCTATGTGTTTATTAACGGCTTCAATCTCGGCCGCTACTGGAAGATCGGCCCGCAGAAATCGCTCTATGTGCCGGGCACGATTTTAAAGCAGGAGAATGAGATCATCGTCCTGGAGTTGGAAGGCTGCCGGGCGAATGAGGTGGAGATCACGGATTACCACGATATCGCTGACGCCCTGTGGTTGTTTTATGGACGGAAAGTGGGGGTATGCGCTGTTTTTGCTGATCAGAAGCTTTGCCTGCATTGGTTGAGAAATGCCGCGTGAGGGCGGTGGAATAAAGTGAAGGCCCGCTGCAAGATGTTTGCAACGGGCTTTTTGTTTGTCAGAAGCATAACGGTTTGATTCACTCAATCAGATAATCGGAGCGCGATCAGGCCACAGGTTTATCCTTCTTGGCTGACAGAATGGAAAATCGCGTATTCACAGCACTGCACGACGATCTGATAGAAGGAGACATCCTTCTGCACCGCGAGCAATTCCATTTTTTCGAGGAGCGTGTCCGGCAGGCGGATGGTCTTATTGCTGACCTCTTTTTTCACAGGATGGAACATGATGAGTGCCTTCCTTTAGGCGGTGAAAGAGCGATGAACTCGTCCTGGAGAATCTCTAGCATCATTTGCGAGCCGAGGCGGAAGCCGTCGGAGAAATATTCGCAGCAGGAGCATTCACAAAGCTCCTGATTTGCGTCCGCAAACGCTTCAAAAAGCTCCTTTTCCGTTCCACTGAGTGTTTGCTCCAATTGGATGGCGGCGTCATTGAACGCGGCGTGGGCTTTTTCGGCGGGTGAGCCGGGGATGAGTGGTTTTTCACTTGGGCAGAGGTTGCCATAATAGAGGTTGTCGAGAATGCTTTGCATGATAAAAATCTCCTTTCAATGTCCGCAATGCTTGAAAGGATTCGCAGCATATGGTATCATATTTATGCTGCAATTTGCCTTTTGGCATTGGCGGTACTGGAAGTGGCTGTTGCTTTGACGAGTGGTGAGCCGCTTCCTTTCATTTTTTGAGGTCGTCATACATTCTGTGTACCCCTTGACGTAATACCTCGGCACGTGAAACATTCAATATTTCACTACATTCCTTTAGCTTCCGTACGGTTTCATCGTCAGCTTTGAATTTGATGGAGGTATTTTTCGGGTTGTCTGTAGGACGGCCCATTTTTTTATTCCCCAAATGATCACCTCACTTAATGGGGTCACTAATATTATATACTTTATGACCCCATTAAGTCAAGCGATTTTTTATTTTCTCTTAAGCGGTGCGGCCGGAAGGTATGATAATGAATGAAGATGAGTGCCCGGTTTCGCTGCTCAAATAAAAACTTTAATTATATGCATGAGTATAAAGCCTATCAATTGTTTTATTAAGGGGATATAACCCCCATATGCATGTTTCATTCTGAAGAAAGCTTTTGTTCGTTTTCAATTCGTTCATAAATTCCCAATCATATATTCATAATTACCCCGTATCATATCATTTAGCACTCAAAGGAAATGAGTGCTAAAATTATGGACATATAAATTTTGATACAGGGGTGTCTGTCAGCATGAAAATGAAGCAGTTCAAAGCCGAATCCAAACGCCTTCTCGACCTGATGATCAACTCCATTTACACGCACAAGGAGATCTTTCTCCGCGAGCTGATCTCCAACGCCAGCGATGCGATTGATAAGCTCTATTACCATGCGCTGTCCGACGGTAATACGGGCCTCAACCGCGATGATTTTTCCATCGAGCTTGCCATCGATAAGGAGAACCGCACCTTGACCATTACGGACAATGGCTGCGGCATGACGAAGGAGGAGCTGGAAAACAACCTCGGCGTGATCGCAAAGAGCGGCTCGCTCGCTTTCAAGCAGGAGAACGAGGCCAAAGAGGATATCGATATTATTGGCCAGTTCGGCGTGGGCTTTTATTCCGCCTTCATGGTGGCCGCCAACGTGAAGGTTTACAGCAGGGCCTATGGTGCGGACGAAGCGTATGTATGGGAATCCAACGGCGCGGAGGGGTATACCGTTGAGCCCTGCGAAAAGGCGTCGAACGGCACGCAAATTGTATTGACCATCAAAGAGGATACAGAGGATGAAAAATACAGCGAATTCCTCGAATCCTACCGTGTTCAGGAGCTGGTGCGCAAGTATTCCGACTATATCCGCTTCCCTATTAAGATGGACATGACAAAAAGCCGTCTGAAAGAGGTACGGAAAGCGAATATGAGGACTATACAGAAACTGAAACTCTTAACAGTATGATTCCTATCTGGAGAAAGAACAAGTCCGAGCTTAAGGACGAAGATTACAACAGCTTCTACAAGGAAAAGTTCTTTGACTATACAGATCCTATTCTTCATATCCATACAAAGACTGAGGGTACTGCAACTTATAATGCATTGCTTTATATTCCGTCAAAAGCGCCTTATGACTATTACTCAAAGGAATATGAAAAGGGACTTCAGCTTTATTCAAGCGGCGTACTGATAATGGACAAGTGCGCAGACCTTCTCCCCGACCATTTCAGCTTTGTTAAGGGACTTGTAGATTCTGAGGACTTATCTCTGAACATTTCCAGAGAAATGCTCCAGCATGACAGACAGTTAAAGCTTATTGCAAAAAGCCTTGAAAGAACTATTAAGAACGAACTTACAAAGCTTCTTAAAAATGACAGAGACAAATATGAGGAATTTTACAAGGCATTCGGTCTACAGCTTAAATTCGGCGTTTACAACAACTACGGCATGAACAAGGATTCCGTAAAGGATCTGCTTATGTTCTATTCTTCAAAGGAAAAGAAACTTGTAACTCTTGACGAATATGTTTCACGTATGACCGAGGACCAGAAATATATTTACTATGCATGCGGTGAAACTGTTGAAAGAATCGACCATCTGCCTCAGACTGAACTTGTCAAGGACAAGGGTTATGAGATCCTTTACTTTACCGACAATGTTGATGAGTTTGCCATCAAGATGCTCATGAATTACAATGAAAAGGAATTCAAGTCTGTTTCCGCCGGCGACCTTGACATTGACACTCCGGAAGAAAAGGAAGAGATAAAGGCAAAGGAAGAAGACGCTAAAGATATGTTCAAATTCATGGAAGAAAAGCTCAGCGGTAAGGTTAAGTCTGTAAAGCTTTCAAAGAGACTAAAAACACACCCTGTATGCTTATCCAGCGAAGGCGAGGTTTCCGTAGAAATGGAAAAGGTTCTTAACGCTATGCCTAACGACCAAAAGGTACAAGCTAACAAGGTACTGGAGATCAATCCTGACCACCCTGTTTTTGAAACACTGAAAATCTGTATTCTTCTGACAATGACAAGCTTGAAAAGTACAGCAAGCTCTTATACAATCAGGCTCTTATGATAGAAGGTATGCCTGTTGAAGATCCTGTTGAATTTTCAAATCTTGTATGCGAACTTATGGTGTAATTTTATTGCCCCGTGTGTAAACACGGGGCAATTTACTTAAAAATAAACTGAAATAAATCTTTTTTCTTGTTCATTTCTTGTCTCGTGACTGATGCCGAACCAAAGAAACAAGTTTCTTTAAAACTTCTTTTTCTTAACTTTCTTGTTTCGCAACAAGAAAGTAACAAAGAAATGCGCCCACTCAAACGCCGTGGGCGGCTTGCGGCACATAAAGTGCCGAATTTTATCCGTCATACAGTTTCTGAACTAATAGGTCTCCCAATAAAAGGCAAGACGTAAAATAAAAAATTCACGCCAAAGTAAGATGGGCGATACTAAATGGAGAACGCAAGTTGCAAAAACGTCTCAGTACAGTTTTGGAAGTTTCAGTTTATTTTTTATGTGAATCTGGATTATCGGTTCTGCCTAGCAGATAATCAGTGGAGCAATCAAAGTAATCAGCAATTTTTCTAATGTTTCAATAGAAGGTTTATTGTTATTTTTTAAATCATATATAAAATTTCTGTTAATGTTGCATTTTCTAAAAGCAATTTTACAGTTATTTTTTTTGTTTTACATAAAATTTTAATTTTTTCAGCCATTTGTATATTATCTATAATAAATAATTTCCTTATTTGCAAAAGCGTAATCAAAACATATT
>ENA-OQEN01000456-OQEN01000456.1-human-gut-metagenome-genome-assembly--contig:-NODE-456-length-17933-cov-3.832023_pt1 | contig 17933 bp, 25 predicted proteins | sample MGYA00242791_ERZ504627 | MGnify/ENA primary metagenome ERZ504627 (study PRJEB26092, sample SAMD00036316) | human gut metagenome | host: Homo sapiens | study: EMG produced TPA metagenomics assembly of... | reverse complement strand
AGAATCTTGCCGCCGACACCGAAATGCGCGAATCCATCGGAAAAACCACCGCAGGTTCCGCCGACGTTAAATAAACAGTCAAAATGCACCCTTCCGCGGCTGTCATGCAGCAGTTGCGGAAACGGTCGGCAATCGATTTAACGAAATTTAATTAACGGAATCAAACAAACAGAATCCAAACGTATCGAAAGGAGGCAGCCATGCAGCTGTTGATATTCATTGCGGCAATCGGCTTCTTTGTTCTCAGAATTCTTGCGTCAAGCAAGAAAAAGCAGCCCGAAACCGCCGAAAACGGTGCTGCGAATCGGTTTGCCGAAAACGAATCGGACGAATTCGCCTTCGGAACGGGTTTTGCGCAGGGGAAACCGAAGCCTGCCGCACAGAACCGAACCGAGGGCAGAGCATACAGTGCATCCGACTCCTATTGCGGCACGGCAAACTGCACCGGCGGCAGCATTCACGAAGGTGCTCATGAGGGCGAAGTTCGCGCTCCGCGCTCCCCGTACGGAACCGGCGGCGGAAACATGCGCAGCAATGCATCCTCCGGCAAAAAAACCGCAGCAAGCCAAACGGCAAAGAAAACTGCGGCACGGCAGCCCGCCGCCGCAGTCCGACCCGATGACGATCCCGCATATGAGCAAAAACAACCGGTTGAAGGCACAAAAAAAGTGCAGAGCGGAGCGGACAGGCTGCTTAAAGCCATCTCGGCTCAGCCCGCAGTTACCCAGGGCATTATCTGGAATGAGATTCTTTCCGCACCCGCCGCGGCAAGAGATTCGGATTGATACAGCAGACTTTTAACCGAACGGCAAAGGCTTTTTATTGAACTTCAAGCAGGAACAAAACCGCTTCCCTTTTCGGAGGCGGTTTTATTCCCGGATTAGAAATATAAGGTAATTAAGGAGAAGACGACATTTTGAACCGAATCATCTGTTTTTATCAAGCATGTTGTCTGTCGATATAGTAATCTCATCATCACTTAAATCAATCTCTTTGATTGGCTTTTCGCTGATACCGCTGACTTTTTTCCTTGCTGTTTGGATTTTCTTTTTTTACAGCAGCGTTTATTAACAGAGCAACACATGCGCCCATTATGGCGGCACCCACACTGAGCCCAATCATCGGCAGTACCATGCTTGCTTGTCCACCCTCGTACAGTGCTTTTGTGAAATTCTCCGGTCCATGCATCTCACGCGCATATTTTGCCATTTGTGCATATGCCCAAATTGACCCATCAAAGTTAATAATTTCACTAAGTTTCATTTTTTTGTTTTCCTTTCGTAATTTTATTTTAAATAAATTCAACCGTATAGTCCGCAAAGCAGCCGAGAAAGTTTCCGATAAGTTTTTTTGCATTCGATTCAACGGTGTCAAAAAAACCTTTTTTTCTGAACCTCCTCAAGTCCTTCCGATTCAATTTCCGAAATCAGCGTTTGATATTGCTCAAAATCGATCGGATTCAGCATACTGTTCTGTTCATTGCATACAACGCTGTCCCAAATCAGCTGATTGCTCATGATTTTCGCCTGAGGCAAAGCGACATAGATCTTCATGCTTTCATTATCCACCCGAACGGCAATGTCCTCAAGCGAATAGCCCGCTTTAACTATGCCCGTGCAGGTCAATTCAACATGGTTCGTTGAACCCGGAATGGGAATCTTGTCCACAAAATAGCGGGTAAAATCCTTCCCCCGGGTCACGGTGTAATCTCCTTCGCATGTTGCAAGCTCACCGATTTCAAGAATCTTCGCCTCAACTTCATCCACAGTGATGATGGATTTTTCAACTTCACCCGGAAGCTTCAGATCGATGCCGCTGCTGCTTGCGGGAACAACTTCCGCTTTTCCGCCGTTCGAACGATTTCCTAAAAAGTATCCGACTCCGAACACAATTGCCGTCACCAGCAGTGCGGAAAAGACAGCACCCAAAACCTTTAAGAATTTCTTCATGCCCGCATCCTCCTCTTACAGCCACGCCGTGATGAATACAATAAGGTAAAGTGCCGCAATAACGCCGACAATACCCAAAAGAATTTTTCCAATGTTCTTCATTCTTCTTCGCCTACCTTCATTTCCGAAATTTTCCGCATTGCCTCGATTTGCTTCAACCGGCAGATAAGTCCGACTTTGTCCGCAAGCTCTCTGTTCTCCGCCGCTTTTTCGACGAGAAGCGAGGCAATAACCCTTTGTTTAACAGTCATTTTTTATCTCCTTTCGGCTGTTGTTTTTTTGTATGACTGAATTATAATGCAGTTCATCCTTCGGGAAAAGGGCAAAAACTGCGGAATAACCTTGCCGTTTTCCCTAAAAAATGCAAAAAACGCCGATTAAATGCATAAATCGACGTTTTCAGGTTTAATCTGCACCTGTGCAGCCCGTGTTATTTTTCCGCTTCGCAATAGTTTTTCTGAAGTTTGATTTCTCCGTCGGCAACCATTTGCTCAAACCAGAATTGAAGCGTTTCAACCGTTACGGATATCTTTTCCAATTCGGCCTGAATACCCGTAAAATCAATCATTTCATCTTCCGAAATTTGTCCGTCCGCCGTTATCTCAATCAGTCGTTCCTGCTTTTTCTGCATTGCGTTGAGCGATGCAAGCATTTCAAGCACAATTCGAGACAGATCCTTGACCTTTATCTCCGGAACATATTGCTGCCCGATGGGACACTCGTGCGCACAGTAATAATTGCACAGATTCGGGTTCCTGTACCCGCGGGACATTTCAAGCACTTCGTCCGAACGCGGCACAAATCCCCCGTTTTCAATTCGTTCAATGCGATCCGCCGAAATCCAGCCCAGCACTTCGCTCGCCTTTTCCCGCGAATAGCCCATGTTTTCACGGCAAATTTGATATTGAGTTTTATTATCCTTGTTCGATGTTCTCCCCATTTTTTCGTTCCTCCCGTTTTTTTCATTCTGCGGATGCTCCTGCGAAACAACTTTGTAAAACAGCGGAGGCTGCAAAATCTTAACCCAAAACCGTGCCTGCCCGTTCCCGTGCCGCATATTCGCTCCGCACACCGAAAAAAATCGTTGCTGTAATTCGGCAATATTATTTTACAATAAATATATCCGAGTTTCAAGTCGAAATGCGGCGGAAAATCTGCCTTTTTCACGATAGAAGAATTGCGGCGGACGGTAAGCATTATTCATACCGGACTCAACTTTGTTTAAAAAAACGGTTGACATGTTTAAATTTGAACGCTAAAATATATGTACATTCATATTTCTCATGCATATCTCTGCATATGCACCGTTGATTTTATATAATAAACATAAAAACCGCCCGTAAACCGTAAAGTTTTCGCAAAAGATTAAAACGCAGAAAATTTGTGTTGAATTCTGTTCTTTTCGTGATATACTTTACGCAGCAAAAAACAGTTTGCCCGACACTCTTGTCCAAGTTGCGGGCAATCTCATAAATAAGCTTGCGAACGGGCAAAGCTGAATGCATACGCTGCTCGGCGCATACCGTCAGACTTATAACAATGAACCCGGAGGTTATTTACAATATGTACGAACCCAAACCCATCGACACAAGCGATGTTGTCCTTCCTGCGGAGCTGCTTGCTCTTACGGAAAAAATTGCCGAAAACGTTCATGAAGTGTGGGCCGCAGGCAGAATTGCCGAAGGCTGGACTTACGGTGAAAAGAAGGACAACGATTTAAAAACAACACCCCTGCTCGTTCCGTATGACGAGCTTGCGGAAAGCGAGAAGGAATATGACAGGAACACCGCGCTTGAAACCTTGAAGCTGATTGTCAAAATGGGATACAGAATTGAATTGCGTGACCCGAATCAATGACATTTACGCACATTAAATTTCTTTTCCCGAATTTCTGTGCCGAATGCCTTTTTCTGCACGGATTTTCGCTGTGATTGCGGTCGCTGTGTTTTCTGCCGTTCCGAGCGGCGGAAGGATTGAAACGGCGATACGCAGTCACAATTTGATATGCTTCAGCCAATAAATAAAATGCAGAGGAGAACTCACTTGAAAGTTTTATTCCGAGACAAACTTAAATCTTATTTTTTTGTTGTTGCTTTAGGTTTGCTTGCAGGATTCTCCGTTGTGTTTTTCATTGAAGTGCCTGACAACGGTTTCTGGTCGTTTTATTATTGGAGTTCGAGCACCTTCGGCTTCTGGATGTTTTCGGCTTCGTTGATTGTTTTATTCAGCGAGAACAGAAAATGCGCGGCAATCAATGCGGGAATTTACATATTCCTGATGTTCCTTATTACAACCGTACACCAATCCTTCCGACTCTACCGCAGCGGAGCGATGCAGCCGGAGTCATTATCCAAACTGATACCGAATCATATCGGAGGCTGGCTGCTATACAGCTTTCCGCCCGCTTTTATATGTGCCGTGTTGGGAATAATCCTATGGTCCGGCAGAAAAAACACGATATGGGGAAAACTGCTCCGTACAATGCCGGCGGTATTTTTGTTTGCGGAAACGGGCATTCTTTTTTACAGTGTTTTTGTTTATCACACAAGATTTTTTTCGGCATTAAGCGATCTTGTCTGCTTTCTTACATATTCGGTTATTTTTTTAAAACAGGCAGGAATCAGCAGGCAATAATTTTTCGATTAAGCTTGCACAATTGTTTTTCGGAAGCTGCACAAACCTCAAAACAAAAACAGGGCAGCTCCCGAAGGATTGTCCTGTTTGCCGTTTTCATTATTGCTTTGAAAAAAAGCCCTTAATATGTATATTTTCTGTTTTCCGTATTGCACATATTTATTCGGTGTGGTACAATAATTGAGGTATGCACAGCTAATGGCGCGGCTGCTCACTGCACCCGTCTGTATCATGTTGTGTAAAATTAAAAAATCAGAGGAGAACTCACAATGAAAAAAATTACGGCGATTATCCTTGCTGTACTGATGCTGCTCAGCTTTGCGGCATGCGGCGGAAACAAGAAAGAACCTACTCCCGCGCCCGCCACGGAAGTTCCCGCGACGCCCACTGCGGAACCTACTGCGGAACCCACTGCGGAGCCCACGGAAGAACCCACTGCGGAACCTGCCGACAGTTACAATTACAACCAAGCCACCCGCGAATTCACAACCGACTTCATCAAGCTGACCGCACCCGAAGGCTACATGCTTATGGACATCGGCGGAATCGTTGCTTTTGCCAGCAGCGTGGATGAAAATTCACAGAATGCAGTCATTTACATGAACGCACCCATCGGCGATGACGTCGCAATCAATTTCAGTCAGTCTGTTGAAGAAATTGAAGCTTATTTCAAAGAAGCTTTCGGCGGAACCGTTTCCGACGACAAATGTTATAAACTGACCGTCGGTGATCACCCGGTTATTTATTATAAAACAACCGTTGATGTTGAAGATGTTCGTGCATACGTCATTGCATGCTATATTTACTCCAGTGATATGCTGACAATGTTCACCGCACAGCTGTATGATGCCGAATCTTTCGAGGCTTGGAACTCTGCCATCAATGAAATGACAATCAGCGGCGAACAGCTCGGTTCGGCCATGACTGCCGAATAATCACAACAGCAGAATTTTACAAATTTCATAAAAAGACCGCCGAATCTCTCGGCGGTCGCTTTTTTCGTTTTTGAGTTTTTCATGTGAATCCGATTAAAGCCGAACAGATTTTTGTTTCAATCTGCATTGCTTTTCCGCTCCGATGCGTGCATTTTTCAAAGTCCGATTCGACGCATAAACCCGTCATACGTTTCCACGCGGTCGATATCGGTTTCTGCAACGGATTTCATGCTGTGCAGTCTGTTTGGAATCAGCCGCAAATTCGACACCGCACGCACGATCCACGCCAGCGGCAGCAGCCAATGCCGGCCCTGAAGGAAGGTATAGCGCGATTCGATTTGCCCCGCAGGCGGAAAAAGCATATTGCGTATCAATTTGCCCTTTGCAGTCTTCTTCGATTCCGAATTGCGCAGCTCTATCACTGCATGGTCACGGGAATGGCCGAACAGATCCGAATCCAGAGTATAGCAGAGAAGCTTTTTGATCGCCGCTTCGTCCGGCGGCGGAAGTGAGCAGCCGCATTCCGTGCCGAACCATGCGCTGCATGCATTCATCAGCGTATGAAAAAACCCGGTCAGCTGCAAAGCTGCCATCTCCCGCTCAATGTTTTCCATATTCAGCCGTGCGCTCTCATTCTTCATATACAGGGCAATATCCAAATACATCCGCAGCCCCGCTCCGCCGCCGTACAAATGCTTTGCAAGATGGCACACCGTATAAATAAAATGAAAATCCGAAGCAGGTCTGTACCGCAGCCCGTCATCCGGTTCCGCATACCGCCATGCGGCATCAAAATATGCTTTTAAATCGGCTCTGTTATCCAGATTGCCGTCCATTAAATTCGTGTGGATTTCATAATATTCCGCACCTTTAATGTAGGAATAAGTCGGCTCCCAGTTTTGTTTCACCGAATAGCCCAGCGAAAGCATCAGCTCGTGTACCTTTTGCCTGTCTTCCCGATGGATCAGCATGTCAATATCCCAAACGTGCGCAGCTCCGGAACGGGATAAAGCTTTCGGAGATAATAGCCTTTAACGGGCATATGTGCAATACCCCGAACCGTAAATTCTTTTGATAAAGTTTCAAAGTCCACGCGGCGGTTCAGGTTGCCGACAATCGCACCATACAAAAAACCGTCCAGTCGGCGGCAAACTTCCGAATCAGTCGAGAGCCTCCAACGCTTGTTTTCATACGCCAACACAGGCAGCATGTTCTGCTGTGCCGCCGCCCGCTGCAATTCCGCCATGTTCCACGGTTCTTCCGTTTTCGGCGCAGTATCCTGCACAAAACTGCGCAGCAGTGCCGTGAATTGTTTTTCAATCATTTGCCGATACCCTCAACCCTTATTCGATGTTATAAACACGAAATCTGCGGATTTTCTCAAAGCTTTTTGAAGCGTTCAATTATTTCATCCGCGATTTCGTCCGGCGTTCTTCCGACGGTGTTTATGTGCTCGGCACGCATATCCCCGCATTGCGCATCAAGGCATGTTTGGATATTGTTCATGCACCAGCACTCCTCATCCTCTCCGCGCTTAATTATCCTGTCGTGAATTGTCTGCCGATCGCCGTCAAGAATAACATACCCGACCGAAATGCCGCAGTCCGTCAGCCGCTGAATAATTTCCGTATACGAAACATCAAGCACAAGCGTCATCGGCACAATAATGTCTCCATCGTATTTGCTGCTTATATCCTTCAACAGTTTGCAGTTCAGCTCCCTCCAAAGCGGGTACCCCTCAAAAATAATGATGTGTTTGCATTCCTCGGGATAATTGTCCCTGACAGCATTTCCGACCTCCTCCGCATCAAATATGTGCGCTTTCGGCAGCTTCGCCTGAGCTGCTCCGCAACAGTCGATTTTCCGACGCCGTATGCACCGTTTATCCAGTAAATCATTGCTTTCCTCTTTCCTTAATGCTGCATGTATGCCTTGATATGCAATAATGCAGTTTGCTTAATTCAGTCCCGCAGCAGCGGTTTCCCGTGACAAGAGGACAACCGTCTCAACGGTACATATTATCCACATCCCGGTAATGTGTTTCAATCAGCCTGTGATGACAGGAAGCAATCTGCTTTTCTATTTTCTTTGCAAAGAAGGACATTCTTAACCTCCGAAAACTGAGTTATCTATCTCGGTAATAGTAAACAAGGTCCATCGGCTTATCCAATCCTTCATGCCATATCGCTTTACGCCGCAATCCTTCTTTGTGGAAACCCAATTTATCCAACAGTTTCATTGACTTCATATTATCCTCAAGCACACCCGCAACGATTAAGTCCAATTTAAGTTCGTTCTGCAACAGATTAATAAGTGCCGAAAGCGCTTCATAAGCATAACCTTTTCGCTGATATGTGGCAGATATGCTATAACCAATTTCTCTGGTAACTACTGCCCGTGAATCATCCGCGCATACATTGACTGTTCCAATAACCTTGTTTTCTTCTTTCAGTACAATCATATACTGGTTTTCTCTTTCCCCGAATAATTCTATCCGCCGATAGAATTCCTCATCCATTTCTGTAAATGGTTTGCAGCAGTCCATGTAACAATCCTCTGCAACGGACATAAAACCAAAACAGTCGGCGGTATCTTCTGTTCGGAACCGTCGGAGTATCAGCCGCTCCGTTTCCAGTACCAGTCTGGGCAGCAGAACCTTACCAATATTGTAAGCAAGGTACATCTCATAGTCAGTATCAGCTATTTTCTCAGTATTTAATGTAATCGTAGAAACCGCGCCATTGTCGCTGATTGCCTGTGCCGGAGCCTCAGAATCATCAATCGTAGAAATGCAAATTGGTATAGAGAATCTGCTGCATAGGCTGATGTATTTTTCGTTCATTTCCTGTATGTTCATAGGGACTCCTTATATACACTGTAGAATCGATCGGTTAGCACCGTCATACGCTCTCCGTGGGAAAGGACTCCACATCGGTCAGAGCCGGTGCCTCCACATTCAAATCAATCTCGATATGCTGCTCTGTATCAAGTTTGGACAATAAACATACCGTCTCAACATGATGTGTCATCGGAAACATATCCACGGGCTGAACCGACATCGGGTAATAGCCTGCGGCGGCGAGTATTTTGCAGTCGCGGGCAAGCGTTGCGGGGTTGCAGGAGACATATGCGATGCGTTCGGCTCCGCTGTTTACAATTGCATCAAGAGCGGGCTTTTCCGCTCCGCGGCGCGGCGGATCGAGCAAAATTGCCGAGAAGCGTTTGCCTTCCGCAACGAGGCGGGGCAGGGCTGTTTCGGCATTCTCGCAGATGAATTCTGCGTTTTTGATGTTGTTGAGTTTTGCATTCCTACGGGCATCCTTAACGGCGGGCGGAACCGCTTCAATGCCCAGAACGGAGCGGGCGCGTTGAGCCAAAAGCAAGGAAATCGTGCTATCCCGCAAAAAACATCCGCAACATCATCGTTTGCAGTCAGGTTCAATGCATTTGCGGCGGCAAGGTACAGCTTTTGTGTCTGTTCGGGGTTCACCTGCAAAAAGCTGTGCGCACCGACGTTGAATTTCAATCCGCAAACCGTTTCGGCAAGTTCCGCGCTGCCGAACAGCAGTTCGGTTTTGCTTCCGATACCCGGATCACGCGGGTTGCGGTTGATTCCGTGGATACAGGATGCAAGCGACGGCAGACCGCGTTTCAGCATTGAAACAAGCTCGTCCGAATGCGGAAGCGCGCCTGTTGTTACTATCGCAGCCATCGTTCCGCCCTCGGTTCTGCGCACCATAAGCTGCCTCAAAGTCCCGCTTTTTTGTTTTTCATCGAAAGCGCGGATGTCGAACAAATTCGCCCATTCGGCAACGATTCTTTTCGCCGTCATTGCCTCTTCGTTCTGAATCATGCATGTTTCAACGGGCACGAGTTTATGGCTTTTTTGTTCGTAATAGCCTGAAAGAACCTGCCGAAGGTTTTTCTTATTTGTCTTTTCGGCATTTGCAAACTGAAAAACGGCCTTGTTTCTGTAATGTTCGGGCTTGTCCGCGCCGATGCACGGAAGAACTTCAATCCCGCGAAAGCCTCCTATACGCTCCATTGCGCTGCGCACGGTTTCACGCTTCATGCGGAGCTGCTCCGCATAGCTCATGTGAAGAATATCACAGCCCCCGCATTCGGCATAATGCGGGCAGGGCGGAATTACCCTTCTGCCGACGGCCGAAGGATTTTTTGAAGTTTCGCTTCCGCAAACGAGGGTGCGGCTTTTTTATTTCCGCTTCAACGGTTTCTCCGCAAATTGCGCCCGGCACGAATACAGCCATGCCGTTATGCCTTGCAATCCCCTGCCCCTCCGAACCGTACGCCGTGATTTCAAGCGTCACCATCGAACCTGCCGACAGCTCCGAACGGTTATCCTCGGCGGTTATGCCGGCATTCATTCGTTTTCTGTTTAAATCCATGAATTTTTCCGTTTGCTTCCTTTTCCGTTCACTGAGCCGAACTCAGAATTTTGCCATAACCGAATTCAGGTCATAAAGTTTATCATCAAAGCAATCCCGCGTTGAAACTGCTTCCGCAAGCGGAACGCTGATAATGCGGTTTTCCCTTATGCCGACGGCGTATCCGAAGTTCTCTCGCAAATCGTTATTTTCCGCCGCTCTGCTTCCCGCACGGTCCGTTCCGCGCATATTCGCCTCGTCCGCAAGCAGTTCAACCGCACGCTGCCCCATTTTAGCGGCAAGCACTCTGTCGAACGCGGACGGGTTGCCGCCGCGCTGGATATAGCCAAGCACCGTCGCCTTTATCTCAACATCGGTGTATTTTCGAACGTATTCACAGAAATCCTCCGCTTTGCCCGCGCCTTCGGCGATCATAACAATGCTTGTGAGCTGTCCGCGGAGTTTGTTTGCGGCAAGCCGGTTCGCCGCATCCGCCCATGAAAGAGGACGTTCCGGAACGAGAATTATGTCTGCCGCGCCTGCAACACCCGCCCAAAGTGCAATATCTCCGCATCTTCTTCCCATGACCTCGATAACGCCGACCCTGTCATGCGCACGCATCGTGTCGCGAATTTTATAAATCTCGTTCATAACATTGTTCACGGCTGTATCGAACCCAATGGTAAAATCCGTATACCCCATATCGTTATCGATCGTTCCCGGAATGCCGATGACGGGAATGCCGCGCTTGCCGAGAGCATCCGCACCTTTAAAGCTGCCGTCGCCGCCGATGACGATAAGCCTTCAATTTCGTATGCACGCAAAACGGAAATTGCCTTTTCGATTCCGCCCTCCGTTTTAAACTCCTCGCTCCGCGCCGTGCGAAGTATCGTTCCTCCCTTGTGCATTTTGCTTTCAACGTCGGCATGGGCAAGGTACCCGACCCTGCCTTCAATAAGGCCTTTGTAGCCGTGGTAAATGCCCATTACCTGCAAATCGATATCCACTCCGGTTTTGAAAACGGCGCGTATCGCCGCATTCATGCCCGGAGTGTCGCCTCCGCTTGTTAAAACTCCGATTCGTTTCATCTTTTGCCCCTTAATTGCTTATTTCGCCTTAATCTCAATATTATTTTTTGCGGACAATTTTTACATTCTCTTCCCCAAGCATACGCTTCAGTTCAAACAGCAGCTCCTCAGCACAGTTCACGCAGCAGTGGCGCGGCGCAAGCAAAACCTTTCCCGTTGCCGCATTGCGAAACAAAACCTCCGTGTTTCCGGGAAATCTGTGCAGCAGTTCAACAGCCGCATTCCGAAGATGCAGCGCGTCGGAAAGAAAATTCAGCGCAAGCCGCTTTTCCCCCGCGTTTTTTGAACCCTTTTGCAGCGGAACAATTTCGTCAATCAATATTGAATTGTCCCTGTCCTCCCGCATGGAGAACCTGCCGCGGACAGCAACGCATTTATCGTTTGCGATAAGGGAAGCATACTTTTGGTAAATGCTCGGGAACGCCGCAATCTCAATGCTTCCGCTCATATCCTCCAGCACCGCATACGCCATCAACTGCGCCGGATTTGACCGCACGGGTTCTCAGGGAACCGATGATCCCTCCCGCCGTCACGGTTTGGTTATCATGTATTGCTCCCGAACCGTCCGCCTCCGCAAGCTCTATGCAGGGCGTTAATGCAGAAAGCGCAGCCTCATATTCCATGAGCGGATGCCCGCTGACATATACGCCGAGAACCTCCTTTTCGGCACGGAGCAGAATATCAAGCTCAAACTCCGTTTTCATATCGGCCTTATCCGCTTCGGAAACCGTGTTCATCATGCTTCCGCCGTCATCCCCGCCGAAATCAAAAAGCGAAAGCTGTCCCGTTTCAAGTCTTTTTCTTTCGGCGGCGGCCGCAGTGAACTCCTGTTCAAAATGAGCCGTCAGATATTTTCTCGAAACGCCGAAACAATCAAAACAGCCGGCCTTTATAAGCCCTCCAGCAGGCGTTTGTTCAGCCCGTCGGAAGTTCTTCGGAGGAAATTCGAAAAATCCGAAAACGCTCCGCCGCGGCTCCGCTCCTCCAGCACATCGTTCATCGCTCCCTCTCCGACGTTGCGTATCGCGGCAAGCCGAATCTTACAGCACCGTTTTCAACCGAAAAACGTGCCTCGCTGCGGTTTATATCCGGCGGAAGAATTCTTATTCCGTGCTTGCGGCAATAATAAATATAGAACGATACCCTGTCCGCCGCAGTAAGATAGCTGTTGATGAGCGCCGTCATGAATTCCGCAGGTACAGGCATTTGAGCAGCGCAGTTCGATAAGCAACCACCGCATAGCACGCCGCATGAGCCTTGTTGAATGCATATGATGCAAAATCCATCATTTCATCAAAAATCTTCTCCGCTGCTTCCTTCGAAACGCCGCGCCGCAGTGCACCGTCAATTTTCACAACGCCGTCTTCCTCAACGCCGTAGATAAAGTTTTTGCGCTCCTGCGCCATAACATCGTGCTTTTTCTTGCTCATTGCGCGGCGGATAAGGTCACTCCTGCCGAGCGAATACCCCGCAAGGTCGCGGACAATCTGCATTACCTGCTCCTGATAGACCATGCAGCCGTAGGTTGCGTTCAAAATCGGCCGCAAAAGCTCCGTTTCGTATTTCACCGCTCCGGGATTCTGTTTGCACTCAATGTAGCGCGGAATCTGATCCATAGGACCCGGGCGATAGAGCGAAATGCCGGCGATAATGTCCTCAAGGCTTGTGGCTTCATCTGCATCATGAAATGCGTCATCCCGCCCGACTCAAGCTGAAAAACTCCGACGGTGTCGCCCGAACTTATAAGGTCGTATACGCATTTATCGTCGTAATTGCAGTTGTCAAAGTCCGGAGGCGTTCCCCCGGACTGCTTTATGTATTCGCAGCAATAACGAATCACGGTCAGCGTCCGAAGCCCGAGAAAATCCATCTTCAGCATTCCGAGCTCTTCAAGCTCCGTCATTGTGAACTGCGTCGTGACAGCCTCATCATTGCGCTGAAGCGGAACAAGCTCCATCGTCGGAAGGGATGAAATAACAACACCCGCCGCATGAGTTGAAGTGTTTCTGGGAAGTCCCTCAACCTTCGTTGCAAGCATCATGAGCCGCTTCACGCTGTCATCTGTTTCGCAAAGGTTCTTAAGCTCCGGAACAAGCTCCGATGCGCGTGAAGGGTGATATCCTTTTCCTGCGGGATGAGTTTTGCAATTCTGTCCACATCCTGGTAGGGAATGCGAAGCACCCTGCCGACGTCGCGAACGGCACCGCGTGCCGCCATCGTGCCGAAAGTCACTATCTGCGCAACATGATCGCTGCCGTATTTGTTTTTTACGTATTCAATGACTTCCTGACGCCGTTCGTAACAAAAGTCCACGTCAAAATCCGGCATACTGACGCGTTCGGGGTTCAGGAAACGTTCAAAAATCAGGTTGTAGCGAATCGGGTCTATGTCCGTGATGCCCATTGCATATGCTGCAATGCTTGCCGCGCCGCTGCCGCGTCCGGGTCCCACGGGTATGCCGTGCGTTTTTGCAAAGTGAATAAAGTCCCACACGATAAGGTAATAATCCACAAACCCCATCGAGATTATAACGTTCAGTTCGTATTCAAGCCTTTCGAGATGTTCCTTTGTCGGCTCACCGTAGCGGCGGCGCAGTCCGTCGGTGCAAAGCCGGCGCAGATACTGTTCGTTCGTCATGCCGTCCGGCGCGGTGAAACCGGGCAGGTGCCGCTTGCCGAATTCGATCGTCAGGCTGCATTTTTGTGCCGCCTCGGCAGTGTTTCGAACCGCCTCCTCATAGCCGCTCATGCGGCGAAGCATCTCCTCTTCCGATTTGAGATAGAATTCATCCGCCTGCATCCGCATTCGGTTGGTTTCGTCCACAAAATGCCCCGTTTGAATGCAGAGCAGAACATCCTGCGCCTCCGCATCCTCCTTTCGGACATAGTGAATATCGTTTGTTGCAACAGTCTTTATGCCGAGTTCCTTTGCAAGCGCATCCAAACGCGGAAGAACTATAAGCTGCTCCGGAATTCCGTGATTTTGCAGCTCAATGTAAAAATCATCGCCGAACATACCCTGAAGGCGTTTTGCAAGGCGGCGCGCTTCATCGTATCTGTTCATCAGCAGAAGCTGCGGAATATCGCCCGCAAGACATGCCGAAAGGCATACAAGCCCCTCACAATGCTTTTCCAGCAAATTATAGTCAATGCGCGGCCGATAATAAAAACCGTCCACAAACGCAATTGAGGACAGTTTGATAAGGTTTTTGTACCCCGTTTCGTTTTTGCATAAAAGCACAAGGTGGCCGTTTTCTCTCGTGCCCTGTTTTTCGTAAATTGAATTCGGCGCAACATAGGTTTCCATGCCGATAACAGGCTTTATCCCCTGTTTCATGCACTCTTTATAAAATGCTATCGCGCCGTACATATTGCCGTGATCCGTTATCGCAAGCGAATCCATGCCCAATTCCTTTGCACGCGAAACAAGCTCGCGTATCCGCGCCGCGCCGTCCAGCAGGCTGTATTCGGTGTGAACATGAAGATGCGTAAAACCCATTTTTTCCTCCTTATGTGCCGATGAACCTTTTCCCCCTGCCGCACTGTTTGCGGAAAACGCGGAAACCGCCCCCACTGAATCAGTCCGGCATTTCCGTCCGTATGTCTTCCGCCATTTCGCACAGTTTTCTGAGGCGATAATTTGCGGCGGATCTTCCGATGCCTATTTCCTCCGCAAGTTCGGACAGCGGCATTTCAAAATTGTTGAGCCTCGCTTCCGCGACAATGCGAAGCGGCGGCGGAAGATTCTCCGCGCCGACAACGCTCAGAACAAGGCGAATATCCTCCGCCTGCTTCATTGCCGTGCGCGTTGCCTTCTCAATGTTTGCATTTATGCAGTTCACGCCCCTGTTCACAGTGTTGTTGAGTTGGCGCACGATTCGCTGTTCGTTAAGCACCATCACTGCATCCGATGCCCCGGCAAGTGCAAGAAAATCCGACAGTGTCTCCGATTCTTTGATGTACAGAACAATGCTGCCCTTGCGTTCGGTGCACTTGATACGAATTCCGAAATCGGAAATCATCCGTTTTGAAAACATTGCAAGCTCGGCATTTTTGAACACAAGCTCACAGTGATATGCTTTTTTGGGTTCCGACACCGAACCGCAGGCAAGGAACAGCCCGCGAATAAATGCGCGCCGCTGCATCTCTGTTTCGATAACACTCTTCGGAACATGCGGCTCATAACTCTTTTCGCCCTCCGCATCAAAGCTCACAAGCCCGGTCGCCGTCAAAAAATCATCAATACCGTTCCCGTGGAGCAGGAGTTCGCAGTATTCCGCATTCAATCGCTCGTGCTTAACGCGGTTCAATTGGCTTTCAAGCCCGAAATACTGTGCCGCCAGCTTGGAAACAAGCTCAGCGCCGCTTCGCTTTCAAGCACATAGTGCACACCCCAGCGCCGCATCGCCGGCATCAGTTTCAGCGCACCGATACTCAGAGTGAATGCGCTTAAAAGCGCGTGCGCATCGGCCTCACGCTTTATTTTCTGCTCCGAAATTTCCTTTTTTACTCCGGCAGAGAACGACGGGCATTCGTGTTCGCTCTGTTCCGCCGTTTTTTTTGCATTTTCGGTTTTAAAACCGCTGCCGTCGATTTTGCTGTTGTGTTTTTTTTTCGTTCATTTCAAATGTGCACGTTCGTGCCGCCCTTTGCGCTGCGCTTTTTTATTCGCCGCCGCAATATTTATCTCAATACTGTTCTATTTCGGTTCAAACCGCGTCCTTATATCATCCGCTTCGGAAACAAGATCCCGATGCTCAAGCAGAACGGAGCATTTATCTTTCATTCTGTCGTGAAGTGCTTCTGCCATCGCAACGGAACGATGCCTGCCGCCCGTGCATCCGAACGCAACCATAAGCCGCCGCTTGCCCTGCTTTATAAACTCCGGAATCACAAGATCCAGCATGTTTTCTATCATGTTCAGCTGCCTGCGGACATTTGCATCGGAAAAAACAAATCGGCGAACCTCTTCATCCTGCCGGATTTGCAGCGCAGCTCTTCAATGTAGAACGGGTTTGCGGTGTAGCGCATATCGAAGATAAAATCCGCATTTTTCGGAATTCCGCGTTTGAAGCCGAAACTTGAAATTATCAGTCTGAGCGGAATGTTCTTTCCCCGCATTAAAATATCCTCAACCGTTTTTCGAAGCTCGTTCAGCCGCATGTTCGTCGTGTCAACGATATAATTCGCCTTCTCCTTCAACGGGGTGAGAATTTCGCGTTCGGTTTGAATACCGATGCGACATCGTCATTCATCGGGTGGCGGCGGCGCGTTTCGCTGTATCGGCGCACAAGCACGCTGTCCTCGCACTCAAGGAACATTATTTCGTACGGACATTCAAGCCGGCGCAGTTCATCATAAGTGTTGAGCGGATTGTAGCCGAACACCGATTCGCGGCTGTCGATAACAAGCGCGACGCGTTCGATGTTGTTTTCGCTGCTGCTGCAAAGCTCAATGTATTGTTTTGCAAGCTGACAGGGAATATTGTCCGCGCATACAAAGCCCATATCCTCAAGAATGCCGAGAACTTGAGATTTTCCCGCACCCGAAAGCCCTGTGACGATTAAAATATACATTCTGTTTTCCTCAGTTTTATCCCGATGTATGTTTTCCGTTTTTGTTTATATTGTTGTACTCGAATTTTATTTAATAATTTTAATCTCCGGCTCAAGCAGAACACCGAATTCTTTATATACGCGTTCGCGCACAAGGTCAATCAGGTTAAGCACATCCGCGCATGTTGCTCCGCCGCAATTGACGATGAACCCCGCATGCTTCGGGCTGACTTCCGCCCCGCCGATTCTTGTGCCTTTGAGCCCCGCCTGTTCTATCAACGCACCTGCGAAATGCCCCTCGGGCCGTTTAAAAGTGCTTCCTGCGGAAGGATACTCAAGCGGCTGCTTTTCTTTGCGGCGCATATTGAATTCCTCCATTCTGCGCCGAGCTTCCCCGTCGGCATCAACAGCAAGTTCAAACTCCGCTCCCGCAACAACGGCATTCGGAAAGGCGTAAACAGAGCTTCTGTACCCAAGATCGCCCGCATGAACGATTTTTTTTGCAATGTGTCCGCATTCAACAACGGTGACGCTTTTCAGCACCTGTTTTATCTCCCCGCCGTATGCACCTGCATTCATTGCAACCGCACCGCCGACCGTGCCCGGGATACCCGCTGCCCATTCAAGCCCCGCAAGTCCCTCGGCGACGGCCGCCTTTGCAGCCGTGCAGAGCAGTGCACCCGCTCCGCATTTCAGCCTTGTTCCGTCAAACCCGACGCCCGCCATGCGCGCACCGATTCGGATGAACAGAGCCTCAACGCCGCTGTCGGAAACGAGAAGATTGCTGCCGTTGCCGATAATATACACAGGGTAATCGCAGCTCCGCGCCGCAGAAAGCATTGCGCAAAGCTCGTCCGCATCCTTCGGCTCCGCAAAAAAGTTACGGGACCTCCGATGCGGAAAGTTGTGAATTCCCGCGCCCGAACATTCCGCCTGAACGGCAGATTTCCGAGAGCCCTTGCAAGCATATCGTTTTTTTCCATTAAAAATCCCGTTTCCTCTCCTCCTGTTTCGGGGATCGCGTTCAAATGCTTCCCGTTCCGGAATGCATGCCGCGGCACAAATCCCCATGTTGTATTTTACAGCAAAAACAGGCGTTTGTAAAGGTTTTTCGTCCTCATCTTTTTTGAAAACGGCTTAAACGGGCGGGCGTTTGTCAAAAAGCGGCTCTCCGCGCCGCTGCACCGGTAAAAGCGTTAGGGAGGTTAAGGATGCTCTCGCTCAAAAGCCCGTATGCTTCCGTCAAAAAGGACTGTTCAAACTTTTTCTCCGCCGCAGGTTCATCGGCATAAGTCCCAATGTGCAAAGCTCGCTCTGCCGCGCAGCGGAAAGCATATCTGCAATAAATTCCGAAATGCAGCCCATTTTTTCGCGCTCCGTTTTCGCCG
>ENA-OQEN01000454-OQEN01000454.1-human-gut-metagenome-genome-assembly--contig:-NODE-454-length-18022-cov-3.104051_pt1 | contig 18022 bp, 20 predicted proteins | sample MGYA00242791_ERZ504627 | MGnify/ENA primary metagenome ERZ504627 (study PRJEB26092, sample SAMD00036316) | human gut metagenome | host: Homo sapiens | study: EMG produced TPA metagenomics assembly of... | reverse complement strand
TCCGCAAACTGCTTTTGCATCTCCGCAACTGTTCTTTAGATGCATTGGCAGCCTTGATATTTGCCAAACAAATAAAAATGGTTGCTATAACATAAATCCCTGTGATTATAACCATGACCCATTCCGCAGTCATCTGATTCACCTCATTTCAGCCGCTCACACAGCGGCAGAATTTCTTCCAGTTTGGCAACGATACGTTTCTGCTCGGCGATGGGTGGAAGCGGAATTAAAAGATTAACCATTGTTTCTGTCCCAACTCTGGGCATTTTTACGCCATAAGTAACAGAGTTGACTGCATAATCAATATGTGGGCTGCGCAATACATACACAATATAGTTTGCGTATACGAGATATGTATTGAACGGAACTAATTCTGGAGTGCATATTCCGTTGTCCGGTGCAACCAAAATTTTCTTTAGATATGGACGGAGTTTGCTATATAGAACTTGCCCTTTATAAAAAAGCACCTTGTCCCCTGTGATCTTTCGTTCAGAAGCTGTTATTCTTGTAAGAATTGCTCCGCTTTCTTTTTGAATGTCCTCCAAATCTAATGACCACATATTTTCTGTGATGTCTTTGGGTGATATTTTGGGTTTTGTCTGAGAATATCCAGTGCAATCACCTAACCTCACCCACTTCCAACTTCCCGGAATATCGAACGGAATCTCATCCTCTGCAATTTCCGGCAGGGGCTTTTCCTTCTTGATTTTGCCTTCCTTAATTAGCCGCTTTTTTTCTTCCTGAATCTGCCGATACAGTTCTTCGCCCGTTCCTTCTTCCGCTCTCTGCTCAACGAGCTTGCCCTGAATCGCATATTGCAGAACGGATTTTTTCATATCCTCCGGGAAACGCTTGTGCAAATCATCCATTTTCCCACAGGCATTTATCGTACCTTGAGTATCAAAGTTGACAGGTTCTCCATTCAAAGAAGCACTCAGTGCTAATATTGTTCTGTCAATTTCTGCGTTGAGAGACGCTCTCTTTTCCTCATATTTCTGTATTAAATCTGCGGGTGCCAGAACTTCCTCTTCCTCATGAGGATAACCGCAGAGATCGATGTTGCATCCCTGTTCATTCAGCAGATAATCAGCGGTATATTTCTGTACCTTGAAGTATTCGCCGTCAGGAATTATCTCTCTATTGTTCCACCAAGTGATACAATCCTCGAAGTGCTTCAGCTCCATGGGCTTGGTCTTGGAAAAGTGCTTTCTGTCAGACGGAATATCCACTCTGTAGAACCATGTTTCTGTTGTCGGCTTTGTGTTGTCAAAGAACAGCAGATTGGTGGTGATGGAAGTATAAGGACTGAACACAGAGCTGGGCAGTCTTATGACTGTATGTAGATTGAACTCGCCAATAAGCTTTTTCTTGATATTCACTTTTGCATTGTCCTGACCGAACAGGAAGCCATCCGGCACGACGACGGCGGCTCTGCCGTTCTTCTTCAAGCGGTACAGGATGACTGACATAAACAGGTCGGCTGTTTCCGAGCTTGCCAGATCGTCTGGGAAGAAGCCCTGAATAGACTTGTCCTCATGCCCGCCATAGGGAGGATTCATCAATATCACATCAAACTTATCATCATCCGTATAATCCAGCAGATTATGCTTCAAGGAGTTCGTGTGATAGATGTTCGGGACTTCAATATCATGCAGCAGCATATTGGTTACGCAGAGCAGATAGGGGAAGGGCTTTTTCTCGATTCCGTAAATGCTGTCGTCAAGCTGCTTTTGAGCAGAAGTGTCTGTTACCTGTTTGGATAGCTGCCCAAGCCAGGAGGTGATGAAGCCGCCCGTGCCGCAAGCAAAGTCAGCCATCTTTTCGCCAAGCTGCGGCTTTATCATCAGCGCCATAAACTCTGTAACGGCTCTCGGCGTGTAAAATTCACCGGAGGAACCGGCAGACTGCAATTCACGAAGGATTTCTTCGTAAACAAAACCGAAAGCGTGGCTTTCCTTTACGTCATCAAATTCGATTTCATCAATCACATCAATGACCTGACGGAGATAAACACCGTCTTTCATATAGTTGTTGGCATCTTCAAAGGTCGATTTCACGATCGCTTTCTTGATCGGAGTGTCAGGTGCAACCTTAATGCCCTCATAGAGAATGGTATCGCCTTCTTTTACATCGTTGCCTTTCAGCACAGGGAACAAGGTGTTGTTGACGAAATTCAGCAGCTTATCTCCGGTCATAGCGTGACCGTTGCTGTCTGCCTTTGCCCAATTTCTCCATCTGAGGTCTTCGGGAATGATGGATTCGTAGTTGTCCTCGTTCAGTTCCCAATCGTCTTCTTTGGCATCATAGACTTCAGAAAGAGCATCCATACCATCTGCTCAATTCGTTGAGCATCGCCGTTGATACCTGCGTCCATGCGCATAATATCACGGATTCTTTTTATAAAACCTGACTGCATCGCCATAATTAACTTACCTCTAATTCATAAATGTTCGCTTCAAGCTCCTTAATAGCAGCCTCATACTGCGCTTTGCCGCCGAACAGCTTAACGATTTTTGCAGGCTTTCCAAAGTCGGCAAAGTCTGCAAGAGAAAGGACCTTAATATCCTCAACCTCGGTAATACCTTGGTTCATATACTTGTCCAAGAGAATGGAGAGGACTGCCTGCGCTTCAGCAGAATACTTGCTGAAAAAATCTTTCTTTTTCACGTTGCTTGCCCGCTCTTTTCTCGTCAGCGGCTTCCTGCCGTATGCCACATAGCAGATGAAATCAAAATCATCAACATCAGACATTCCTTGTTCCGCTTTCAGAGCCTTCAAATCAACCCCCATCGCCATAAAGGATTGTTCAATCGTTTTCTTCTTATCCGATGCTTTCCACTTGTGTATAAAGTCAGAAAGGGACGCATATTCGCCTTTGATATTGGTTCTCGTGTAGTCGATAATATCTTCCTGACGAAGCAGCTTGCCGTTGGCATCATACACAGAAACAGTCTTATTGATAATCTTCACCCTGCACCCGTCTTTATCAACGATAGGCGTTTCAACGGGGTCAACGGGCGGTTCCTCTCCAATGCCGCCGGGTTCACCGCCTTTGGGTTTGTTTCCTCCGCTGCCGTGTTGGAACCCCTCAACCTGTTCTACGGGACCATCCCAATCAGGGTCGCTAAAGAGCCTTGTCACGTTTCTAAAGTCCATAACGACAAAATGCGTCTTGCCGTCCTTTTCCCTGATACGGTCCCTCGCCCGATAATCTGCTTAAAGGTAGTCATGCTCTCAACCGTCTTGTCCAGAACGATCAGCTTTGTCATCTTGCAGTCTGCTCCGGTGGAAAGCAGCTCGGATGTCGTAGCGATGACCGGATAAGGGCTGGACACAGAGATGAAATAGTCAAGTTTGGATTTGCCATAAGCATCGGAGCCGGTGATTCTGACACAGTAGTCCGGATTTTCCTTGACCATATCAGCGTTATGGTTGATTAGGGCAATTCTCATGCGTTCGGCATGATCTTCGGAAGCGCAGAACACAATGGTTTTCTGCATCCTGTCGGTGCTTTTCAGATATTCAGTGATCTCCCTTGCAACCTCGTCAATACGGTCTTGGAGAATGATATTGTAATCATAATCCCTATTGTTATAGATTCGGTCTTCGAGCACATTGCCGTATATATCGGTTTGCCCTTTGTGCGGCCTCCAGCCGTCACCGATGTTGGTCGTGATATTGATAACCTTGAAAGGAGCAAGAAATCCATCCTCGATACCCTGTTTCAAGCTATAAGTATAGACAGGATTTCCAAAATAATCGATATTCGATACCTTTTCGCTCTCCTTTGGTGTCGCAGTCATGCCAATCTGTGTAGCAGAAGAAAAGTACTCCAGCACTTTTCGCCAGTTACTATCCTCCTTGGCACTTCCACGATGACACTCGTCCACAATAATTAGGTCAAAGTATTCTGCGGGAATCTGTTTGAAGTGTTCTTCATCATTCTGCCCGACCATCTGATGATAGAGGGCAAAGTTTACTTCATGGGATGCGATCTTGCTCAAACACTCCTTGTCGGAAAAGTCCACTTTATAAATGGTCTTTTCAAGCGGTGCAAAATCCTGCAAAATACTCTGGTCAACAAGAATGTTCCTGTCAGCCAAATACAGAATTCTCTTTTTAAGGTCAGAGCGGAGCAGCCGATACACTATCTGGAATGCAGTATACGTTTTGCCCGTTCCCGTTGCCATTACAAGCAACAATCTCTGCTGCCCTCTGGCGATTGCTTCAACGGTTCTGTTTACAGCGTTTCTTTGATAATAGCGTGGAGGATATGTGCTTTGAGACGAGTAGTACGGCTGGGAGACTATTTTCTTTTCCAAATCGGATACGCCCTTGCCGCCATTCAGCTCAGCGTAATATCTTGCTACAAGCTCATCCTGTGTTGGAAATTGCTCTAAAGCAATCTGCCGTTCCTGCCCGGTAAAGAAGTCATGCTCATAGAAAGCATCTCCGTTTGAGGAATATGCGAACGGGATATCCATCATCTGTGCATATGTCATCGCCTGCTGCAAGCCGTGAGATACAGAATGATTATTATCCTTTGCTTCAACTACGGCAATTGGCTTCCCATCGTTGAGATAAAGCATATAGTCGCAAATTTCGGCTTACTGCGAGCCACAATATTGCCGCTGATGTTGATTCTGCCATCAGTAATCTTGGTCTCCATTGTTATGTGACCTTTCCAACCATTCAGAATGACCGGAGTGATATAATTCAATTTGATGTCTTCTTCAGACATCTGTTTCTTGCCCAATATAGTCATATCGAATCCTCCTAATCAAATTTTCTGTGTTGGTTAATCACGGACAGTTTCAAGAATATCTTCAATCCGACAATCCATTACTTCGCAGATACGAAGAAGAACATCTGTGGTTATGTTGTCTCCTTTGCCGAGCTTTGCAAGGGACGCAGAACTGATGCCGGCTTTTTCTTTCAAATCACTCTTTTTCATATTTTTATCAATAAGCATCTTCCAGAGCTTGTTATAGCTGATGCGCATATTGAGAAATCCCCCTTACCAAAATACATAGTCACATTATAGCACACATTTGTGAAGATTGCCACCAGATCCGCAAATTGAAAATCTGTAAACGCAAATGAATTTTTGCATTTACAAATCAGATGTTTATATGCCATGTGCAATGCGTGTTCTACGCCTGCAACATATTTTGGATATTGAAGATATACCGGCGTGGCGGTGCTTCTATGTGTTGTTGCGGTCAAAACATTCCGATTATTGGTAAGCCCTGTTCTCATGCAAGCTCCTTTCTGCGTCCCTGTTACGCAATAGGGGTGGTTTTCGGCTGTTTTCTCCGGCTCATGACTTGGGGAAAACGGCGATTTTCAGATAGGAGCACGCCGGACAACGCCCGGTTCGTGCGACGCGCTCCTGTCGGCTATTTTCGTATTTTTACGGCTCTACACCGTAGTTGCTCACAGTTCCATGTCACACTTCTTGCAGCGCGGCATATCACGGTTTCCGGACTGCTCCGGCTTCTCCGGCTCGGTGCGGAGCATGAATTGTATGAACTTCTTGACCTTGCGGGGCGCTCTTTTGAGTGCCGCTATGAATCCTTTGTCTGCTCTTGCAACTTTTCATATTTGCGTTTCCATACGCTTACATCGCGTTTGAGCGTTTTCACTTTATTTTTCAAATCTCCGATCAGCCGCGAGAAGCGACGCCCTCCCTGGCAAGCTCCTTGAGGAACTGCGCGTCCTGCGGTGTCATGGAAATGTTGCCGGAAATGGTCTTTTTCCCAATGCTGTCGATTTCGTGGAAGGAAGCTGCCGCTCCTTTCTGCTCCCTGATCTTCTCGTTGTATTTTTCAAGCGTCTGCTTCCTCCTGTCAATCTTATCCTCAATCGATTCCAGTCGCGCCTGTTCCTGCTGCACCTTGAACTGCGTTACGGTCAGGTGTTCCTCCGAGCTGCCGCGTTCACCGCGCTCCACATCGCCGTACCCGGCGTCGCGCATATACCGAAAGAAATCGTCCTGCAAAACGCTGTAGGATTTCTTGAGAACGGGCTTGCCCTTTGCGCTCAAGATCGGCTCGCCGTTCTCGTCCAGTGCGGGCTTGGAATCCCACTTTTTGCTCATACTGACCTGCTGGATCGTTTTCTTGACCTTCCCCACCAGCGATTTATCCTTGCAGCGTTTCGACCACAGGATTTGCTTCTCCACCACGGGGATATAGACTACATGAAGATGATAGTGGTACACGTCCTGCCCCAGCGCGTCGGACATGGCGCGGTTGCGTTCATCAGCGTGCATGACTGCCGAAAGGATGTATTGCTCACCGCCCACAATTTTAATTGCGGCTTTGTACGCATCGGTGTAGAATTGTTTTGCGAAGTCATAGCCGCCGTGATTATGAAAATAGGCGGTGTTTACGTCAAAGACCAGCTCGCCGTAAAGAAAGGCGTCCTCTTTCAGTCCGCGGGTGGAGATGATCCCATCCTCTTTCATCTGCTCAAACATCTCCGCATATCCAGCGGTCGGTGTTTTGAAATGGACGTTGTATGGCGTCCGTTCAGGAACGATGTCCTGATTGACATACGACGATTTTTCGCGCTCGTTGTGTGCTTGCGCGTTGCCGATGTCTGCGTCTTTCATTCTTGCGTTTCTTGCGCTGGTACGGTGAATACCGTCGCCTCTTGCCATAGGCAGTTTACCTCCTGATTTCAGATTGTGCAGGACGGGGGCTTTCGGGGAGGCACTTCTGCGGAAGTGCAATAACCCACTATGATACTTTCATCCTGCGGCTGTAAGTATCGTGGGCTCTCCGAGGGGGTATGCGGCTTCTGCGGAAGCCTTGCCCACATCCATCTCAAATTCTGCGGATTTTTTCGATGGAGACGGGGGACGCGGAAGGTCGTGCTGCCGGGCTTCCTCCGCGACGGTCGCAACGATTGCGATGGTTGGTTTGACGGTATCAGATTTACCGTCGCAACCGTCGCAGCCGTCGCGCTGTCCTCAGTCGATTACTTCGTACTCAACATTGTCAATTATCATATAGGTGAGCTTCACCTGCCGCCCGAAGTGTTTGGCCCTGTTCTCATACCTCACATGGTACTCGTCCAGCAGCCTGCCGGATTTAACGTTCAGGTATTTGGTGAGAGCGTTTGCCGCCATGCCTGTGTTGACCGTCTCCGCAAGCTCGGTCGGGCTGCCTGTCCATTCTCTGCTTTCGGAGGAAACAAGCTGGGAAACCGTATCCAATACCGGGTCGGGCGGCTCCTGATACGGTTCGTTCTCTGTCCGTTCAAGGCTCCATATCTGCGTGCCGGCATCTTTTTTCAGATATAGAATCTGATCCTGTTGATCTCGCCCCACCGCATCGACCGTGGCCTCCAATGCTGTCCGTTTCTTCTTCTGCATCAGGAGTGCTCCGTCTGCACAACCGAGAAGTCCTGTTGTGCCGGAGATCGTTTCAAAGCTGTCCCCGGCTGGCTGCTTTCTTGTGTGATGGACGGTAACGATGCAAATGCTGTGTCTGTCCGCAAAACGCTTGAGCTTGCCGATGATCTCATAGTCGCTGGCGTAGCTGTAAGCCTCGCCTCCGGCTTCCCGAATCTTCTGCATGGTGTCAATGACAACCAGCTTCGTGTCGGGGTGTTCCTTTATGAAATTCTCAAGCTGCTCGTCAAGACCGTTTCCGATTTTGTTTGCTGCCGTTGCAAAATGCAGGCTGGCGGTATCTGCCACGCCGTACATCATAAACATTCGACTCTGGATTCTCTGGAAATCATCCTCCAGTGCAAGGTACAGAACCGTGCCCTGATGGACTTCATAGCCCCACAGCCTTTGCCCTGTGCTGACATGGTAGGCAAGCTGCGCTACCAGAAATGATTTTCCGATTTTGGGCGCTCCTGCGAGGATATATGCCCCGGAGTAGAGCAGACCGTCTATGACGGGCGGTCTGCTCTTGTAGGCGGTCTGATACAGCTCTGTCATAGAAACCGTATGAAGATAACGCAGATCGTTTATGCGCCGGATTCTCTCACGCATTTCCTCAATATTTTCCTCCGGGGGATTGCTTTCGCAGGTTTCATGTGGTATTCTCTGTTTAGTTGAATTGTGAGGCGGCTGCCTCCATCTGCGCCAACAGATGGAGGGCGGTCGTTTTCTCATTTCCCGTCATTTCGCTCACCTCCGGGAATCTGGAAGCCGTAGAACTTCTGCTTGAAATACTGGGCAGGGCATTTTCCGGCTACGGTCAGATAGCCTTGGGCTTTCAGCTCCCTATTCATCTTCCGGACGATCTGATATGCCTTACTGCGGCTGATGCCCACGATCTCCGCTACCTCTGACGCTGTGATAAACTGCGCTCTCATAGTACCTCCTGTTTCAAAGTGTTTCTCTCTGCGTTACGCTTCTTTTGTTCATTCTCCTTTTCACGTTCGATCAAAATATGCATTTTAAGTGCGTATTTTGTTTATACGCACACAAAATGCACTTGTAAAGTCTTTGCGAAATAAAAATATGCACTTATAATTCGCTTTATTCTGTGGTATGATATAGACGAGGTGAATCAGATATGGACAATTTCGATTATCCCGCTATCGGCAGAGAATCAAGCAGCTCCGAAAACGGAAGGGGCTGAACCAAACCGAGCTGGCACAAATGCTGAAAAAATCCCTCCGCACCGTACAGAAGTACGAAACCGGAGAGATTGAAGTGTCGATTGCCGTTGTCAATCAGATCGCAGACCTGCTGGACACGACCTCAACCTATATTCTTGGGTATGAATCCAGCACGATGCAGATCAGAACGCTTTCCGACGTGATGGACTTTCTCTTTAAGCTGGAAACGGTAGAAGGCATCGACTTCAAGATCGACGTGCAGAAGCCACCCCGCAGCAAGCAGTGGGAATGTTCTATTTCCTTTGACGGAAAGAGCATGGCAGAGTTCAACGCCGATATGTGCCTGTTCCTTGAGCAGTGGGAGGACGAGCGCAGTGAGCTTCGCGCCTATAACTCCACGCAGGCAGCATATAAGCGCTGGAAGGAGCAGACGCTTGCATACTATGCCGCGAACGCAGTCAAATGCACAGAGCCGGAAGAACTTGACCGCGACGATCGGATTGCAAAACGGACGGCATTTTTGGAAAAGGAATACGGTAAAAGCGAGAGTAATGAGTGAATAACCCCATCAAAGCCTGATTCTTGAGGGAAGGAGGTAAAAATGTCAGTAACAAAAGACGGCGACACCGGTCGCTGGATGTCCCAGATCCGCGTGACGGACTGGACGGGCAAGACCATCCACAAGAAGAAGCGTGGCTTTGCCACCAAGAAGGAAGCCCTGCAATGGGAACGTGACTTTATCAGCCAATCTACGGGCAGCCTCGGCATGACCTTCGGTGACTTCATCTCTCTGTATGTCAAGGATATGGAGCACCGCCTCAAGCCCTCAACCGTTGCCAGCAAGAAATGGCTGATCGACCTGAAGGTAACGCCTTTCTTCAAGAAAATCCCGCTAAACGAGATCAAGCCCACTCACGTGCGCCAATGGCAGAACTCCCTGACCAGCTACCGGGATGAAAACGGCAAGCCTTACGCCCAGACCTATCTCAAGTGCATCAACAACCAGCTCACGGCGATTTTCAACTACGCAGTCAAATACTATGGGCTGAAAGAAAATCCCTGCCACAAGGCGGGGAGCATGGGCAAGAAGAAAGCCGATGAAATGCTGTTCTGGACAAAGGACGAGTTCCAGACATTTATTGAGAGCATGAAAGACCGTCCCGCCAGCTACACGGTATTCATGACCATGTACTACACAGGGATTCGGGAGGGAGAGCTGCTGGCACTCACACCGTCGGACATCGACTTCGAGAAGAAGACCCTGACGGTGAACAAGAGCTATCAGCGCCTCGGCAAAGAGGATATTATCACCACTCCGAAAACACCGAAAAGCATCCGTACTATCCCTATTCCCGACGGCCTTTGCAACTGTTTGCAGGAGTATATGTCCCATTGCTACGGGCTGCAAAAGGACGACAGGCTCTTTCCATACACCAAGAGCTTTCTGTACCACGAAATGGAGTACGGCTGCAAGGCTTCGGGCGTGAAGCGGATACGGGTGCATGACATTCGACACAGCCACGCCAGCCTGCTGGTGGAGATGGGCTTCTCTCCGCTGCTGATCGCGGAGCGGCTCGGACATGAAAAGGTACAGACAACGATGGACACGTACAGTCACCTGTACCCCAACAAGCAGGTGGAGGTAGCCAGACAGCTTGACGGCATTATGCCGTGAGCCTCTGGCTACAAAAATCGCTGCAAATGTAGCCAATTTGTAGCCGCTAAAAAGAAAAATCCTGAAAAACGCTGTATTACCAACGCTTTTCAGGATCCAGAAAACACTAAATATTTATTCCCACTCAATCGTTCCCGGGGGTTTATCCGTAATATCGAACATTACGCGGTTAACGTGGGGCGTTTCGGCAATAATTCTGTTGCTGATTGTGCGGAGCAGGTCATAGGGGAGCTCTGCAAACTCGACCGTCATTGCATCGGTCGAAGTTACCGCGCGAACGCCGATTGCGTAGTCATAGGTGCGCTGATCGCCCATAACACCGACTGAGCGTATTCCCGTAAATACCGTGAAATATTGCCAAATCGAACGGTCAAGACCTGCTTTCGCAATTTCATCGCGGAGGATAAAGTCGGACTTTCTCAGGATGTCGAGCTTTTCGTCGGTAATGTCGCCGAGGATGCGGATCGCAAGCCCGGGACCCGGGAAGGGCTGCCTCCATACAAGGGGAGCGGGCATGTTCAAACTTCGCCGAGGAGGCGAACCTCATCCTTGAAGAGGATGCGGAGCGGTTCTATAAGGCCTTTGAATGCGATATCTTCGGGCAGGCCGCCGACATTATGATGGCTTTTAATCACGGATGCTCCGCCTGCGCCGCTTTCGATAACATCGGGATAAATCGTGCCCTGAAGCAGGTAGTCCGCGCCGATTTTCTTTGCTTCATCTTCGAAAACGCGAATGAATTCTTCGCCGATGATCTTGCGCTTGCGCTCGGGTTCCGTAACGCCTGCAAGTTTTGAAAGGAAGCGATCTTTTGCATTGACTTCGATAACATTCAGGCCGATTTCGTTGCGATAGAAGCCCATTACTTCCTCCGCCTCGTTCAAGCGAAGAAGGCCGTGATCAACGAATATGCAGGTCAGCCTGTCGCCGATCGCCTTATGTACAAGGGTTGCGGCAACGGAAGAATCAACGCCGCCCGAAAGGCCCGCAACCACTCTGCCGTTTCCGACCTTTGCGCGCACTTCTTCAATGAGCTGATTTGCAAGGTTTGCCATTGACCAGCCGCCCTTGCAGCCGCAGATCTCATAGACGAAATTATGGAAAAACTGCTTGCAGTATTCGGTGTGGTTAACCTCGGGGTGGAACTGGACGCCGTACAGCCTGCGCTCTTCGTTTGCGAACGCGCAGATTTCACAATTATCGCTGCTTGCAATAATTTCAAAACCGGGAGGGCAAACAAGGCAGGAGTCGTTATGGCTCATCCATGTTATTGAATCGGGCATGTCCTTAAACAGTGGGCTGCGTTTGAAATGCATGGGTGTTTTGCCGTATTCACGCGTCGGAGCGGGGCCGACTTTGCCGCCGAGTTTTTGGCACATAAGCTGCATTCCGTAGCAGATGCCAAGCACGGGCACGCCGAGATTGAACAGCTCGTCGGAGCAGGTTCGTGCGCCTTCAAGATATGCACTGTCCGGCCCGCCGGACAGAATAATACCGCACAGACCGTCGCCCTTGATCTTTTCGATCGGGGAATCCGGCGGCAGGAGCTCGCTGTAAACCCCTGCTTCACGCACTCTGCGTGCAATGAGCTGGTTATACTGCGCTCCGAAATTGATGATTACAATTCTCTCCATATAGTATTCCTTATATAAACCATTTTGTTGTAAACAAGATGTTGTTTCCGCAAATTTACTGTTCACGGAAACGGATTCCGTCGGGCGTTGCCTCTTCGATTATTGCAAGCGAATATAAATCAATACCTCTTGCGCGCAGCGCATCGCCGCCGCCCTGGAAGCCTTTTTCAACCGCAATACCGATGCCGACAAGTTCCGCACCGGCCTGTTCAATGATCGCAACAAGCCCGCGCATTGCTTCGCCGCGCGCCATGAAATCATCGATGATCAGGATTCTGTCTCCCGGATGCAGCCACTCTGCGGAAACAATGAGTGTAACTTTCTTTTTGTAAGTATAACTCATGATTTCGCTTTTAAAAAGTCCGCCTTCAATATTGTCGCTCTTTGCTTTTTTTGCAAATATCATCGGCACACCCATCTTTTCGGCGCAAACCGTTGCAAGCGGAATGCCGGACGCTTCGACAGTCATAACCGCCGTCAGTCCGTTTATGTCAAAATGAGCAATGAATTCATCCGCCAGCTTGCCCAAAAAAGCAGCGTCAACGCGGTGGTTCAAAAATCCGTCAACCTTTACAACATTGCCGGGAAGAACCTTTCCCTCGCGCGCAATGCGCTCCTCCAAAAGTTTCATGCCGAACGCCCTCCGTGTTTTCGGGTCGTGCGCAGCAAAAGTGCCGATTTTTCAAAAAAAGCTTGCAAATCAAAGCCTTTTTGGGCTTGCAGCAGATCCGCACCGCATTTCCCTAATAAATATTTGAATTTTACTATAAATCCACAGGTTTCGCAAGGGAAAACTTCAGTTATATTATACACGATTGCAGGTATACATCAACGATTTAAATCTCCCCCTGCAGCGTACCGCGGGGGGAGCGTTTTGTTCTTTTTTTACATGTCTGCAACTGCATTAAGCATATTCATATAGGCTTTAATTGCGCCTATCTGCAAATTTTTCAGCAATCCGCTCAGTTCAACGCGATTTTGCGTTTCTGCCGAATTGAAGGCTGTTACAAGTGCGGTGAGCTGCATATAGTACTCATCCAGCGCATCAATGACGCCTCTGCCGTCGTGCACGCCGTTCAATGCGGAACGCAGGCTTCGGATGTTTTCAAGCAATTCGCTCCCGATGGCCTTTCCGTATTCAATGCCGCGTTCGGCTGTGTCGTAATTTATCACTTCGTTGTTTAAATCATTAATTATTCCGAACGAAAACCCGACCGCTTCCGCAATTCCGTCCAAGCGCTCCGCTTCTGCCGTGACCTCAATTTCAACGGGTTCGCATGCAAAGGGCACGATTTCCGCCTTGTACCCCTGTTCAACAAGGCGTTTTCGAACGCTTTCGGCACCCGCTTCCGTTGTGTATGCCGAGGCAAAAACCGAAACGCTTCCGTCCCCGTTGTCGATAATGCAGCCTGCCGCTCCGAGTGCACGCACGGAGGCACTGAGCGCACTTGCTTCGGCATCGGATTCAAAACTGCCGAGCCGCAGCGCATACATGTCCAGCCCCGAAAAATGCATTTTGCGTTTGTGGGTTCGAAAAGCTCAGGCCCGGGGTTGCCCCCGCGGGTTCGGTGGTTGCGAGCGTATTCCCGCCGTGTTTTCTGCCGAAAACGCTTTCTGTAAGCCATGAGCCGACCGAAGTTGCAAATAAAACATAAATAATACCGCCCATCAGCAGCAGGAGTATCAGCAACCCGAATCCTCCCCCGCTCTCTCCGCGTCCGCCGGCGGCGGAATATGCCTGATATCCCCCGCGCCTGCGCCTTGTGTTCTTTCGTCTGCGTCTGTATTCCATGTTTGCCTTCCTTTCGCGTTTTGCGCCCGTTTTTGGATTTCCCGTTAACGGTTTATGCAGAAGGGAGGCACGGTATGAATATAAGGTGTGCCGTGAACACCTGCTGCGTTCGGTTCACGGGCACGCAGACTTCGGTTTTGGTTTATTTTTCGTCTCCGTCAGGCCGCCAGAGATATTTTTCCATGTTCACATGCCCGTCAACAAACTCAACCCCGTCTGCGGAAAGCAGCTGAATCTGCATGTTTTCACCGCCGAAAGCAAATGCGGCAGAAGCTTTGCCCTGCCTGTTCACAACGCGATAGCATGGAATTTCGGAGGGATCCGGATTTACATGCAGGGCATAGCCTACAACACGTGCCCAGCGCGGATTGCCCGCAAGAGCAGCGATCTGCCCGTAGGTTGCAACTTTGCCTCGCGGAATTTTGCGAACTGCTTTATAAATTTTTTCAAACACCGTATCTTCCACAGTTTTTTCTCCGTTCTTTTTTGTTCAGCATCTGCCTTTGCCGCTGCATGTATTCAACATTTTTAAAATAATCATTTTTCGATATGTTACCATGCAAATGCAAGCAAAGTTTCATTAATCACGGAAACGCCTTTTTGAAGAGCATTCAGCTCATTTAAGCAGCCGTCAACTGCAATTTCAATGAATTCATCCGCCATTTCGCCCGTAAAAAAGAATGCGGGGGACTCCTTCGTTAAATCTCCGGAGTTTTGTTTATAATCCGAATACATTTCCGCAAGGAACTCCCGCGGTTTAAATTCCGCAATATGACTCAGCTCTTCTGCGTTCAAATTCTCGGGCAAAACAATATTGAAAGTCAAACCATGTCTTTTTGACAGGTATGTATTTGCTTTTCGATAATCATCGTGAAGCCTGTCTATGTTTCCGTCGGTGTGCGGATCCCAATTATATTTCCCGTAAATAAAGCCGCGAAAAAGCAGGTCCTGAACAAGATGCAGGTAATAGCCCAAATAAAGGTCATCTGTCATCACCTTCCGTCCGAATCTGCTGCGGAATGCTGTTAAATCGTAGGTCTTTTTTGTGCCGCTGCAAATTAACTTCAAAAATGCGCCTTTTTGCTCTCTTCCGAAGACCATCCTGCCGAGTCGGGCATTATTATGCCGAAGCGAAATCTGTCGGGGTTTTTAAATTCAACGCATTTCAATAACCGTTCCGCTGCCGCGTGATGCACTATTCTTGCCGCCATGTTTTCCCTTCCTTCTGTTCAAAATTTTAATCCTTTGAAAGAATGATACCATAAAACGAGGCGACAGGTAAAGCTGCTTTTTTTCAAAACACGCCTGCATTACCAAAAGCTTGCAGTATTCGTGTCGATTTGATATAATGTTGCTTAACAGGCGGGCAATGCTCGTGCATTCGCCCGAAAAAACCCAAAGCGGCTGAACAGTCGAGATGCAAAGGTATTCGGAGATACGGGTTCGGAATGAGAGAAACTTTTTACAGAACGGCAATGTTGCTTGGTGAGGATGCAGAAAACATCCTGCTCGAATCCAAGGCGGCGGTTTTCGGAGTCGGCGGAGTCGGCGGGCACTGCGTTGATGCATTGGTTCGCTGCGGCCTCGGCCGAATTGCAATTTTTGACTCGGCCAAGGTCAAGCCGAGCAATCTGAACAGGCAGATTTGTGCAAAAAAATCCACCGTAGGCATGAAAAAAGTTGAAGCGATGAGTCTTCATATTGCGGATGTTTCGGACTGCATCACCGAAGCATTTGACTGTTTTGTGACGCGAGAAAATGCGGAAGAGCTGATTCCCGCAGATGCCGATATAATCATCGACGCGTGGATAATGTCACGGCAAAGATCGCACTCATTGAGGCAGCGTCACGATGCGGCATTCCGATTCTTTCCAGCATGGGTGCGGGCAACAGACTTGAGCCGGACAAAATTCGCATTGCGGATATTTTTGAAACAAGCACCGACCCGCTTTCCCGCGTTATGCGCAGAGAATTGCGCAAGCGCGGTATAAAAAACTCAAAGTTGTTTATTCCGTTGAAGAGCCGAAAACACCCGTCATTCCCGTTCCGGATCCGGATATGAAGCTGAACGCACCCGCAAGCGTACCCTTTGTTCCCGGAGCGTTCGGGCTTGCTCTTGCTTCGGAGGCCGTTCGCACAATTCTTGAACGAAAAAGGAGGATAAGTTTTAATGAATAACAAAAAAACACGACTGCAAAGGTTTATTTCATCGTCGATCGCCGTGCTTCTTTTTGCCGCGATCGCACTCGGCGCGGCACTGCCTGCGGCAGCATCGGCAGCCGAGAACTTTGCGGCGGACTTTGCCAAAACCCAAACCGGCAGAGCAGCCGATAATCTCCGTTCGAACGATGAACAAGCATTCTCGAACGGCATTCCTATGACTGCCGACGGTGTTCCGAAACTGAAGCGCGATGTGCGAAGAAGTGTAAATTCTGATTTTTCGTTTATAAATGTCAAGCTGTCCGTCGGAGAAACGGCAAGTGTTCGCCTTGAGCTTTGCGGCGCATATTATGTTGCGGAAAATATGCGTGCTGTTGTCGGCAGCGAAAGCTCCCCCCGCACAGCTGCCGTCACCGTTGAAGACGGTAAAATTACGCTCAGCTCGGGCGGTTCGACCGTTTATCGGGGTTCCGAAATAACGCTTATGCGCGTGAATTACAACGAATCCGCCGGTTGGCTCCAGCTCTTTTGCAGCGGAAACGCAAACGAAAGAAAATACTTGGGCAACCTTGTTTTCCGCATCAATGATGACGGAACGCTCCGAGTCATCAACAATATTCCGACGGCGCATTATCTCTATGGCATCGTGCCTTATGAAATGAGCGAGTCCTGCCCCATCGAATCACTCAAATGCCAGGCGGTCGCCTCAAGAACCTATGCATTCGGCTTTACCATGCCCGGTGACGATTATGATATAACCGATTCGTTTAACTATCAGGGTTATCGCGGCTATAAACCCGGCTACGAAAAATGTATGCGTGCCTGCGTTGAAACAACGGGCGTCATTCTGTCTGTCGATAACGAAATCCCTCTTGCATTTTACGGTGCAACAAACGGTGGAGAGACCGCTTTGCCGTCGCACCTTTTCGGATATGATTCGCTTGACCCGCTGTATGAAATCCGTCTTGATGACATTGATTTTTATGAATCCAACCCTGCCTGCAGCAGAATCTTGAAATTACATACGGAGAAATATCCGACAACGAAGCATTTAACGCCCTCCTTCGCAAAGAGGCGAAAAAAATTATCGGATCTTCCGTTCGGCTTATTTCAATTCTTGAAACGGATGTGAACACACCGAAATTCGAAAACTGCGAACGCAACATGGCGAATGTTGATGTGCGTATTCTTGTTGGCACCGGCAGCGGCGAGCAGGAAGTTTCCTTCGGGTTTTCAGCCGACAGGTTGAAAGCTGAAGGTGTTTTTACAAAAAATTATAAGATGTACTGGGGAGAACCGACGAGCACCGGTTACAACATCTATTTCTGCCGCTACGGGCATGGCCTCGGAATGTCGCAATACGGTGCTCAGGCGCGGGCGCGTGAGGGTCAGACGTATCAGCAGGTGCTTAAATTTTACTATGGGAAAATGAAGCTTACCGATGTTTGCGAGCTGAATCCCGAGCGTCCTTTTGCATACAGCCTTAATATCAAAGCATACGGCGAGTTCAACACGACCAATGTCAACCTTCGTTCCGGTCCCTCCGCATCATTCACAAGTTTGGGCAAGTTCAACACGGGCACGCATGTTGACGTTATCAATGCCGTTAACGGTTGGATTTGCTGCATTGCGGACGGCAAACTCGGCTATGTTCGCGGCGATTATATCGATGTTAAGCTTTTCCCGTCGCCCATTGCTGCGCAGCAAAGAGTCTGCGAGGCAAAAACAACCGAAGCTGCCGCCCTTCGTACCTCCCTTCTCAATATGCAGCCGAAATCGTGTCACTCAGTGAAGGTGCGCAGATTCGCGTTTGGTTCGAAATCGGGGACTGGTACTATGTTCGAATCGGACACCGTTCCGGCTTTGTTGAAAAGAGCAAAATAACTATCGGAGATTGGTTCATCATAGACCTTCATGCGATCGTTTCATCGCAAATAGGCGACGGAATCCGCCCGCGGCCGTGAGTTTGCAGCGAAACGGTGCGGGGTGAGTATCCAGACATTCACCGTATTGTTCCAATCAACTGTACAGTACGCAAAGTATGCATAAACAGCCCTTCCGAATGCATCGACATCGGAAAGGGCTGTTTGTTTTTGTGACATTTAAGCGACTTTTTTAAGAGCCGTGCTGCGCGGCGGTTTTAAGCAGAAGCATGAACCCCGTCAGCAATATGAG
>ENA-OQEN01000453-OQEN01000453.1-human-gut-metagenome-genome-assembly--contig:-NODE-453-length-18022-cov-4.083040_pt1 | contig 18022 bp, 33 predicted proteins | sample MGYA00242791_ERZ504627 | MGnify/ENA primary metagenome ERZ504627 (study PRJEB26092, sample SAMD00036316) | human gut metagenome | host: Homo sapiens | study: EMG produced TPA metagenomics assembly of... | reverse complement strand
CTGGTTCTCTTTTGGTGTCAAAAGAGAACATCCCCCGTCCCCTCCCCTTTCCCCTCACGCAATTTTATGCTACAATACCGGTAACAAAAACGTTTGGAGAAACGCCCATGCTTTATTATGCTGCCCCCATGGAGGGGTTCACAGACCGGGTCTGGCGGCAGACCCATCAGAAATGGTTCGGCGCACAAGGCGCTGCCGACCGCTATTACGCGCCGTTTATCTCCCGCCGGAGAACCGGGTGCTCATTAAAAAGAAGATGGCAGAGCTTGCCCCGGAGGCAAACCCGGGTGCGCCGGTCATCCCGCAATTGCTGGCGAAGGACGGCGAGCTGGCTGTATGGATGATCGGTCAGCTGCGGGCGCTGGGCTATACCGAGGTGAACCTGAATCTGGCTGCCCCGCCGGGACGGTAACTGCCAAGGGCAAGGGCTCCGGAATGCTGCGGGACCTTGCCAAGGTGGACGCCTTTCTGGACGGCGTATTCTCCCGCACCCGAGGGGCCTGTCTCGGTCAAGACCCGGCTGGGCGTGGAGAAACCGGAGGAGTTTGCCGCCATTCTGGAAATTTATAGCCGCTACCCCATCTCGGAGCTGACCATCCACCCCCGGGTGATGCGGCAGCAGTATCGCGGACAGGCCGACCGCGCTGCCTTTGCGGTTGCGCTGCCCCGGTGCACCATGCCGGTGTGCTATAACGGCGATGTGACCACCGCCGCCCAGCTCCACGCGCTGGAAGAGGAGTTTCCCGCCCTGTCCGGCATCATGGTAGGGCGCGGGCTCATCGCAGACCCTGCACTCTTCCGCAGGGTGCGGGGCGGTGCACCCGCCACAAAGGAAGATCTGCGGGGCTACCTGACCGACCTGTACCACGGCTACACTGAACTGTTCGGCAGCGCAGGCTGCGCCATCAGCCGGATGAAAGGGCATTGGTTCTACCTCATCCACTGCTTTGCTGGGGCTGAAAAGCTGGAAAAGCAGCTGAAAAAGCTGCGGGAGCCGTGGGAGTACGAGGTGGTGGTGAACCAGATCTTCACCCTGCCGCTGGTGGAAAACGATTAAAATGGTCACACAAAAAAGCCCGCCGTCTTGCAAGACAGCGGGGCTGAAAAGGACCGTATTACACGTTGAGGTAGCTGCGCAGCATAGCCTGCAGCAGATCGTCACGATCCACCTTGCGGATCATGGCACGGGCATTCTTATAGGTCGTAATGTAGGTAGGGTCTTCGGACAAAATGTAGCCCACCAGCTGATTGACCGGGTTATAGCCTTTTTCCTTCAAAGCATCATACACCTGTTGTACGATCTCGTGGATCTCATAGTCCTTTTTATCGTGGATGGAGAAAATCGCGGTTGCGTCTCCCACGCAATACACCCCCTTCGGTTGAAACTAGTCCCATTGTACACGAAATGCGCCGAAACTTCAAGATAATTACGCTGGATTTGCACATCCTGCACAAAATTTCCAGCATTGTTCCGGCAAGATGAACGATGTCCGGGCGGCATTCTGCCCGCGAAAGGAGCCTTTGTATGCTTTACGGCATCGGCTGCGACCTGTGCAGCCTTTCCCATCTGGAAAAAAGCCTTTCCTCTGCTCACGCGGCGGCCTTTGTGCGCCGGGTATACGGCCCGGCCGAGCAGGCGGCACTGGGGCTTTTGGAGGCCTCCCCTGCGCCGCTGAATGCCCACCGCCTTGCCAGCGCCGCCGCAGATTTTGCCGCCAAGGAGGCCTTTCTCAAGGCGGCGGGCACCGGCCTGCGGGAACCCTTTTCTCTATGTGAGATCGAGGCCGTCCGGCAGGAGAACGGTGCCCCGGCTTACCGTTTCAGCGGGCAGACTGCCGCATGGGTGGCGCAGCACCGGCTGCGTGCCCGGCTCTCTTTAAGCCACGAGGGCGGCATGGCGCTGGCCTTCTGCACGCTGGAAGAGGAAAGCTGACCACCCTTTGTGCATACAATGGAATATCGCCCCCGCACTGCATAAGCCGCACCCCGCCTGCGCATACTGAGAGCAGACAGGATGCGCCGGACGCATCACATAGCGGGGCACATCCTCCAGACAAACAGGAGGGAGATTCCATGGAGGTACACAGAGGAGAAGTTTTCTACGCCGATCTTTCGCCAGTGGTGGGCTCGGAGCAGGGCGGTGTGCGCCCGGTGCTGATCGTACAGAACGAGATCGGCAACCGGCACAGCCCCACTGTGATCGCGGCAGCCATTACATCCCGGCTGGACAAGACCCGCCTGCCACCCACATCAACATCCGGGCGGCAGACACCGGCCTTGCCAAGGACAGCGTGTGCTGCTGGAACAGATCCGCACGCTGGATAAGCACCGTCTGCGGGAGCGCGCCGGGCAGATCACCGCCGCCGACCAGAAGCGGGTGGATCAGGCGCTGGACGTAAGCCTTGGGCTGAGCTCGTACTGAAATTTTATTTATAAAGCAGAGACACCGGAGCGTCCACAGACGCTCCGGTGTCTCTATTTTTAGTATTACTCGATCAGGCCGTTGAGCAGGGTCAGGCACTTGCGGCTGTGCAGCTTGCGGATGGCCTTGGCTTCGATCTGGCGCACACGCTCACGAGTGACGCCGAAGTCGCGGCCGACCTCTTCCAGCGTGCGGGGACGGCCATCATCCAGACCAAAGCGCAGGCGGATGACCTTTTCCTCGCGGGGGGTCAGGCTCTTGAGTGCCAGATTGATCTGCTGTGCCACCATGCGCGGTCGGCTGCCTTGCCGGGTGCTTCGGCGTTCTCATCGGCGACAAAATCGCCCAGAGAGGAATCCTCTTCCTCACCCACGGGGCTTTCCAGGCTGGCGGGCTCCTGTGCCATGCGCTGGATCTCGCGCACGCGCTCCACGCTCATATCCATGGCCTTTGCCAGCTCCTCCGGGGTGGGCTCGTGGCCGTTCTGGTACACCAGCTGGTTGGTGGCCTGACGCATCCGGTTGATGGTCTCCACCATGTGCACCGGGATGCGGATGGTGCGGGCCTGATCCGCGATAGCGCGGGTGATGGCCTGACGGATCCACCAGGTAGCGTAGGTAGAGAAGCGGAAGCCGCGGTCGCAGTCGAACTTCTCGGCGGCCTTGATGAGGCCGATGTTGCCCTCCTGAATGAGATCAAGGAAGGCCAGATTATGGCCGACATGCTTCTTGGCGATGGACACCACCAGACGCAGGTTTGCCTCGCTCAGGCTGCGGCGGGCGTTCAGGCCGTCGCGGCGGGTCTTGAGCAGCTCCTGACGGCGTTCCTCGCTCAGGGGGCCGTTCTCCACGGCTCCATGGCCTTTTCCTCGTCTGCCTTTTCCTCGGCATCCTCGGCAGATTTTCGCCGTCCTCGTCCAGATCCTCGGTGTAGCTGCGGCTGTTCTCGTCCTCCTCAAAGGAGAAGCGGGCGCTGTTCTTCTTGATGTACTCCGGTGCGCCGTACTTCTGGCGGTCTGCCTGCAAAATGTGTGCAGCCTCGGCACCGGCATGGATGCGGCGGCTCAGCTCCACCTCCTGCTCGGCGCTCAGCAGCGGGATCTGACCGATCTGCTTGAGGTAGTTCTTCACCGGGTCGTCCAGCAGCTCGTCCATGGCAGCCTTCAGGTCTGCCGGGTTCTCCTCGGCATCCTCTTCGTTTTCATCGGCAAGGCCCATGTCATCGTTGTTGTTCTCGGCATTCTCCACCTCAGCAATGATGCTGTCCACGTCCAGACTCGGCTCGTTCTCTTCCTCCAGGACCTTAATGCCGCGCTCCTCCAGCAGGGTGTAGAGGGTGTCTACATCCATGCGGCATTGTGCCGCCAGCGCCTTGGCCTCCTGTGCAGAGAGGGTGCCCTCGCCCTTAGTCAACAGTTCCTTCAAAGTCATGCCCATTTTTTCTCTCCTTCCCGCTCCGGGGAATTTCCTGTAATATTGCCCTGTGCATCAGATCACAAGGCCGCCGTTCACCCCGAACACCTGTCCGGTGATGTATCCGGCATCCTCGCCGGCCAAAAAGACCAGCAGCTTTGCAACTTCTTCCGGGGTGCCCAGTCGCCCCACAGGGGTCTCCTCGGCCAGCGCCGCCTTGTCCTCGGCGGTAAAAGCCGCCATCATGTCAGTCTCGATGACCCCGGGCGCTACGCAGTTCACGGTAATGCCGCTGGGGCCCTCTTCCTTCGCCAGTGCCTTGGTCAGGCCAATGAGCCCGGCCTTCGCGGCGGAATAGTGCACCTCGCAGCTGCCGCCGGTCTGGCCCCACATACTGCTCACGGTCAGGATGCGGCCCTGCTTGCGGCGGATCATGCCGGGCAGCGCCAGCTGGCACAGGTGGAACGCACCGCTCAGGTTCACGTCCAGCATCCGCTGCCACTCTGCCGGGGTGATGTCGGTAAACAGCTTCTGCTGCGCGATGCCGGCATTGCACACCAGTACATCCACCCTGCCCATGGCCTGTTCCACTGCATGGAACGCCAGCTCACAGCTGCGCGGCTGGCTACATCGCACTGGATGGCGATGCACCCGGGCAGCTGCTGCTCCAGCGCAGCGGCAGCGGCGGCGTTCTGGTGGTAGAGCACCGCCACCTGATACCCTGCTGCCGCAAAGGCGCGGGCAGCGGCAGCACCGATGCCCCGGTCGCCGCCGGAGATCAGCACCCGGCGCACCGCAGCGGGTGCGGCAGGGGCAGGCCGCTCTTTTACAGGCTCCGGCGCAGGCTCTTCGGGCAGCTCCACCGCAGGCGGCTCTGCGGGCTTTTCCAGCGTGATCACCCGGGTGGGTTCGTCCACCACAGGCGCTGCCGTTTTTTCCAGCGTCATGATGCGGGTGGCTCGTCCACCACCGGCTCCACCGGCGCAGCCGGCTTTGCAGCCGGTGCGGCAAGGGGCTCCGGTGCGCTCTCTTCCTCCGGCACCTGGAAGGTCAGTTCAAACTCGTCCTCGTACAAGAGTGTATCCCTCCTGTTCGGTATTCTCGGCTCGGCGTAAGTGCGCCCAGCCGGAAAAACCCTGTGCCCATCCCCAGACAGTGCAGCGTTCCGTTCGTATGTCCGGCAAAGGTCCGGTGCTTTGGCGTGCCTGCCTGTGCTTATGATGGGTTTCGACAAGATTCCATTGAATAATATACCACAATCCAGCCCAAAAAGAAAGTGGGAACCGCAATTTTTTACGCAGTTCCCACTATTTTTCCTTATTTTCCCCGGTTTTCGGGCACCGGGGGCTTCCAGCGGGGTCTGCCCGCCCGCTTTTCCCGCAGGGAAACAAAAAACGCCTGCAAAAGCTGCTGCGCTTCGGCCTCCCGCAGCCCCTTTTCCACCACCGGGTGGTGGTTGAAGGGCAGCGCGAACAGGTCTGTCACCGAGCCGCAGCACCCGGCTTTGGTGTCGGCAGCGCCGTACACCACCCGGCGCAGGCGGCTGTTGATGATGCCGCCCGCGCACATAGGGCAGGGCTCTAAGGTGACGAACAGCTCGCACTCCCACAGCCGCCAGCCGCCCAGTGCCTTGCAGGCGGCATCAATGGCCAGCAGTTCCGCGTGGTGCAAGGCGTTTTTCTCGGTCTCCCGGGTGTTGTGCGCCGTAGCTACCACCTCGCCGTGCCGCGCCACCACCGCGCCCACCGGTACTTCGCCCAAGGCGGCGGCTTTGCCGGCTTCTTCCAGTGCAAGACCCATCAGTCAAAATCGGTCATGTATCCCATCCTCTCATCCCATCGCCAGCACCAGCAGGTTGTTTGCGCTGTGCAGCAGCATCCCCGGCCAGAGATGTCCGGTGCGGTCTGCCAGCCACCCCAGCCCCAGCCCGCACACCAGCGCATAGACCATGGCGGCGGCGCTGCCGTGCTGCAAGGCAAACAGCACCGCCTGCAAAAGAATGGCCTGTCCCCTGCCCAGCGGCTGCGCCCGGCGCTGCACCGCGCCCCGGAACACCCCTTCCTCCACCAGCGGAGCCAGCAGGCAGACCCGGAAAAACCGTGCCGCGCCGCCGGGCGGCACGGGCAGCAGCACCGCCAGCGCCTTGCCTGCCAGCAGATACCCAACCGCCCAGCCAAAGGCCGAAAGCAGTGCGGCGGTGCGGGGGTTCAGCTTGTGCATGGTCGGTCTCCTCCTGCTATGGTTCGTTCCCGGTTATAGTACCATATCTGCCGCCGGGTGCGCAAGGTTTCGGCGTTCTGTCGTGGCAAATTTATGCAAATTATTGACATATCGCCCTAAATGGTGGTATAATAATTTCCAACCTTTTTGATGAAAACGTTGCGTATACTGTAATTTACCGGTAGACCGGAGGTATTATTATGATCCGTATCCTCACCGATTCCGCGTGCGACATCCTGCCCGCCGAGGCGCAGCAGCTGGGCGTGACTGTGATTCCCCTGAACGTGACGCTGGAGGACGGCACCGTCCTGCGGGACGGCATCGACATGACCCCCAGCGAATACTATACCCATCTGGCAGCCTGCCGCAAGCTGCCCACCACCAGCCAGCCCAGCCCGGAGCAGTTCGAGCGGCTGTATCTGGACGCCGCTGCCGCCGGAGACGAGGTGCTGGGCATCTTTTTGTCCGATGCGCTGTCCGGCACCGGTCAGTGCGCCAGACTTGCTGCCGACCTTGCCAACGTGGATAATGTGGTGTTCGTGAACACGAGAACGTCTGTCTGGGGCAGTCCTTGCTGGTGCGGCTGGCTGTGCAGCTGCGGGACGCCGGTAAGACGATCACCCAGATCGCCGCCGATCTGGAAAAGGCCAAGCAGCACCTGCATCTGGTAGCTGCCGTGGACGATCTGAAGTACCTGCGCAAGGGCGGCAGACTGTCCGCCGCCGCAGCTGTGGCGGGCGGTATGCTGGGCATCAAGCCCATCCTCGCCGTCATAGAGGGCAAGGTGGCGCTGGCCGGTAAGGCGCGCGGTCTGCCCGGCGTGTATGTGGCGCTGTTCAAGAAGATCGACGAGATGGGCGGTATCCACCCGGGCTACACCCCGCTGCTGGGCTACACCGTCAACCACCGGGAGCTGCAGCCGCTGCTGACCTACCTGCAGGACAACCTGCATCTGGACGCACCGCTGGTGCGCCAGATCGGCTGCGTCATCGGCACCCACACCGGCCCCGGCGCCTTCGGCATCGCGTTCTTTGATAAAGAGCTGACGCTGGAATAAAACCTATGAAAGCTAAAACAAGCCGGACATCCCGCGGGCTGCCCGGCTTTGTTTTTACCCGTGAAGAAGTAGTTCGAAACGCCCGCAGGCGTTTCGGAACTACAAATAAAATATTCTTTCCGCTGATTATGGCCAGAGCAAAGCGGAGGCCATTCCAAATCGTCCTGTCCTTACAGCACTGCGTCCGAGATCAGCTTGCCCAGCAGCAGAACCAGCACCACCAGCATCATGGGGCGGATGAAGCGGGCACCCTTTTTCAGGGCAAAATGGGAGCCCAGCAGGTTGCCCAGAATGTTGCTGATGGCGCAGGGGATGCCAATGTGGAACACCACCAGACCGTTCATCAGGTAGGTAAACAGGCTGGCGTAGTTGCTGGCCAGATTGAGCACCTTGCCGTTGCCGTTGGCAGTGCGCAGGTCAAAGCCCATCAGGGTGGTAAAGGCAATGATGGCAAAGGTGCCGGTGCCCGGGCCCATGACGCCATCGTACAGGCCGATGCCCAAACCGATGGCCAGCGCCAGTAAAATCTTTTTCAGGTCCAGCGTGCCGTCGTCCCGGTTCTCGTCCGGCAGGTTGCGCTGCCACAGAATGATGACCGCCGCCACCGGCAGGATGATGAACATCATGGTGCGCAGCATCTCATCGCTGAGCAGCAGCACGATGTGCGCACCCAGCGCACTGCCCGCAAAGCTGCCGATGGCTGCAAGAACACCCACCTTCACGTTCATGGCACCGCTTTTGAAAAAGCTTGCGTGGCAAAGGTGGTGCCGCAGGCAGCACTGAACTTGTTGGTGGCATAGGTGTAGTGGGGCGGCAGCCCGGCGAACAGATAGGCAGGCAGACTGATCAGCCCGCCGCCGCCGGCTGCCGAATCCACAAAGCCTGCAAAGCCGGTCATCAGCATGAGAAACGCCATCATCCACGGCGAAATCGTGATACCCATTGTTATAATTCCTCTTATCTTTCCAAGTCGTTTGTTCTTTTTCAGGGGACGCGCGCCTCAGACCATATAAAACCTCCCCTCGCAGGGCAATACACAGCCCGGGATACCCGCACACAGCAGGGCATCTCCGGGCATTTTTGCAATTTTTCGACTTGATATTACAGATTGTTTTTAAAGAAGCGGTATGCGTTGCGCCAGTAGATGGCCTCTACCTCGTCCTCGGTAAAGCCCTCGCGGCGCAGTGCCTCGGCCAGCAGCGGCATATCTGCCGCCGTTTCCAGCTCGTGCTGACCGCCGATGCCGTCAAAATCGCTGCCAAGCTGATGACCTCAATGCCGCCCACCTGCTTGAAGTGTGCCGCGTGCTTTGCCAGCCGCTCCACCGTGCTGCGGCAGAGTTTCGGGTGTACCGAGTCTGCGTCCACAAAGGAAGCGCAGTAATTCAGCCCTGCAATGCCACCCTTTTCTGCCAGTGCGCGGATCATCTCATCGGTCAGGTTGCGGTTGTGGGGCGACAGGGCACGGCAGTTGGAATGACTTGCCGCAAAGGGACGGGTGCTGTGGTTTGCGATGTCCCAGAAGCCCTTATCGGAAAGGTGGCTCACATCTGCGGTGATGTGCAGCTTTTCCATCTCTTCCAAAAAGGCAAAGCCTTGCTCGGTCAGGCCGGTCTCGGTGTTGGCCACCAGCGGCCCGCCGGGGTTTGCGTTGGGGGCTGCCAGCTCGTTGGGGTAGTTCCACGTCAGGGTCATCATGCGCACGCCCAGTTCCTGCAGCCGCCGCAGCACGCCCAGACTGCCCTTGCAGCAGCCGCCCTCTTCCACCGTCAGCATGGCGCTGAGCTTGCCCTCGGCGCGGTTGCGCTCAAGGTCGGCGGCGGTGTACACCGGGGCGATCTTTTCCGGGTAAGCTGCCATGAGCCGCTTGAAGATGTCGATCTCTTCCAGCACGCTTACCAGCGGGTCAGCCCCGGGAGCGGGGTCGGCCAGATCCACATAGGCCGCAAAGCATTGCAGCAGATAATCCCCCTGCTGCAATTTTTCAAGGTCGATATGCAGATCGTTGTGCAAAAAGCTTTTGGGTGCGCCCGCCTTTTCGGCGCGGCGCAGCTCGAACAGGGTATCGCAATGCAGATCCCAAACCTTCATGATGGATACACTCCTTTATGCTTCTTCTCCCAGCAGCTGCAGCAGCTGTTCGGGGTTCATGGACAAAATCGCGCCGTCTGCCCCACCGGTAACGGTGTCGGCCAGCGACTGTTTGGCCTGCTGCAGTTCCACGATCTTTTCCTCAATGGTGTCCTGCGCGATCAGCCGGTACACCTGTACCGGGTTGCGCTGACCGATGCGGTAGGCGCGGTCGGTAGCCTGATTCTGCGCGGCAAGGTTCCACCACGGGTCGTAGTGGATGACGATATCGGCGGCGGTCAGGTTGAGGCCCGTGCCGCCCGCCCGCAGCGAGATCAGAAAGACGTCCGCCTCGCCCTGATTGAACCTGCGCACCTGCTCGGCACGCACCGGCTTCGGGGTAGAGCCTTGCAGGGTGAAGTGGCTCACCCCGGCCTCGTCCAGCCGCTTTGCCAGCAGTTCCAGCATGGAGGTGAACTGGCTGAACAGCAGAATGCGGTGCCCGCCCGCCACTGCCTCGGTGACAAGTTCCAGACAGGCTTCCAGCTTGGCGCTGCTGCCGGTCCAGTTGTCTGCCACAAGACGCGGGTCGCAGCAGATCTCCCGCAGCCGCATCAGCACGGCAAACACGGTCATCTTGTCCTCCGGCTTTGCCGCCCGCAGCTTTTCCCGGGCGTCCACCACCGCTGCCAGATACAGCTTGCGCTGCTCGGTCTCCAACTCAACGCGGCGCACATTCTCGGTTTTGGGCGGCAGCTCCCGCAGCACCTCGGACTTCATGCGCCGCAGGATGAAGGGGCCGGTGAACTGGTTCAGCCGCCGCACGGCGTTGGCATCCTCGTCCTGCACGATGGGCTTTTCGAACCGGGCGCAGAAGGTCTTGTAGGGGGCAGATACCCGGGCATCAAAAAGGAGAAGATGCTCCACAATTCGCCCAAGCGGTTCTCCACCGGGGTGCCGGTCAGGGCAAAGCGCACCCGGCTGTTCACCCGGCACACCGCCTTGTATTTCTGGGTGGTGTGGTTTTTGATGGCCTGCGCTTCGTCCAGTATGCAGGCGTAAAAGCTTTGTCCGGCATACAGTTTTTCGTCCCGGCGCAGCAGATCGTAGCTGGTGATGACGATATCCGCCTGTGCCCACCCATCGACCAGCGCGGCGCGGTGGGCGGCATCGCCGTCCATGGCAACACTTTGCAGCTGCGGGGTGAACTTCTGGCATTCCTCCTGCCAGTTCAGCACCAGCGACGCCGGGCAGACGATGAGGCTGGGCAGCTGCTGCCCGCCCTCCTTCATGGCCAGCAGGTAGCTGAGCACCTGCACGGTCTTGCCCAGACCCATATCGTCGGCCAGAATGCCGCCCATGCCGTAGCCGTCCAGTGTGCGCAGCCAGCGGTAGCCGTCACGCTGGTATTTGCGCAGGGTCTTTTGCAGCGAGAGCGGCGGGGTATACTCGCTGTCCCGCACGGCGTGGAAGCTGCGGCTGATGCGGCGGAAGGCATCGTCCCGGTCGAACCGCAGACCGTTCTGCCCGAAAGCGCCCAGTCCAGCGTAGGGGCACGGTAGAGCGGCAGGGCGGCGTGGCCGTCCTTCAGCTTTGCACCGGAAAGCTCCAGTGTGTCGTTCAGCTCGTCCAGCCCTTCCAGACTGTCATCCAGCCGCAGCAGACTGCCGTCCCGCAGACGGTGGTAGCGCTTTTTCTGGTGCAGGGACTGCAAAAGCTCCCGCAGTTCCTCCACCGGGAACGCGCCGGTGTCCACTTCCAAGTCCAGCACACTGCCGTGCACCGATACCCCCACCGAGATCTTAGGCGGGGCGGCTTGTAAGTTGCGGAAGGCATCGGTCTGGTACACCTCGCCCATGGCCAGCAGGGCGGGAATGCCCTCTTCCAGCAGCTGGAAAAGAGCTTCTTCCCCGGAAATGCTGTAATGCCCCGGCTTGCCGGTCTCGGGTTCCAGATAGGTTTCCAGCAGCCGCTTTGCCCGGTTCTCGGTGCGGGCATCCCGCAAAAGGTCGGGCGGCACCGGCTCGCCGGGGGCTACCCGGTCCTCTCCGTACAGAAAGACCGGGTAGGCCGTGACGGTAAGCCCCCGGTCAGCATCCAGATAAAACTGCACCACCGGTTCCAGCGGGATCTGGTTCAGCAACAACCGGTCGGGGTCCACGATGTTGACCCGGTTGCCCAGTTCCGGCAGCACATAGCTGCAAAAGGCGGCGGCGTCCGCGCTGGTAAAGAACAAGCTGCGCCCGCCAAAGGTATCCAGCACCGGCAGCACCCGGCGGCATTCCTCCCGCTGCATCCGCCAGAGGGTGCTTTCGCCCAGCAGATAGGCATAGTCCAGCCCCTGCACCCCGCTGAGTGCCGGGGTGCAGCTTAGCTGCACGCCGCCCTTGCGGCGCTCCACCTTCAGGCTGATGACCGGCAGGCCCTCTTTAAGGGTATAGCCGCCCACAACGCCCTCGGCGGCGTAAAGTTCTACAAGGGCATCCAGCCCCTCGCCGGTCAGCGGCAGACCACCCGCCGGGCCTTTCTCCCAGCCGGAGCGCATGGTGCCCTCGGCTTCAAACGCCTGCCGGGCGCTCACCTGACGGCGCAGCAGCCGCAGCAGCTGCTGTGCATCCGGAGCAAAGGCATCCCACCGGTGCACAAAGGCCAGCGATTTCCCGTAGCTGACGCTTTCGCCCCGCTCGATCGCATCCAGAAACTGCGGGATGCTTTTTACCAGATACTGCCGCCCGCCGATGCCATCCGAGACCCGCAGCCGCAGCCAGATACGGCCATTGTGCGGCGTAAGCTCCGGTTCCAGCAGAGCAAAGCCTGTACGCTGGGCGGCGTTCTGGGGCTGGGGCTGCGCATCCTCCCGCTGGTAGCGCTTCAACAGCAGCTGGGCCTCATAGTCGGTCTCCGGCTCCTCGCCCCGCCACTTGCGGCCGAACAGCATATCCAGCCCGGCGCTGTAACTGTCCTTGCGGGGTTCGGTGCTCAAGCCTGCCACGCCCCGCTGCACCCCGGGGATGCTCTCCGGCTTTTTTTCCGGGGCAGGCGGGTTCTTTTCCGCATCCTGCAGCAGCAGCGCGCCAATGTGCTTACAGTAGGTGCCGTCGCCGTTTTGATTATAGGGGCAGTCGCAGGAGCGCTGACAAAGCTGCCGTTTTCCCGCAGCCAGACCTGCGTATAATAGCAGTCCGGCCCGCTGCCCTGCACCAGCGCCGTCAGGTGCCGCACCCCGTCCTCGTTGGTGGTGCAGCTGCTTTGCAGGATACGCTTGCGGTACTTCTGTGCCCGCTCAAAGATGCTTTTGCCCAGCAATGCGCGGATCTCCTGTGCGTCCATGTGGTCTCCCTCCCCTGTGCTGTCGCGGTTCCGGTCTATTCTATAAGAATACCGCGTTCCACCCCGGGATGCAAGCAGAAGGGTAAAAAACGTTTAGAAAGCGCGGGCGGGACGATTTTGAATGGCTTCCGCTACGCTCTAGCCATTTTCAGCGGAAGAATTATTTTGATTTGCAGTTTCAAACGCCTGCGGGCGTTTCGAAATTGCTTTTTCACAGGAGGGGTCGTAGAGGAAAACGGCATTTGCAGTGCCTGTTTCCTACGGAAACATCCGCACTGCGGGGTTGCTTCTTGGCTCTCAACAGGTCAAAGAAAAAGCACCCGCGAACGCCTTCGGGTGCCAATGCACAGACGGGAAGGGTTGCAGGTGCTTTCTTTATTTTAGGATATTCCGCGCTTGCGGGTCTTGAGGTGGTACATTTCCTGATCGGCCTTATCGATCAGGTCGTGCACGGTGGCGATGTCCGGCTCAAGGCGGGCGCAGCCGATGCTGATCTCGATCTGGTAGGGCTTGCCGGAGGCGGCGTTGGCGGCGTCCAGCTCCCGCTGGATGGAGGCGATCAGGGTGCGCACCTCCACGCTGTTGCAGCCGCAGGCGATGCAAAATTCATCGCCGCCGTAGCGCGCCAGCACGCCGTTATAGTTGGCGCACACCTTTTTCAAAATGCCCGCCAGCAGCACCAGCGCAGCGTCCCCCTCCAGGTGGCCGTATTCATCGTTGATGTGCTTGAAGTGATCCATGTCCATCATGAGGAAGTGCAGCGAGCGGTTGGGGTGACGGCGGTAGTAGGCAGTTCGCTTTCCAGATACCGCAGCGCCACGATGCGGTTGCTGACGCCGGTCAGGGTGTCCACCGTGAACTTGGTCTGCAACACCAGCACATACACGCACACCAGCCCCAGCGTAATGCCGCAGCACAGCAGCCCGCGCCCGGGCAGCCAGCCTTGCAGCAAAAAGCCTGCCGCCGGCGCAAGCGCGAGCAGCAGCAGGGTCTTCAGTTCCTCTTTGGGTGTTTCCTGCTTCCAGTTGCTCAGCGTCCAGCTGCAGCGGAGAAAGGCCGCCGCCAGATAGGCAAGCCCCACCAGCTTCGCCCCCCAGAACAGGGTGCTGCCCCGCAGCCCCTCTGCATCCAGATAGCAGAAGCCGTTTTCGTCCCGCGCTGTCAGCAGCGCCAGCAAAAGCAACGCCACCGGTGCGGCGCTGAGCGCCAGCCTGCGGCCGTCCTCCATCCATGTACGCCCCAGCTCTGCCTCCACATACAAAAACACCAGCAAGCAGCAACACGCCGCCAGCAGGTAAAACAAAATGCTGCCCCCGGCGTTCAGCCGGTAGGTCAGGGGGATGCCCAGATCCTGCCACGCGCCCAGCTGCGCCAGCGCACTGCCATGATCTACGATCGTCAGCGCCCCGGCAGACCACAGCAGCGCCGTGAACAGCCGCCCGGGCAGACTTTTATCCCGCATTTTCTGCTGCGCCCGCAGCAAGACCGCCAGCGTGACCAGACAGACCACACTGACCTGAGTATGGGCAATCGCATCCATGCCGCAACGCTCTCCTTTACCCTAGGGCGGCTTTGCGCCGTCCCGGCCCTTTTTCGCTCTTCCAACGTTCCTTTTCCGCACAGATTTATTGTACCAAATCCGTAACAGATATGCAACACAAACCGAAAATTTCATACAAAAAAAGACACCGGAACGTCTTTCGGCGTTCCGGTGTCTCTTGGAATCATATCACTTTGCCTGCGGATGGGCGGCGTCGTTGCGCAGGGCGCTTTCGCGGATCTTTTCCAGCGTCTGCTCGCTGAGGATGTGCTCTGCCTTGCAGGCGTCCTCGGCGGCGGTCTGCTCGTCCACGCCCAGCTGCACAAAGAAGTGGGTCAGCAGCTGGTGGCGGCTGTAAATGCGCTGAGCAATCTCCAGCCGGGCTCCAGCAGGGTCAGGTTGCCTTCGCCGTCCACCGCGATATAGCCGTTCTCCCGCAGCTTTTTCATGGCGATGCTCACGCTGGCTTTGGTAAAGCCCAGCTCATTGACAACGTCAATGGAGCGCACTTTGCCCATACGCTGGCTCAGCATCAGGATCGTTTCAAGATAATCTTCTGCGGATTGGTGGATCTGCATGGTTTGTCCGGCCTCCTGCCTCATTCCCTCTGGGGGATTTTTCCGACAGGGGATGTGTACCCTCTGTCGTATGTTAAAGGATATCACACTTTTGCGGTTGATGCAAGTAATTCGCAGCAAGTTTTGTTAAACTAACCATATTTTTCTGCACAGAACTGCTGTTTTGCCGGTTTTGTGCCGCGCCTGTTTTGTGCAAAGGGTGCAATTTAGAGCGCAGCCAGATAGGCCGCAGGGCCTTCCTCGTACAGGTCGCCGCCGTGGGCATCCAGCACAACGGTCAGGGGCATATCCTGCACGGTCAGGCGGCGCACCGCCTCACAGCCCAAGTCCGGCCATGCGATCACTTCCAGCGTCTGCACGCTTTTTGCCATCAGCGCACCGGCACCGCCCAGCGCAGCCAGATACACCGCGCCGTTGCGCACCACAGCTGCCTTGACGGCGGCATCCCGCTTGCCCTTGCCGATCATGATCTTGTTGCCAAGATCCAGCAGCCGGGGGCTCATGGCGTCCATGCGCCCGCTTGTGGTAGGCCCTGCCGAGCCGATGACTTCGCCCGGGCGTTCCGGGGTGGGACCCACATAATAGATGGCGCTGCTTCCAGATCAAAAGGCAGGGTCTCGCCCTTGTCCAGTGCTTCCATCATCCGCTTGTGTGCCTGATCCCGGGCGGTGTACACCACGCCGGAAAGCAGTACGGTATCCCCCGCTTTCAGCGGGGCAAGATCCTGCGCGGTGCAGGGGGTAGTCAGTCTGTATTCCATCGTTCTCCCCTCCTTACAGCTCCGCGCTGGCGCGGCGGGTCACATGACAGGAAACGTTCACAGCCACCGGCAGACCCGCCACATGGGTGGCATCTGCTCAATGGCAAGGCCAAGACAGGTGGTCTTTCCGCCAAAGCCTGCGGGCCGATGCCCAGTGCATTGATGGCGGCAAGCAGCTCCTGCTCCAACTGGGCGTAGTAGGGGTCGGGGTTGGGGATATCCAGCGGGCGCAGCAGCGCCTTTTTGGCAAGATACGCCACCTTGTCAAAGCTGCCGCCCACGCCGATGCCCAGCACGATGGGCGGGCAGGGGTTGGAGCCCGCCAGCTTTACGGTATCCACCACGAACTTTTTAAAGCCCTCCACGCCGTCGGCGGGCTTGAGCATCTGGATGCGGCTCATGTTCTCGCTGCCAAAGCCCTTGGGTGCTACCGTGATACGGCAGCCCTCGCCGTCCACCAGATGCACCGTGATGGCCGCCGGGGTGTTATCGCCGGTGTTGCCCCGGCGCAGCGGGTCGGCCACGATGCTCTTGCGCAGGTAGCCATCGGTGTAGCCCCGGCGCACGCCCTCGTGGATGGCGGCTTCAAAGCTGCCGTCAATGTGCACATCGGTGCCCAGCTCCACGAACACACAGGCCATGCCGGTATCCTGACAGATGGGCAGGTCTTTCTCCTTTGCAGCGCCAAGGTTCGACCACAGCAGGTCTAATGTGTTCTTTGCCAGCGGCCACGGCTCTTCTTCCCGCGCCTTTTCCAGCGCGGCCTGCACGTCCTGCGGCAGCTGGGTGTTGGCTTTAATGCAGAGCCGCGCCACCGTATCCGTAATGCTCTGTGCGGAGATCGTTCTCATGCCTGTATCCTCCGCTTACAGTCGTGCCACGCCGGTCTCGCGGGCAGCCTTTGCCACGGCATTTGCCACAGCCTCGGCCACGCGGGGGTCGAACGCACCGGGGATGATGTTCTCCTCGCTGCGGTCGGCATCGGTGATGAGGTCTGCAATGGCGTAGGCAGCAGCCAGCTTCATCTCATTGTTGATATCCCGGGCGCGGACGCTGAGCGCGCCCTTGAACAGGCCGGGGAAGCACAGCACGTTGTTGACCTGATTGGGGAAGTCGCTGCGGCCGGTAGCCATCACCCGCACGCCGCCGGCTTGGCTTCGTCCGGCATGATCTCCGGGGTGGGGTTTGCCATGGCAAAGACGATGGCGTCCTTGTTCATGGTCTTGCACAGCTCGGTGGTCAGGATGCCGGGGCGGGACACACCGATGAACACATCTGCGCCTTCCAGCGCTTCCTTCAGGCCACCCTTGATCTGGCGGGGGTTGGTCACCTCGCCCAGCCAGTTCTTGTGGGCTTCGGCGCTGTTGCAGCCCTTGTACAGGGTGCCGAACTGATCCACCGCAATAATGTCCTTGGCACCGGCGGTCATGAGCATCTTGATGATGGCGGTACCGGCAGCGCCGGGGCCGTTCAGAACGATGTGCACGTCCTCCATCTTCTTATTCACCACCCGCAGGCGTTGATGAGGGCAGCAGTGACCACGATGGCGGTGCCGTGCTGGTCGTCGTGGAACACGGGGATGTCCAGCTCCCGCTCCAAGGTCTCTTCGATCTCGAAGCACTCGGGACTCTTGATGTCCTCCAGATTGATGCCGCCAAAGGTGGGCGCAATGGCCTTGCAGGCGGCGATGACACTGGCAGCATCGTGGGCGTCGATGCAGATAGGGAAGGCGTCCACGCCGCCGAACTCCTTGAACAGCACGGCCTTGCCCTCCATGACCGGCAGACCGGCCTCCGGGCCGATGTCGCCGAGGCCCAGCACGGCGGTGCCGTTGGAGACAACGGCTACCATGTTGCCCTTGAAGGTGTACTTGTACACGTCCTCCGGGTTTTCCTTGATCTTGCGGCAGGGCTCTGCCACACCGGGGTGTAGGCAGTGGACAGGTCGTCACGGGTGGCGACTTCCACCTTGCTCACGATGCCCACCTTTCCCTTGTGGGTCTCGTGCATTTCCAGAGCTGCTTTATTGTAATCCATGGTTTTATCCTCCAATTTCAGCAAAACGGCTTTCCCCCGCAGGGAAAGGCTCATACAGTTTTATTGTAACAGAACCGTCCGGGTATTTCCACCGGTTTTGCGGCATTTCCCGCCTCAAAGCGGGCAAAAGTGATACCTGTGCCGGACGGCATTTGTGGAATTTTCGCAAAAATCTTTTCTTTTCGCATTTTTCCGTTATAATAATAAGGTATGACATTTGCATTCTCCGTGAAAACGGTCTGCTATTTTTAGGAGGTATCTCTTTTGAAACGCATTACCAAGATCCTGTTGTGTGCGCTGTGCGCGGTGGCTGCTGTGCTGTGCGTAGCTGCGGCCTGCTTTATGCTGCTCAAAAAGCAGAGCGGCACCACGGCATCCTCTGCCGCATCCGGCGCAAGCGTGTCCATCTACGGCAAGGTGTCAGATTTCGACTACGCCAGCTTCGATTATTCTGAGGGGCTGGACGATAACGGCCACTGGACCGGCATCCGCGCACTGGACTATGTGACGTTGCCGGAGGATGTGTCCGCGCTGCCGCTTTCCAAGGCCGACATCGAGCCCACCGAGGCCGAGATCCAGACTCAGATTGACACTTGCT
>ENA-OQEN01000452-OQEN01000452.1-human-gut-metagenome-genome-assembly--contig:-NODE-452-length-18034-cov-7.109510_pt1 | contig 18034 bp, 24 predicted proteins | sample MGYA00242791_ERZ504627 | MGnify/ENA primary metagenome ERZ504627 (study PRJEB26092, sample SAMD00036316) | human gut metagenome | host: Homo sapiens | study: EMG produced TPA metagenomics assembly of... | reverse complement strand
ATCTCTTCGCACAGGCGCGAGATGTGAACATGAGTATCGAGCACGCGCTGAGCAGCTCGAGGCAGAAGTCTCTGTCCGATACGCCGTCAAGGGTGTTGGGCATATAGCCGTCGAACCCGAGTGCCTTTGCGGTCATGGCGCGGTCGATGGGATATGTCGTTCCCGCGAGCGCACCCGAGCCGAGCGGGGAGTAGTTCATCCTGCCCGCGGCGTCCTCAAAGCGTCCGAGGTCGCGGCGGAGCATCTCGATATATGCGCCGATGTGCGCCGCAAAGGTTATCGGCTGAGCGCGCTGAAGATGCGTGTAGCCCGGCATGATGCAGTGGGCGTATTCTTTAGCCTTGCCGTCGAGAGCGTCAATAAGTCCGTTTATGAGCCCCGTGACCTGCGGCACATCCTTTTTGAGATAGAGCCTTATGTCAACGGCAACCTGGTCGTTTCTGCTGCGCCCGGTGTGGAGTCTTTTGCCCGCGTCGCCGATTCTCGAGGTAAGCTCGCCTTCGATAAAAGTGTGGATATCCTCGCGTCGGGGTCTATCATCAGCTCGCCCGAGATAATGTCGTTTCGAATGTCCGAGAGTCCCGCAAGAATTTTCTTGCAGTCCTCCTCGGAGATTATCCCCTTTGCGGCAAGCATCGATGCGTGGGCGATGCTGCCGTCGATATCCTCGTTGAACATGCGGCTGTCCGTTTTTATCGAGGAGTTGAAATCGTTGGTCTTTTTATCGGCTTCTTTGCTGAAGCGTCCCGTCCAGAGCTTCATGCCTTTGCCTCTCTCTCGGCGTCGAGAATGGCCTTGACCTTTATCGGCAGACCGAAGAGGTTGATGAAGCCTGCGGAGTCCTTCTGATCGTAGACATCGTCCTCGTCAAAGGTAGCGAAAGCTTCGCTGTAGAGCGAATAGGGCGAGGTGGTGCCCGCGTTTATTATGTTGCCCTTGTAGAGCTTGAGCTTGACGTCGCCGGTGACGCGCTCCTGAGTCTTGTCAACGAAAGCGGCGAGAGCCTCCCTGAGGGGAGTGAACCACTGGCCGAAGTAGACAAGCTCGGCGTAGCGCAGAGCGACCTGCTCTTTGTAGTGCATGGTGTCCCTGTCGAGGGTCAGAGTCTCGAGGACTTCGTGAGCCCTGTAGAGAATTGAGCCTGCGGGATTCTCATAAACGCCCCTTGACTTCATGCCGACAAGGCGGTTCTCGACGATATCCGCAAGTCCGACGCCGTTTTCGCCGCCGATCTTGTTGAGCTTCTCAATCATGGTAACGCCGTCCATCTTCTCACCGTCAACGGCAACGGGAACGCCCTTTTCGAAGCTTATTGTGATATAGGTCGCTTGTCGGGAGCCTGCTCGGGGGACTGACCGATCTCAAGGAAGCCGGGCTTGTTGTACTGCGGCTCGTTTGCGGGATCTTCAAGGTCGAGACCCTCGTGCGAAAGGTGCCAGAGGTTCTTGTCCTTTGAATAGTTCGTCTCACGGTTTATCTTGAGCGGGATATTGTGGGCCTCGGCGTATTCTATCTCCTCCTCACGGGATTTGATGTTCCAGATACGCCAGGGAGCGATTATCTGCATATCGGGCGCGAAAGCCTTTATCGCGAGCTCGAAACGCACCTGATCGTTGCCCTTGCCCGTGCAGCCGTGGCAGATAGCGTCTGCGCCCTCGGCCTTGGCTATCTCAACGAGTCTCTTCGCGATTATCGGGCGTGCAAACGAGGTGCCGAGCAGATAGTCGCGCTCGTATACGGCGCCGGCTTTCAAAGTCGGGAAGATGTAGTCCTCGACGAACTCCTTTTTAAGATCTTCAATATAGAGCTTGGAAGCGCCGGTCTTGAGAGCCTTCTCCTCGAGTCCGTCGAGCTCCGTGCCCTGGCCGACGTCGCTGAAACGGCAACGACCTCGCAGTTGTTGTAGTTCTCTTTGAGCCACGGGATTATTATCGATGTGTCAAGTCCGCCGGAATAGGCGAGCACAACTTTCTTGATCTCTTTCATATTAAATACCTCCGTATTCATCGTATGCACATATTATACAACGATTATTCAGAAAATCAAGAGTTATATTCAAAAAATATGCAACTTCTTGGAAAGTAACAAAAGAAGCGCCCCGAAGGACGCTCTTTTTGGTGGAATTTGTTTACTTGAGCAGAAAACCGACCTTTTTCATGACCTTGTTGAGCGTGCGCTCGGAGATGCGCTGCGCTGTCTCGGCGCCCTTTGCCATGCATTCGGTGAGATATGCCTTGTCGTTTACGATGCGGTTGAAGTTCTCGCGCACGGGGGTGAGCTCTTCTATAACGGCTTCGCGACTTTTGTTTTGAAGTCGCCGTAGCCCTTGCCCTCGAACTCGCGCTCGATCTCGTCGAACGAAGCTCCGGTGCAGCAGGAATAAATAGCCATCAGGTTGTTGATGCCGTCCTTGCCCTCGCCGTATCTGACAACGGATTCGGAGTCCGTGACCGCGCTCTTGAACTTCTTCATAATAACCGAGGGCTCGTCGAGAATGGAGACGGAGGCCTTCGGGTTCGGGTCGGATTTCGACATCTTTTGATTCGGGTTCTGCAGCGACATTATTCTCGCGCCGACCTTGCCGATAAACGGCTCGGGAATAGTAAACGTGTTGCCGTATATGCCATTGAAGCGCTCGGCTATGTTGCGGGTTATCTCGAGATGCTGCTTCTGATCCTCGCCGATGGGCACATAGTTTGCCTGATAGAGCAGGATGTCCGCAGCCATGAGCACGGGGTAGGCGAAGAGGCCGACATTGACATTGTCCGCGTGCTTCTGGGATTTGTCCTTGAACTGGGTCATTCTCGAAGCCTCGCCGAACTGGGTGTAGCAGTCGAGAATCCACGCGAGCTGGGCGTGGGTATTGACATGGCTCTGGACGAACACAACGTTCTTATCCGGGTCGAGTCCTATCGAGAGCAGGAGCGCAAAAGCCTCCATGGTCTGGCGTCTGAGAGTCGCGGGATCCTGTCTGACGGTTATCGCGTGCAGGTCGCAACGGCGTAGACGCAGTCATAGTCGTCGCTCATCGCTTTCCAGTTGCGCAGAGCACCGAGATAGTTGCCGAGGGTCGGAATCGCAGTCGGCTGGATTGCGCTGAGAACGCGCTGGCGGCGTTCGGGAGTCTGATTTTCCATATATGTTATTCTCCTCTCATTTCTTTAAGAACCTGCCGAGGATCTTCATGCCCTCGACAATTTTATCGTCCGCTGGGGTCGAGAAATTGAATCTGACGGCGTTGCTCTTTCCGTTGACATCGGTCAAAAATGCAGTGCCGGGGACGAGCGCGACCATGTTCTCGGCGGATTTTTTGACGAACTCAAGCGCGTCAACATCCTCGGGCAGCTCACACCAGATGAACAGACCGCCCTCGGGACGGACATAGCTGACTGCGTCGCCAAGCTCGCTGTCTATCATATCGCACATGAGATTGAGCTTTCTGCGGTATATCTTTCTTATCTTCTCGATGTGCTCGTCAACATCGTATCTCTTCATCCACTCGGCGACTATCATCTGCATCAGCTGGGTCGTGTGAACATCGACCGCCTGCTTGCCGACGGTCATCTTCGCGACTACAGGCGCGGGAGCGACCGTGAAGCCGATACGGATGCCGGGCGCGAGAATCTTCGAGAACGAGCCTGAATAAATGACGATTCCGTCCTCGTCGAAGCTCTTTATATTCGGAACATCTTCGCCCGCAACGCGCAGATCGCCGTAGGGGTTATCCTCGAGAATCATAACATTGTGCGCTTGGCGAGCTCATAGAGCCTGTGGCGCTTCTCGAGCGACATAGTAACGCCCGCGGGATTCTGGAAGTTCGGAATAGTATATATCATTTTGGCGTTCGGGTTCTCGTCAAGAGCCTTTTCGAGAGCCTCGATGTTCATACCGTCCGCATCGACGGGCACGCCGACGAGCTTCGCGTTATATGAGCGGAAGCAGTTGAGCGAGCCGATGAACGACGGACTCTCGCAGATAACGACATCGCCCTCGTTGCAGAGAACTTTGGTCGAAAGATCCATGACCTGCTGCGCGCCGCTCGTGATTATAATCGAATCAAAGTCGCGGCCAATGCCGTATTTTGATTTCATTCTGTCTTTTATCAGGCTGATAGCTCGGGGTAGCCTCGGTCACGCCGTACTGGAGCGCGTCTATCGGGCGGTTTTTAAGTATGTCTGCGGCTATCTCCTGAACCTCGGCGACGGGAAATGCGTCGGGAGCGGGGTTGCCTGCGGCGAACGGGATCATGCCCGGCACGCTTGTCGCCTTGAGCACCTCTCTGATAGCGGAGGGCTTGAGCGACGCTATTTTATCGGAAAAACGGTATTCCATATTTTTTCTACTTCCTTTCCGGAGACGGATTATAAGTATATATAACCTTTATAACTCAAAATTATATCACACGCTAACTCGGTTGTAAATCAAAATGTTTTATGTTATCATAGCTCTATCAAACCGAAAGAGGTAGAACCATGTTCTGTTATGCAATTTTTGATTTTGACGGCACGCTTGCCGATACAGGTGCGGGCGTGTTTGCATCCGTGCAGTATGCCCTGCGCAGCATGGGCGAGCCGGAGCTTGACAGCGAGACGCTGAAATATTTTATAGGCCCTCCGCTCGAGACGAGCTTTTCCGTCAAGTGCGGACTCGACAGCGAACGCTGTCACGAGGCGGTCGAAAAATACCGCGAATACTATTCGACAAAAGGTATATATGAACTCGAATTCTTCCCGAGCACGCTTTCGACCCTGCGCGAATTGAAAGCGGCGGGAGTGAAAACGGCTGTCGGCTCTTCAAAGCCGGAGCTTTTTATAAATCGTATTCTCGAGCATTTCGGGATATCCGACCTGTTCGACTTCGTCTCCGGCGCAACATTCGGCGAGCCGCACGCGGACAAAACAGTTATAATCTCCCGCGCGGTCAACGGGCTCGGAGTGGATAATCTCGCGGATGCCGTTATGGTCGGTGACAGGAGCTTTGATATCGACGGCGCGCACGGCGTCGGACTCAAATGCATCGGCGTGCTCGAGGGCGGCTACGGTGACGAGAATGAATTCAAAACGGCAGGAGCGACTGGATAGTCGATACTCTTGCCGATGTGAAAGATATAATATTAAAATGATTCAAAGACCGAGCAGTCTTTCGGCGTTCTTGCCGAGGATGAGCTCGGTTTCTTCTTCTGACAAACCGAGCGAGCGGACAAATGCGAGCTCGCGCCCGGTCGCGCTCCACGGATTGTCCGAGCCGAAGAGAACATGATCCGCGCCGAACGCCGCAATGCTCTCCTTTGCCCACGGCGGCGGCACCGAACCGGACGAAAACGCGGTGTCGATATATATTCCCGTTCCGCCGAGCAGCTCCGCCGCCTCACGCCAGAGCAGAAATCCGCCCATGTGCGCGGCTATGACAGGCGCGCCGCCGAATCGCGGAAGTATCTTTTTGAGCATCTGCGGAGTGCAGTGAACGGGGTCGGGGACTCCGATATCGACTCCTGCGTGAAAGACCGTTATCATGCCGAGCGAGCCTATCTTTTCATATATCGGGAACATCCTCTCGTCGTCCGCGAAGAAGCCCTGATAGTCGGGGTGCAGCTTGATTCCCTTTATGCCTGCGTCGTGCAGTCTGTCGAGCTCGCTCAGCGCGTCCGGGCTCTCGAAATGGACGCTGCCGAACGGGATTAGAACATCGTCGCCGAGCAGCGAGATGGCGAAGTCGTTGACTTTCGTCTGCTGATGCGCGTTTGTCGCAATGTTGAGCACCGCTGCCATGTCGGCGCCGCCGGAAATGACGCTCTCTCTGAGCCCCGATGCCGTGCCGTCGAATGCCGGATAGGGGTTGCCCGAGCGCATGGCGAGCATCGGCATAGCCTTTTCGCGAGCGGGTCGGGAAAACAGTGGGTGTGCATATCTATAATCATAGCTGAAGCCTCCTTGCTGGCTTTACATTATATTATAGCACTCCGGCGCGCCTTGACAATAGTAAAAAAGCTGATATAATGAAAATCAGCTGCGGTACCTGCCGCAACATTAAAATGCCCGAAAGGCGGTCGCTTATGAAATACACAAAGGAAGATATATTGAGGATAGCGGACGAAGAAAATGTCAGCTTTATCCGCCTGCAGTTTACCGATATTCTCGGCTCGCTCAAGAATGTCGCGATAACCCGCAGCCAGCTCGAAAAAGCACTCAACAACAAGTGCATGTTTGACGGCTCTTCGATTGAGGGCTTCGTGCGTATAGAGGAATCGGACATGTATCTGCATCCCGATCTCGATACCTTTGTTATCTTCCCGTGGCGCACCTCCGAGGATCACAAGGTCGCGCGCCTTATCTGCGACGTCTATTGCTCGGACGGCACTCCCTTTGAGGGCGACCCGCGCTATGTCCTGCGCCGCGCGATAAAGAAAGCGGCGGACATGGGATATTCGTGCAACGTCGGCCCGGAGTGCGAATTCTTCCTGTTCCATATCGACGAAAACGGCAAGCCCACCACTCAGACCCACGATCAGGGCGGTTATTTCGACCTCGGCCCCGTTGACCGCGGCGAGAACTGCCGCCGTGACATCTGCCTCGCACTCGAGGAGATGGGCTTTGAAATAGAAGCGTCCCACCATGAGGTTGCCGAGGCTCAGCATGAGATAGATTTCAAATACGACGAGGTTCTGACCGCCGCGGACAATGTCATGACTTTCAAATATGTCGTCAAGAGCATCGCCCAGTCGCACGGACTTCATGCGACTTTCATGCCCAAACCCATTTACGGCATCAGCGGCTCGGGCATGCACACCAACATCTCGCTGTTCAAGGCGGGCGAAAACGCTTTCTGCGACGAGAGCGACAGTTTGAATCTCAGCAAGACCGCATACAGCTTCATCGCCGGTGTGCTCGAGCATATCCGCCCGATGACCCTCGTGCTCAATCCCCTTGTCAATTCGTATAAACGTCTCGTACCCGGCTATGAGGCTCCCGTATATGTCGCCTGGTCGGCTCAGAACCGCAGCCCGCTTATAAGAATTCCTTCGGCACGCGGCTTCGGCACCCGTATTGAGATACGCAGCCCCGACCCGGCGTGCAACCCCTATCTTGAGATGGCTTCCTGCCTCGCCGCCGGTCTTGACGGCATCGAGCGCGACCTGCCCGTTCCCGCGCCGACTGACGCCAATGTCTATGACATGACTGCGGATGAGCGTGCCGCGGCGGGAATACACTCCCTGCCCAAGTCCCTCGAAGAGGCGACAAAGCTCTTCGCCGCAAGTCCGTTCATGAGAGAGGTGCTCGGCGACCATGTTTTCAACAAATATCTTGAAGCCAAGCGCGAGGAGTGGAGAAGCTACCGCGCAAGAGTCTCTCAGTGGGAGATCGACAGATACCTTGTCAAATATTGATCCGCGTTTATGCAAAGCGTAAATATTTGAAAAAAGCCTTGATATTGCAGGGCTTATGTGTTAGAATATTTATTGTAGGAATGTAAACTTGACGAAAGAGTGGGGTGACCCGCTCTTTCCTTTATGTTAGGGACTTTTTGAAAAAGGAGATGTGTCTGTGGCAGGCAAAGGCAAGGGCGGCAACACCGTAGCCGCCGTGTGGGAGATAGCTGCTCCCGTCGCTGAACAGCTGGGGCTTTCAATCTGGGATATCCGATTCCAGAAAGAGGGAGTTTCCTGGTATCTCAGAATATATATAGACAAGGAGGGCGGCGTCGGTATAACCGACTGCGAGAATTTCAGCCGCGCCGTTGACGGCCCTCTCGACGAAGCCGACCCGATAGAGCAGAGCTATTATCTCGAGGTCTCGTCCCCCGGAGTTGAGCGCCAGCTCACCCGCGACGAGCATTTCAAAAAATATATCGGCTCGCCCGTTATGGTTCGCCTCATCCGTCCCCGCGACGGCGAGCGCGATTTCAAAGGCACTCTCGAAAGCTATGACAACGGCATGATAACCGTCACCCGCGAAGACGGCAGCGGAATATGCTTTGAAAAGAAGGAAGTCAGTTCGGTAAAACTCGACGACTTCTATGCTTCCGATGACGAGTAATTTTGCGCGATACTGCGTTGCATGAACCTGTGAATTCAGTCACGTACAAGAGTACGCTCCTTCATTCACAGAACCGTGCGCCTTGTCTCACACAAAATTCTTTCGTCATCTACCCTGATTAAATTTGATGACGAGTAAAATCGCGCATAGCTGCGTTGTGAGAACCGTGCCCGTTCGGTCACGCACACAAAGTGCGCTCCCTCGCGTGCAGAACCTCACGCCTTGCTCTGCACAATTTTCTTTCGTTATCTACCTCGAACGGATTTTATGACGAGTAATTTTGCGCGATACTGCGTTGCATGAACCTGTGAATTCAGTCACGCTGTAGGGCGGATATCATCCGCCCGCGAATCAGATGTGGCTGACTGTTACAGTCGGTTTGCTATCCCCGGCGCGCCGTGCGCCGTTTGAAATAAAAAATTCACTTAAAAGGATTGATTTGGAAAATGAATAAAAAAGAAAGAAACGAGGAAAGCAAGAAGAACAAGGAGTTCTTCGAAGCCGTGAAACTGCTCAGCAAGGACACCGGCGTCACCGTTGACGCGATGTGCGAGAGCATCCAGAATGTCCTCATCGGCGCGCTGAAAAAGGAATATAACAACAAGGACATCGTCTTCTGCGATGTCGACGCCGACAAGGGCGAGTTCCGCGTTTATCTGCGCAAGACTGTCGTGTCCGAGATATCCGATCCCGACACCGATCTGCTCGTCGAGCAGGCTCAGCAGTATAAGAAGGGCGCAATGCCCGGCGATATCGTTGAGATTCCCGTCGAGACCGCAAAGGTCAGCAGAATAACCGCCGAAAAGGGCAAACATATGCTTCGCCAGGCTATCCGCGAGGCAGAGCAGGGTCAGCTTCGCAGCGAGCTTGAGAGCCACAATCAGGAGATTATCACCGTCACCGTCCAGCGCGTTATCCCCGAGTCGGGCGATGCGGTCGTCAGCCTCGGCAAGACTGAGGCTCTGCTCTACAAGAGCGAGCAGCTCCCCGACGAGGTGCTTCAGCCCAATGATATTATCAAAGTCTATGTCGCCGGCGTTCGCAGCACAGATAAGAACACCCGCGCAACTATTTCGAGAACTCATCCCGGTCTTGTCAGAAGACTGTTTGAAGAGGAAGTTCCCGAGATATTCGACGGCACCGTTGAGATAAAGGCGGTCGCCAGAGAGGCAGGCTCCAGAACAAAGATGGCAGTTTACAGTGCAGATCCGGATGTCGATCCCGTCGGCGCATGCATCGGTCCGCGCGGCGCGCGTGTCGGCAAGATAGTTGACCTGCTCGGCGGCGAGAAGATCGATATAGTCAAATACAGCGATGTGCCCGAGGAGTTTATCGCAGCCGCACTCGCTCCCGCCGATGTCGTTGACGTCACGGTCGAAGAGGGCGAAGAGAAGGTCTGCCGCGTCAGAGTGCCGGACAGCCAGCTCTCCCTCGCTATCGGAAACAAGGGTCAGAATGCCCGACTTGCCGCCAAGCTCACCGGCTGGAAGATTGACATAAAGCCCGAGAGCGGCATTGAAGAGCCGACAATAAACTTCGATATATAATGACTTATTACTTTTGAAAGGCAGGTGAGCGGTGTGAAGCAGAAGAAGATACCGCTGCGCAGATGCAACGGCTGCAACGAGATGAAGCCGAAAAAAGAGCTCGTCAGAGTGGTTCGCAGCCCGGAGGGTGAAGTTTCGCTCGATCTTACGGGAAGAAAGCCCGGCAGGGGCGCTTATGTCTGCCGCAGCGCAGACTGCCTTAAAAAGGCGATAAAGTCCCACCGCTTTGAGCGCGAGTTCAACTGCGAGATTCCTCAGGAGGTCTACGACTGATGGAAAAGGAGATGGACGAAAGTGGAGAATGACAAGCTCTTTCCATGCTCGGCATCTGCCGCAGGGCGGGAAAGCTCAGCTGCGGACACGACGCAGCGCAGACGGCGATAAAGCACGGTCATGCAAGATTGTGCCTGCTCTCGTCCGATGCGTCCGAGCGGCTCTGCGAAGAGTTTGAACGCGCGTGCAGCAGCGAGGGACGCTCAGTTCCGCTTATAAAGACCGGATACACCATGCAGGAGATAGGGCATGCAACTTCGCTGCGCTCCGCCGTGCTTACGATCGACGACCGGGGACTCGCGTCCCGCATACAAACAATACTTAACATCGCCTATGGGGAGGATAATGTATGATAAATGCCAAATATCGCGTCCGTGACGTTGCAAAGGATCTGGACGTCAAGACAAATTACGTCACCGAGCTCATCGAAAAGAACTTCGGCGGCGCGAAAAAATCCTCGATGACGGCTCTTGAATCCGACGAGCTTGATCTGCTGTTCGACACCGTGACCAAAGAGAACGCGGTCGACAGCTTCGATGAATATTTTGCTCTCAAGAGCAAAAAAGAAGCCCCCGCAAAGAAGGAGGCTCCGGCGGCCGAGCAGAAGAGCGAGCAGAAGGAAGCCGCGGCGAAGCCCGCGCAGAAGTCTGCTCCCGCAAAGGATGCAAAGCCCGCCGCCAAGACCGAGAAACCCGCCGCAAAAGCGCAGGAGCAGGCGGCGAAGCCGGCAGAGGACAGACCCAAAAAGAAGAATGATAACAAGCCGATGCAGTCGCGCACAAAGGGCGAGCGCAGAACCGTTGACACGAGAGCCGGCAATGTCGAGCTCGACAAGTACAACGAGCGCTATGAGAATATAGCCCCTGCCAACAACGGCATGCAGAACGACAGATCGGTTCATAAGCAGAAGCTCAAGCAGCGCTCCACGCAGTACCGCAAGCAGGGCATGCGTTCCTCGCGCCGCGAGACCGAGGCTCAGCGCCTTGCCCGTATAGCGGCAGAGCGCGCTAAGAAGCCGCAGATTGTCGTAAAAATACCTGATGAGATAGTCGTCTCCGACCTCGCCGCCATGCTCAAAATGACTGCGGCCGAAGTCGTCAAGAAGCTGTTCTCCCTCGGCGTTATGGCGACTGTCAACCAGGTTATCGACTACGACACCGCCGCGATAGTCGCGACCGAGCTCGGCGCAAAGGCAGAAAAGGAAGTCGTTGTCACTATAGAGGACAGAATAATCGACGATTCCGATGACTCCGCAGAGGATCTTTCTCCGAGAGACCCGGTCGTTGTTGTCATGGGTCACGTTGACCACGGCAAGACCTCGCTTCTTGACGCTATACGCCATACCGATGTCACCGCGACAGAGGCGGGCGGCATCACCCAGCATATCGGCGCATACAGAGTTGACCTCAACGGTCAGAAGATAACTTTCCTCGATACCCCCGGCCATGCGGCGTTCACCTCGATGAGAGCGCGCGGCGCGCAGGCTACGGATATCGCAGTTCTCGTTGTCGCTGCAGATGACGGAATCATGCCGCAGACCATCGAGGCTATTAACCACGCAAAGGCAGCCGGAGTTGACATAATCGTTGCTATAAACAAGATGGATAAACCCGGCGTGACCACCGACCGCATCATGCAGCAGCTGACCGAATATGACCTCATTCCCGAGGAGTGGGGCGGCGACACGATATGCGTGCCCGTTTCGGCTGTTACAAAGATGAATATAGATAAGCTTCTCGAAGCAATACTTCTTGTTGCCGAGATGAAGGAGCTCAAGGCGAACCCGAACCGCGCGGCAAGTATAGTCATAGAGGCTCGCCTCGACAAGAACAGAGGCCCCATAGCTACCCTCCTTGTTCAGAACGGTACGCTCCATTCCGGCGATATCATAGTTGCCGGCACGTCCGTCGGACGCGTCAGAGTCATGGTTGACGACAAGGGCAGAAAGGTCAACGAGGCTGGCCCGTCCGTCCCCGTTGAGATAATGGGCCTTGCTGAGGCTCCGCAGGCGGGCGACGCATTCGACGCAGTCAGCGACGAGCGCCTTGCAAGAGAGCTTGTTGAGCAGAGAAAACAGAAGCAGAAAGAGGAGCAGTTCAAGTCCTTTGAAAAAGTCACTCTCGAGAACCTCTTCTCATCCTCAAGGAGGGCGAGCTCAAGGAACTCAACATCATCGTCAAGGCGGATGTCCAGGGCTCGGTCGAGGCTGTCAAGCAGAGCCTTGAAAAGCTCTCGAACGAGGAAGTCAGGGTTAAAATCATCCACGGCGGCGTCGGCGCAATCAACGAGTCCGATGTCATGCTTGCAAACGCATCAAACGCGATAATCGTCGGCTTCAATGTCAGACCCGATCCGGTTGCGGCGCAGAACGCCGAGCGCGACGGAGTTGACATCCGCTGCTACAGAATAATCTATGACTGCATCGATGAGATCCAGGCGGCTATCAAGGGCATGCTCGCTCCGAAGTTCCGCGAGGTTCAGCAGGGCAGAGCGGAAGTCCGCCAGATAGTCAAGATTTCCTCCGTCGGCAACATCGCCGGCTGCTATGTCCTCAGCGGCAAGGTCACAAGAAACTCGAAGATTCGCGTGGTGCGCGACGGCGTCGTCATCACCGAGGACGAGATTTCTTCCCTGCGCCGTTTCAAGGACGATGTCAAGGAGGTCGCGCAGAACTTTGAGTGCGGCATAGGACTTGCAAAGTTCAACGATATTAAGGAGGGCGATATCTTCGAGGCGTTCACCATCGAGGAGTATCGCGACTGATATGGCAGGATACAGAATTGACAGAATATCCGAGGATATAAAAAGAGAGATAGTTGCCGTCATGCGCGAGCTCAAGGACCCGCGCGTGCAGGGCAAGCTGCTCACCGTCGTCAAGGTCGAGGTCAGCTCCGACGCTTCGTTTGCCAAGGTTTTCGTAAGCTCGATGAGCGGCATCGACGACGCCAAAACAGCCGTCAAGGGACTTGACAGCGCCATGGGCTATATCCGCCGCGAGGTCGGGCACAGATTAGGTCTGCGCAAGACCCCGGAACTCAAGTTTGTCGCCGACGACTCGATAGAGCACGGCATGAATATCGCCCGTATGCTCGATGATCTGAAGGAAGATGAAGATGCGAATTGACATTGGCCGCGCGGCAGAGTTGCTGCGCGAAAACGATGATATACTCGTGCTGTGCCACGCCCATCCGGACGGCGATACGCTCGGCTGCGGCTATGCGCTGATGCATATGCTGCAGTCGCTCGGCAAACGCTGCCGACTCGAATGTGCGGATGAAATAGCCCCGAAATACAGCTTTATGACAAAAGGGCTTGAAATTTTCGGCGATTTTGAGCCGAAGTTTATAACCGCAGTCGATGTGGCGGATATAAAGCTGCTCTCCGACGAATCGGCGGAGAAGTACAGCGGCAGAGTCGATCTTTGCATCGATCACCACGGCTCGAACAGCGAATACGCGAAGGAATTTTGCGTTGACTCCACTGCCGCGGCGTGCGCGGAGATACTTTGTCCGCTCGCCGACGAGCTCGGAGTCGGGATAACCCCCGCGATAGCAACTGTTTATATACCGGCATTTCAACGGACACGGGCTGCTTCAAATTCTCGAACACGACTGCCCGCACGCATATATTGGCCGCAAGGCTCATGGAGTGCGGCGCGGAGATATCCGAGATAAACCGTGTGTTCTTCGAGACGAAGAGCCTGAGCTATGTTCAGCTCGAACGCCTTGCGCTCGATTCGCTGAAGATGTATTTCGGCGGCCGCTGCGCGGTGATTACAATAACGCAGGATATGTTCGCAAAGAGCGGCGCGGACGACAGCGAGACTGACGCCATCCCCGGGCTTTCGCGCCAGATAGAGGGCGTGGAAGCGGGAATCACTCTAAAAGAGGGCAAGGACGGCACATTCAAGATTTCCGTCCGCACTCACGCGCCGATAGACGCCTCGGCAATATGCAAGGCGCTCGGCGGCGGCGGACACGTCAGAGCCGCGGGCTGCCGCATCAGAGGCAGCCGCGACGAAGCGGAAAGACTTGTGCTTGAGCAGGTGGAAAAAGCTCTCAGTGTAAATGAATAAAAATACCGGCTGTTTGATACAGCCGGATTTTTTACTTTTCAATATCAAGCTTTGCCTTTGCGAGCGACACTTCCCACGGGTCGTGGGTGATGAGTATGACGGGCTTCGTCTTTGCAAAGTCTTCGACGAGCTTCACTATCCGCCCGCGCAGCTCGGTGTCCAGCCCTTTGAACGGCTCGTCGAGCAGGAGGATATCCGCGTCGAACGCCAGCGCCCGCGCCAATGCCACTCTGCGGCACATTCCGCCGCTGAGCTCGGCGGGCTTTTTGTTCAACGCATCCGAAAGCTCAACTTTTTCGAGCATCTCTTTTGCGCGTTCCTTTGAGCACACGGCGGCAACATTGTCGAGCGCGCTTAGCCACGGGAGCAGGCGGTCATTTTGAAAAACAACGGCTGTTTTTTGCCCTCGAGCCCGGAAATATTGCCGGAATCCGGCTGTTCGAGCCCGAGAATTATGCGCATCAGCGTTGTCTTTCCGCTTCCCGATGCGCCGCATATCGCAAAAATTCCGCTGTCGGGAATCTTCGCGCTTATATTATCGAGCACCGAAACGCCGTCAAACGATTTTGAGATGTTCTGAAGCTCTATCATTTCTCCCACCCCGCAGTATTTTTGAGTATCAGGCGCAGAACAAATTCGAGCGCAACGCTCAACAGAATAACAACGAGCGTCACCGCGAAGAGCGTCGGGGTCTCGAGATATATCTTTGAATAATACAGCTCACTGCCGAGAGCGTGCTTCGCAGGCTCAGCACCTCCGCCGCGACTCCGGCTTTCCATGAGAGACCGAGCGCTGTCGAGCATCCGGCGAAGAAATACGGGCGGACGCTCGGAAGGTATATCTTTTTGAGCATGTCTTTCTTAGAAAAGCGGAATATGTGCGCCATTTCAGTTAAATCGCGGTCGCACTCTGTTATTCCGCGGCTCACATTGCCCCAGAGTATCGGCAGAACCATGAGAAAAGCTATGAAAACAGCCACGTTGTCCCGCTTTATCCACACGAGGGCGAGGATAATGAACGAGGCGACGGGCGTTGAGCGCACGACGGTCAGCAGCGGCGTGAACAGCTCATAGAGCACGCGCGACATGGCGGTCAGCACGCCGAGTATTGCTCCAGCGGCTATGCCAAGCGCGCAGCCTGCAATGATTCTAAGCAGCGATTGCAGCACGGCGAGCCAGAAACTGCCCTTGAGTGCAAGCTCCCGAAGGCGCGCGAGCGTCACAGTAGGCGAGGGGAGCAGAAGCTCCGACCCGACGGCGCGCGACGCTATGAACCATATAAATATCCAGAAGAGTGCCGCCGCGATTTTCAAGACCGCGGTCGGCACTTTTTGCGCTTTTTTATTTGCCTGTGTAGTAGAGATCATCACCGGGCATTGCTCCTCCGACTGATGTGGGGTCTGCTTTGAAGAGAACATCAAAGTTCGCCTTTGCGGTCTTTATCATCTCGTCGCCGGTCATATAGACGATGTTGCAGTTGGGCAGAGCCTTTGCGGCGATCTGCGCGTTGGGGACTATGCCGGCGTCGGCTATCATCTGCGCCGCCTTTTCGGTGTTGCCGTTGACGAAATCAACGGACTCTTTATATGCCGCGAGGAAAGCTTTGACGGCGTTGGGGTGAGCCTCAAGGAACTCGGTGCGGACTATCAGGCAGCCCTGCGCGAGCGAGGTCTTTTCGCCCTTTGCGGCGGTCGCCTTCTCCCACTCTTCTGTCAGGTCAAGCGCCTTGCGAACGGAGCTGTTTTTCGCCATGACGGTCGTAACATTGGGCTCGGGGAGCATCGCGATGTCGATTTTGCCGGTCGCCATGAGCGTTGCAAGCTCGGCGTGGTCGGTGTAGTATGTTATCTCAACATCCTTTTTCGGGTCGATGCCGTTTGCTTCGAGGATGTAGTTGAGAACATATTCGGGCGTTGCGCTCTGTCCGGTCGCGCCTATCTTTTTGCCCTTGAGGTCGGCGACGCTCTTGATGCTTTCGCCATTTTCGAGAATCGAAAGCACGCCGAGGGTGTTGATTGCTATCATCTTCACTTTTCCGCCGGACTTTTTGTATATCGCGGCGGCGAGGTTAAGCGGGCAGGCGGCAATATCAGCTTCGCCCTTGATTATAAGGGGCGCTATCTCGGTCGCGGCGGTGGCTATTGAGATGTTGTACTGCGCGTTTTTGTCGCTGATGAGCTTAGCCATGCCCATGCCGGTCGGACCCTTGAGGGTCGTGATATTTATAGGCGTTGTGTCCGTCGGAACAGTCTCTTCCGTGGTCGTTGCGCTGTCGTCGGTCTTCCCGGTGCATGCCGCGAAGCTGAAAACCATCGCGAGGCACAGCAGCAGGGAAAGAATCTTTGTGAATTTTTTCATTGTGCATTGCTCCTTCGAATTTATATATATCTGAAACCGGGTTTCGCGCCGCCGCCGGAAGCTGCGCTTCGCGCGCGCCCTGAGGGCGCGCAGGAGCCGCTTCGCGGCTCGGCGGCGCTTAACCCCGATCCTTGACCGTGTAAAAATTTTCTTGCCCTCGCGGCGTATGTCGCCGCTCGTCTCGAGACTGTCCAGTGCGCGGTAGAGCGACGCACGCCCGACATCGAGCCTGCGCGCAAGCTCCGCGCAGCTCTGAATGTCAACCTCGCCGTCCTGCTCGCGCTCGAGCAGATAAGAGAGCAGCTTACTCGCGCTGTCTCCGGCGGTCAGCGCTTCTATTCTGCGCGTCAGAAAGCGTATTCGCGCCGAAAGATAGGCGGCAAATCCTATTGCGGCTCCCGGCTCGCTCTCGATAAGCTCCGCTATCGCATCTTTTTCAAAAAATACCGCGCTGCATTCAACCCGAGCCGTAACGGTCGTCGCGGGGGACGGCTCGTCGGAGAAGAGAGTCACCGCGCCGAAAATATCGCCGGGCACGAGCGTGTTTATGACCGCGCGCCCTTTGTTGACCGCGGCGCTGCCCATGATTATCATGCCCATTATGCGTCCGCCGCGGGATGGAGAGAGGATCTCGTCACCCCTGCGAAAGGTCTGAATGTCCGCATTTTCAACGAGCTGTTCGAGCCTGTCCTCGCCGACGCTTTGGAATATCCTGTTGTTTATGAGCATCGAAGCACATTCGCGCGCCGTCATTGAATCACCTTTAACTGTATCATTTGAAACACTTTTATTATAACTGCAACCGTCTGCTCTGTCAATAGTATTGGCAGTTTTTTTGCCTTGAAAAGGGCGGATTTTAATGCTATACTTTCCGTGGAAAGAAAAACGGAGGCAAAATAATGGCAAGCAACTTTTTCGCAATGATATCGAGGCTCAAATATATCGACCGCTGGGCGCTTATGCGCAACACCCATGAGGAGAACCTGAGCGAGCACTGCATGGAGACCGCGTGCATCGCCCATGCGCTGGCGGTCATCGGCAACAGACGCTTCGGCAAGTATTACAACGCCGAGCGCGCCGCCCTGCTCGGACTCTATCACGACGCGCCCGAGACGCTGACCGGCGATATGCCCACGCCCGTCAAATATTACAGCCCGCATATCCGCGAGGCATATGCACAGGTGGAGCAGAGCGCATGCGAGCACCTCGTTTCAATGCTCCCCGAGGATCTGCGCGCCGACTTTGCGCCGTTATTTTTCAAAGACGAAAGCGACGAAGAGCTCTGGAAACTGGTCAAGGCTGCGGACAAAATATGCGCCTATATAAAATGTATAGAGGAGAAGAAGGCGGGCAACACCGAATTCGACCGCGCCGCCGAATCGACCCTCGAATCGATAAATGCATTGGGTATTCCGGAGGCGGAGGAGTTCATGAAAGAATTTTTGGACGGCTACCGACTGACGCTTGATGAAATAAAAGAATAATCAGCAAAGCATTTTCCACAAATGAATCTTGACTTTTTTGTAACATTCTGCCAAACAATTGTAAATTTATCGTAAATCTTGACTATGAACGCCTTCTTTGATATAATAACGGAAGAAATGCCGTGCAAAAAGAAGTGCGCGGTGTTTAAAAAACCAGATAGAACTTCTTAGGAGGAAAGAAAATGAAGAGAATTTTAGCACTGCTTCTTGTCTTTGCTACCATCTTCGCTTTGCGGCCTGCAAAAGACCGACAAGGACGATAACG
>ENA-OQEN01000451-OQEN01000451.1-human-gut-metagenome-genome-assembly--contig:-NODE-451-length-18061-cov-3.770157_pt1 | contig 18061 bp, 20 predicted proteins | sample MGYA00242791_ERZ504627 | MGnify/ENA primary metagenome ERZ504627 (study PRJEB26092, sample SAMD00036316) | human gut metagenome | host: Homo sapiens | study: EMG produced TPA metagenomics assembly of... | reverse complement strand
GTTTCTTCTTTATCCCAGCAATATGATTTTGGTTATCAAGTGATAATCAGATAGAAAAGAAACATTAGGTACAGTAGATTTAAAGGATACTAAAAAAGATGATATCCAAGTCGATATCACCTTCCCATTACATGAATCTATATTTGATTTAACTATTCATGACCTGTAATACACAATTTTCTATTGTTTCTATTCCCTGATCATGAAAAGCATGAAGTAAATCTTCATCATAAGTTCCTGGCTGCATCCAGGCATACTTAATACCCAGCTCTCTCATCTCTCTGATATAAGTCATACCAATTGTTTTATTGACGACAAAAACAACAACATCTACAGGATACTCTATATCCATCAGAGATGTATATATCTTGTCATTGTCTATTGTGTCATACTTAGGAGATATGCCATAGACATGCTTACCTGCATTCTTTAAGCACTGATATATTTGATAACTGTACTTCTCAGGATCAGGACTCATCCCAATGATACAATAATTATTATAGATCTTTAAAATATCTTTTTCTTTCATCGTTCATCACCGTTTTTATTATATCATACCACCAACATTTTTGATTGAATTTTACACCATAATAATGCATTTGTAGTATAATGACAAACGCGAATTGATGTGTTAATATAGACACGTATTAAATAAGAAAGGAAGGTCGTTTATAGTGTACGATATTATAGTTGTAGGTGCTGGCCATGCAGGTATTGAAGCATGTCTTGCTGGTGCAAGAATAGGAAATAAAACATTACTTATTACAAGCAACTTCTCTAATGCAGGAAGCATGCCTTGTAATACTTCCATCGGAGGACCTGCAAAGGGTATTATTGTAAGAGAAATAGATGCACTTGGGGGACAGATGGGTAAAACTACAGATGCGACTTACCTTCAGATGAAGATGTTGAATACTGCAAAAGGACCAGGTGTTCAGTCTCTTCGTGCACAGGCAGATAAGAAAGCTTATCCACGCTATATGCAGAAAGTATTAAAGGAACAAGAAAATCTTGATATTGTAGAAGCAATGGTAGAGGATTTGATTGTAGAAGGTGATGAGTGTAAGGGTGTTATCCTTGCAGATGGTACACGTTATGAATCTCATACTACAATTCTTACTACAGGAACTTATTTAAAGGCTGAAGTCCTTGTAGGTCATTCTAAGACTCCTAGTGGACCAGATAAACAGAAGGAAAGCTTATATTTATCAAGTAAGTTGAAGGATTATGGATTTAGAATCCAAAGATTAAAGACAGGTACACCACCTCGTGTAGAAATCAATTCTATTGATTATTCAAAAACAACAGTACAGCCTGGTACAGATGCGAAACTTTCATTCTCATATGAAACAACACATTTCACACCAGTAGAAGATCAGACTGTATGTTACTTAACATATACAACAGCCAAGACACATAAACTTATTAGAGATAATCTAGATAAATGTGCGATGTTCTCAGGACTTATTAAAGGTATTGGACCACGTTACTGCCCTTCTATTGAAGATAAGGTTGTTAAGTTTGCGGATAAGGAAAGACATCAGATTTTCCTAGAACCAGAATCTAAGGAAATGAATACAATCTATGTACAGGGATTCTCTACATCAATGCCTCATGATATTCAGGAAAAGATGGTGCATTCATTACCAGGACTTGAAAACTGCACTATTTTAAAATATGCATATGCGATTGAATATGATGCGATTGATCCATTACAGTTATGGCCTAGTCTAGAAACAAAGGTCTTAAAGAACCTCTTTACTGCAGGTCAGATCAATGGTACTTCAGGTTATGAAGAAGCAGCAGGTCAGGGTCTTATTGCCGGTATTAATGCGTCTAAGAAGGTAAAGGGGAATAAACCTTTAATCTTGAAACGTGATGAAGCTTATATTGGTGTATTGATTGATGACTTAGTGACTAAAGGTACTAAAGAACCATATCGTATGTTAACAAGTCGTGCTGAATATAGATTATTATTAAGACATGATAATGCGGATGAAAGATTAAGAAAATATGGCCATGATGCAGGTCTTGTAAATGATGAAGTCTATTCACTTTATCTAGATAAAATGAATCGTATCCATGCTGAAATAGAACGTCTAGATACCATTCATTTCTCACCTAAGAGTGAAATCAATGACCTTTTAGAAGAGAAGGGCTCAACACGTTTAAAAGAAGGTGTAACTGCCCGTGCTATTCTTCAAAGACCAGAATTAGTTTATGAAGACTTATTACCTTATATTGAACATGTTGACTTAACTGAAGAAGAAATGAGAAGAGTCACTATTCTTATTAAATATAAGGGATATATTGAAAAAACATTAAGACAAGTAGAAAAAGTAAAGAATATGGAAGAAAAGCAGATTCCTGCTGACTTAGACTATGATGATGTATTAAACTTATCATTAGAAGCAAGACAGAAACTAAAGAAGGTCAGACCTGTAACTATTGGTCAGGCAACACGTATTTCTGGTATTAATCCTGCAGATATTTCTGTTTTACTTATTCACTTAAAAACACAATACGGAGATTAATATGACACAACAAGAATTTATTGTGAGCTTAGAAGAAAAGGGCATTGTGCTTTCAGAAAAACAGATTAAACAGTTTGAAAAGTATTATAAAATACTAGTAGAATGGAATGAGAAGATGAATTTAACCGCTATTACAGATAGAGAAGGCGTTTATTTAAAACACTTCTATGATTCTCTTACAATTGCGTTTGATTTCCCGTTTTCTAATCAAACAATCTGTGATGTAGGTGCAGGTGCTGGATTCCCTTCAGTTCCACTTAAAATCGTTTATCCAGAATTAAATGTCACTATTGTAGATTCTTTGAATAAGAGAATCACATTCTTGAATCATTTATTTAAAGAATTAGAATTAGATCATATTCAAGCAGTTGCATCACGTGCTGAAGATTTCTGTAAAGATCATCGTGAATCATTTGATATTGTCATGGCACGTGCAGTTGCAAGATTAAATATCTTAGATGAACTTTGTCTCCCATTAGTGAAGAAAGATGGTTACTTCCTTTCATTAAAAGGACTCAAAGCCCCTGAAGAATTAAAAGATGCGAAGGGAGGCATAAAGGTACTTGGAGGAGAAGTGATGGATGATTTTACTTTTACTTTAAGTGATCAGAATGATTATCGTCATAACATCGTGATCAAGAAAGTGAAATCAACACCTGCAAAGTACCCAAGAAACTATGGACAAATTAAGAAGAAGCCTTTATAGAAAGAAAAGGAACGTTATTAAAGATGCTTATTGTTTCTTAGATATCAATGATATTGTTGCGAATAAAGAACAGCCAAGAACTCATTTTGAAGATGAGAAGATCCAGGAACTCGCTGAATCTATTATGCAGAATGGTCTTTTACAGCCTATCGTAGTCAGAGAATATGAGGGTAAATATCAGATTGTTGTAGGGGAAAGAAGATACCGTGCTTGTAAACTAGCAGGTATTACAGAAGTGCCATGTATCATTCAGGAACTCGATGACAATCAGACAGCCAACGCCGCATTAGTAGAAAATATTCAAAGAGAAAATCTTTCGGCAATAGAAGAAGCCTTAGCTTACCAGCAGATTCTAGATACACAGGGTTTAACACAAGCCCAGCTCGCTGAAAAGGTAGGTAAGAAGCAGTCTACAGTGGCCAATAAACTTAGACTCTTAAAGCTTCCTATGACAGTACAGGAATCAGTTAAGAAAAAAGAAATCTCTGAAAGACATGCCCGTGCTTTATTAAAACTAGAAGATACAGCACAACAAAATAATATGTTGAAGGAGATTCTTGAACATAACTTGACTGTCGATGAAACAGAAAAAAGAATTGCGAAACTATTAGCACCTAAAAAAGAAAAACCACATGTACGTACATTCTCTAAAAGTGTTAAAATAGCACTCAACACAATCAATCAGGCAGTGAAGATGGTCACTGATGCTGGGACTGATGTAGAAGAAAACATCGATGAAACAGATGATGAAGTCATCATCACCATAAAAGTAAAGAAGTAGATCCTAATTAGTAGGACCTACTTCTTTTTTAAACCTTTCTGGAATTCTATTATGGAATACAATATCCATGACTTCATCATAACTAAATTCATAACATTCATTTGTTTCAGTCACATGTATTCTTAATACATCACCTCTCTCTGCTTCTGTTAAGAATAAATATAAATTTCTCATCAGTTCATCCATAAGGACCCTCCTATATATTTATTCTCAAAGAATCTTTAAATTACTTAATATTCAGTCAATGATATATATCATATTGTTTTTTTGACGATTTATATATAGTTATATTAAAAGATATGCTTTCGTGTAGTGAAAGGAGAAAGCTATGAAGAAAGCACTTATTATAATAGGAGAGGTCGTTGCATCATTTTTATCGCTCTCTATGTAGGATTACCATTAGCGAGTCTTGTGACAGGGTTGATAAGTTATCATGACAAAGAAGTAGAGTTTCTGATGATCTTCCTTATTATCCTATTTGGAATCTTGATCTTGAATAAGCTCAACAAAGAATGAGTATATCCTCGGATATACTTTTTTAGTAAAAAAAGATTGAGCTAAGCTCAATCTTCAACACATACGCATACAGGTGCAGGAATCTCTAATTCAGAATCTGTCATCAATAGCTTTTCATTCTCTTCATCAAAAGTAAGTACCTGAAGCTTATTATCTTCCTGTGCACCTACAATAACATACTTATCATCAATAATATTGAAGTCTCTAGGTTCTTTACCAGTATGTACCATATAAAGTAAAGAAATCTTACCATTCTCTTTATTGACTCTATATAAGGCAATAGAATTATGACCTCTATTAGAAATAAGTAGATGTTCTCCACTCTTTGTGAGATGAATTGCGGCAGCTGCATTAAATCCCTTAAAATGACGTGGAATACAATGAATAGCCTGAACTAAACTCATACGACCCTCATGATACTTAAAGACCATGATCTTATTCGCAATCTCATTAATGAGATAACCATAACGCCCATCCTGTGAGAAAATCAAATGTCTAGGACCAGAACCAGGTACAACATTTACTGTATAATCTGTATTCTCTTTAAGAACACCATCTTTATAATTGTACATCACAATCTTATCAGCACCTAAATCTACAGCATATAAGAAACGTCTGTCAGGTGTAAAACCAACATTATGTACATGAGGTGCAGTCTGTCTCTTTAATAAATCAGGACCCATACCAGTATGTCTCACAGCACCAATTTTATGATCAATACGATAATTTTCTAGTTTATAAGCAGCTGTTGCACCAACATGATAATTAGCAGCAAAGATATACTTATTATCATCAGAGATACATAAATGTGTATAACTTCTACCAGAAGAAGAATAGTTATTATTAAGAATCAATTCATCCTTATGAATACTAAAACTTCCTAATCCTCCACCTTCATTATTAGATCTTGCATTCTTATAAGATACATAAAGTTCTTTATTCTTCGCAATCAGATATGATGGAAAATCTTGAGTTAAGATCTGTTGTATTTTCTTTAATTCCAATGTTTCTTCATTAAAAGAAACGATATAGATTCCTTTATCGTCACCTTTACCGTAGCTTGCAACATAAAACGTTTTCATAGCACACCTCCATATGAGAATATTTTATCATAATTATTCTCTATTTACTAATGAGTTTCGTTATTATAAAATAATTGTAAAATAGTCAAAGGAGGACAAGAGGTTGGATAATAAGGAACTTTTATCTATGAGTGATGGTCTTTTAATTCAATTATTACAGAAAAATGCGAGATATAAGGTTTCTGACCTAGCCGCCGCGCTAGCAGAATCTAAAGACAGCATTGTAGAAAGATTAAATAGACTAGAAAAAGAGAAGATTATTTGTGGTTACCATACTATTGTCAACTGGGACAAGACAAATACTGAACTTGTGACTGCGATGATTGAGATTAATGCTATTCCTGAAAGAGAATATGGTTATGATCGTATTGCGTCACATATTTATAAGTACGAAGAAATTGAAACAATGTATTTATTATCAGGTGATTATGATTTTATGTGCATTGTAAAGGGTCGTACTATGCAGGAAGTCGCACACTTTGTTGCATCTAAATTAGCATGTATTCCAGGTGTTACAGGAACAAAAACAACATTTGTGTTAAAGCCATACAAAACAGATGGACATGTCCTAGTAGATGATGAAGATGGTAAAAATACGCGACTGGTGGTGACTCCATAAAATGGATTATGAGAAGAAATTAAGTACTGCAGCACAAACTATTAAACCAAGTGGTATTCGTAAGTTCTTTGATCTTGCGAACCAGATGGAAGGTGTTATTTCATTAGGTGTAGGGGAACCTGATTTTGCGACACCTTGGAAGATTAGAGAAGCTGCAATCTATTCAATTGAAAAAGGACGTACTTTCTATACTGCAAACAGAGGTTTATTAGAATTACGTCAGGAAATTAGTAATTATTATTATCGTCGTTTTGGTGTACATTATGATCCTGAAAATGAAATCATTGTGACTGTAGGTGGTTCAGAAGGTATCGATATTGCAGTAAGAGCCTTAATGAATCCAGGTGATGAAATGATTATCTTAGACCCAGGATATGTTGCTTATGAACCAAGTGTTATTCTTTCAGGAGGAGTACCTGTAAGAATTCACCTAGAAGAAAAAGATGAATTCAAATTAACACCTGAAAAGCTTAAAGCAGCTATTACACCAAAGACAAAGGTCATGTTGATCAACTTCCCTTCAAACCCAACAGGTGGGGCAATGACAAGAGAAGACTATGAGAAACTTGTACCGATTATTAAAGAATCAGGTATTATTGTTATATCAGATGAAATCTATGCAGAATTAAGTTATGAAGAACCATTTAGTACATTGGCTTCATTCCCAGAAATCAGAGATCAGATTATTGTCATCAATGGTTTCTCTAAAGCTTATGCTATGACAGGCTGGAGATTAGGTTATGTCCTTGCAAACCCAGTACTCTCTAAGGCAATGTGTAAGATTCATCAGTATATTATCATGTCAGCACCTACTGGTGCACAATATGGTGCAATAGATGGACTGAGACATTGTGATAAAGAAGTAGAAGAAATGAGATCCTCTTATCTCTCACGTAGAAACTTCCTTGTAAAAACATTTAATGATATGGGACTTCATACATTTAACCCAATGGGTGCTTTCTATGTATTCCCATGTATCCGTTCTACAGGACTCACATCTGAAGAATTCTGTGAAGAACTATTAAATGATCAGAAGGTAGCCTGTGTACCAGGTACAGCCTTTGGTGATGCTGGAGAAGGATTTATCCGTGTCTCTTATGCATACTCACTAGAAGAATTAAAACTTGCGACTGAGAAGATTAAACTATTCTTAGATAACTTAAAAAGCAGATCTCATTAGAGGTCTGTTTTTTCTCTTTCCAGCATCTCCTGATAGCTATAAACACAGCCACAGTAGTTCTGTCTATACATATGATATTCATCACTCATACGTGTTGATTTCAAATAACCATTATCCTTCTTAAAATCACTATGAAGGAATTTTGGTGCTTCTAGATCTAAATCATCACCAATCTCATTAATCCATTGGCTATTCTTATGAGGAGAAACAGACAACACAGTTGTCCAATAATCAAAACCATGCATTCTAGCATAATCTCTTGCTTTCTCCATTCTTACTTTATAACACACATAACAGCGGTAGCCCTTTTCTCCAGTATCCTTATATGGCGCAATATGCGTTAAATATTCTTCAGGATCATAAGTATCTTCTACCACTTGTATATTCTGGTTCTCTTTATCATTGAACTCTTTCACAAATCTTTCTAACTCAGATTCACGACGATGATACTCATCAGCAGGGTAGATATTACTATTTGTATAATAAATAGTAATATCAAAGTACTGACATAACTCCTTAATTACATTAGAAGAACAAGGGCCACAGCATGCATGAAGCAATAACTTTGGACGTCCTTCTAAATGTTTAAGAGTCTCCAACATCACTAAACGATAATTCTGTTTCATTAGTGAATAAACATTGCATCACCAAATGAGAAGAAACGATATTTCTCATTTACTGCAATCTTATAGGCATTTAAGATATGTTCTCTACCTGCAAGAGCACTTACAAGCATCACTAATGTGGACTTAGGAAGATGGAAGTTTGTGATCAATGCATCAATACCAGTAAATGTATAACCAGGATAAATAAAGATATTTGTATTTTCATGAGCTGCTTTGAAGCATCCATATTTAGAATGGTTGGCTTCTAGTGTACGGCAAGAAGTAGTACCAACCGCAATAATACGTCTACCTTCTTTTTTAGCCTGATTTAATTTTTCAGCTACTTCTTCACTAATTTCATAATATTCACTATGCATATGATGTTCTAATACATTTTCTACCTTAACAGGTCTAAATGTACCTAAACCAACATGTAAAGTCACATCTAGGATTTCAACCCCTTTTTCTCTTACTTTCTGAAGTAATTCTTCAGTAAAATGTAAGCCTGCAGTAGGGGCAGCAGCACTACCTTCTACTTTTGCATAGACTGTCTGATAACGATCAGGATCATTCAACTTTTCTTTAATATATGGTGGTAAAGGCATAATACCTAACTGATCAAGAATTTCATAGAAAATTCCATCATAAATCATCTTGAAGATACGAATACCTTCTTCTCTGATTTCAGTACACTGAGCCTTTAAACGACCATCACCAAAAGTAATCACAGTACCTAGCTTTACAATCTTCGCATTACCTACTAAACATTCCCATAAATCATCATGAAGATCCTTTAATAAAAGAACTTCTACATGTCCACCCGTTTCTTCCTTAAGACCATAAAGACGTGCTGGAATAACCTTTGTATTATTTCTTACAAGCACATCACCTGGCTTTAGATAATCGAGAATATCATAGAAATGTTTATGTTCAACATCTCCTGTTTCTTTATCTAGAACCATTAAACGTGAAGTATCACGTTTCTTTAATGGTGTCTGTGCAATTAATTCTTCTGGAAGATCATAATCAAATAATTCAATATCCATAAAACTAAAACGCCCTTTCATAAACATCACGACCATACTGTTCTAAGAATTCTTCCTTAAAATCAGCTAAACGGTCTTCTTGAATTGCTTTTCTAATATCTGCTGCAAGATCTAATAAGAATGCAACATTGTGAATAGATAATAAAGACTTACCAAAGATTTCATCACATTTGTGAAGATGTCTTAAATAAGCTCTTGTATAATTTCTACATGCATAACAGTGACACTTATCATCAATAGGAGTGAAGTCACGTTTATACTTTTCATTATTGATATTTATACGTCCATGATGTGTCATAAGTGCACCATGTCTTGCGACACGTGTAGGAAGTACACAGTCAAACATATCAATACCTCTTATAGCACCTTCAATTAAATCAATAGGATTACCTACACCCATTAAATATCTAGGCTTATCTTCAGGCAACCACTTAACACTATCTTCAATCATCTTATACATGATTGGTTTAGGTTCACCTACAGAAGTACCACCAATAGAATAACCAGGGAAATCCATATCAACTAAAGTCTTAGCACTTAGTTCACGTAAATCCACAAACTCACCACCCTGGACAATACCAAATAAAGCCTGGTCTTCTCTCTTATGTGCTTCCTGACCTCTCTTAGCCCATCTTAATGTTCTTTCTACAGAGTTCTTCATATAATCATGAGTACATGGATAAGGTGCACATTCATCAAAACTCATAATAATATCAGCACCTAGATCTTCCTGAATTGCGATGGACTTTTCGGGAGATAAGAATAGCTTAGAACCATCCACAATACTCTTGAAGGTCACACCTTCTTCTTCAATCTTACGTGTCTTACCTAATGAGAATACCTGGAATCCTCCAGAGTCTGTAAGAATAGGTCCATCATAGTTCATGAACTGATGAAGCCCGCCTGCATCTCTTACAATATTACTTCCTGGTCTTAACCATAAATGATAAGTATTTGCAAGTACAACCTGAGAGCCCATTTCTTTAAGCTGTTCAGGAGAAATACCTTTTACTGTTGCCAGTGTTCCTACAGGCATGAACATAGGTGTTTCTACATCACCATGTGGTGTATGAAGAATCCCATATCTTGCGCCTGTCTGTTTACATACGTGTTTACATTCATACCAAAAATCTTTCATTTTATCACCTCGATAACCTTGCCTATTATACGAAAAAATAGCCATTAAATCAATAAAAAAGGGGCAAGCTCCCCTTTCTTAAGAATATTATTTGTGTTTTAAGTCATCCAGTTTTTTAAGGATTAGAAGACCAAAGATAATAATCAGTCCAATAATCACTAAGCCATAGGCTTTAATATCTGTATCATAAGGTGATATAATATAGACTATTTTTTTAACACAAACTAAAGCGAAAAGTGATGCAATAAACCAAATGAAAAATTTTACCACTATACTGTTCTTCATGTATGTTCCTCCAAACTGAAGTATTATTTCTTATATATATTTTATCATTATCCTCCCCCCTGTCTTTTTAAATCTATCTTCTTGCTTATATTTTACATTAATAACTGTAATATAAAAAATCTGTAGTTTTCTATGTTAATATATTATAATAAAATTATAAGTACTAACTATTTTAACGGAAGGAAATAGTACAATGAAAAATAAAATGATTGTGAAAATTGTTGTCTCAATTCTTTTGTCTTATCTAATGGTTTTTATTATTAATTCATTGCTTAGTAATACTTATTTAGCTCAACCAGAACTTAATCATATTATTGTCCTTGATTACGTTCTTGCTTGTTGCATTGTTATTATTGCGCTTATTATCATATTTGGTTTTTTAATCTTAACTAAACATGAGTAATTCTAAAATTATACTTATGTATTAAATGAAATCGCTCTTTTTAAGTAAAATGTTGCTTTAGGTAATTATATTACGCAGCAAAAATATCATAATGATACTCATGATATGCTTCTTTAGGTGAAATAGGCAATGGTATTAAGATAAAGAAAACTAATTCCTTCGTGTCATTAAGAAGGGTGTTTGCTATAAAATGGCAGACACCTTTTCTATTACCGCTAAAAAGCATTTGAAAATAATATGGTTTATGAACTGCTCCTAAAGAACTATTACATAGTTCTAAAAAATACATTCCTAAAACAATAGTGCATAATAAATTATGTTAGGATGCTCTATAATTTAGAGGCTTACATGATTGATTTTTTATGACGCATTTAAATGATTTTTATGGTCTTTTGGGAATAGAATTAATGACTTTAGTTAAATACATGGAATGTGCGAAGTAGTACGTATTTACTATACGTAACATCTAGTTTTATAATGCGAAAAAAATCCAGGAAAATATCCTGGATTAATCAAATGTAACATATTCGTTGTCTAAAGGTTTAGCTCCTTCAACATGATCTACATCAAGAACACAGATATTCGCATTCATAGATGGATCATATTCAATATGTGTATGACCTTCTAATAGAAGCCATTCATTAGGTATGAATTTAGAAGCATATTCACTTACACAAAGCATACCAATTAATGAAGTATCTTGTTCACAGCATACCATTGCATAACGACCAAGAATAAAACCATTAGGAATCACTTTATCACGACCTATGAATTACCTTTGATTTTAATTGTCTTTTGATCATAACGTTCTGGATGTTCCATCGCATCATAACAGAAGATACCAAAATCATGATCAGCAACTTCTAAATGATCCTGTGTATAATCATATGGTAATTCATCATCCTGCATAGTATTTACAGAACCATCTTTATTTTCATAGATGATCTGACATACAGGATTCATTGCCTTGATGTTGTTTCTTAAAGTAGACTTCTTCATACCATCTTCAATACGATTAAAGATGACTAAGTCACTTTTAGCACAATGTTGGAATAAGAGTGCACGCATGTTATTCACGTAAAGCTGGAAAGTAGAGGCATTGATAGTAGTTAGAATCTGTACAACATCCCAGTTTTCAGGGAATTTTGATTCTACAAACTGATCCACATTCCACATACCATTAAATTCTACAAGAACCTGTGTAGGATGATATTTTTCCTTTAAATCCTTAAAGAAATCGGCAGTGAAGTCTTCTTCATTCTCTACATAAACGATTTCACAGTTATGTTCCTTAATAGCTGCTTCATTATATTCTACTTCACCTTCTTCTGTCACAATAAGCACAGATGTTTCATAATCACAGAAGTCAGTATTAATAATTGTATCGTTGATAAATGTTGTTTTACCACTTTCTAAAAAGCCAGTAAATAGATAAATTCTTGTTTCTAAATTATCCATACATTAACCTTTCATTAAATCATAGATTTTATGTGCATCAAGCTTTTCACCAATCACACACATTCTTCCACCAACATCTGGTTACATTCACGGATTTCATAATCACCACTTACAAAGTCAAACTCAAACCACTTACCATCAGTACCTTTCACAATACCCTTAGAACGAAGAATATGACCTAAAGATTCATCAGTACCTAAAGTCTTTAATTTATCATCAAGTTCTTCTTTAGTAAATGGATGGGCTGTTTCAATACCGATACTATTGAATACTTCATCAGCATCATGCATATCTTCTTCATCATAGTATAATGTGCTTTCTCCATCATGGTGATGATGTTCATGATCGTGATGATGACCACATTCACATTCGTGATCATGGTCATGGTGATGTTCACATTCGCATTCGTGGTCATGATCATGATGGTGACCACATTCATGGTCATGATCATGGTGATGATGATGTTCATGATGATGTCCATGAACACTTTCCTGATGTTCCTTTTCAGCCGCAATCAATGCCTTTTCTAAAGCATCCTTATGATTACTTGCTTCAAGAATCATATCACCTGTAATTTGATCCCATGGAGTAGTAACGACTGGTGCATGAGGATTTAATTCTCTAATAATATCTAAACATTCCGCAATCTTTTCTTCAGACACATCCTGTGAACGACTTAAGATTACACAGCTTGCTGCACCAATCTGGTTATTAAAGAACTCACCAAAGTTCTTATGATACATCTTACATTTCTTTGCATCTACTACAGTAAAGAAACGATCAAGTGTTAAATCAGCACCATGTACCTTCTGTACAGCCGCAATAATATCAGATAACTTACCAACACCTGTTGGTTCAATAATAATACGATCAGGATGATATGTATCTACAACTTCCTTTAAAGCTGTTTCAAAATCACCTGCAAGACTGCAACAAATACAACCCTGACTCAATTCATTGACAGTAATACCTGCATCACGCATAAAACCACCATCAATTCCAATTTCACCAAACTCATTTTCAATGAGTACTAACTTTTCATCTTTTAAAGATTCATTTAATAATTTTTTAATAAGTGTTGTTTTACCAGCACCTAAGAATCCAGAAATAATATCAACTTTTGCCATTTTATTGACTCCTTTCTTAACCATCTCACATTATATCATTTTTCTAAAAAAACGCTCATAAAATGATAAAAAAGCTTATATAAACTTTTCAATAAATACACCTATTCCGTTACTTTATCTTTTGTAACATAGTCATCATCCTTAGGTGCATATAGAATACCTCTATAATGATTTATTCAAATAAGATAAGCCTGTGTACTACATTTAGTCGTTAAACGATAAATAGAAATCACCAAAACATGCTTTACTTATTTTCAGGTCAGACATATGACTCACTTTCTTAGAATTATTTAAAATATTTATCATATTTCTATAACTATGCATATGCCTGTGTTATAATCCCGAAAAAGGAAGGTGATATTTATGATAGATGGACATATGCATCTAGAATATGGGAATCTCTCAAAAGAGTATGTACTACAGTTTGTAGAAAGTGCAGTAAAGAATGGTATGGATGAAATACAGATTCTTGATCATACACATCGTTTTAAAGAATTTAGACCTGTTTATGAAGGCGTAAGAAAAGCATCTCCTTATCAAGAAGAATGGTTAAACAATAAAGAAATGAAGTTTCATAGTACTTTAGATGAATATTGTGCTTTGATTAAAGAAATCAAGGCGATGGATTTACCTATTAAGGTGTCTTTTGGTTTAGAGGTATGTTATGTACCTGAATATGAAGAAACAATTCGAGAAATATTAAAACCTTATCATTTTGATTTCTTAGTAGGAGCCATTCATTCTATCGACGGTAAACTCTATGATATGAAATGGTCAGAAGAAATCTTATGGAACAAGTATCCTGTGGATGAAATCTATAAGAGATACTATGAATGTGTTTTCTCACTTGTAAAATCTGATTTATTTACACAGCTTGCACATCCAGATACGATTAAGATGTTTGGCCATTATCCTACTTATGACTTACAGCCTACATATGATGAACTTGCTGAATTATTAAATGAACATCATATGAAAGCAGAAAACAATGTAGGATGTTACTATCGTTATCATACACCTGATATTGGCTTATCAGATCAGTTATTACAGACCTTTAAAAAACATCATGTTCAGATGATTACTGCAAGTGATGCGCATCATCCAGAAGATGTAGGTCGTAATATAGCGGATGTCTGGGATAAAACAATGAAGTGAAGACTATCCTCACTTTTTTGATATATTTTTATCATAATAGTACTTGAATGATATACAAATATTGATAAGTTTTTTTCTAATTTTATATTGAATAATTCAATGGAATTTAATGAATATATAATAAATATGAAGGAAGGAGAGAGACTTATGAAGAAGATCTTATTGGTATGTAATGCTGGTATGTCAACAAGTATGCTTGTATTAAAGATGGAAAAGGCAGCATAAGATAAAGGCAATGAAATGGAAGTTAAGGCTCTCCCAGTAACAGATACAGAAAAAGAACTCAATGACTGGGATGTCATTATGTTAGATCCACAAGTTCGTCATATGGAAAAGAGATTAAGAGAATTAACATCTACACCGATTGAAGGCATCAATATGCGTGACTATGGTATGATGAACGGTGAAAAGGTATTAGATGCTGCTCTGAAAATCCTCGGATAATATTTGATAATTGAATTACTCCTTAATGTGAAAAAGTGAAGATGGGTTCATCTTCACTTTTTGTTTTTCTCCAGTCTTTCTAAATGTTTCTGATGGAGCTCTTTATAATGATTAAAAGCATGAGGATTTAATTCCTGTAGCTTCTTTTCATATTTGCTACGGTACTGTTTTAATACACGTAATGTTTCAGGATTCATTTCCTGTAACTTTTCTTCAATACGATCACGATATTGTTCGAGTCGTTCTTCTACATACTGCTCATTTTCATGAATCTTTTCCATGATTTCTGGAATATGCATTTCTAGTCTTGATAAGAATTCATCCGCTTCAATCAAACCTAGTTCACCAAAGTCTGTATTATTTTCAATATCCTTTAATAGATCAGGAGATAAGTCTGTTTTAGAATGAATCTTATCCAACATTTCCTGAGTCATCTTCTGTTTATACTTTTCAGCCTCATCACCAAAAGCCCATTCTAATTCTGGCTGTATAAATGAGATATGAGATGTTTTTAAATCTTCTAATGGATAAGGAGGGACAAGTCCACAATCTAATAATGCCTGCTGCATTGTACGTCTTACATGACCACTTGTAATTATTTCTATACCACCATTTTCTCTTAATGCCTGATTAAGATGATCCATATGACGTGTTAAATAGAAATCTATATTTCTTTTCTGTAAATCATTATAGAAGATAATCAAACGATCAATTGCAGTAAAATCAATATTACTAATACCAGAAGCATCTACAATAACCTGCTCAGTATCTTCTTTAATCGCTTTTTCTATATCTTCCTGGAACTTATCAATATTCGCAAAAAATAGATTTCCTGGGAAACGATAAATAATAGTATGTCTAATTGGTCTTGCATTCACATTCTTTTCTAGATTAAAGAAGCCTGTCTGCCCTGGAATTACACCTAAGAAATGGGCTGGTGGAGTGACTGCCTTAATAACTACAGCGAGGAAGGATAAGACAATACCAATCACTACACCATAAATAGTCCCAAAGATAAGTACTCCACAACATGCTGCCATAAAGATATAGAATTCATTTCTACTTTCTTTAAATAAACGTTTACCTAACGCAAAGTGACAGGCACCAAGTAAGGCAGTAATAACGATGGCAGTTAAAATAGGAACAGGAAGGTATTCAATAAATCCTGTACCAAATAATAGAAGAAGCGCCATAGTCGCAGCAGATGATAAGCTCATCGCCTGAGTCTTACATCCATACTGTCTTGCAAGACCAGTTCTAGAAACAGAACCATTTGTCGGACAGCATCCTACAAGTGAAGTAGCCAGTTCAGCCATACCATAGGCAAATATTTCTTTGTTTCCATCTAATTTATAGCCATCCTTCATTGCATTACCCTGTGCAGATAATAAAGTCTGTGCGAGTACAACTATCGCAATAGATAATGTAGTAAAGAATAAAGCAGAAATATCTACATGGGCAATAGAAGGAATCACAAGTTTTGGTAAACCTGGATCAACATGAGGTAATAACTTCACTCCATATCTTTCTAAAGGAAATAGGGCAGTCAATAAAGCACCGATAAACATCATAAGAATAGGCATAGGAATCTTCTTATTTATTCTCTTTACTATAAGAATAATGGCAAGAGTGAAGATACCTAATACAAAAGATAAACCATTAAAGAGTGGTAACTCTTTAATAATATGATTGACTAACTCAAATATTTCACCTGTTCCTGTTGTCCCACCAAAGAGCTTAGGAACAAGCATCATAATAATAGATAAACAGATACCTGTTACGAATCCACCCATGACAGGTGTAGAAATATACTTAACAGCACGTCCTGCTTTAATGATTGAAAAGAAGATCAACCATAAAGCAACCATGAGTGCAATAACAGGGACCACCTGCATTGCTTCCTTTGTCCCGGCAGTAATGCCAAGAGTAGCCAATGCACTACCAGTAAGAGCTGCAGGGGCTGCATCTACACCAAATACAAAATCATGACTCGTAGTAAATAAACTAAATACGAGAATAGGAACCAAAGAACCATATAAACCATAGACCATTGGTAGACCTGCTACCTGAGCATATCCCATTGATATAGGAATAGATATAAAAGCAACAATAATACCTGCAAATACATCATCCATTGTCGCATTCTTAAATTTCTTCATAAGCCACCTCTTTCTTAATTCTAATTATAATGATTTATCATGATGAGTCTATCTCTATCAAAACGCCTCTATATTGTATACAATCTAGGATATTTTTTCAAAATATTTGTATATTTTAATAATATCAGTGGACAAATTTGTATTAAACTAATATAATGCATATAAATTAACAAGGAGGAAGTCGAAAATGACAGATAAGAGAGTTTATAATTTTTCTGCAGGACCATCTCAGTTACCTGTAGAGGTATTAAAGGAAGCAGCAGATCAGATGCTGAATTATAAAGGCTCAGGCATGAGCGTAATGGAGATGAGTCATCGTTCCTCAACATACCAAAAGATTTTTGATGATACAAAAGCAACTTTAAAGAAAGTTTTAAATATTCCAGATAACTATAATATTTTATTATTACAAGGTGGGGCAACACAGGAATTCACAAACATCGCCTTAAACCTTATGGTGAATGGTAAATCAGATTATATCGTTACAGGAAGCTTCTCTGGTAAAGCTGCAAAAGAAGCTGCTAAGTTTGGGGATGTTCATATTGCCTATGACGGTAAGGACAACGATTTTACAGAAATTCCTACACAGGATCAGTTAGATATTCGTGAAGGTGTTGATTATGTACATCTTTGTAACAACAACACTATCTATGGTACAGAGTGGAACTATGTACCAGATACAAAGGGCGCACCACTTGTAGTAGATATGTCTTCAGATATCTTATCAAGACCTGTAGATGTTTCTAAATATGGTGTTATTTATGCCGGTGCACAAAAGAATATGGGTATTGCCGGACTAGGTGTAGTTATTATTAGAGAAGAT
>ENA-OQEN01000450-OQEN01000450.1-human-gut-metagenome-genome-assembly--contig:-NODE-450-length-18063-cov-3.415198_pt1 | contig 18063 bp, 20 predicted proteins | sample MGYA00242791_ERZ504627 | MGnify/ENA primary metagenome ERZ504627 (study PRJEB26092, sample SAMD00036316) | human gut metagenome | host: Homo sapiens | study: EMG produced TPA metagenomics assembly of... | reverse complement strand
AAAAAACGAAAGAACAGGAATCACGTGCGGAGAAAGCAGAGATGGCAGGGACCGTTACATTTTCGATTGTGCTGGCAGTCGGACTTTTTATGTTGCTTCCGGCGTGGATTGCATCGCTGTTAGATGCTGTGATAAAAAGCCACGTGCTGATCGGACTGATTGAAGGCGTGATCCGTCTGGCAATTTTTCTTGGGTATGTGATTGCGATTTCACGTATGGAAGATATTAAGCGGACGTATATGTATCATGGTGCAGAGCACAAGACAATCAACTGTCTGGAACATGGAAATGAGCTGACGGTGGAGAATGTCATGCAGGCATCGCGGTTTCATAAGCGATGTGGAACGAGTTTTCTGTTCATCGTTATGATTGTAAGTATTTTGGTGTTTATGTGTATTACAGTAGATGCCATGTGGCTGCGGTTATTGCTGCGTGTCCTGCTTGTTCCAGTGATTGCAGGAATTTCTTATGAATTTATCCGGTTTGCAGGAAACAGTGAGTCGTGGATCGCTAATCTGCTCAGTAAACCGGGACTTCTGATCCAGAGACTGACGACCAAGGAGCCGACGGAGGATATGGTTGAGGTTGCGATCGCTTCGGTGGAGGCGGTTTTAGACTGGCGTGCATATCTCGAAGAACAGGCAAAGAGCGAGAAATGAGGAAAACTATGACGTGGCAGGCATTGATGAAAGAAGAGTTAGAACGCCTGAGACAGGCAGATATTCCGGAGGCGGACAGTGATATCCGGCTTCTGGCAATGGATGTGGCGGGCTGTACATATTCAACACTGATTCTGCGTATGGCAGAGGAAGTCACGGAGAAACAGGCACAGAGGCTGCATGCATATGTCACGGAACGTATGACACATAAGCCGTGCCAGTATATTCTTGGAACACAAGAATTTATGGGATACGAGTTTGCCACAGCAGAGGAGGTCCTGATTCCAAGACCGGAGACGGAATTGCTTGTAGAAGAAGCCTGCAGGATCGCGGAAAATTGGAAGGATACCCCGGATGGCAGAAAACGCCGGGTGTTAGATCTGTGTTGCGGAAGTGGTTGTATCGGAATCAGTTTCTCGAAGCTCCGGCATGGTAGAGATCTGGTTGAGCTTGCAGATATTTCGGACGCTGCAATCGCCCTGACGAAGAAGAACCGGGAACGGTTACAGGCAGATTGTGCAGTGATACAAACAGATTTATTTATGCAGATCGAAGGAAAATATGATATGATAGTATCAAATCCGCCGTACATCCGGACGGATGAGATTCCAAAGCTTATGGCGGAGGTGCGTGATTTTGAGCCGCATCTGGCGCTTGACGGAAAAGCGGATGGATTGTATTTTTATGATAAGATTATTCGGGAAGCGAGGGAGTATCTCTATGAAGATGGATATATTTTGTTTGAAATCGGACAGAATCAGCTGGACGCTGTTCGGGGACTCCTTGTAGAGAACGGATATACGGATATAAAAGGAATCAAAGATTATGCAGGGCTTGACCGGATCGTGACGGCACGGTATCTGAAGTCTTGCGTTCAATAAAGAAGAGAAAAATGATTTCGTCCGTATGGAACGAAATTGAGGATAGTTGGAGGATAAAAACATGTTTGATAAATTAGAGGATTTGGTAGCCCGTTTGGACGAATTGCAGAATGAACTTTCAGATCCGAATGTGGCAAGCAATGCAGAACGTTTCCGGAATCTGATGAAGGAACAGGCAAATTTAGCACCAATCGTAGAGAAATATCAGGAGTATAAGGAAGCGAAGCAGACGATCGAGGATAGCTTATCCATGCTGGAGGGCGAAAGCGACGAGGAGATGCGTGAGATGCTGAAGGAAGAGCTTTCTTCAGCGAAGCAGCAGGTGGAAAAGTGCGAGAACGAACTTAAAATCCTGCTTCTGCCGAAAGATCCGAACGATGAGCGTAATGTCATCTTAGAGATCCGTGCAGGTGCCGGTGGCGATGAGGCAGCACTTTTTGCAGCAGAGCTTTACCGTATGTATGTGCACTATGCGGAGAGTCGTCGTTGGAAGGTTGAACTGATGGAAGCTGAAGAAATCGGTATCGGAGGTATGAAGTCAGTTACAGCGATGGTAACCGGAAATGGTGCGTATTCCGTATTGAAATACGAGAGTGGTGTACACCGTGTACAGCGTGTGCCTGAGACAGAGAGTGGTGGACGAATCCATACAAGTACCGCCAGTGTTGCTGTTCTTCCAGAGGCAGAGGAAGTGGATGAGATAGATATCCCGGATAAGGATATCCGTATCGATGTCATGCGTGCATCCGGTAATGGTGGACAGTGTGTCAATACAACGGATTCTGCGGTACGTCTGACGCATATTCCAACCGGAATCGTGATCTACAGCCAGACAGAGAAGTCACAGCTTCAGAACAAGGCAAAGGCGTTTGCGCTGCTTCGTACAAAACTGTTAGATATTGAGATGCAGAAGCGTCATGATGCGGAAGCAGATCTGCGTAAGAGCCAGGTTGGTACGGGTGATCGTTCCGAGAAGATCCGTACGTATAACTTCCCACAGGGACGTGTGACGGATCACCGGATCGGACTGACATTATACAAATTAGACAAGATCATGAATGGAGACATTCAGGAAATCATCGATGCATGTATCGCAGCGGATCAGGCTGCGAAGTTGGCAAAGATGAACGAAGAGTAATAGTTTTTAGGAGGAATAAAATTATGCAGTTAGAAACATTACAGAAAGACATGATCGCCGCTATGAAGGCAAGAGATAAGGCAAGAAAGGATTCCATTTCTTCTCTGATTTCCGCAGTAAAGAAGGTAGCTATCGACGAGGGTTGCCGCGATGATATCAAGGAAGAACTGGTAGACCGCGTAATCTTAAAGGAGTTGAAGACAGCCAAAGAGCAGATCGATACCTGCCCGGCAGAGCGTACAGACCTGCTTGCAGAGTATCAGGCACGTTACGATGTCATTAACGAGTATGCGCCATCTCTGATGAGCGAGGATGAGGTAAAGGCATTCCTGACAGAGAAATGTGCGGATGTGATTGCTACGAAGAATAAGGGGATGATCATGAAGACCGTTATGCCACAGTTAAAGGGTAAGGCAGACGGCAAGGTGATTAATGCGGTTGTAGCAGAACTTTGTAAGTAAAAGAGAGTAATATTGCGCAGCGCCTCTATCATATGCTTGAATGAAAGATGGGTAAAAAAGAGGGTATATGAGTAGTTTAAAGCGCATCAGGCAGGGTGCTGCAGGCATCCTGCTTTTCGCAATATGGCTTTTGACGTGTCTCGTACTGCACAGACCACAGCCAGAGCATTTGCGGGAGTTTTCGATGGAGCGGCTGCTTCGGACATCACTGCTTCCGGTTGGCCAGACGATGTATATCTGGGGCGGAGGATGGAATCAGGATGATGCAGGTGCCGGGATAGAAGCTGTCACACTTGGTGTATCGAAGCGATGGGCGGAATACGCGGCGTGGCAGACGGAACAATATGATTTTGATCAGACGCGATATCAGAGTCATGATGGCTTGGACTGTTCCGGTTATATCGGCTGGCTGCTGTATAATGTATTTCATACCAGAAATGGCGAAACCGGCTATGTGGTTGGTGCGTCGAAGATGGCACGCGCCTGTGCGGCACGTGGCTGGGGCTATCTGGTGCAGGGAGACTACCGACCGGGTGATATATGCAGTATGGAAGGGCATGTCTGGATGAGTCTGGGACGCTGCCGGATGGAAGTGTGCTGCTTGTACATGCAAGCCCGCCGGGCGTGCGCATCTGCGGGACGTATCTCGATGATGGCACAAAAAGTGAGGCGGTGAAGCTTGCTGAGCAGGTGATGCAGAGACAATATCCGGCGTGGTACTCGAGATATCCGGAGTGCGGAGTCGGGTATTTCTATCTGGAGGATTCTGTCAGTATGCGGTGGTATACGGACGAGGAGACAGATCCATACCACCTGCAGGAGATGCAGGCAGAGGATGTGATCCATTTTTTGTATCCGGAATGAAAGAAATATATAGAAGCGAAAGAAGTGAGGCTATGGCAGATATTTACAAAGATGTCATGTATGACTATTGTGCGATATTAATTATCTCTATTTTAATCATTACGACAATTCTCAGACGAATGGTGAAAGGAAAAGTAAATCGTTCATTTATGGAAGTGCTGGTAGTTGCATGGCTGGCTGTACTGTTTGATGTATGGGCAAGATATCTGGATAATCTGGGGGTACAGCAGATGGTTACCAAGTATGCAGTGCATATGGGATATCTGGTGTTGTCTAGTCTTGCAATGCCGTTTTATATTGCATATGTAGTATCTATGACAGATACGTGGCATCTGTTTAAGGCAAAACGATTTCTTACCTTTTTATCATTACTTCCGGTATTTGCGATAACTGCGATGATTGTCGTCAGCCCGGCAACAAAATGGATTTTTTATATCAATGCGGAGTGTGAGTATACACGAGGCAGATATTTTTCGTTAATATATGTGTGTACGGTAATATATGTAATCTATGGGCTGATTTATCTGGGTATATTCCGGAAAATGTTCCGGCGAAGATATCTTGTTCCTTTGGGAATCGTATTTGCAGCGGCGATTGCAAATGCCGTCATACGGTTCTTTTATCCTACAGCAGTCGTTGAGATGCTTTGCATGGCAATCGGTCTGATGTTTATTTCTCTGATGCTGCAGCGCCCGGAGGAACGATTGGATATGATAACCGGATTGGATAAGATGACGGCGTATATGGATGATATGCGGCATGCATTCAGGACGAGAAAGCCGATACATATCATTATGGTCAACATTACAAACTATGCATCCTTGCGTGAATTGCTTGGATATGGGAAATGCATGCAGGTGATGGCGGGGATTTCGGAATATATGATGCGTCTGGATAAAGAGAAGAAGTTAAAGGCTGCGATGTATTATCTGGGACAAGGAAAATTCCGATATGTATTGGAAGATACGCTGTCGGGCCATGCTCCGGATATAGCAGAGGAACTAAATCGCTCTTTGAAAGCCTGTTTTGTGATCAATCAGATGTCGGTCAATTTTATTACTAATATTTGTATTGCGGATTGCCCGGAGGATATCTCCGATGTGGATACTTTGATGGCATTTGGAGATACTTTACAGGAAGTTCCGTTTACTGGTGACATTATGACTGCTTCAGAACTGTTGAAGCGGCTACATTATGATATGATGCACGATATGGATACGATTATTGAATCTGCGTTGTCAAATAAACGGTTCGAGGTATACTATCAGCCAATTTATTCTGTGAAGGAAAAAAGTTCCATTCTGCGGAAGCTTTGATCCGGCTAAAGGATGAAAAGTATGGTTTTATCTCGCCGGAGGTATTTATACCGGTAGCGGAGAAGAGTGGAGCAATCCACAAAATTGGTGATTTCGTGCTTGAACAGGTGTGTGCATTTATTGCAAGCGACGAATATAAGAAGCTTGGAATGTCCTATATCGAAGTGAATTTGTCTGTGGTACAGTGCATGCAGCCGAAACTTGCGAATCACATTATGGAGATTTTAACCCGCTATGGAGTACGGCCGGAACAGCTGAATCTGGAGATTACAGAGACAGCTGCATCCATCTCGCAGCAGGCACTTGAGGATAATATCAAAGATCTGACCAACATGGGGATGAAATTCTCTTTGGATGATTTCGGAACCGGATATTCGAATATGCAGCGTATCGTAAAATTACCATTCGATATTATTAAATTAGACCGGGCATTTACGGAGTTATACGATAATCCGAAGCTTGGGATTGTGCTGACGAATGCAATCAATATGATCAAGGCAATGAAGATGAAGATTGTGGTAGAAGGGGTGGAGACAGCAGAGATGTTAAAACTGTTTTCAGATTTAGAGTGTGAATATATTCAGGGATATTACTTCTCGAAGCCGATTCCGCGGGAAGAATTCGTAAAATTTATCCAGGCATCCTCATAAGAGGAACGCTGGATTTTCTTTTTCTTATTATTATTTCGTTTTTCTAAGCTCGTTAATACGTTCTTTGATGGATTCAAATTCAGCCTTGTGTTTAAAGGATACAGAACCCGGGTTACGGCTTAAGATACGTGTAGCATGCTTGCGCATCTTCTGGGAGCGGTGATCAACACGATCTCTGGCTGCCTGGAGCCGGTTCTGGAATTCTTCGGTGAGTTCTTCTTTGCTCTTGTTAAATTCTAATCCTTTCTCTTTCAGATAATCCTGGAACTTTGTCTTGTCGTCCTCCGCAAAGGCATGTATCACATCAAGACGTTTCTGCAGACGCTGGACTTCCTCGTTTTCAAGGATGATCTTCTTTAAATCAAATGCTTCCTGTGCAGATGTAATCATATCCCAGATAAAATAAACCGCGAATACGATATCGATGACCATCAGAGGTACAGCAGGAAGGGATAAAACAAGTTTTTCAATCGGGGTATGCACAAGCCCGGTCAGAAGCAGTGCACAGACGCCCCATGTGAGAGAACAGCCAAGACAGATATAACCGTGCAGGTTACAGAAGTCGTAGGTGTAATCCCAGTATTTGACATGGAAGATCTGTTCCATCGCCCATCCGGTAAAGTATTCAAGCAGGGTGGCACCAAGCATACCGAACAGGAAAATTAAAAAATAGTTATTGCGGACCGGAATGGTGGAAATCAGAATGATCACAGCACCAAATCCGTAAATCGGAAGAAACGGACCATGCAGGAATCCGCGATTGACCCATTTCCTGTGTTCCCATGATACATATAAGCTTTCACCGATCCATCCGATGAGGCAGTAGATGATGAAAAAGGCAATCCATTGCCAGAGATTATAAGCGAACATAACATCCTCCTTTGTGTTTGTGTATAAAGATAACATAAGTATAACATTTGTTGTTTGTGAAGAAAATATACATTTTCAAAGATATATATGGAACAATTCAAATAATTGAAATGCTGCGGCAGGCATCATAGTGAATCGCTCCAGGCACTGCTGAGCCGTTTGATCACGACCGGGATATCGTCCATGTTAAGTCCGGAATAATTGATGATCGCAGTGTGGTCGTACCGGCTTATATCAGATTTGAAATCAAAGCTGTAATAATCGGAGACGAATGCGAGTGTGATATCGTGGACCTGAGCCATCGCCTGTAATTCCTGATCGTTTTTTTTGCTGTCAATATGCAGCAGAAAATGCAGTCCTGCATTCTCCTGGCTGATTGTGATCCTATCAGCAAGCGGACTTTGCTTAAAACCTGCAATCAACTCATCGCGCAGACTGCGATAGTGGTTCCGCATACGATTGATATGTTTCTCAAAATATTGATCCCGTATAAAGGCTGCAAGTGTATACTGCTCGAAATTCGATACCGTACAGGCATAAAAGCCAAGCTTGTTGTAATACAGATGAAGCAGGGACTTGGGAAGAACCATATAGCTGATACGAATCGTGGAGGCAAGGCTTTTGGTAAAGGTGTTAAAATAGATAACCTTGTCTGTAGTATCCATCGAGAACAGGGATGGAATCGGCTTTCCCTGCAGACGGAATTCACTGTCGAAATCATCTTCGATAATATAGCGGGAATTTGATTCGTTTGCCCATTGCAAAAGTCCGTATCTCCGGCTCACAGAAGTTACAATACCGGTTGGGAAATGGTGGGATGGAGATATCTGGATGATGTCGGGAATCGTCAGATTCCGGGCATCTAATTGAATCCCTTCCTCGTCCATCTCGAGCGGTGCAACCTTCACACCGAGAGCCTCATAGATGCTGCGTATCTTCTTGGAACTCGGATTTTCCAGTCCGTAGACAAGCTCCCGTCCAAGCAGCTGCACGATCAGACCATACAGGTATTCTGTTCCGGCACCGATCATGATCTGTTCCGGGGATGCGTTGATGCCGCGGAATTCGTGCAGATGTCTGGCAATGGCTGTACGTAATTCCGGTACACCGCCGGCAGGTGGAGGCACTAACAGATCCGGACTTTGCTCACTTAAAATCTGACGAGTCAGCTTCGCCCAGATAGAAAAAGGAAAATTCTCCGGAGCTGTATGATTGGAAATCAGATTGATGGAATTGTCATGAATGTAAGCTTTTTTTGCTTCAATAAGGTCAGATTCGTTACTTACGGAAGTAATCTGACTTTGTATCGGGGAAACGAAGAATCCGCTTTTGGGTTTGGAATAGATGTATCCTTCTGCCATCAGCTGTCCATACGTGTTTTCGACCGTGACAATGCTGATGCCGTGATTGCCTGCAAATGCACGTTTGGATGGCAGCTTTTCATTTGGGGATAAAACACCGTTTATAATGTCAGTTTTCATGCAGTTATAGAGGTATTCATACAGGCTTTGACCGCCGCGTTTATCGAAAGAGTAGGTTAACATGATAAGCTCCTTTTTCTGTATTCTGGCATTGTAAGTTGAAAATGCCGCTATTTTATATAGAATTGGATGTTTTCTTTTAAAAAGTATAAACTATATTTATATTTTTGTAAATCTGACATTTTCAGATATTTTACAATTGGAGATTTACACAAGGTCAAAGTGACTATATAGTTAGAGAAAATAAAAAAAGGTGTTTAACATGACAGATAAAAAAGTTTTGACAATTCAGGATATTTCATGTATGGGACAGTGTTCCCTTACAGTCGCACTTCCAATCATCTCGGCATGTGGCGTAGAGACTATCATACTGCCTTCGGCGGTATTGTCTACACATACAGGTGGATTTACCGGGTATACATTCCGTGATCTGACGGAGGATATTCCCGGCATTATGGATCACTGGGAGAAAGAAAACATCAGCTTTGACTGCCTGTACACCGGATACCTCGGCAGTATCACGCAGATTGAATATGTGTATGATCTGAAAAAACGTGTTGTGAAGGAAGATGGACTTCTGATCGTGGATCCGGCGATGGCAGATAACGGAAGCCTGTACTATGGATTTGATGAAGCGTTTGTTGCACAGATGGCAAAGCTCTGTGGCAGTGCGGATATTATCCTTCCGAATATCACAGAGGCAGCATTTATGACTGGCTGTGAACTGCGGTTAGAAGGACAGGATGAAGCGTATGTACAGATGATTTTAGAGGCTCTTGCGAAGCTTGGCTGCAAGAAGATTGTTTTAAAAGGCATCAGCTTTGAAGATGATAAGATCGGAGTTGTCGTATATGACTGCGCAGAGAAAAAAGCAGAATATTATTTCACAGAGAAGGTGCCAAAGAGCTCACATGGAACCGGCGACTGTTATGCGGCAGCTTTTACAGGTGCGATGATGCAGGGAAAGACGATTTCCGAAGCTGCAAAGATGGCTGCTGATTTCGTTGTGGACAGTATTAAGAAAACAGACGACGGACACTGGTATGGCGTATGCTTTGAGCGTGCATTGCCGATGCTTGTGACGGAATTGAACAAATAAATGCGTATTACTTATATCTGAATCCCCAAGGAAGGATTGCATTGGTTTTGGCCGTGCAATCCTTTATTCTTTGTTGCCGATTCCGGTTATTTTGTATATAATATGGATATCTACGAAATAAGGAGGCATATATGAATATATTGATTGCCCTTGGCATACCTTTTATAGGAACAACTCTTGGCGCGGCAATGGTATTTTTTATGAAAGAAAAAATCGCTCCGAAGCTTGAGAAAGCGTTGCTCGGCTTTGCGTCCGGCGTGATGATTGCTGCATCGGTCTGGTCGCTTCTGATTCCTTCGATCGATATGACGGAGGCACAGGGCGGAATCGCATGGGTACCGGCGACCATCGGATTTTTGTTTGGTGTTGCATTTTTGTTGTTGCTCGATACTTTGATCCCGCATCTGCACTTAAACAGCGATAAGCCGGAGGGCGTGCATGCGAAGATCAGCAAGACGATGATGATGTTATTTGCGGTTACACTGCACAATATCCCGGAAGGCATGGCGGTTGGTGTCACGATCGCAGGTGCACTGGCTGGCAATGCAGGAATTACGATCACGGGTGCGTTTGCCCTGTCACTTGGTATTGCAATTCAGAATTTCCCGGAGGCGCGATTGTCTCTATGCCGTTAAAGGGCGAAGGTATGGGAAAACCGAAAGCATTCCTGTGTGGTATGGCATCCGGCGCAGTGGAGCCGGTGTTTGGATTTCTGACAATCCTGCTTGCGGCGCAGATGACGAAGATTTCTTCCGTATTTCCTGTCTTTTGCAGCTGGTGCGATGATCTATGTTGTTGTGGAGGAACTGATCCCGGAAGCACAGGCGGGCGAGCATACGAATATCGGAACGATCGGTACAGCAATCGGCTTTGCGCTGATGATGGTGCTCGATGTGGCACTTGGATAAATAATTTAATATAGAGTCAGTTAGAATAAGGAGTGGAATAAAATGAAAGTATTGATGTTGAATGGAAGTTCCCATATCAATGGAACGACGATGGCAGCCTTGACCGAGGTCGGAAAGGCACTCGAGGAAGATGGCATCGAGTATGAGATTTTCCAGATTGGCGGAGGTCCGATCGCGGATTGCCTTGGCTGTGGACAGTGCACAGAGAGCGGATGTATCTTCTCCGATGATGCGGTAAATGCCTTTGTGGAGAAGGCAAAAGCCGCGGATGGATACATATTCGGTACGCCGGTTTACTATGCGCATCCAAGTGGACGGATCCAGTCGTTCTTAGACCGGGTATTTTACAGCAGCGGTAAGCATTTTGCACATAAGCCGGGCGCTTCGGTGGCAGTAGCCAGACGTGGCGGCACCGCGACGACCTTTGATGTGCTGAACAAATATTTCGGTATCACGCAGATGATTACCGTCGGTTCGACCTACTGGAATCAGGTGCATGGAAGAAATGCAGAGGATGCGGCGAAGGATCTCGAGGGTATGCAGACGATGCGGAACCTCGGACACAATATGGCGTGGGTGTTGAAATGCTTAGAAGCTGGTAAGGAGAAGGGGCTTGTACCGCCGACGGCAGACCGCTCGAACCAGACGAATTTTATACGATAGTAATAAGAAAATACAATGTGTGAGTTCTGTGATTTTTGTGGAACACACAGCAAGGAGGAGCATATGACGATAGAAGAACAGGCAGGACTTGTGAAGCTGGCAAGTCCGAAGCTGGCAGGAACAACCGGTGAGCTTCGTGACCAGGCGCTTTTGGCAGTTGCGAAAGCATTGATGGACAACAAGGATGCGATCTTTGACGCAAACAGACAGGATATGGAACAGGCAGAAAAAGATGGGATTGCAGCGCCTGTCTTAAAGCGTCTCAAATTCGATGAAGGAAAGCTGCGCGATGTCATAAATGGTATTCATGATCTGGTGCAGATGCCGGATCCACTGTTCCAGACGAAGCTTGCCAGAGAGCTCGATGAGGGACTTACCTTGTACCGTGAGACATGTCCGATCGGTGTGATCGGTGTGATCTTCGAGGCAAGACCGGACGCACTTGTGCAGATATCCGCACTCTGTATCAAGAGTGGAAACTGTGTGATCTTAAAGGGTGGCAGTGAGGCGACAAAGAGCAATAAGATCTTATTTGATACGATCTATGCGGCGGTACGGGAAGCAGGACTTCCGGAAAACTGTATGCTGCAGCTCGAGGCAAGAAGTGAGATCAATGAGCTGCTTACCTGTCAGAGTTCTGTGGATCTGCTGATCCCACGTGGGTCCAATGCATTTGTGCAGTATATTATGAGTCATACGAATATCCCGGTTATGGGGCATGCGGATGGCATCTGTCATATCTATGTAGATAAGGATGCAGATATCGGGAAGGCGATTCCAATTATCTTAGATGCGAAGACACAGTATGTCAGTGCCTGCAATACCGTAGAGACATTGCTCGTACACAAGGATATTGCGAAGGAGCTGGTTCCGAAGCTGGCACAGGCACTTAAAGAAAAGCACGTCGAGCTTCGTGGAACGAAGGAGATTCAGGCGCTGGTAGATTGTGTACCTGCGACGGAGAAGGACGATGATACCGAGTATCTTGATTATATTTTGTCGGCGAAGATTGTGGAATCGGTGGATGAGGCAATCGACCATATCAACCGGCATGGTTCCCATCACACGGACAGCATCGTGACTGAGAACAAGGAGACGGCACTTCATTTCATGCGAATGGTTGATTCAGCAGGCGTATATCAGAACTGTTCCACACGGTTTGCCGACGGCTACCGCTATGGATTTGGCGCAGAGGTCGGCATCAGTACAAGTAAATTACATGCGAGAGGTCCAGTCGGGTTAGAGGGATTGCTCAGTTACAAATATAAGCTGTTTGGCGATGGACATATCGTCGATGATTATGCACAGGGAAGAAAGAAGTTCCATTTTGTTGATTTGCCGTAAGAGGTAAGAAGGAGGATGCCTATGGAGAAAACGATCGCATCAATCACGAAACCGAAGGACGAGGAACTCAAGGAGAGACTGTCCGCAGCGAGAGAGAAGCTTGCCACCTTGCAGATCAAGGTCAAAGAAGCGAAGCTTCCGGTACTGGTTTTGTTCGAGGGATTTGGGGCTGCCGGAAAGGGCAGTGTGTTAAGCAAGATCATTAAGAACATGGATCCGCGTTTTTTCCATGTTGAGACAATGGATCAGCCGGAGCGACCGAGCTTCGGAAACCATTTTTATACCGATATTTCAAGCGGATTCCGGAGAATGGACAGTTCACGTTCATGGATGGCGGCTGGATGGAAGAAATCGTGAGAGACCGTGTGCATGAGCAGTTGGACGAGGAAGCGTTTGGAAAGAAGATCCGCAGTATCAAGCGGTTTGAACGGACACTTTCGGATAACGGCTGCACGATCCTGAAATTCTTCTTTTATATTGATGAGAATGAGCAGAAGAAGCGGATGGAGGAGCTGCTTGCTGATGAGAACACGGCATGGCGTGTCTCCGAGGAGGACTTGTGGCAGAACAAAAAGCATAAGAAATGTTCAGAGGTTTATCAGACTTACATGGAGCAGACAAACCAGTCGTATGCACCGTGGTATGCCATTGATGCAAAGAGTAAGAAATGGGCAGAGCTGCAGATCTTAGAGCGTATCAATCAGAATATTGAGACTGCGCTTGCAAACAGTGGACGTGCAGTACCGATCCTGCCGAATCTGTTCCCGCTTTCTCCAATCCCGAAGCTTGCGGATGTGGATTTGAACAAGGAACTTACCGAGGAAGAATATCAGGAGAAGCTCGAAAAGCTGCAAAAACGGTTGTCGGAACTGCACAATGTGTTATATCGTGAGAAGATGCCGGTTATCATCGCTTATGAGGGCTGGGATGCGCCGGAAAGGGTGGTAATATCAAGCGGATTGCTGCGGCTCTCGATGCACGCGGTTATGAGGTTCACCCGATTGCAAGCCCGGAGCCACACGAGAAAAACCGGCATTTCCTGTGGCGCTTCTGGACCAGACTGCCGAAGAGCGGACACATTGCAATCTTCGATCGTACCTGGTATGGACGTGTGATGGTGGAACGTCTGGAGGGCTTCTGCTCGGAAAATGACTGGCAGCGGGCGTACAACGAGATCAATGAGTTCGAGAAAGAACTTGATGATTGGGGTGCCGTCATCGTGAAATTCTGGGTGCAGATCGACAAGGATACCCAGTTAGAGCGGTTCACACTTCGTCAGAATACCCCGGAGAAACGCTGGAAGATCACTGATGAGGACTGGCGAAACCGGGAAAAATGGGATCTCTATGAGGATGCGGTTAATGAGATGCTGCAAAGACAAATACGACGTATGCGCCCTGGCATATACTGGAATCCAACGATAAAAAATATGCGCGCATAAAAGCGTTGGAGATTGTGATTCAGGCGATGGAAGAGCAGATCAAGAAAAAGAAAAATTCATAAAATATTAAAATCAAAAATGCAGGGCGTTTCGGATACAAACGCTTCTGCCGGAGGAAACCATGTTAAGTATAGTTGAAATTTTAAAGGTTGTTTTTTTAGGAATTGTAGAAGGAGTCACAGAATGGCTTCCGATCAGCAGTACCGGACATATGCTTCTGGTGGATGAGTTCATCCAGATTCAGGCATCCAAAGAGTTCAAGGAGATGTTTTTTGTTGTCATTCAGCTTGGCGCAATTTTGGCAGTTATCCTGTTGTTCTGGAAAAAATGTGGCCATTTCAGATGAAAGATAAGTCAAAACCGGTCTGTGTGAAGGAGACATTTTCCCTGTGGTTTAAGGTTGTTGTTGCCTGCATCCCGGGTGCTATCGTGACACTGCTGTTTGATGATTATATCACAGCACATTTCGAGACGCCGTATGTGATCGCAGGTGCCTGATCTTTTATGGTATCGTTTTTATCATCGTGGAACGCTGGAACAAGACGCGGACACCGAAGGTGGAGAAGCTGGAAGATATCACATATAAGACTGCGTTTTTGATAGGTCTTTTCCAGGTGTTATCCATTGTACCGGGTACATCCCGCTCCGGTTCGACGATCATAGGAGCACTCCTGATCGGTGTATCCCGTGTAGCAGCTGCTGAATTTACATTCTTCTTAGCGGTTCCGGTTATGTTTGGATATTCGCTTTTGAAGGTAATTAAGATGAGTGTGGCAATCACAAGCTCGGAGCTTGTGATCCTGATTGTCGGCTGTGCCGTTGCATTTGCTGTTTCACTTGTAGTGATCAAGTTCCTAATGAGCTATATCAAAAAGCATGATTTTCAGGTGTTCGGTGTGTATCGTATCATCCTCGGCATCGCCGTGATCGCATATTTTGCACTGGCTGCATAAAGCTATCTATATACTGGAGGAAAAGGAATGGAAATACAGGAAATTATAAAGAATATGACGCTCGAGGAGAAGTCGCATCTGGTAAATGGTGCGACCTTCTTCGGAAGCTATGGAATCGACCGTCTCGGTGTGCCGCGTATGCAGCTTCTGGACGGTGCAACCGGTATGAATCTGGAGCAGGTATTCGGCGATATGACCGAGTATGAGGACTGGTCGAATGCCGAGGAGCGTAAGCAGATCGACGCAGATACGAGCAAGCCGGTCAATATGATTGGAAGCACGCGGCTTGTACATGTGATTGAGCATTATTTTGAGCCGGAGAAGCTTTCGGAAGATGAGAAGGTGTTATACGGCTGGGTGAAGAAGCATATGGACGTGCGCCTGCAGGGTAAGGATTATGCACCGGGCTGTTATCCACCGGGCATTTTGCTTGGCTGTACGTGGAATCCGGAGGTAATCCGCAAGGTTGGTGAGGCACTTGGATTAGAGTGTTGTGTCTATGGCGTGCATTTCCTGCTCGGACCAAATGTCAACATTCTGCGTGATCCGAGAAATGGACGTCTCTTCGAGGGATATTCTGAGGATCCGTGTGTCGTATCGAAGCTTGCACCGGAAATCGTCAAGGGCATCCAGAGCTATGGTGTCTCTGCAACCGTGAAGCATTATGCGGCGAACAGCAGGAGACAAACCGGGTAGGAATCGATGAGACGATCTCGAAGCGTGCATTGGAGGAAATTTATTTTCCGGGCTTCCGTGCGTGCGTAAAAGAGGGTGGCACGAAGTCTATCATGAATGCGTACAACCGGATCAACGGTGTGCGCTGTACAGAGAGTGCATGGTTATTAGAGGAGAAGCTGCGCAAGGATTTCGGCTTTGACGGTATGGTAATGTCGGACTGGGGCGCTGTCTTAGATCCTGCAAAGGCACTTGCTGGCGGAACGGATCTCGCGATGCCGGGACCGGGCGAACCACAGGCAATCTATGATGCAGTGAAAGCAGCTACACTGTCAGAGGAGAAGGTCGATCAGGCATGCGAACGTGTACTTACTGCAATCAAGTGGATTACAGAAAACTATAAGAAGGAAGAAGTTGACAAGCTTCCGGTAGATGAAATCATAAAGCAGACGGACGAGGCAGCCTACGAGGCAGCCTGCGAGGGAATTGTACTGCTTAAGAATGATGCAGCCTGCCGCTTGCAAAGCATACGAAGATCGCACTGCTTGGCAGCGGACATGCACAGATGTTAGAGTGTGGCTCCGGTTCTGCCGGGATTGATACAAGCCGTCACGGGGACGTAGCGGCAGAGTTTGCACGGTATTTCGATGTAGTTGACGAAGCGCAGGCAGAGTATGTGGTTATGATCGGCATCGTACCGGGCATGGAAGGAAATGACCGGAAGACACTTGCGCTTGCCGATGAGGATCTGGCAGTGTTAAAGCGGTTAGCACAGGCTGGCAAGAACGTGATCTTAGTTCTGAACACATGTGGACCAATCGATATGCGTGAGATTGATACAGACAATGTAAAGGCAGTCTTTGCAACGTTCCTTCCGGGTATGGCAGGTGCAAAGGCACTTTCCGATATGATCGCAGGTGAGGTAAATCCATCTGGTAAACTGACGATTACATTCCCGGAGCGGATCGAGGATATGCCAACATACATGAATTTCCCAGGAGATGGGTATCATGTATCGTATGGCGAAGGTATCTACGTCGGTTACCGGTATTATGATAAGAAGAAGCTCCGTCCAAGGTATCCATTTGGCTATGGCATGTCGTATACAACATTTGACTGCAAGCTGGTGGATGCGGCAGTCGATGGGGATACGATCAAGGTTCATACAACCGTGGAGAATACCGGTAAGGTCGCAGGTAGCGAAGTCATACAGATCTATATTCATGATCCGTACAGCACACTTGCAAAGCCGGAGAAGGAGCTGAAAGCCTTCGAGAAGGTGAAGCTTGCACCGGGCGAGAAGAAGGATGTAACTTTCGCGATTGCAATCCGGGATCTTGCATCGTATGATATGGATCTTGAACAGTTTGCAGTGGAGGAAGGCTATTATGATATTCTGGCTGCAACCTCTTCGGCAGCGGAGGATGTATTTGGCGAGACACGCATCTATCTCGATGTGAAATCTCCATATAGTTATAGTGTGGATACACAGCTCAAGGTCATCTGCGAGAATGAGGCACTGCTTACAGCGGCAAATCAGGCGTGGGCAGCCGAGGGCTGGGATATCGGCGTGATCCGGAACAATTATCAGTACTCCCCACAGAAGTCTTTGCGCGAGATATTAGTCGATCTCGACGCACACCTTCGGACGGAGGAGAAGGTGGCACATTTCATTGCCGCATTTGAAGAGAAAGTAAGAGCTATAAAGAAAAAATAATATGCATGTAATTGCGAAAAAAAGGAGGCAGCCACTATGGCAGTGCTTGCACAGTTAGAACCGAAAGCAGTCTTTCATTATTTTGAGGAGATCTGTGGGATTCCGCACGAATCTTCGGACACACAGGCAATCAGCGATTATTTGGTTGCATTTGCAAAGGAACGGAATCTCTATGTGAGACAGGATACACTTGGAAATGTCATCATCAAGAAACCGGCGACGAGCGGTTACGAAGATGCGCCGGTCGTGATGTTACAGGGACATATGGATATGGTCTGTGAGAAGACGGACGACAAGGAGATTGATTTCCATACGCAGGGATTGGATCTGGTGCTCGAGGGAAATGTGATCCACGCAGACCGGACAACCCTTGGCGGTGATGATGGAATTGCCGTTGCGTTTGCACTTGCCATTTTGGATGCTTCCAATATTCCGCATCCGGCACTCGAAGTTGTAATCACTGTGGATGAGGAAATCGGTATGCTCGGCGCAGCAGGCATCACGACAGAGGATCTGCAGGCATCCTACATGTTGAATCTCGATTCAGAGGATGAGGGACAGCTTCTGGTCGGCTGTGCCGGAGGTATGACGGCGGTCTGCCATATGCCGATTGTGTGGGAAGCATGTAATCTGATGCATCCGGTCTGTATGCAGCTTAGTGTGGATGGACTGCTCGGTGGACATTCCGGCATGGAGATCATCAAGCAGCGCGCGAATGCGAACAAGACGCTAGGCAGAACGTTAAAGGCGATACAGACAGCGGCAGACATCCGGCTCGTGTTGATCGACGGTGGCAAGAAGGATAATGCAATTCCACGTGCGGCACAGGCAGTGTTTGTCGTGGAAGCAGAAGCAAAGGATACTGTGAAGCAGGCGGTGCAGACGCTGCAGGCGACGATCAGCATGAATACCAGGTAAGTGATCCGGATGTGACATTGAAGAT
>ENA-OQEN01000449-OQEN01000449.1-human-gut-metagenome-genome-assembly--contig:-NODE-449-length-18071-cov-9.248217_pt1 | contig 18071 bp, 23 predicted proteins | sample MGYA00242791_ERZ504627 | MGnify/ENA primary metagenome ERZ504627 (study PRJEB26092, sample SAMD00036316) | human gut metagenome | host: Homo sapiens | study: EMG produced TPA metagenomics assembly of... | reverse complement strand
CGCTTGCGCCGCCTTGGCGGCGGCATCACTCGCCTGCGTTGCCGCCTCGGTAGCACGTGCCGCCGCCTCATGGGTACGGGCGCGCTCCGCCGCCTCGGCCTCGCGCTGACGGGCGCGGTCCTCGTTCTCAAACTCGATATCGTCCTCGATCTCATCGCTCGGATTGAGCAGCTCGTCCAGCTCACGCCATAGAGTTTGGCAAGCGAGATCAGATTCTCGGTATCGGGCGAGCTCTCCGCACGCTCCCATTTACTGACCGCCTGGCGCGACAGTCCCAGCTTTCGTGCAAGCCCTTCTTGGCTAAAACCCTTGCTGCGACGAAGGTCGGCGAGCCGCTGCGCAGTTTCTACATTCATGGTTCCTCCTATGTGATGCCAGCCGTGCCGCCGGACCGTTTTTGTTCTTAAGGCGCCTTGCACAGTTAAAAATGTATCCGCCACCGCCAAAAGCATGCCACCTATTCTAGTGAGATTTTTGACAACCGGCGGTTGCGGGTGCATATGAGCTGCGGAAATGTGTCCAAACAAAGCAATGACCCGTAGCTTGGTTGTCCCCGTTGCGGCGTTAACGGTAGTATGGTCGTACTGTTTATTTCGCACCGCCAACGGAGGGAGTCCCGCGCCGTGAACCGCGATTTCGCCTCATCGCTCATCCAGCTCAACAATACGTTCTATCGCGAGCACTCCGCCTCCTTCTCCGATACGCGCCAGGCCCCGTGGCCCGGCTGGGTGCGCACCATGGATATCGCGCTCGGGCAGCTCGACGTCGCCACGATCGAGCATCCCGTCCGTGTCTTCGATCTTGCCTGCGGCAACATGCGATTCGAGAACTTTGCCGCCGGCGGCGCACTTGCCGCCAAGGGCGTCGACGGCGCAAACCCCTCGGCAGATGCCAGCTGCCCGTTTGAGTTCTACGGTGTCGACTCGTGCCAAGATTTGGCTATCGATGCACATGGACACGCCCTGCGCATTCCCAACCTGCACTTCCAGGAACTCGATGTGCTCGACGCCTCATGAAGCTCAACCCCGCCGAGACACCCGACGTGCTTTTCGACGCCCCGCTCGCCGACATCTCGGTCTGCTTTGGCTTTATGCACCACGTGCCGTCGTGCGAGTACCGCGTACGCGTGCTCGACGCCCTGGTACGCCAGACGCGCCCGGGCGGCATCATCGCCATCAGCTTTTGGGAGTTTATGAACGACGAGCGCATGGCGCGCAAGGCTGTTCGCGCCGAGGCCCGCGCCGAGCTCACCCCGCCGTTTGAGGGTTACGATTCCGCGCTGTTTGAAGCCGGTGACCACCTCATTGGCTGGCAAAACGACCGCCACGCCTACCGCTATTGCCATCACTTTGACGATCAGCAGATCACCGACTTGGTGCGCGGCGTCCGTACGTTCTACAAGAGCGGCGAGGTCCCCGTGCGCGAGCTTGAGCGCTTCCATGCCGACGGTCGCAGCGGTGAGCTCAACCGCTATGTGATTCTCAAGCGCCTGTAGGCACCGACGACTCTTCGCCGAGTCGCACCACATCTTTCGGGCAAACTATGCCCGCCCTATTTCAACCCATTGACGGAACGCGCGGCTATGCGTTCCCCACTTATGACCAAGGAGCCTCATGGGAGCCGTCCACGTTCGCACGCCTAAGAACTTTGTGCTCGAGGAGCGCCTGGAGCGCTACGCCGATGCGATTGAGACGAACCCCGAGGCCTATGCCGGAGATTGGCGCAAGGCCTGTGCGCCAGTTAGCAGCAAGCCCTTCGAATACCTTCATCTGGATCTGGGTTGCGGCAAAGGCACCTATCTGGTTGAGCGCGCTCGCCGTGAGCCCGACACCCTCTTTATCGGCATAGACCAGGAGCCCATCTGCATCGCCTATGCCGCGCAGAAAATCTGCGAGCAGGAGCTGTCCAACGCACTCGTCCTGCCCCGAGGCGCCACATCGCTGCCGCGGCTGTTTGCCGCAGGCGAGCTCGATGCCATCACCATTAACTTTCCCACGCCGCAGCCCAAGGCAAGTACGCCAAAAAACGACTCGTCCATGTCGACCATTTGATGCTCTACCGCCCGCTCCTTGCAGCCGTCGCCACCGTCACACTGCGAACTGACAGCAAACCACTGCGCGACTACGCCCTAGGCAGATTGCCGCGGCCGGCTACGACACGCTTTGGGTAAGTGACGACGTACGCCGCGACCATCCCGAGCATCCCGAGACCGAATATGAATGCCGCACGCGCGAGATGGGCGCCGCCGTCTATGGCATTTGCGCCACACCCGGTGCGCAGCCCAGCGATGAGCAGCTCGCGGCGGGCCGCGCGCAGGAGCAAAGCCTTGCGTGCTACCTGCCCGATAACCTCGATGAGCTCACCTATGTACCTCTGGGCATGGAAGAGGCCGTCGAGAACTTTAGGAACCGCGCCCGCAAAGGCAAGAAGCGCCTGCCGCAAGAGTCCCAAGGGCTTCTGATGGTCGCGGCGTCAGCAAACAAGCGCAAATAGGCGCCAACAAACAACCCTCAAAACCTAAAGTGAGTAGACTTTTTTGTAATAGCCAAGCACAACCCGTATAACGAAAACTAAAACCGCAGGTAAATCCCTTGCGCAAAAGCCATGTGCTCGCGATATTGCAAAAAGTCTACTCACTTAGCCGGCAACTGCACCAAACGGCTGGGCAGAACGCCCATTTCCTGCATTTTCTCGCGCGCTGGCACCCCGCGCCGCCGCTACGCCATAATAGTTGGCGGACAATCGCGAGAGAAAGCAAACACATGGCACAGACCACGACAGATACCGCCGCCAGCACCGTTTCCGGCGCCGGCGCCGCCAGCTCGTTCTCGGGCGGCACGGGAACCGAGGCAGAGTTCGGTTCGCTCGGTGCGCTCTCCCCCACCTGGTGGGAGCCCGAGGACGGCAGTGAGCCCGAACCGTGGCTCACGCCCGACCAAGCTTCGAACGCTTCTTTGAATGGACAAGCGATCGCGGCATTGAGCTGTGGGATCACCAAGAAGAGGCCCTCATGGACCTGGCTGCCGGCAATCACGTCATTTTAGGCACACCGACCGGATCGGGCAAGTCGCTTGTCGCGCTGGGCATGCTCTTTATGGGCATGGCACAGGGCAAGCGCTGCTACTACACGGCTCCTATCAAGGCTCTGGTCAGCGAAAAGTTCTTCGATCTGGTACAGGTACTCGGCCGCGATAACGTTGGCATGATCACCGGCGATACGCATATCAACACCAAAGCGCCCGTCATCTGCTGCACGGCCGAAATCCTTGCCAACGATGCGCTGCGCGAGGGCGAGGACGCCGATGTGGGCTGCGTAGCCATGGACGAGTTCCACTACTTTGCCGACCCCGACCGCGGCTGGGCCTGGCAGGTACCGCTGCTCACCCTGCCCCACACGCAGTTTATGCTCATGAGCGCCACGCTCGGCGATGTCACTGCCATCGCCGCCTCACTCGAGGAGCACACCGGCGCTGCTTGCGACTTGGTCGTCGATGCCCCGCGTCCTGTTCCGTTGAGCTACGACTATGTGACGACTTCCCTCGAGGGCACGGTCGAGCTCGCCATGCGCCGCGGCGAGGCCCCACTCTATATCGTGCACTTTAGCCAGGATGCCGCCCTTGCGACGGCACAGTCGCTCGCCAATTTTGGCATCGCCAACAAGGAGCAGCGCGAGGCCATCAAGGAGGCGGCCAAGGGAACGAGCTTCTCGACAGCCTTTGGCAAGATTCTCAAACGTCTGCTTGGATGCGGCGTCGGCGTGCACCATGCTGGCATGTTGCCGCGCTATCGTCTGCTGGTCGAGCGCTTGGCGCAGCAGGGCCTGCTGCCCGTCATCTGCGGTACCGACACACTCGGCGTCGGCATTAACGTACCCATCCACACCGTGGTGCTCACCGCGCTCACCAAGTTCGACGGCTACAAGATGCGTCGTCTGCGCGCCCGCGAGTTCCATCAGATTGCCGGTCGCGCCGGTCGCTCGGGCTTTGACACCGAGGGCATGGTCATCGCCGAGGCCCCGGAGCACGAGATCGAGAACGCCAAACTCATGGCCAAGGCAGGCGACGACCCCAAGAAGCTTCGCAAGATTAAAAAGAAGAAGGCCCCCGAGGCTTTGTCACCTGGAACAAGCAGACCTTTGAGCGCCTGATCGAGACGCAGCCCGAGACGCTCAAGCCGCGCCTGCGCATCACACACTCCATGGTGATTAGCGTGGTCGAGCAGGGCGGCGATGCCCGAGCCCGCGTACACGACCTCATCGAGACAAGCCTGCAGACCCCCGAGGAAAAGGCTAAACTCGAGGTTCGCGCCGACGAAATATTCGCCACGCTCATCGATTCCGGCGTCGTCGTTCGCACCGAGGTGCCGCCCGCACCCGACGCCCCGGCTGACGCCGCACCAGACATCGACTATGCGCTGACGGTCGATCTGCCCGAGGACTTCGCGCTCGATCAGCCGCTCTCGCCGTTCTTGCTTGCCGCATTGGAGCTGCTCGATCCCGAGAGCGAGACCTATACCATGGACCTGATCTCGATGGTCGAGGCAACGCTCGAGGATCCCAAGCAGGTGCTGCGCGCACAGGAGCGCGCCGCACGCGATCGCGCTATGGCCGAGATGAAGGCCGACGGCATCGAATATGAGGAGCGCTTGGAGCGCATTCAGGACGTCACGTACGAAAAGCCGCTCGAGGATTTGCTCGACGCCGCTTTTGACAAGTACTGCCAGGAAGTGCCCTGGGCCAACGACTACCAGCTCTCTCCCAAGAGCGTCCTGCGCGATATGCTGGAAAGCGCGAGCGATTTTAAGGGCTACATTCAAAAGCTCGGCATCGCCCGCTCCGAGGGTATTTTGCTGCGCTACCTGGCAGAGGCCTACCGTTCGCTCGACCGCACCGTGCCCATCGAGAAACGCGACGAGCGCCTGCGCGACATTATCTCGTGGCTGGGCTTTGTGGTGCGCTCGGTGGACTCGAGCCTGGTGGACGAGTGGGAGAACGCCGGCAACCCGGCGGCCTCGATGCCGCGCCGCCACAGGGCATTGACGAGGTCGTGGCGGACCGCCGCGGCTGCACGCTGTTGGTGCGCAATGCGCTCTTCCGCCGCGTGACCCTTGCCGCCCGCGAGCACGTTCGTAACCTGGGCGAGCTCGACGACGGCTGGGGCATGAGCGAAATTCGCTGGCAAAAGGCGCTCGATGCCTACCACGAGCAGCACGAGGAAATCCTCACCGACGGAGATGCCCGCAGCGCCGCGATGTTTTCCATCGATGAGTCCGACGAGAAGACCGCGCACGTATGGCACGTGCACCAGATCTTTGCCGACGAGGATGGCGACCACGACTTTGGCATCATGGGCGATGTCGATCTGGACGCCACGCAAGACGGCGGCGAGGTCATCTTCAAAAACTACCGCGTCGGCTTTATCGAGGACCTGCTCGAGGACTAGCCGAACATACTGGAACGAAACAAGCGGGGCCGTTGGCAATATCGCCAGCGGCCCCGCTTTTGCGCTATCCGCTATGCCCTACTCGGCATCCTCGACCTCATACGAATCCGCCTCGGCTGCTCATCGTTTGTCTCTGTCGCAGCCCCGCGCGCCTCGTCAAACGCCGCTTCATGGTCTTGTTACCCCACGTGAGCTTGCGAATGGTAAGATCGTCGGCCTTTTTGTTGGCTAGGCGCAGATTGTTCTCGGAGGACAGCAACGCTCCTTGGTTTTCTGCAGATGGCTAATCGTCTTGTCGATCTCATCGATTGCCGTTTGGAACTTGCGGCTCGCGATCTCGTAGTTGCGGCCGAAATCGTTCTTGAACTTCTCCATCTTGGCTTCGAAGTTCGTGACGTCGATGTTCTGCTGCTTGTACTCTGCCAGCTCCTGCTTATAGCGCAGCGAACCCATGGCGGCGTTGCGAAGAAGTGTAATCATGGGAATGAAAAACTGTGGGCGAATCACGTACATCTTCTCGTAGCGATAGCTCACGTCCACGATTCCCGCGTTATAGAGCTCGCTCTCGGGCTCGAGCAGGTGCAGAGCACCGCATACTCGCAGCCTTTCTGGCGACGATCATGATCGAGCTTCTTAAAGAAATCCTCGTTTTTATGCTTGGTCGCGGTCTCGTCGTTCTCGTTTTTCATCTCGAACATAATCGAAATGACCTCGTTGCCGCTCGCATCGCACTCGCGGAAGATAAAGTCGCCCTTGGTACCCTCGGACGCATCGTTGTCTTTCTCGAAGTACGCGTTGGGAAACGCCGTCATGCGTAGGCGGTTAAACTCGGTCTCGCAGTGCTGCTCGAGCGACTCGCCCACCATCTTGGTGGACAGGCGCACCTTCATGTCCTTAAGGCGCTCAATCTCTTCATCCTTGTAGCGAATCAGGTCATCGCTCGCGCGCTTGGCCTGCGCAAGCTCGAGCTCGTGTGCCGCCTTGGCCTGCTCCTCGCGAGAATCGCGCACTGCCAGCTCGCTCGTCAGCTTGGCACGCGCCTCATCGCGCTCTCGCTCCGCCGCGGCGACCGCCTCTGACAGGTTCATTTTTGCCATCAGTTCCTGCTCGCGCAGTTGGGCACGCAGGCCCTCGGCCTCTTGCTCAGATTGTGCCTTTGCGGCGGAAAACTTCTCCTGTACCGTCGCGCGGTAGTCAGCAAGCACGCGCTCGGCCTCGCTGCGAGCGGCATCGAGCTCACGCTGCGACTCGGCCGCGGCGGCGGCAAGCGCCATCTCCTGGGCCTTGTCCGCCGCGGAGAGCTTTGCCTGCAATTCGGCAATCTGCGCATCGCGTGCAGCCAAATCGTTTTGAGCAGCATTGCGCGCCGCCGACTCGACGAGCTTGGCTTCGTCATCTTTACGCTCCAGCTGCGCACGCAAATTGTCGATTTTTCGCTGAAGCTCGGCATTCTCCTTTTGAGCGTCGGCACGGGCCTCAACCGCCGCGCGCTGGCTTGCGCTCTCGCGCTCTGCGGCAGCGCCCTCGAGCTTGGCGCGCAGCTCGGAAAGCTCGGCATCGCGCTTGGCAACCTCTTGTGCCAGCTTCTGCTCCGCGGCGTTCTTCTGCTCGACAAGCTGAGCGTTGCGCTGAGACTCTGCCTTTTGCAAGGCAGCCGTCGAACGCGAGCGCTCAAGCTCCAGTGCCTGCTCGCCCTCGCGCTGGACTGCCTTCACACGCTCATCCAGGTCGCGCGAAAACTCGGCATTGCGCACTTGCTTGACGATGTCTGCATAGCCAGACGCATCGACCTTAAAAACTTCGCCACAATGCGGGCACTTGATCTCGTTCATAGCAGCTCCTCGATGGACGCAAATTTCAACCGACTACACTCTACCGCGCCGCACGGACAAAAAGGCGCCGCCGCCAGAATGGCAACGGCGCCAGAACCACCACAAAGGTGCCTGTCCCCTTTGTGGTGGCATGGGTCACTACAGGTCGCGATAGTCGACCAGGCGAAGATCAGGTTGAGACCCGAGCCAAGCGCGCAGCTCAGGGTCGATCAGCGCGTCGACTTCCTTGGTACGATCGGTCGTAAGCGAGCTGTTCTCGAGGATAAACCGATCGAGATAGCCCGGGTGGCACACAAAGACGACCGTCTCGCCGTCGGACATCTCGCGAACCGTCTGCATAATCGAGTCCTTGGGTTCGTAGCCCGGCTCCATCGAATGCATCACCATGCGCAGATCAGTATTTCCGCAACGCACCACCGCCGTGGGGTCGAAGCTCGCCTTTTGCTCCTTAAGGCCCAGCTCCTGGGCAACCGCCGAGATCGCTCGGTTAAGGTTTTCGCTCATGACGCATGGGCCTCAAAGTAATCGGGCTCGCGGCCCACAATCTCGACAAAACGGTCGTGCTGTGCGCGGATCTCGATGCAGGCCTCGTCGAAGTCTATCAGCTCCTCACCGCGCTTAAAATGCTCACGGAAGGTACGGCTGCTATGGAACTCGCCGCTCTCGTTGAGCATGCTCGGGATGAGCGCCGGATCGGCGCACGGCTTGCCCAGGCACACGTTGGTATGCTGGCCCACTGCAATATCGGCATCCGCCACGAGCGACCACCCACGCTCGGCCTCGGGCATATTAGGCATAAGGCCCGCCGAGCGCACCAGGCCCTCGTTGATGCTTCGGGCGATCCCCAAGTCGACGGCGTATGAATAACCGATATCATCGGCACGAATAAGCAATTGCTTCATAGCGACTCCAATCTATGTGAAAACCACCACAAAGGTGCACTGTGTCCCCTTTGTGGTGGTTCTGGCGCCCTATAGTCCAAAGAAGCAAGGATTTGATCTCGGCTTACGGGCTTGTACTCGTTGGCGTCGAGGCCCACATCGTAGCGAAAGATAGGGCGCTCGCGATCGCGGTTGCGTGCGTTGGTGCGGTCTCCCCTGCTGTGGATATGCCCATGCAGCATGATGGCACCACGCGCTTGCCATTCCAGCTGAGCATGGGGTAGTGGCTCATAACCAGACGATGGCCCTTGGCATAGCCGGGAGCAATCTCCAAGTAATCGCGCACGTCTTCCCATATATGCGGCGCGTCCGGATCTTCCCAGTCGCCGTCATGGTTGCCACGGATGAGCGTCACATTCTTGCATTCGATACGCTCGCGCAGGCGCACCGCCTCCGCCAAGGGCAAGCGATAGGTAAAGTCACCCAGAATATAGAGACGATCGTCCGCAACAACGCACTCATTGATGGCATTGATGACCTTACGATTCATCTCCTCGACCGAACCAAACGGTCGATCCATGTCGTGCAAGATATTCGTATCGCCCAGGTGCAGGTCGGCGGTAAACCACATCATCGTCCATGTCCTCATTTCGCAACGCGTCAAACTCGTGCTAAGTATACAGACACAGCGATGCGGCGGTTAGCCAAAGAGCCCGCCGAACAGGCCGCGACGGCGTTTGTCTTTCTTTTTCGAAGCGTCACCCTGAGTTTTCTTGTCCTGCCGCATCTTACGGTCCTGTTCCAGCTCATCGTCGTCGAGTAGCAGATCCCACTCAAACGAACCATCCGTCAAATCGAACAGGTCATCGTCGTCAAACATGGCAGCCTCCCTTACCGATTAGCGAGCATCCACCACATAGAGTCCAACGCGCACCTGATGCCACGGGCTGCGCTCGGGGGCAACCTGTTGCACGCGGGCCTCAAATACGTCCTCGTGGCCGTAATACATCATCAAGGACAGTGGGCCGACCTCGTTTCCCGGAACATAGCCAAGCTTGGTGTTGCCGTAATAGATCGCAACCGCCTCAGGGTCATGGGGATTATCGCGCTCGGCACACAGCGTCAGCTTATCGCCCGCTTTAAGATCGCCCAGGACCAAGGCGCCATCGGCATACTGAAATCCCGCAATGTGAAATGACAGAAGAACACGTGAAGGCTCGTACATGGCAACTCCTCTAACGGCCGGATAAACCGGCGCTTAACCTTACTGAGAAGTTTACGGACCCGTGCGGACACAAATTCATCCTGTCTGCGTCTTTTCGACCGTTTGTCCCTACGCCATCTGATTCTAATGCACAAACATGCGCACGAACTTGTGCTTCCAGTTTGCATAAGGAGCGTAGCGGAATGGCACGTCCAGCACGTTGCCTTGTTCACGATGCTCTTCTTGTGGCTAAACGTATCGAAGCTCTCGCGTCCATGGTACTGTCCCATACCGCTCGCACCCATGCCGCCAAAGCCCATATGGCTCGTAGCCAGGTGCATGATCGTGTCGTTGACGCAGCCGCCGCCAAAGGCACGTAGCGCACAAAGCGCTGCTGAACTGCGCGGTCTTGGCTAAAGATATACAGGGCCAACGGCGTCGGGCAATCCGTAATAAACGTCTCTGCCTCGTCTAGGCTCTCAAACGTCAGCACCGGCAAGATGGGGCCGAAAATCTCCTCCTGCATCACGGCGTCATCGGGGGACACGCCGTCCAAAATCGTCGGCTCGATCTTGAGCGAAGTCTCGCGCGCGGTACCTCCAAGCACGACCTTATCGGGATCGATCAGCCCGCGCACGCGCGCAAAATGCTTGGCGTTGACGATATGCCCGTAATCTTCGTTATCGAGCGGATGCTCGCCAAACATACGGCGGTCTCTTCCTTGATGAGACCCAGCAGCTCGTCGTGCACGCGCGTGTCGACCAGCAGGTAGTCGGGCGCCACGCAAGTCTGCCCCACGTTGAGCCATTTACCAAAGGCGATACGGCGTGCCGCGACCTTCAAGTTAGCCGTCGCATCCACGATGCAGGGACTCTTTCCGCCCAGCTCAAGCGTCACGGGCGTAAGGTTTTTACTTGCGCGCTCCATAACGAGCTTGCCGACCGGAACGCTACCGGTAAAGAAGATCTTGTCCCAGCACTCATCGAGCAGCGCCTCATTCTCGGCACGCCCGCCTTCGACGACCGTCACCAGGCGCGGATCAAATGTCTCTTCACAGATTTGCTTGAGAACTGCGCTGGATGCCGGAGCATAGGCGCTCGGCTTGATGACCACGGTATTGCCCGCGGCAAGGCACCGGCGAGCGGCTCGAGCGTTAGCAAAAACGGATAGTTCCACGGAGCATGATGAGCGTGACGCATAGGGCACGGCCTGCGTTTTGCACACACTCACGGCGTTGGCGAGGTCACACGGACGCAGGCGCGGACGACTCCATCGAGCCACATGAGCGATCTGATGACGAATCTCGGAAAGTGACGTGCCGATCTCGCACATATACGCCTCGTCATGCGACTTACCCAAATCGGTCTTGAGCGCATGGGCAATATCGGCCTCGTGGGCCCGCACCGCATCGCGTAGACTCACGAGCGCGCGACGTCGAGCATCGACATCAAACGTAGCGTGCGTCTTAAAGTAGGTGCGCTGATCGCCAACGATGCGCGCAATTTCCTCGGTGTTCATGGCACCCTCCTAGTTCTCGTCCTCAAACATACCACCTGCAACGACTTCGTACATATGCTCGAGCTCCAAGCGGTCCATTAAAAGCGGAACGGGGTACAGGGGATTGGCCTCGGCATCGGCATGCGTCGCATCTCAGGAATGTCGGAGCGGCGAATGCCCGTCACATATTTGGGAATGTCCAAGGCGGCGTTCATTCGATCGACCCAATCGATAAAGGCCTCGGCCGCCAGGCTATCCTGCGCGTTAGCCGGCGCGATACCGGCCATGCGGGCGAGATCGGCGAGTTTAGGAGCAGCAGCTTCGCCATAGGCGCGAAGCATATGCGGCAGGATGATAGCGTTGGCCAGGCCGTGCGGAATCCCGTAACGCCCACCCAAGCTGTGTGCGATGGCGTGAACGTATCCAACATAGGAGCGCGTAAAGGCAACACCCGCCTTATACGCCGCCGAAAGCATATTGCGACGCGCACGCATGTTATCGCCATGCTCATAGGCCTCGAGCAAATTGTCATGGATGAGCTGGACCGCCTGTCGCGCCATCTTACGCGTATAGGGCGTGGTGCTTCGCCCGATAAAGCCTCAACGGCATGCGTCAGGGCGTCCATGCCCGTCTGCCCCGTAATGGAAGCGGGCAGGCCGCACGTAAACTCGGGGTCGTGCACCGCAAAGCGCGGGATCAGCACAAAGTCGTTAATGGGATACTTGTAGTGCGTCTCGTCGTCGGTAATTACCGCTGTAAGCGTGACCTCGCTTCCCGTGCCCGCCGTGGTGGGAACGGCGATGAGCAGCGGCAGGCGACGATGGATACGCAACAGGCCGCGCATCTTGTTGATGGGCTTCTTTGGCTGCGCGATGCGCGCGCCCACGCCCTTGGCGCAGTCCATGGCCGAACCGCCGCCAAAGCCGATAATGGCCTGGCAGGCGCTCTCTCGATACAGAGATGCCGCTTCCTCCACGTTTGAGACCGTGGGGTTCGCACGTGTTTCGGCATAGACCGCAGCGCTAATTCCCTTGGACGCGAGCGCTGTCTCGAGCGGTGCCGTGAGCCCCAGACGGGCAATGCCGGGATCTGTCACGATAAGGACCTTCTGGATCGAGCGCTTTTGAAGCACCGCGGGCACATCCTCGGCATGCTCCAAAATGCGCGGCTCGGTATAGGGCAGTACCGGCAATGCGATGCGAAAAACCGTTTGATACGTTCGGCACCAGGCGCGGCGGGCTAGATGCATAAAGGAAGCTCCTTCATTTGTTGATTGGTCAACATTTGCTCGACCGATTGTACTCGGCGGAGGTCGCACGAGGTCTAGCAATCGTTAATCAATCAACATCTTCACATGCCCAAAATTGTTTTATTAAAAATCATTCCTAATAGGCTTCACATTCGGTCTCATTTATGGATAATAGAACTCGTCAAGACGCACGTCCGGAGAGGGCCTTACGGGACCGGACGAGCGCACCATCGCCATCGATCGAAAGGATCGAATTATGAAGTTTGTTTGCCCCGTTTGCGGTTATGTGGAAGAGTTCGACGGCGACCAGCTGCCCGAGGATTTCAAGTGCCCCCAGTGCGGCGTTCCCGGCTCTCGCTTCCTGAAGCAGGAGGAGGGTCAGCTCGAGTGGCTGCCGAGCACGTCGTGGGCGTCGCCAAGATGGAGGCGTCTCCGAGGACATCGTTGCCGACCTGCGCGCCAACTTTGAGGCGAGTGCTCCGAGGTCGGTATGTACCTGGCCATGGCTCGCGTTGCTCATCGCGAGGGTTATCCCGAGATCGGCCTGTACTGGGAGAAGGCTGCCCACGAGGAGGCCGAGCACGCCGCCAAGTTCGCTGAGCTCCTGGGCGAGGTCGTGACCGACTCCACCAAGAAGAACCTCGAGATGCGCGTTGAGGCCGAGAATGGCGCCACCGCCGGCAAGACCGATCTTGCCAAGCGCGCCAAGCCGCCGGTCTCGATGCCATCCACGACACCGTGCACGAGATGGCTCGCGACGAGGCCCGTCACGGCAAGGCTTTCGCCGGCCTGCTCAAGCGCTACTTCGGCTAAGCCAAACGCCTGAGAGACATTCTCTAGCTTTATAAGGCCCGGACCGTATTGGTTCGGGCCTTTTTGTGTCTCGAGGACTCGTTAACGCCCTGAAATAGAACTTTCTTCGGCATCGGTTTCTCGTCAAAAACTAAGTGAGTAGACTTTTTGGAACTTGCCGAGCAGACCATCTACATTGCTTTATAAAGTCGCAGGTAAATGACTTGTTGTAAAAACGGCCTGGTCGCCATCAAGCCAAAAGTCTACTCACTTAGTTCCGCAGCCGTCCACGATCGAGCAGTTTTGTGTCTAACGGGCATCTTTCCGTCGATTACTCCCAATTTTGTCCAGTCAGCAAATAGTTCAGACCGAAGTAATACCTCAGCCTTTTGCTCATCCGTACTTTTATCACGATATTCAGCATCGAGCATCCTGCATACGGCTTTAACGATCGCACGGAATCTATCCTCATCGGATATCTGTCCGTGTGTCAGGAGAAGCACGTCGTAGCCCATGGCCTGAAGGGCCGTCATACGGTCTGCGTCACGCAAGCCATCCCCCGCGCAGCCGTGCGAGGCCTTTCCCTGACATTCAATGGCCACCTGTCGCCTCCCGTCCGACGAAGACAGAAGCAGGTCGATATATACGCGGGACTTTCCTACAATTGCTCGGGCACTTGTGCTTAGCATCACTTCAACATTAAGCTCTATGCCGCAAAAACCTTCGCCTCCCAGGGACCGCGGCAGTGCAAGCAACAAATACGCCTCGACCTCAAAAGGCGATGCGGCACCCAATGGAACGAGTTGCGACACCGCCATAAATCTATTGCCGTAACGCATCCCGCAAACATCTGAACAAAAACGGTGAAGGTCTCCGCCCAAAACCAAAGCGTCTCGACGCCATAAATTTGAGGCGGTGCCGTCCTCGGACGGGCAGCGCGCCCAACCGAACGTTGTCAAAATCGCGCCCGAATCAATTGCGCGCGAAAGCTCCGCCTCGAGTGCCGCCGGCAGAGCGCACACCGCAAACAAGCCACACATCTCCGCCAATACCAAAAGAAGCTGAAGATCCGTCAGATGCCGCGACATGATAAATGCCGTCAGTAGAGGAGACGTGACCAAAAATCCATGCTCCGTTTCCAGCACAGATTCCCTGGGGAGCTCACCAAGGAACAGCCGCTGCCTAATGCTGGCAGGGCAAGTCCGTTTGTTTCTCGACCGAACCAATGTATACAACGGAAAACCGAGCGCAACCGCAGCCGTCGGGTTGCGGGCGAGATCATATCGCTGCCGGTCTTCTTCCGGTCGTGGAAGCGGCGGACACAAAGCGCGGACTTGAGGAGCAAACGCCAGTACCTAAAAGCCGATATGTCACAAAGTAGATCCTTCATAGGCACAGGAAAACACAGATTTCAACCCAGTCGGTCTCGTATTGGCGCGAACGCAACAAAAATGGCACCGAACGGACTGCTGAGTTCAACAGCCCTCCCCAACTGGCCAAAAGCTTGCCGTGAGCTGGACGAAGCCCTGTTGAAAACCCCATTTTTTTCTCATGCGGAAACTTTGTGCGGCAAGTGAGTAGACTTTTTCGAACTTGCGCGCAGACCATCCATATTGCTTTATAAGTCGCAGGTAGATAGCTTGTTTCAAAACGGCCTGGTCGCCAAAGTGCCAAAAGCTACTCACTTAGATTGCAGAGCGCCCCCATTAGCTGCAATTCCAAGGTATTAAGCACTTCCGGACTCAGGTCGTCATACTGGACAAGAATTTGAGTTGAGTTTTCAGGGACAGACGCGCCATCGGCACACCAATAACAGTCACCGATATCGATAAACGGGATACTCGAGCGTGTGAGGACCTGCGCAAAAGAGCTTCCGCCCGTTCCGCGCTCCGCAACCACAGTGCAGTAAAGACCCGCGTCTGCATGCTCAATCGAGACCTCCCCTGCCGGAAATGCCTTCCGCACAAGCGCCGCCAGACCATCACGCGCCTCGCGAGCACGAACTCGCACGCGGTTCACATGTCGCTCGTAATCACCCGATTCCAGCAAACGAGCCAAAGCGACCTGGTCAACAGAACTCACCGACGAGGCGTAAAAACCAAGGTTGCGCCTAAACTGCTCCATCAGCTCGTCGGGCAGCACCATGTACGCTAGACGCAACGCCGATGGCAGGCTCTTCGAAAACGTGTTGGTGTAGATAACCGACTGGGAGGCATCGATCGACGCGAGCGCGGGAATCGGCTTGCCGGCAAGGCGAAACTCACAATCAAAGTCATCTTCGATGAGGTACCGACCTGGTCGCTCGGCGGCCCAGCTCAGCAGCGCATAGCGACGCGCAATGCTCGTCACAAGGCCGGTCGGATACTGATGGGATGGCATCAGGTGAAGGACATCGGTCCCGCTTTTCTGCAGAGTGCTCAAGTCCACGCCCTCATCATCCAACGGGATATGTCGAACTTTGCAGCCCATAGCCTGATAGATGCGCGTCAGGCGCAAATAGCCCGGGTCCTCAACGGCATACACCTTGTCCGCGCCAAGCAACTGAACCAACATGGTATCGAGCAGCTGGGCGCCCGCACCGATAACGATGTTGTCGGGGTCGACATTCATACCCCTTGTCCCGCGCAGGTGGTGAGCAATTGCGCGTCGTAGCCGAGCGGTGCCCTGTGCCGGCGCAGTCGAAAAGATTTCGCGTTCGTCTTCGGATGCCAGCGTCGCCCGTAGCGTGCTTTGCCAAAGCCGCGCCGCCTCCAAAGCGGAAGGAGAAAGCACATCGAATCGCTCGACCTGTCCGTTGACATCATGCGCGCTGGGGTCCACAGAGACGGCATCTCGGTCGATGCCCTCCGAAGCCAAAGGCAAAACCGGTGCATCCGGAAGCTCACAAGCGTAGTAGCCACGACGCGGCATTGAGCAAATATAGCCCTCGGCAAGTAGCTGGCTATATGCATTCTCGATGGTAATGACACTGATTCCCAGATGACTGGCAAAGGCGCGCTTAGACGGAAGATGCTCCCCCGCCCCAATACGTCCAGCTACGATATCATCTCGAATTTGCTGGTAAACATACTCATAGAGCGATGCCTCGCCGCGTTTTTCCAAATTGTAGTCAAGCATGGGTTTGCCACCTGACCTTATCGCGCTGTTCAATCTGGTATTAGTCTGACCTTGTCATTATCTCGAAAACTGAGTATTTCGCCATACCCAGCTCCTCGATAGGATGTTCCGTCAAGCAATGTACATGCCAACCAAGGGAGCAACCATGGCAGAACAGAACAACAAGGCCGATCGCGTCAAACTCAATCGCGAGCTCGCGCAGATGCTCAAGGGCGGCGTCATCATGGACGTCACCACGCCCGAGCAGGCACGCATCGCCGAAGAGGCAGGCGCCTGCGCCGTCATGGCACTCGAGCGCATCCCGGCCGACATCCGTGCCGCAGGCGGCGTCTCGCGCATGAGCGACCCCAAGATGATCAAGGACATCCAGGAGCCGTCTCCATCCCCGTCATGGCCAAGTGCCGCATCGGTCACATCGTCGAGGCGCAGGTCCTTCAGGCCATCGAGATCGATTACATCGACGAATCCGAGGTTCTCTCCCCCGCCGACGATGTCTACCACATCGACAAGACCCAGTTTGACGTCCCGTTTGTCTGCGGTGCCCGCGATCTGGGCGAGGCGTTGCGCCGTGTTGCCGAGGGCGCCACGATGATCCGCACCAAGGGCGAGCCGGGCACCGGCGACGTCGTCCAGGCCGTGCGCCACATGCGCAAGATCCAAAAGCAGATCCGTGACGTTGTCGCTCTGCGCGATGATGAGCTCTTTGAGGCAGCCAAGCAACTGCAGGTTCCGGTCGAGCTGGTACGCGATGTCCACGCCACGGGCAAGCTCCCCGTCGTGAACTTTGCTGCTGGCGGTGTGGCAACCCCTGCCGACGCCGCGCTGATGATGCAGCTGGGCGCCGAAGGCGTCTTTGTCGGCTCGGGCATCTTTAAGAGTGGCGACCCCGCCAAGCGCGCCGCCGCCATCGTTAAGGCCGTGGCAAACTTCACCGACGCCAAGCTCATTGCCGAGCTTTCGGAGGACCTGGGCGAGGCCATGGTGGGCATCAACGCCGACGAGATCGAAATAATCATGGAGGAGCGCGGGCGCTAGTCCGGCAGAAAGGGTCGCACATGAGCGATTATGCAGACCAAACGGTCGCCGTGTTGGCGGTCCAAGGCGCTTTTGCCGAGCACAAGGCAAGACTATCCGAGCTGGGCGCACACTGTATTGAGCTGAGGCAGGTGGCTGATTTGAAGCAGGACTTTGACCGTCTGGTGCTTCCCGGCGGCGAGTCTACCGTTCAAGGGAAGCTGCTTGATGAGTTGGGTATGCTCGAGGAGCTTCGTGCCCGTATCGTTGAAGGCATGCCCGTCCTGGGCACCTGCGCCGGCTTGATTCTGCTGGCGCGCGACCTTGCCGCCCACGACGATAAGGGGACGCCGCGCCTGGCAACCATGGATGTGCTCGTTGAGCGTAATGCCTATGGCAGACAGCTCGGCAGCTTTCGCACCAAGGGGCAGGTAGCAGTATCGACGGTGAAGTGCCGCTGACGTTTATCCGCGCGCCCCGCATCGTCGAGGTCCACGGCGACGCCAAGGCCTTAGCGAAAGTCGACGGGCGCATCGTCGCCGCCCGTCAAGACAACCAGCTCGGTGTCACCTTCCACCCCGAGCTCGACGACGACGCCCGCCTCCACGAGCTCTTCCTCCAAATGTAGGGAGAAAACAAACGAGCGTGGATTTTCGGACGCACAGCAAATGAGAGTGGATAATCTCCCACTTTGAGCTCGAATGCAGACTCAAACCGGGAGATTATCCACTCTCATGCTATGTATCATTTAAGAACGTCCTCAATGACTACCTTGGATCATGGCAATTCCGATGTTTTGGCACCGACAGCGAGCGCCACCAAAGCGAACAAATTGGCATGAAAAGAGGACGCATAGACCTTCTGGTCATGCCGTCCTCTTTGAATGACAAGTTGTCGCTTTGGTGGGCGCGCAGCGTCAACTAGTTACGCGGTTCGTAGAACCGCGTAACCCCTAAAAGCGGTTGCCGCGGAAGCCGCCGCCGTTGCGGCCGCCGCGGTCGCCATAGCCACCACGGTTGCCGCCAAAGCCGCCGCGACCGCCAC
>ENA-OQEN01000448-OQEN01000448.1-human-gut-metagenome-genome-assembly--contig:-NODE-448-length-18082-cov-1.748204_pt1 | contig 18082 bp, 28 predicted proteins | sample MGYA00242791_ERZ504627 | MGnify/ENA primary metagenome ERZ504627 (study PRJEB26092, sample SAMD00036316) | human gut metagenome | host: Homo sapiens | study: EMG produced TPA metagenomics assembly of... | reverse complement strand
CGTCCGCCCAGGTGCCTGCGCCTGTGAAAAAGGGATGGCCGGATGCTGACTACTATTTGGGAGACGGATGGAGTGTCGCGTATCGAGTCCTTGATGCACAGTGGTGGGGCGTGCCCCAGCGTAGAAAACGAATCTTCCTTGTCGCAGATTTTGCAGACAGAGTGCCCCAAAAGTATTATTTGAGTCCGAGGCGTGTCTCGGTATTCTGCGGAGAGCTTCCGTGCGTGGCAAAGAGCTGCCGCCGCTGCTGAAAGCGGCTCTGGAACGACAGGCGCAGTCTGCTTGAACGACCAGGGCGGACAGTCGATAGAAATATCGAACAATATAACCGCAACTCTTCGCGCGGAAACACACGGTCACCCGCCCTGCGTGATGGAATCCGCAGCCGGATTTTGTACAGAACACTCGGCAAAAGCGGGAGGTATTGGCTACGAAGCTGAAACTGCGCCTACCCTCCGTGCCGGAACAGTTCCTGCAACTGTTTATGAAAATCACTCGCAGGATACACGCTATACGGAGTTGCACGGTATTGCTCCTACGGTTTCTTCAACCTACGGGACAGGCGGCAACAATCAGCCGTTTGTCGTGGAAGATACTCGCTGTTTTGATGTTCGTTTCACATCTGACGGCACGAAAAACGCACGGCAGAACTGCTATGAAACGGATACATCACGGACGATAGATACGGGAGGTAATTCTCCCGATTCAAACCAAGGCGGTGTGGCAGTCGTAGCTGTTCAGGCTCAATGATAGCAGAACCGATAAGAACGGTCCGCAAGGCAGCGGAGTGAATGAGGATGTTTCATTCACGTTGAATGCCACCGACCGCCACGCAGTAGCATTTTCGCAGGACAGCTACACGAAGTACAGCGAAAACGATAAATGCGGTGCGCTTCGAGCCGCGGGTGGAATGTACGGAGGAGGCTCTGAAACGCTTGTTTACAGCACAAGCAAGAATTCCTACCATACCGAAGCCGAGGAAAACCTTGCAAACACGCTTGTCGCAAGCGATTACAAAGACCCGCCGACCGTGAATTCTCCGGAATACATAGTCCGCAGCTTACTCCAACGGAGTGCGCCCGTTTGCAGGGATTTCCCGACTGGTGGTGCGCAGATCTCGGAACGGATGAGCCGACAGATGAAGAACTGACATTCTGGAAAGAGGTCTTTGAAACACACAGAAAAATCATCGGTAGCGCAGTCAAGCCGAAGTCCGAAAAGCAGATTCTAACATGGCTGAAAAATCCCCACAGCGACTCTGCCGAGTACAAGCTGTGGGGAAATGGCGTTGCTCTGCCGTGTGTTTACTTTGTGCTTTCGGGGATTGCATGGGTCAGTTCTTGCTCGAATTAGCGTTGCCCGGCTCATCGCCAAGCACGATTTTCCGTGCTTTTCTTCAAACTTTTCTATGCACTCACGAATCAGAACGATGATTTGCCATTTGCGGAACGAGCCTCATAATCGGCAACGTAATGCAGTTTGTCGAGCATTTCATCGTCAATTCTGATGGATAAACTCTTGATAGCCATAAAACTCCTCCTGTTTATATCCGATATGTGTTTATTTTAACATCATAATGTGCTATAATGTATGAAGTGAGTTCAAAGTGAGTTCATAATGCGTTTATATGGAGGGCAACATGAAAGTAGCTGTAATTGGTTCAAGAGGGCTGAGCGTGAGTGATTTAGGCAGATATCTCCCCGAAAATACCACGGAAATCGTGTCCGGCGGCGCTAAAGGAGTGGATACTTCCGCAAGGGAGTATGCTTTGGCGCACGGAATAAAGCTGACGGACTTCCTGCCGGAATACACAAGGTTCGGCAGGAGCGCGCCGCTGAAACGGAACATAACGATAATCGAGTATGCGGACATTGTGCTTGCGTTCTGGGACGGAAAATCGAGAGGAACGAAATTCGTCATTGACAACTGCCGCAGGCTTGGTGTCGAGGTCAGAGTTTACATTATAGACTAATAGTTGAGCCGTACATTGTGCATAACGCAGAATGTGCGGCTTTCTGTTAAAACCCGTTGACTTATCCCCCTATTCGAGTAAAATGTGTAGTACCGAAAGGAAATGGAGGTACATACAATGACAATTAACTACAACGCGCAGGACAGAAAACCGCTTGTAAAGGCAATCAGCGAGTTCACGGGAGCAAACGCAGTTACATGAGGACACCGACCTACGCTTACCGAATCGACTATTTCACGGTGACCCGCGAGGCAACCTTGAATTTGATGACAGAGCCGACAGTGAGGAAATCGAGGGTCTGCTTGAATTCCTTGCAGAGCGTGGATTCATCGCCGAGGTTGCCGATACAAGCGCCACAGAGCAGCCGGAAACGGCAAGCGAGGAAGTATCCGCAGACACCGACAGCGCCGAACACGGCGAATCTGTGGGGCTTACGGTGGAAGTTCCGCTTGAGGGTACTGTGGTGGATAACCTTACCAAGCTGCTCGAAGCCAAAGGCAGACTTATCCGCAGAGCCTTAGCGGTGGACAGCCTGCCGATTGAGGTCACGGACAGCACGGTGAAGTTTCCCTGGTTCGCAAACTGCGGTGCTGATGAATGCAAGGCATACACGCATTTCATTTCGGCTCTTTGCGAACTTGCCGCAAATGCAAAGCGAGTTACAGCTAAGGAAAAGGAAATCGACAACGATAAGTACGCGTTCCGCTGCTTTCTCCTGCGACTGGGATTTATCGGTTCGGAGTACAAGACCGAGCGGAAGATACTGCTGAGAAATCTCACAGGCTCATCTGCTTTCAGGAATGGAGGTGCTGCAAATGAAGTTTCCGAGTAAAGCAACAATCGAACAGTACCGCCGAGAGTACCCAGTCGGCTGCAGTGTGGAACTGGTTTCAATGGACGATTTTCAAGCGCCGCCGATAGGTACTCGCGGCACGGTTCGAGGGGTCGATGACGCAGGTATCTGCTAGTTCGCTGGGATAACGGCTCCGGGCTGAATGCTGTTCTCGGTGTTGATGTAGTTCGCAAAATCTGTGGCTGATATACACAATTTCAGCGTGTGTATTTCGTTCAATATATTGTGGTAAAACCGCTTGCTATATACTGCTTTTAGAGTTAATATGTGTGTACCGCAAGGGAAACAAAGCAAACGGAGGATACAAAAATGAACGAGAAAACCACCAAGCAGATTGAAGAAATGATGAACCAGACCATAGGGGTCGAGGTTGAAATGAATAACATTACAAGAACAAAAGCCGCGCAGCTTGCCGCCGAGTTCTTCGGAACAGGCAGACACGAGCACACCGCAGGCCGCAACGGTTACGATACCTACTCCGCATGGGACGGCGAGGGTCGAGAGTGGAAGTTCCAAAAGGACGTGAGCATTCACGGACCGGACAGTGAAAAGTGCGAAATGGTGACCCCGATACTCACCTACGCAGACATGGAAACCCTGCAGGAGCTTATCCGCAGACTTCGCAAGGCGGGTGCGAAAAGCGACGCTACAAGGGGCTGCGGAGTTCACATTCACATCGGAGCCAAGGGTCACACACCGCAGACTTTGCGAAACCTCGCAAACATTATGGCAAGCCATGAAAGCCTCCTCGCAAGCGCACTGAACCTCGACAGAAACCGCATGAACCGCTACTGCCGCACGGTCAGCAAGGATTTCCTGGTGGAACTCAACCGCAAAAAGCCAAAAACCATGGCGGCGCTTGCGGACACCTGGTACGGCAGTCAGAATGCGGATTACGGCAGGTCGGCGCACTACAACGAGAGCCGCTACCATATGCTGAACCTCCACGCAACCTTTACAAAGGGCACGATTGAATTCAGACTTTTCCAGTTTGACGCACCCTCGGGCGGCAAGCAGAACGGACTTCACGCAGGACAGCTCAAAAGCTACATACAGCTTTGCCTGGCGCTCAGCAGCTTGCAAGGCAGGTCAAGACCGCAAGCGCAAATCCTCAGCAGACCGAAAACCCAAAGTACGCAATGAGAACATGGCTTTTACGGCTCGGCTTCATCGGCGATGAGTTCAAGACCGCAAGGGAACTTTACACCAAGCGGCTCGAGGGCGATACGGCTTTCAGAAATGGCAGACCGCAGTAAGCAGGAGTTAGCTTCCTGCCCCCAACTCCCCCACAGCGTGGGGCTTTTGGTGGTAGAAAGGTGATTTCTGAAACTGAACCTTTCGGAAAGGAAAACACTATGAAAAAATACTATCTTGCTTATGGGAGTAACTTGAATGTTCGGCAAATGGCATGGCGGTGTCCTACGGCAAAGGCTGTGGGAACTGCGGTTATCAAGGATTACGAACTGCTTTTCAAGGGCAGCAAGACAGGCGCTTACCTCACGATCGAACCGAAATCGGGAGCGGAAGTTCCGGTTGCAGTCTGGGCAGTCGAGCTTGCCGATGAGAAACGGCTTGATGTGTATGAGGGCTTTCCAGCTTTCTACTACAAGGCTGAACTGGAACTGCCCGTGAGGTACTTCTCGGGAAAGACAGTTGCCAGAAAAACTTTCGTGTACATCATGCACGAGGAACGACCGCTGGGATTGCCGAGTGGATCGTATGTTCGGACTTGCCTTGAGGGTTATGGAAATTTCGGCTTTGACGAGAATGTTCTTCTCGCCGCATTGGAGAACAGCAGGAGGGTCGGATATGAAAACAGATAACGGAACAACAGTTCGCACCTGTCCCCGCTGTGGGGCGCAGTACGGCGAGCACCCGGCAATGTCGAGAAACTATCCCAACACCGCTATCTGTCCCGACTGCGGCACAGAGAGGCGTTACAGAGCATCGGCGTAAATACTGCTGAGCAGGATAAAATCCTCAGCATTATCCACCGAAATATAGGCAGATAAATTACACAATTCCGTGTTAAATCTTTGTGCAGTATATTCTCCGAAAACCGCTTGCTATTATGTGTTTTTAGAGTTAATATACACATACCGAAAGGAAAACAAAACACGGAGGACATGAAAATGACAAGATTTGAAAGAGACCTTAAGGACGCAAAGAACGGAAACGAAATCGAGGTGCTTGCCCGCCGCAAAGCGGAGATTGAAAAGTTAACCGCCGAAGGCAAGGCTTGCAGAAACTGTTTCAGAATGAAGTGCATTGCCCAGGAGGTTGCAAGGCTGAAAGCAGAATACAACAAGATTGACAGCCTTTTCTGAAAATCAACGGAACGCAGAGCCGAAAGGCTCTCTTCCTCGTTTACAAAAAAGGGTTGATTTTTTTGTTTGATTGTGATAAAATGATAGTGGGTTAATATGCCCTACAAATCGGAATTTAACGCACATCTAAAAAACGAGAATTCACAAAAACGTAGCCATAAAACGGTGATGAAAGGACGTATAACTTATGAGTAAAAAAGTATTTGTTTTGGTACACGATTACTGGCATCACGATGATTCCATCAAGCCTATGATGGACTATCTGTTTAACGCAGATTATGAAGTAACATTCACAAAGAACCCAAATGATTATTTCAACGGGCAGTTTGATTTGTTTTTGTCTTTCAAAGATCCTATTGAAAATGATCAGATTCCTACTCCAATCTGGTGTGATGAAAAATGGACGGAGAAATTTCTGAATGATGTTCAGAATGGTATGGGAACGATTATGCTTCACGCATCACTTACTGATTACACAGAAAATCACGCAATCCTTACAAATGTTATAAGAAGTAACTTTATCACTCATCCCGAACAATGTCCGCTTACTGTAAAACCGATAGCAGAACATCCGATTATTGAAGGCATTGGCAAATTCACATTCCCTGATTTTGACGAACATTATGTAATGGAAATGATTCCGAATGCTGATACAACGATTCTTGCAGAAACCGTTTCAAAGAACGGCGTTCAGCCTGCTGTATGGATTCACACCTATGGCAAGGGAAAAATCTGCTGTATCGTTCCTGCACACACTACCCAAAATCTGACCTGTGAACCATTTGTCAAACTTGTAAAGAATGCTATTGATTGGGTTTAATAGCATTAATAGAGCGTCAAATTCCAGTTTATTTGGCAGCACAACATAAAAAGCATCGCACTATGCGGTGCTTTTTTCATATCTAAAATAAGGAGGTGACCGCATTGAGAAAGCTGAAAAAATACAAACCCACCAAGTTCAAGGCAAAGGACAGCCGATACGATAAAGCTGCCGCAGACTTTGCGGTTGCATTCATCGAAAGCCTGTGCCACACCAAAGGAACCTGGGCGGGAAAACCCTTTGAACTTATTGATTGGCAGGAGCAGATAATCCGAGATTTGTTTGGGACGCTGAAACCGAACGGCTACCGGCAGTTCAACACGGCATACATTGAGATACCGAAGAAGCAAGGTAAATCCGAGCTTGCCGCCGCTGTTGCACTGCTTCTCACCTGCGGTGACGGTGAGGAACGAGCCGAGGTTTACGGCTGTGCCGCCGACAGACAGCAGGCGGCTATCGTGTTCGATGTGGCGGCAGATATGGTGCGAATGTGTCCTGCTCTTTCCAAGCGAGTGAAGATTTTAGCATCGCAGAAACGACTAATATACACGCCTACTAACTCGTTCTATCAGGTGCTTTCGGCAGAAGCGTACAGCAAGCACGGATTCAATATCCACGGTGTTGTATTTGATGAGCTGCACACTCAGCCGAATCGAAAGCTGTTTGATGTAATGACCAAAGGCTCCGGTGACGCAAGAATGCAACCGCTGTATTTTCTAATCACCACAGCCGGAACTGACACGCACAGCATTTGCTACGAAACTCATCAGAAAGCCAAGGATATAATCGAGGGTCGGAAAATCGACCTACTTTTATCCCGTGATTTACGGTGCTGATGAATCCGATGACTGGACAAACCCGAAAGTGTGGAAGAAAGCGAATCCAAGCCTTGACATTACGGTCGGTATCGACAAGGTCAAAGCCGCTTGCGATTCCGCAAAGCAAAACCCGGGCGAGGAGAACGCTTTTCGGCAACTCCGCCTGAACCAATGGGTAAAACAGGCGGTTCGTTGGATGCCGATGGAGAAATGGGACAAGTGCGCATTCTCCGTTGATGAGGACGAACTGGAGGGGCGCGTCTGCTACGGTGGGCTTGACCTTTCTTCTACAACAGATATTACAGCTTTTGTTCTTGTATTTCCGCCGTCCCTTGGTGGCGCGGCGTCCGTGCCGCGCTTGGGGGACGGCTTCGCAACATCGTGTTGCCCACCGCTTGACGAGAAGGATAAGTACATCATTCTGCCGTATTTCTGGATTCCCGAGGATAATCTGACCCTGCGTGTAAACCGCGACCATGTCCCTACGATGTGTGGGAGCGACAGGGTTATTTGCAGACCACCGAGGGCAATGTGGTTCATTACGGTTCATTGAGCAGTTCATTGAACGGCTCGGAGAGCGATTCAATATCCGAGAGATAGCTTTCGACCGATGGGGCGCTGTGCAGATGGTTCAGAACCTTGAGGGAATGGGATTTACGGTAGTTCCGTTCGGGCAGGGTTCAAGGATATGTCCCCGCGACAAAGGAACTGATGAACTGGTGCTTGAACAGAAAATTGCCCACGGTTGTCACCCGGTTCTGCGTTGGAACATGGATAATATCTACATTCGCACCGACCCAGCCGGAAACATCAAGGCTGACAAGGAAAAATCCACAGAAAAGATTGACGGAGCAGTAGCTACTATTATGGCTCTTGACCGCGCTATCCGCTGCGGGAATGACGGTGGGGCGAGTGTGTATGACGAAAGAGGGCTGCTATTTTTATGAGAGGTGAAACAACATGAGCATTTTTTCCGGGCTGTTCAAATCAAGGGACAAGCCTAAAAACAGCACAGCGGGCAGTTCCTACCGTTTCTTTACGGGAAGTTCTACGGCGGGAAAGAATGTAACCGAGCGTTCCGCAATGCAGATGACTGCCGTGTATTCCTGTGTTAGAGTGCTGTCGGAAGCTGTGGCGGGATTACCGCTGCACGTCTACAAATACCGTTCGGACGGAGGTAAGGAGAAAGCAATCGCCCACTCCTTGTACCGCCTGCTCCACGACGAACCCAATCCCGAAATGACCTCGTTTGTTTTCCGTGAAACGCTTATGACGCACCTGCTCCTCTGGGGCAACGCATATGCGCAGATTATCCGCAACGGAAAGGGCGAGGTCATTGCTCTGTACCCGCTTATGCCGAACCGAATGACCGTTGACCGTGACGAGAACGGGCGATTGTACTACAAATACTATCGCGGGAACGATGAAGCAATCCGCAATAAAGAATATGAGGTCGTTCTCTCACCTTACGATATTCTGCATATCCCCGGACTTGGGTTTGACGGACTTGTTGGCTACTCGCCGATCGCAATGGCGAAGAACGCTATCGGACTTGCAATTGCGACCGAGGAGTTCGGCGCTAAGTTCTTTGCGAACGGCGCAGCGCCTAGCGGTGTCCTTGAACACCCCGGAACTATAAAGGACCCGACTAAGGTTCGTGAAGCGTGGCAGTCGCAGTTCGGCGGAAGTTCCAACAGCGGAAAGATCGCTGTGCTTGAAGAGGCATGAAATACACTCCTATAAGTATTTCGCCCGAGCAGGCGCAGTTTCTTGAAACAAGAAAATTTCAGATAAACGAGATAGCCCGAATTTTCAGAGTGCCGCCGCACATGGTCGGCGACCTTGAAAAGTCGAGCTTTTCTAATATTGAGCAGCAGTCCCTTGAATTTGTGAAATACACCCTCGAACCCTGGCTTGTGCGGTGGGAACAGAGCATGATGCGCTCCCTGCTCACCCCAAGCGAGAAGCAGGATTATTTCATCAAATTCAACGTTGACGGACTGCTGCGAGGAGATTACGCAAGCCGCATGAGCGGGTACGCTACCGCAAGGCAGAACGGCTGGATGTCCGCAAACGACATTCGGGAGCTTGAAAACCTCGACCGTATCCCCGCCGAGGAGGGCGGCGACCTTTATCTCATAAACGGCAATATGACAAAACTTGCCGATGCGGGTATTTTCGCATCTACGAGTGGAAAGGAGGATAATTCCGATGAAGAAGTTCTGGAAATGGACGAACAGGATAGTGAAGAACGAAGAAACGCAGGAGCAGACCACGGAGAGAACGCTGTTCCTCAACGGCACTATAGCAGATGAGAGTTGGTTTGACGATGATGTCACGCCGCAGCTTTTCAAGGAGGAACTGCTGTCCGGCAGCGGAGATATTACCGTCTGGATAAACTCGCCCGGCGGCGACTGCGTTGCTGCAGCGCAAATCTACAATATGCTGATGGACTACAAGGGCAACGTCACCGTGAAGATTGACGGTATCGCCGCGAGTGCCGCAAGCGTTATCGCGATGGCGGGAAACAAGGTGCTGATGTCCCCTGTTTCAATGCTGATGATACACAACCCTATGACGGTAGCTATGGGCGATTCAGCAGAAATGCACAAGGCGATAGATATGCTTGCCGAGGTCAAGGAAAGCATTATGAACGCTTATGAAATCAAAACGGGAATGAGCCGCGCGAAAATCTCGCACCTCATGGACGCAGAAACATGGATGAACGCAAACAAAGCGGTGGAACTCGGCTTTGCGGATGGTATTCTTGCCCGTGAAGAACCTATGGAGGAACAGCCCACTAACGCTCTGATGTATTCAGAAGCGCAGGTGGTTAATTCTCTTATGGATAGGCTTGCGGAGAAATGCAAAATTCCTACTATAAACACACCAAAAACCAAAGCCGAGGATTTATTTTCTCGGCTCGATTTAATCAAGAATTGGAGGTAACACATGACTATTATTGAACTGCGCGAAAAGCGCAACAAAGCGTGGGAAGCTGCAAAGGCTTTCGTTGAAACCAAGCGCGACAAGGACGGACTTCTGTCCGCAGAGGACGCGGCTTCTTATGCCGAAATGGAGCAGAAGATTAAGGACTACGGCGCTGAAATCGAGCGCATGGAGCAGATGGCGGCTATGGACGCACAGCTTTCCAAGCCTACGTCAGTCCCGCTTACTGGAAAGCCGCTGAATGGTGACAAGCCCAAGTCCGGCAGAGCAAGTGATGAGTACAAGGCGGCAATGCTGAACGCTCTCCGCACGAATTTCAGACAGGTGTCCGATGTACTTTCCGAGGGCGTTGACGCTAACGGCGGTTACCTTGTCCCCGAGGAATACGACAGCCGCCTTATCGACGCACTGACCGAGGAAAACATCATGAGAAAGCTGGGTCACACCATCACCACAAGCGGCGAACATAAAATCAACATTGCCGCAACAAAGCCCGCCGCAGCGTGGATTGACGAGGGCGGCGCACTGTCTTTCGGTGACGCGACCTTTGCGCAGATAAATCTTGACGCGCACAAGCTGCACGTTGCGGTTAAGGTGACTGAGGAGCTGCTCTATGACAACGCTTTCGGTCTTGAAAATTACATCATCGACCAGTTTGCAAAGGCGCTTTCCAATGCGGAGGAGGACGCTTTCCTCAACGGCGATGGTGTTGGCAAGCCTCTCGGACTTTTCTCCGATAAGGGCGGCGAGGTCGCTGTAACTGCGGCGAGCGCTACTGCGATAACTTCCGATGAGATAATCAATCTCGTGTACTCCCTCAAGCGCCCGTACCGCAAGAACGCAAAGTTCATCATGAACGACCAGACCATTTCGGCGCTCCGCAAGCTGAAGGATAACAACGGCGCGTATCTCTGGCAGCCGTCACTCCAGGCGGGCGAGGTCGACAGGCTATTTGGCTACGAGGTCTACACCTCTCCGTATGTCCCCACAATCGCCGCAGGAAAGCCAGTAATCGCATTCGGTGACTTCAGCTACTACAACATCGGCGACCGTGGCACACGTTCTTTTGCGGAACTCAAGGAACTGTACGCAGGAAACGGCATGGTCGGTTTTGTCGCAAAGGAGCGTGTGGACGGAAAACTGATTCTTCCCGAAGCTGTCCAGATTCTGAAGATGAAAGCCGGCTCCGGTTCGTAAATGGTGATTGAATGGACGAGCTTCTGACGAAAGTTAAGCAGAACCTCATACTTGAACATACGGCGGACGATGAACTCATAAAAGGGTTCATCACCGCCGCTGTTTCCTATGCTGAAAGCTATCAGCATTTGTCTGAGAATTACTATTCAGAAAACGCAATGCCACCGACTACCGAACAGGCGGTAATAATGCTGTCCTCGCATTTTTACGAATCGAGGGACGGCAGTACAGGCGGTTTTTCGGAGATAATGTTCAGGCGGGGAAACAGGTGTGGGATACGGTGAATATGCTGCTGCGGCTGGACAGGCGGTGGAAAGTATGAGTTTCGGTAAAATGAACACACAGATACAAATAACGCAGAAACAGGTCACGCTTGATGGTGAGGGCTTTCAGACGGAATTCAATGTCGTTGTAGCAACAGTCAGAGCCTATCGTGAGGGACGGCACGGCAGCGAGAAATGGGCGAACCGAGCCGCTTTTTCCGAAGCCACCGACCTGTTCCGTTTTCGCACCATTCCGGGGGTGAGAATCTCCACGGATATGCGGCTGTTCTGCGATGGCTCTGTATTTGAAATAACCTCTGTCGAAGATATGAAAAGCAGAGGAATGTATATTGAAGCGCTTGCAAAGGAGGTGCAGCCGAGTGGCTAAAGCAGATGTTAAAATGCCCGATGAGTTCCTTTCGAGGATTTCCCGGCTTGGAGCGCAGACCGACAGCATTGCTGAAAAGGTTTTGCAGGCAGGCGGCGAGGTTGCTCTCGCAAAGGTAAAAAGCAATCTGAAATCCGTTGTAGGTTCGGGAACGAAAAGCAAATCCCGTTCCACAGGTGAACTTGAACGTTCGCTCGGCTTATCTCCCGTTATGGTCGATAAAAACGGAAATCATGACATCAAGGTTGGATTCTCCGAGCCTCGCTCTGACGGGTCAAGCAATGCGAAAATAGCGAATATCCTCGAGTACGGAACAAGCAGTCATTCGGCGAGACCCTTTCTGAAACCCGCAAAATCCGCTGTAAAAAAGCAGTGCGTGGAAGCAATGAAATCCGCATTTGAAAAGGAGGTCGAGGGGCTGTGAGTCTGCTTTCAGAACTCTCTGCGATAGCCAAAAAGCTGAAAATCCCGGCGCAGACAGCGGTGTATTCCGGTAACGCTCCCGATGAATACTTGGTGTTCACTCCGCTATACGACAGCTTTGAACTTCATGCAGATAATACGCCGACTGCCGATGTGCAGGAAGTGCGGATTTCACTTTTCACAAAAGGAAACTACACCCGCACTGTAAGCAGGATTGTAAAGGCTCTGCTCTGCGCCGATATTACCGTAACCGCCCGAAAATATGTCGGTCATGAGGACGACACGGGCTACCATCACTACGCCGTTGATACGGCGAAAAACTATGAAATGGAGGAGATATAAATGGCAACAATAGGTCTTGACAAGCTGTTTTACGCTGAGATAAATGAGGACAGTGACGGCAGCGAAACCTACGGAGTTCCCGCTTCGCTTGCAAAGGCGATTTCGGCTGACCTTTCCGTGGAGCTTGCGGAAGCAACGTTATATGCCGATGACGGCGCTTCCGAAATCGTCAAGGAGTTCAAGAGCGGTACGCTTTCCCTTGGCGTTGACGATATAGGAAATGATGCGGCTTCGGTTCTGACGGGCGCTACCATTGACAGCAACAACGTGGTCATTTCCACCAGTGAGGACGGCGGCAAGCCTGTGGCTATCGGGTTCAGGGCGAAGAAATCCAACGGCAAGTACCGTTATTTCTGGCTGTACAGAGTGAAGTTCGGTATTCCGTCAACATCGCTTGCCACAAAGGGCGACAGTATAACGTTTTCCACACCCACAATCGAGGGCACGGTTCTCCGCAGAAACAAGCCCGATGGCAACGGAAAGCACCCGTGGAAAGCGGAAGCCACCGAGGGCGAGAAGAACGTTCCTGACAGTGTAATCACGGGTTGGTACAAGTCTGTATATGAACCAACATTCACGGCAAAGTCCGCTGAAACAGGCAAGTAACGGAGGTATGAGCAATGACGAATGAACGCAGTTCTTTAATAACCATCGGCGGTGAGCAGTACGAGATGATCCTCACCACCAGAGCGACAAAGGCTATTTCCAACCGTTACGGCGGTCTGGACAATCTTGGCGATAAGCTGATGAAGTCCGAGAATATGGAGATGGTTCTAGACGAGATAATCTGGCTGATAACTCTGCTTTGCAATCAGAGCATTGAAATCTACAATCTAAGAAACAGCGAGAAAAAGCCGCTTCTCACCGAGGAAACCGTGGAGCTTCTGACCTCTCCCAGCGAGCTTGCCGAGTACAAGGACGCTATCACCGAAGCTATGCTGAAAGGCACGAAGCGGAATATCGAAAGTGAAGATACCTCAAAAAATGCAGTAACAGCCGAGTGAATGACGCAGAACTGTTCACCCGGCTGTTCTATTACGGCGCGGCTCAGCTGCACCTCGCTTCGGAAGAGGTGTGGCTTATGCCGTTCGGGTTTCTGATGGATCTGTGGGAGTGCCATAAGCAGTTTATGGGCATTGCTAAACCTAAGCGTGAAGCGGATATTGACGAGGTTGTGCCTATGGGGATTTGATTGGAAAAGTGGTTGAAAAAAGTGGAGTTGCGTGGTATAATGGTTTTATAAAGGCAGATAATCTGCCCGATAAATCGGAATTTTGGGAGGCAACATAAATGATAAGATTAAGACCTTACAATGTAAGTGATGCGGATAAAATTCTTTCTTGGAGCAACGATGAAAAAGCTTTTTACAAGTGGTCAGCTGGTGTTTTAGGTGAATATCCTATAACCAAGGAACAATTCGGATTTGTGAATAATCTTATGGCATTTACAGCTATTGACGATGATGAGGTGGTAGGTTTTTTACAATGAGAAGACCAACAGAAAGCTTTGATGAGTTGCGATTTGGTTTGTAGTAGTAGACCCTGAGAAGCGTGGAAAAGGATATGGGAAAGCAATGCTTCAGTTGGGAACAAAGTTTGCAAAAGAAATCTTTGGTGCAAAAAAAATTTCTTTAGGTGTATTTGAAAATAATGAGTCTGCCTATTACTGTTATAAAGCTGTTGGCTTTAAGGATATTGTTTTAGAAGAAACAGAGAAATATGTTGTACTCGGCGAAGAGTGGAAATGTTTGGAACTCGAAATGAATTTATAAAACAGTTCATCAAATTCCAATTTATCGAGCACTTTAACACAATAAAGGAGCAACCACTCTGAGGTGCCCCCCAAAGTTTAGACAAAATGTATTAAATGATATGAAAATGAGTTCGGTATTGAACCGGGCTCATTCCTTTTAGTTTAATGGAAATTCTTTCATTGTTGTAGTAGTGAATGTAATTCTTCAACGCATCAATGAAAGCATTAACGCTTTCAAATTTTTCGCCGTAAAACATCTCGACCTTAAGTCCGCCGAAGAAGTTTTCCATTGCACCGTTGTCCATACAGTTTCCTTTTCTGGACATACTTTGCTTAATGTTATGTTCAGCTAATAGGCGTTGGTATTCTGCGTGTTGGTACTGCCACCCTTGGTCTGAATGGAACAACGGAGCTGCACCATCAGGTAGTTTGCTGAACAATCCATCGAGCATTTCTCTGACTTGTTCCAGATTAGGACTTAATGAAATGGAGTAGGAAATAACCTCTCGGTTGAATAGATCCATTACAGGAGACAGGTAAACCTTTGTATCGCAAACCTTGAATTGAGTTACATCTGTCGTCAGCTTCTCAAATGGTTTTTCTGCATTGAAATCCCGCTTTAACAAATTGTCTGCAATTTTTCCGATTTCGCCCTTGTAAGAGTTGTATTTTCCGTTTTTACGTTGCTTACCTTTCAAACCGAGCATCTTCATCAGCTTTAAGATAGTTTTGTGGTTGATGATATATCCCTTTTTTCGCATTATCATCAGAACTCTCCGGTAGCCATATCTGCCCTTGTTGTCATTGAATATTGCTGTTATCTCCTGCTTTTCACATTCGTATTTATCCTTAATGGGATGACTCAGATAGTAATAGAATGTGCTGCGAGCCATTCCCGATATTTGCAGCAGGTCTTTCAACGGATATCTTTGCCTTAGTTCAGAAATTATTTCTGCCTTTTCCCGTTCTTTGCTCGTCCGCAAGAACTAAGGCACTCAGTTTTTTTAAGTACTCTATCTCCATTCGCAGACGCTGGTTTTCAGCAATTAAATCTTCCTCGACATTTTTTATCCAGCTTGGGCGGTCTTCCTTTCCTTGTTCCGCTAGCGGAACAAGCTCTGCCTCGTCTTTCTTTCATAAGCCTTCGGCTCCTTCTTCTAAGTATATGCGTTCCCACCTTTGAACCATATTGCTGCTGAGGCTTCCGACTGCCGTACAAGGCTATACTTCCTTGCCGTTTCTCTATATCCCATATGATGTTCCCGCATATCCATTATAACATTTAGTTTGAATTCTGTCGAGTACTTCCTGTTTTTTCTTCTCGTCTTGCCCATAAAATATGCACCTCCAAAAGTGTCTAACTTTGGGGCGCATATCACTCGGCTGCTCCTTTTTCATATTCCCCGAGCCGCAAGGCTCTTTTTTATGCCCATTTCAAGGAGGTGACGCAGATGTCCGAAAATTTCGGCTTGAAAATAGGTCTTGAGGGCGAGCGTGAATTCAAGAAATCCCTCGCCGAAATCAATAATTCATTCAAGGTCCTCGGCTCTGAAATGAAACTGGTGGATTCGCAGTTTGATAAGAACGATAAATCCACCGAAGCCCTAACCGCCCGCAGCGAGGTTCTGAACAAGGAAATCGACAGTCAGAAGCAGAAAATCGAAACGCTACGTTCTGCTCTCGCCAATGCCGCCGAGTCATTCGGCGAAAACGACCGCCGCACACAAAGCTGGCAGATACAGCTGAACAATGCGCAGGCGGCTCTGAACGGTATGGAACGTGAGCTTAGTTCCAACAACACCGCCCTTGAAAAAGCTGACAAGGGCTTTGACGATGCCGGAGATGGAGCAAAGGACTTCTCCGATTCCGTCAGGAAAGCCGCCGATACCAGCGAGGACGCTGACGGGAAACTGAGCAAACTCGGAGATACCGCAAAGAAAATCGGCGCGGCTCTCGGGGCTGCTGCGGCGGCGGTCGGGACAGCCTGCGTTGCCGCAGGAAAAAGCTGTGGGACATGGCGAATGATGTCGGCTCGGCGGGCGATCAGATTGACAAGACCTCGCAGAAAATCGGCATAAGCGCCGAAAGCTACCAGAAGTGGGGCTATGTGTTCGAGCGTTGCGGCGCGGACGTAAACAATCTCCAGACGGGCATGAAAAAGCTGTCCACCGTCATTACTGACGCGGCTGGCGGTTCGGATTCTGCTGCCGAAAAGCTGTCCGCTGTCGGGCTTTCCATCGAGAAACTGAAAGGAAAGTCCCAGGACGAACAGCTGAGAATGGTAATCACGGCTCTGCAAGGCATGGAAGCAGGCGCAGAGCGTACCGCCGCCGCAAACGACCTCCTCGGAAAATCCGCCGTGGATATGGCAGCTGTCCTAAACACAAGCGTGGAGGAAACCGAACGTCTGAAGCAGGAAGCCGAGGATTACGGCATGGTTATGAGCAACGAAGCGGTTGCGGCTTCCGCTGCTTTTGAGGACAGCCTTACCAAGCTGTCGCACACGGCAGGCGGTCTGAAAAATCGCATGGTGGGAGAACTCCTGCCCGGTATAACGCAAATTACGGACGGACTTGCCGACCTCCTCGCAGGCAACGAGCAAGCTGCGGACGAACTGAAAAACGGCGTTACATCTGTTATCGACACTATCCGGACGCTGATTCCGCAGTTTGCGGAACTCATCACCTCGATTGCAGGAGCAGTCCTCGAAAGCGCTCCGGGTATCATCAAGGCGCTTGCTGATGGACTTCTGTCGGCTATCTCGGAGCTTACTCCGACCATCGTCAGAATCGTGACCAAGATAATTTCTGCTCTGGTGGGACTGCTGCCGCAAATCGTGTCAGCCGGAGCGGATATTCTGTTGTCGCTCATCAAGGCATTGCGGACACGATTCCGCAGCTTGTTCCGCAGATAGTCGCCGTTGTCGTGGAGATAGTGAAAACGCTTGTGGACAACCTGCCGCTTATCCTTGACGCAGCTTTACAGCTTGTGACGGGACTTGCGCAGGGCATTTTAGATTCACTGCCGATCCTCATTGAAGCCCTGCCGCAGATAATCACGGGAATCGTGGACTTTCTCATCGGTGCGATACCGCAGATAATCGAAGCGGGAATACAGCTGCTGACGGCGCTTGTGACGGCTCTGCCGGACATCATCGCGGCGATCGTGGAGGTAATTCCGCAGATAATTGACGGAATAATCAAGGCGTTGATTTCCGCAATTCCGCTCATCATCGAAGCAGGAATCAAGCTGCTCATCGCGCTTGTTCAGAACCTGCCGACAATCATCACGACCATTGTCGCGGCTATTCCGCAGATTATTTCAAGCGTTATCGACGCAGTTATCGGAGCGATTCCGCAGCTCGTTGCGGCGGGCGTCCAGCTGTTTATCGCACTGATTGAAAACCTCCCGACCATCATCGTGGAGATAGTCAAGGCGATTCCGCAAATCATAACCGGAATAGTGGACGCATTCGGCAGCTACTTCGGCAAGATGGCGGAAGTCGGCGGTAATCTTCTGAAAGGCCTGTGGCAGGGTATTTCTGACGCAGGGGCATGGCTTTGGAATCAGATAAGCGGCTTTTTCGGTGGTATTGTTGACGGAATCAAGGACTTCTTCGGAATACACTCGCCGTCAAAGCTGTTCGCAAATCTCGGCGGATTTATGGCTGAGGGGCTTGGCGAGGGCTTCGGTGATGAGATGAAAGACGTTTCTAAGAGTATGCAGAACGCTATCCCGTCCGATTTTGATTTGGATATGAACGGCACGGTTTCGGGGTTCAATGGCATAGGTCAAGCGCAGGCTTTTGACATCACAATTCCGCTGAGCATTGACGGAGTTCCGCTGACAAAGGTCATTTCAAGAATTCAGTGGAATCAGAACAAGGTAACGGTAAGAAATGCGGGGGCGGTGTGATGGTACAGATAATCGTGACCGAAAACGGCAATGTCCGAGGTGTGTTTACACGGGTGATTTCTG
>ENA-OQEN01000447-OQEN01000447.1-human-gut-metagenome-genome-assembly--contig:-NODE-447-length-18162-cov-2.723260_pt1 | contig 18162 bp, 27 predicted proteins | sample MGYA00242791_ERZ504627 | MGnify/ENA primary metagenome ERZ504627 (study PRJEB26092, sample SAMD00036316) | human gut metagenome | host: Homo sapiens | study: EMG produced TPA metagenomics assembly of... | reverse complement strand
ATTCATTATTTGCCACCAAGCTGACTACGCTGATAATATCTGATATAACCACCACGATGGATGTTGAGACAGATAAAGACTTGCAATTTCTCTGTTGTCGTAGCCTAAAATCTTGGTCATAGATATGGCTGTCTCATTTTTCTCGATGATGAGCTTCGTGAGCAGATATATCATGACGGCTGAGAGCAGTATGCAAAGCACCTGGAAGTACTGCATGTATGAGCCCATGGAGTGGTCGAGCTGGTCTGCCATTTTGGTGATGTCGCGTATCGTGATTGTTGTCGCGATATTGCTCTCATCGATATCCTTTATCTTTGTATCCGACAAAAATCCGCTGAATCTGCCATCTGCAAAATCAAAGGTATCCGCAAAATGCTCTATCGGCATAAATACCGCGATGCTCTGGGATTTATCGTAGGTTCCTTCACCTTGAATTTGTATGTTTTTTTCTCGTACTGTGCATCAAGCTTTATTGTATCGCCCGGTTTTATACCATATTTATCTGCAAATGAATCTGATATGTATACCTCGTTATCCTTAAGCGAATCCATGCCCTTAAGCTTTACGTATGCACTGTCTGTTTCCACTCCGTAGACTGACACCTCCTCGTCAAACTCATCTGTTCTCCTTAAGAGCGATGTCATGTCAAATTTCTCTGCGTCACTGTTGCCGGTTTCAAGCATGTTTCCGTCTGCATCGACATAGGATTTGAGTACGTACTGATATTTTGCAAACATCATACTGTCTGTATTTTTCTTGTAATAATCAAGTGTATCCGGCATGCCGACTGCCATCGCGAGCATTACCATGATGAAAAATATTCCCACAAAGAGTATCAGATAGTTTGCCACATTCTGGAACATGATTCGCAGTCTGAAACGGCTCATGAAGTTCCAGCGCGGAAGCCGCATTGCTTTTTTACGCTTTGTTTTCTTAAGGTCATGACGCAGAAACTGAAGCGGTGTGTGCTGTATCATGCGGATTATCACGATAAGATTTACAACCAGCATTATAATCACCGGAGCAAGCGTTGTTTTTATGAATGCACCCGGATTCCAGATTGTATGGTATGTCGGCAGGCTGTAGCTGTTGTAATACATGCCCACAACCACATCCTTGAATACCGTATAGCCCAGTATATTTCCTACTACTGCTGCCAGAAATGTCACAATGACAGGCATTGAAAGGTAATGCCTAATAAGCTCTCCCTTTGTGTAGCCCGACGCGCGAAGCGTGCCTATCGCTGATGATTCATTTGCTATCGTATTGCTTATGGTCACTGCAAAAATGAATGCGATTATCACAATAAGAATGTCTAAAAGCACTCCTCATGGCCTTGTCTGAGCCCATATCGTCCGTGGCAAAATTAATTGCCGGATTTGAGTAGCGCGGTGTGTAGTCCTCCACCTCATTTCCTGCTGCCATAACCTGTGACACCATCGCCTCCAGAAAGTCATCTGATTTTTCCTTCTGCTCTATGTCGTCCTCCGGCTCATCCTCGTATTTCCATGCATATGTATAGTGAATGCTCTTGTTAAGGCGGTCAAAGCCTCCTTTGTCACCATTGCCACATCAAACTTTATCGCATCAAACATCATATCGGTCTTCTTTTCATGCAGTGTGGAGTAATTGACATATGCGATAAGGCCCGATACCTTGAATTCTTTTCCGCTGACTTTTATCGTGTCGCCAACCTTCATCCCCACGTTGTCTGCATGCATTCTGTCCACAGCGATTTCGTTCTCATTTTGTGGAAAAGAGCCCTCGATGAGACATGCAAGGTTGATATCCCCGGTCTTTGTGTATACACGGATAGTTCCGTCCTTTTTGCCGTCTGCGTCGTAGTCCTCATCCTCGTTGCGATAGAAATTCTCGTAGAGCTTGACAGGAGTTTTGCTGCTATCGCTGTCTTTTTCGTCTGGAGCTGTTTTTACCTCGCCTGACTCGATAGCCGTAACAAGCTCGCTGTCAGCCTTATCCTTAAGCTCAAAATGTCCATCCTCCTGCTTGTACTTACTTACTCCCTCATCCGCAGAGGTGAGCATACTGTCGTTTGCCACATACATTCCGGATACAAAGCCGATTGTCAGCACGAGGAAAAGAAATACAACGAGATATTTCTTCCAGTCACCGATAATTTCCTTTGGTATACGCTTTATCAGAGGATTTTTTATCTTTTTCCTGCCCATAGGTCAAATCCTCCTTACCACTCAAGCTCTTCGGCCGAAACCTTATTTGTATTGATATCGTTGTGGCGCACGGCTCCGTCTCGTAGCTTTAGCACGTGGTCTGCCATGTTTTTGATGGCCTCATTGTGTGTGACCATGATTATGGTGTTTCCGTACTTTTTGTTGACATCCTCTATGAGCTTCAAAATCTCCTTTGAGGTGTTGTAATCAAGCGCTCCTGTAGGCTCGTCGCAGAGCAGTATATCCGGATTTTTCACGATTGCACGCCCTATTGACACACGCTGCTGCTGTCCGCCGGATAGCTGATTTGGAAGCTTATAGCGGTGCTCATAAAGCCCCAGCGTGTGAAGCAGCTCATCGATATCCAGTGCGTTGTCAGACAGATAAGCGCCCACCTCTATATTTTCCTTTACATTCAGGTTTGCAATCAGATTGTACATCTGAAACACATATCCCAGGTGCTTTCTGCGGTACTGTGTGAGCTTTTTCTCGCTCATATCCTTCAGCTTGTCGCCATTTATGCTGATATATCCGGAATCGGCGCTGTCGATGCCTCCGATGATATTGAGCAGTGTAGACTTCCGGAGCCTGACGGTCCGAGCAGCACACAGAATTCACCCTTTGCCACGGAAAAATTCATGCCTCGCAGCACCTCCTGGCGCGTCTCACCGCTTCCGAAGCCCTTTTTCAAATCCACTATTTCTAAGAACTTTCTCTCTTCTTCTGACATATGATATCCTCTCTTTCAACATTTCAAATTACATTTACCTTATATAAGGTTATACGTTTAAAAACAATTACTGGTCAGATTGTACTTACTGTAGTTACCTGTTATTTATGTATGTTAGTGCCGTCTAACTTTATGTAATAAGAGTAACGCTATTCTGCCTTTCTTGTCAATAAAAATTTTATAATCAGTTTGGTAATTGATTAATAAAATGACTTTTGTCCACCATATCATTTTATTTTCTGACCGGATTAACAGCTTCGAGGCGTATGCATAATATAAATTAAATCTGTTTTTACGGAGATATGAATTTTTATGTGTGGTATTGCCGGATTCTGTAACTTTAAAGAAGACTTTGAAGAGAACACCGATTACTGGAACTTTCGTCTTGAGAAGATGCGTGCTGTGCTCGCCCACCGCGGCAACGATGCCAGAGGACGCTACCTTAAAAAGCATATTGGTCTGTCGCACAGCCGTCTGGCCATCCGTGATATCCTGTGCGGCGACCAGCCCATGACGCGCACCCACAACGGCTATGAGTACACTATCTGCTATAACGGAGAAATTTACAACACGGATGAGCTGATTCCCGAGCTGTCCGAAAACGGCTTTGTATGCTCCACAACCTCAGACACAGAGGTTATTCTGTACGCCTACATCCATTGGGGCGCTGATTTTGTCAATCGCTTAAACGGTATTTTTGCATTTGCCATATGGGATGCGGCTAAAAACCGGCTGCTTTTATACCGCGACCGCGTAGGTGTCAAACCGCTTTTTTATGCCATCCGAGGGGATTCTCTGGTGTTTGGCTCCGAGCCAAAGGCCTGCTTTGCGCACCCTGCAGTAAAACCTGAGCTTGATAAGCAGGGCTTGCAGGAGCTTCTTGCTATCGGGCCTGCACACACGAGCGGGCTTTCCCTGTTTAAGGATTTGTTTGAGGTTTTGCCGGGACACTTTATGATTTACTCACAGAATGGGCTGCATGATGAAACCTACTGGGAGCTTACAAGCCGGGAACACACCGAGAGCTATCAAGATACCGTTGCTCACACACGTTTTCTGGTGGAGGATGCTATAAAAAGGCAGATGGTTTCCGATGTGCCGGTATGTACTTTTCTGTCAGGCGGCATCGATTCGAGCATCGTGACCGCCATCGCCGCAAACTATATGAACACACGTGGTAAAACGCTCAACACTTTTTCCTTCGACTTTAAGGACAATGACAGGTATTTTAAGGCAAACGCCTTCCAACCGGAGAGGGATCTGCCCTATGTCAATCGTATGCTTGAAGAGTATGAGACAGCCACTCCTATCTCGAGTGTGATGAGAACTCTCTCTTCAAGGCGCTCTTTGCCGCAGTCGATGCAAAGGATATGCCCGGCATGACCGATGTGGACTCGTCACTTTTATATTTCTGCAGCCTCGTCAGCCGAAAAAACAAGGTAGCTCTTACCGGTGAGTGTGCTGATGAAATCTTTGGCGGATATCCGTGGTTTTACCGCAAAGAGCTGCTGGAAAGATATGGCTTCCCATGGTCATCGGATGTCGCTCCACGCCTTGCCCTTTTGCGCGATGATGTGGGTTTGGAGCTTGATTTATCCGGTTATCAGGCTTTTCGATATGAAGAGTCCAGGTCAAAAGCACCTCTCCTTTACGGCGAGGCCGGTGAGGACGAAAGCCGCCGCATAATCGGATATCTCAATATCAAATGGTTCATGCAGACACTTCTTGACCGCATGGATCGCACCAGCATGTACTCCGAGCTTGAGGCCCGTGTACCTTTTGCCGACCATCGTATCATTGAGTATGTCTTTAATGTGCCTTGGCATATGAAATATCAAAACGGTGTGGAAAAGACTCTGCTTCGCGATGCTTTTTCAGATGTCCTGCCACCTGAGCTTTTGCACAGAAAAAAGAGCCCATATCCAAAGACTTATCATCCCGGATATGAAGCTCTCCTTATAAAGGGAATGGAGGAGATATTAGACTCCCCTAACGCCCCTGTGCGCACTCTCATTGACACTGACAAAACGCGCGAATTTTTAAAGGCACCGGCAGAATACGGCAGTCCGTGGTTTGGCCAGCTCATGGCAGGTCCGCAACTTATCGCATATTTCATCCAGATTAATTACTGGATGGAGAAGTATCAGCTGTCTGCTTAATGCTCATCCATGATTAATTGACCTTGCGCTCTATATCAATGATGTTATTCTCTATGATATTGTTTTCTGTAATGTTGTTATCTATGCTCTCTGCCGAAGGGGTGCTTTCACTATTCTGCTCTTTCGGTGTAAATCTTCTCACCTTATCCATGAGCTGAGTCTTCTTCAGCTCATGCTTAAGCTCAACACGCTCACTCTTCTGCTGTCGTTTTTTCTCCTTAAGCTCGTACTTGGCCTGCTTCTTTGCGAGCTTATTCTGCCTCTTCTGCTCCTTTATGGCAGCCTTTGTCTCTCTTTTGGCCTGCTTTGCCGCAAGCTTTGCTTCTTTTGCTTCGTTCTTTATGCGGCTCTTTTTGTTCTTCTTGACACTCTTTTTAGCCACCTTATGTAATTCCTTGAGGTCTGACTTTGCAGCCTTTATATTCTTTCTGTCCTTGCGGTATGGATTGTGCACAAAGTATCCCACAGTGCCTATCATCATAAGAAGCAGTGCCAGCGCCTCTCCAGCCATCGTGACATACTCCAGATACTGCGGATACAGCTTGTAGCCTGCCATCTCCGCCGCTATCAGGATAAGCGGAATGAAAAACAGTATATTCTTTCGCTTTTGGGACAATAACGCTCCCTCCGCACCTACACACATGAGTACATACAGGCACAGCTGCGAAGTCGGTCCATAGGCATATGCCACAATCGCAGCCATTATTACAGATATGCAAAACACTATGAATGCTTCTCCGCGGAACAGGGCATTCCTGTACTCTTTTATGCCCTCCAGCTTGTCTACCGATATGCCATGCAGTGAATATACCTGGTCTGTGATATCCTCCATGCAGTCCTCATGGTATCGCTTCAGCTCCCTGTTGCTGTTTATATCGGCATCTATGGAGCGTCTGCGCTCTGTAAGCAGCTTCTGCTCCTCCATGATCTTCTCCCATGCCTCATCCTCTGCCTCACGCTGAAGCTTCACCTGCTCGTGAATCCACTCGGCCCGCTGAATGCGCTCGCTCTCCTGCGGTATAACCACCTGCTGCGCGTCAACTGTCTGCTGTGGTGTTTGAGTCTCCTGCGCCATGCTGTTATTTTCATTATTTATCATTCCGGTTTTCTGCCTCTTTCTTCCAGACATTTTCTTTTCCTCTTGCAATTGTTATTTACTGCTATATATCTCTATTAAAGCATATTTTAGCGGATTTTTCCATAATAATAGAAAATATATAATCGTAAATATCGCAAACGAGTGGTACAGCACACAGGACGGCGGTGCATGGGAAAAGGTCTCTATCAGTGAATTGTATATTCCTATTTTCTTAATTCTGCAAGCTGGAAGTTAGCTCTGTTTTTTTAATAAGCGTTGTTTAAATGCTCTGACTTTCAATCCGTATTTACTTAAAAATCCTAATCCTACTAATAACATACCAATACCAGCCCCCTGTGCAAAATCCACACAATTTCTAATAATTTGATTATCATAAAGACTTGTGCGTTCAACAATCAAATATGCGAATATAAGAAGAAATCCGATTGCATTACAGATTCGTACACGCTTGTTGTTACGTTCGGCTTCCGTGTTGGTGTAATCTACCGCCTTAAGTACTGTTTCTTCCTTTTCTTTGTTCATGTTCTCGCTCTTCCTTTCACCATCAAGTATTTCTCGAAGTTCAACTTCATAGAAATCAGATAACTCAATCAGTATGTCCAAATCCGGCATATTATTTCCATTTTCCCATCGGGACACCGTTCTGTTCGATACTTGAACTATTTCAGCAAGCTGTTCCTGCGTAAGCTCTTTTTCCTTTCGAAGCTCCTTAAGAAACACTCCTATTTTTTTCTGATCCATTTTGTAATTGTTCCTCCTCTGGTGTCACTATATAAAATGTCACAGCAAATAAACACGACACAAAGCGAGAAATGCCCTGTTTTTCTGCCAGACATACCTTGTCTACCTCTCAAATTCAACTTTATTCAGCTCGATCAACTTTGATTTGTCTATACATTGTTACAACTATCCAAAGCGAAGATACAGAACATATCCAATCACTAAGACTATAGGAACAGAACACACTATGCACAGGACTGAACATATTTTTCCTAGAAACTTCAGCTTTTTATTCTCCAGTTCTTTTCCTTTTTTCATGAGGACAATTGCTGCAACGAGCGATACGAGCATAAATACAAATAAACCTATAAAGAACCACCAAAACAATATAATTGCAGGTGCATTTTCCATAATACATACCTCCCAAGTCTATAATCCAATCCAGCGAACAAATAATTTCAAAAATATTTGAACTATTTCAGCATCAATGCTATTATAATTATACAAAGGGAAGCACCCACTCCAAAGGTGGATGCTCCGAGTTTAGACGATTAATTGTCCTTACGGACGACGCTATCCTGTGGGTCAGACAGGATAGGCATTTTTATTTGCGCTTGTTTCATTTCATTTTTTCCAAAAAGCCTGCAAGAAAGTGGATTAAGCGATTTTAACTTTCCCTGTGCAATCTGAATAATCATTTCATTTGTCATAATAATCCTCTTCATAATTATAAAAATTCTTCATTGTTTATCCAAACTGGAATGGAATAACAATATTAAGCAGGAATGCAAAAACTATACTGATTGTTCCCATTATCGCAGAACTCTTCAATGTGTCTCTCCTCAAAACAATAAATCCAATAATAAAGACTATCACTTCCAAAACAGACCGTGCACTAAAATATCCGACTCCATATACAAAGCACATATTGAACAATACTGCCAAAATCAGAGCCGACAGTATAAATGCCAGTTTGCTTTTCCCTCTTGCATACCAGCAGACAAAAGCCAATAATGGAGAAACAGCTGTAAATCCAAACCAAATAATAGCATAACTTCTTGGGAAAAATCCTGCAATATAGTTTGAATACAAATAGTAGCTTGCAACCATACCAACAAAGAATACAAAAACATTGATGCTTGCTCTTATTGCAGAATTGCTATAAATAGAAATACACAGTGCAATCAATATCCAGATTGCAAAACGCCCAAGAAAATTACCAATATCTAAGACTCCATTTATTGCCATAAGCACACCTGGAAGTTCAGTTTGACGAAAATCCAGATATTTTGAGAAAGTTCCCAAAGCTATTCCGAGAAACAATATCGCTATGGTATTTATAAGTTTTCTATTATTGGATATTGGATTTTCTGCATTCCTTATATCATTCAAAAAATTTATCATAATTACCCTCACAAATTCCAGTTTGTCTGTCTCTCAAAGTCTCAGTCCTTCAACCACGCCGCAAGCTCCTGATGCCCGACGCTGCCCTTGAAAACCTTGCCGTCCATCAGCTTTGCGCCTTTGCAGCTCGGCGCAAGGCGTTCGTTCGTCTTGCCAATGTCGCTTCCGCCGGAGGTCGCAAACGGGATAATTGTCTTGCCGGTCAGATCATAGCCCTCAAGGAACGTATTGATAATCGTCGGCGCGACATACCACCAGATTGGGAAGCCCACAAAGATTGTATCGTAGTCCTTCATGTTGTCCCGCTTTATGGCAATCTCTGGACGGGAAGCAGGATCGTTCATCTCAATCGTGCTGCGGGCTTTCTTGTCCATCCAGTTCAGATCAGCTTCCGTGTAAGGCACCTTCGGCTCAATCTCAAATAGGAACTCTTTCATGGCATCGCTTTTCGTCATACTGACCTCCTTCACTTCAAAAAGCAGCTGCGGTACTCCATCCGGCGAAGTTTATGTCCGGTTTCTGCCAGATGCGCGATTTTCAAAGCAACCAAGTTGATGTCTGTGTGCATTGCCCGCGCAATCTGCTCCGAGGTGTACCCGTAGTCGTAGATGTATTCGAGGATTTCATCGGAATCAAGAAGGATCTCTGCCGCGACAATGTTTGCTTCGTACTCCGGCTTCGTTGCCATATCATACAGCACAAACTCCTGCAAGCCATGTTTTTTTGCAAGCGCACGGTGCAACCGGTCGTGACCGATCTCATGGGCGCAGACAATCCGCTTCATTTGTGGACTCAAATCCTTATTAAGAAAGATGAAGCGGTTCCTTTTGACGATGCAGTACATACCTTGAGTGATCCGAGATTTTCGCAATCGTCCATGACATTGATACCCAGCGCGTTTGCAATCCGGAAAGGATCTCTTGTGCCGCAGCGTCGGACGAGATCGCTGCCGACTTTTGATAGTTGTTCGGCGTTCATCGCGCCACCTCCCTTCGGGGATAACCATTATATCAAACAGCCTGTACCAAAAACCGGACTTACTCTTCCGTCTGTTCTTTCCGGTACTTTTTCGGCGTGTACTTCTTGTTCTTTTCTTTTGCAATCCAGTAGCTCTGGTGAGAGCCTGCATCGCGCCGTCCAGCGCGTCCTCGCTGAGACTGCTCCTGCAAACATACCGGAAACCTCGCTCACCAGCTCGTCAATTTCCCGTGCTGCCTTTGCACCGCCCTGTTCCTGTGCGGCAAGGACGAGCATTCCGCTGTTGCCGAGAAGATATTCCGGCGTTGTATTCAGAGCCTCAGCGATTTTCTTCACGACTTCATATTTTGTTGGCTTTCGACTGCCCAGCTCGTAATTTTGAATTGTCCTCGCAGTAACAGAGACTTTTTCTGCAAGAGCGGCTTGTGTCAGGTTGGCTTCCACTCTCTTTTCTCTCAGCCTGTCTTTGAATCCCATAAGGCACCTCTTTCTAAAATTTTCTGCGAACACGAACAGAACTTTCGTTAATTCCATTGACGTGAACATTATGTTCGTGCTATACTGTGCCTACACGAACATCTCGTTTGTGAGCATGATACCACACGAACAGAGCGTGTGTCAACATTCTTGGCGAAATTCGTGTCGAAAAACAAGTAACTTTTTTAGGAACGGAGGACGCTTATGAACAATTTACAATTAGGACACTGCCTCTTGTTCCTTTCATGCGGGAAAGACTTCTTACGCTGAAAGAAGAACAGCAGGAAAACCGCCGCTTGTGCGGACGCAGCTACATCAAGGAATATCTTGAGTATGTATGTGTCAATGAGATTGGCGATCTGATCAAGCTCACTACGTCACAGAGAGCTTTCCGAAACTGCTCAAGGCAAAGGAAATGAGACAGATCAGGTATCACGATCTCCGGCATAGCTGTGCCTCGCTGCTTCGAGGAAACGCTCTAACGTTTGATAATGTTTAAATCCAATGTTTCCTCTGCAAACGGTGTTCCTATGAAGCAGATTCAGGAATGGCTCGGGCACAGCGACTTCGGGGCTGCGGCGAACATTTACGCATATCTGGATTCCAGACGCAATGCTCAATGGCTTGGGCTTTGCGCAAAATTGAAAAAGAAAAGCCAGCAGCCGGAAAAACCGACTACTGGCGTGATTTCTGTCCTCGGCACATGAAAAAGATATTTTTGCGGTTTCTTTGGTGGGATCTGAACCTCTGCAAGCCTTGCTTGGAAGTATGACATCACTGCTCCACCTCGGTTTCCACTTCCATGCCGCCGATGAACACCACCTTGATCTTCTCCTTGGATTCTACGATGACACATTGCAGGATCTGGCGGATCACTGCATCGTCATAGGTAAGCGGATGATTTTTCATGCCGTCGAGGATGGTGAAGATATTGTCCAGTCGGGACGCCGTATTCTGCCGGTGCTGCTCGGCGGCAGCGTATTCTGCCAGTTCCTTTTCAAGCTGGCGCTTTTCTGTCATCAGATCCGTAATGCGGGGATCAGTGAGCAGCTCCTGCTGATTTTCGGCAGTCACGCTGTTCAGCAGGCTTTTGAATTCCTGATCGATCTGCGCAATGCGGATCTGTATTTCAACGCTCTTGTCCTCTCCGGCCCCGGCACCGAGGCCCAACCGAATGTGCTGCTTGAGGGTTTGCAGGATATTCGGGTCGATCTGCGCTGTTTTCAAAACTGCATCCATGATGGCGTTTTGCAGTGGTGCTTCTTCCATCGTCGGCGAGTGATGGCAGTATTTTTTGCCGTAGTCCAGCCGGTTGATGCAGCGCCAGACGATTCGCTTTTTCCCGCCTACGGTCCATGTGTAGCGACGGTATGGCGTGCCGCATTCACCGCAGATCAGCAGCTCCGTTAGGGCGTATTTACCGCAGTACTTGCCCTGTTCCGTAGTGGTGCCCGTTTGCTTGACCTTGCGTTTGGAAGCACGACGGGCCAGTTCTTCCTGCACTCTGGCAAAGGTAGCCGTATCGATGATCGCCGGGTGGTTGTTCTCCACATAGTATTGGGGCCGCTCTCCGGCGTTGACCCGGACCTTTTTGCTGATGCAGTCCTCTACATAGGTTTTGCCCAGCAGAGCGTCCCCCTTGTATTTCTCGTTAGAAAGGATCGATTGCACGACGCTGGCCTGCCATACCGTTCTGCTCATGGGCGTCGGAATGCCGTCCGCAGTCAGGCCGTTTGCGATCTGCTGCAGGCTGTCCCCTGCGAGGAAGCGGTCGTAGATCCGGCGTACCGTGTTTGCCTGCTCCGGGTCGATCTCCGGCTTGCCGTCCGCTCCCCGGTGATAGCCGAGGAAGGATCGAGCTGTGCAGGTTCTGTTCCTCGAAGTACACATCTACTTAAGCTCCCGGAGCATTCGGGTGATCTTGAGGCAGTCCAGCGTGTTCCGGGCGAAGCGGCTGATGGATTTGACGATGATCATGTCCACCTTGCACGCTTGCATTGGCGAATGAGCTTGTTGAATTCATCCCGCTTTTTCATACTGGTGCCGGTGATACCCTTATCGGCGTAAATGCCCGCCAGCTTCCAGCCGGGTTCCCGGTTGATGCGGTCCGTGTAATAACGCACCTGCGTTTCGTAGCTATTGAGCTGTTCTTCCTGCTTGGTGGATACCCGGCAGTAGGCCGCCACCCGCTTGAGGAGATACTCTGTGCTGTATACATTCAGAGGCTGGACGGTTGCTGGGATGGTTCGTACCCGTTTAGGCGCTGTGTTCATGCGCTCCATCCGATTGCTCCTTTCTGACCTGCTGGCCGTTTTTCAGGGTAAGAGTTACGCTTTTATCTGCGTGAAGGGTAATGTCAGTAACGATAGCCTTTACCAGCTCTGCCGAATAGGAAGAGAGCGGCCCCGTGTCTAACAGAGCCACTCTCATCTCCATGGTAATACGCTCGCCTGCATCCAACTCAGCATATTGCCGGGAAGCGTATTCAAATATTTTGTTTTTCAGCAGATCCTTATCGATCATCGTACCGTCCAGCATTCTACCGATCTCGTTTTTCAGCCGCAGAAGCTCCACGGGAGATTCATGAGTTGCCGGGGTGTAATGGACCTGCTCCGGGTCGGCAAGCAGATCGTTCAGCCGATCGGTGATGGCCCTCAGCAAATCGGTATCTGTGATCTTGATGGCCGTACTGCAGCTTTGGCATACCCACTTTTCCTGATGGGAGGTACGGCTGTCATGAAGGCGGCGCATCGGTACCCCGCAGGTTGCGCAGCATACCGGAACCGGAAGCGTCCGGATCTCTGCCGTGCGGTCGATATCCTTTTGCGTGTTCCGGTCGAATTTGATCGCCTGTGCCTTGTCAAAGGCTGTTTGCTCGACTATGGCCGGGAAAGATTCCGTACCGAGATAGCGGGCATCTTCGATCATGCGCTTAAGCCGTGCTTTATTCCATTTGACAACGCCGGGCAGGTACTCGACGCCGTTTTTGTTCAGCGCCTCTGCGATTTGCAGCAAGGATTGCCCGGTAATATAGGCTGTAAAAATCCCAATCACGATTTTGCTTTCCGTCGGATGCGCTGTAATGACCCCGTTTTCCCACTGGTAGCCGAAGGGAATGTTTCGTTTCTTCATGTTCATCCCCCTCAGATACGCTCGGTCAGCGCAAGGCCCCGGCAAGCAGAAGCGGAGCGCATTTTTACTGACCACCGTGATGCTTTCAACGATCTGCCCAAACAGGTCCTCGTCAAAATCTTCGGTTGGAGCATAGTCGGCCATGATCTCATCCAGCGCTCTCAGGGATTCGATGACCTCGTTATCCTCATCCTCCATTAGGATTCGGCGGCGCTCAGACCGAAGCTCACTGACTTTCCGATTCAGTTCCCCGGACTGGGCAGCGTATTCGGCATTGTTGAGGATGCCGCTGCTGTGGAGCTGTGCGACGACAAGGTTTTGGCATTTACATCTGCGATTTGGCGGTTGAGCTGATAGATGCGCTCACCGCTGCCGCTGGTGCGGTTTTGCAGCTTTTCAAGCTGTCGGATCAGATCGCCCAGCAGTTCTTCTCGATTGTCCGCCAGCTTGCCGCTCATGCGCATAAAGGCCTCCTTGACCATGTTCTCCGGCACTCGATCACTGGCGCATTCTGAGCGCCGGATGCCTTATAAGAGCAGAGCCAGAAGGCCGTACCATTGGTCACCTGTCTGCGATAAGCGTGACCGCAGACAGGGCATCTCAGCACTCCGCTGAACGGGTAGCGATTCTTTGGGGCGGATCCCCCGGCAGTTTTACGCTGCTGAAGCGCCTGCGCCGCCTGAAAGACTTCCCGGCTGACAATGGCAGGGTTACTGTTCTCCACATAATACTGCGGCTTTTCTCCGCGATTTCTTCTTTTGCGGAACGGCAGGGTTTCCGTGGTGTAATTCTTCTGGAGCAGCGCATCGCCCATATACCGTTCGTTGTTCAGGATATAGTGGATGGCGTTGAGATGCCATGTTTTATAGCCGTATCTCCGTGGAATGCCATCCGTATTGAGCTGGTTGGCGATGGCCTGCTTCCCGCAGCCTTGCAGATAGAGGTCGAAGATCCGGCGAATGACCACCGCCTCCGCCTCATTGATATAAAGTTGGCCGTCTATGAGCTCATACCCATAGGCGGCCTTGCAGCAGTTGAAATCTCCGGATTCCATTCTCTTTTGATAGCTCCAGCGCATATTCTCGGAGATGGTTTCCGACTCCTTTTGCGCTGCCATGCCGGGGAAGGTCAGGATCATTTCAAGGTCGATAGCTGCAGTGTCGATCCCTTGCTCCTCGAAGTAGATGCTGACGCCAAGCTCTTTCAGCCCACGCACCATGGTCAATAGTTCCGTGGTGTTCCGGGCGAAGCGGGAAACGGACTTGGTGATGATGCGATCGATTTTACCTTTTCGGCAATCCCGAAGCAGGCGATTCAGATCATCCCGCTTGTCCATTCGTGTGCCGGTGACCGCTTCATCTGCGTAGATGTCCACCAGCTCGTATTCCGGGTGGGCCGCCGCATATTCCGTATAATACTTGACTTGAGCGGCGAAGGAATGAAGCTGATCGTCGGATCCGCTGGATACCCGCGTATAGGGTGCCAGTCGGATAAGGCGCTGGCCTTGCTCGGGCATCGCCAATTCGGTAACGGTTTTTCTCATGCTGATCTCCTTTCTGCGGATCGCTCCGCTTTGTGATAGCCGCTTTCCTCTGCGGCAACACGAAGGATACCACATGAGTTTGCATACATCCAGCGAGAATGGCAAGAATTAAGGAACCAGACATAACTTTTTTGCGGGTCATAATGCTCGACCTGCAAGCGAAAAATGCGTTGGTATTCCACCTCTGAGATCAGCGCCATGGAGCGCAGCAGGCGGAGCAGATTCAGTCCATAGGCGAGTGCGGCGCAGTTCTTATCTGTCATGCCGCCACCTCATTCCAAGGCTTACCGCCATGGCTGCCTCTACCCTCTGCATATCCTGCACAGAGATTCTGCCGAGGCAATCGGAAAGCCGTTCCTTGTCGATCGTGCGGATCTGCTCCAGCAGGACGACGGACACACTTTCGAGGAAATCGTAATCAATGACGATGTGTGTGGGCAGAGAGCTTTTCTTCTGCACCGAGGTGATGGGCGCAATGATCGTAGTGGGGCTGTGACGATTGCCGGTGTTGTTCTGTAAAATAAGGACGGGACGGATGCCGCCCTGCTCGCTGCCAATGACGGGAGAAAGCTCTGCGTAGTAAACTTCGCCGCGATAAACTGTTTTCATCTCTGTATACCTCCGTATGGTGTAAGTAAAAGCCCAAAGGCATGAACAACCGCAAAGGTGGGTGTCATGCCCTTGGACCGGTTTGATCGTTTTGCGTTTTGCGACCATATTTGCCTCGCACCCGTGGTCAGACGGCGATCATGCAAACAACCGATAGCGAATCGGTTCCCCAGGAATTTCACCTCCGCGTGGATCTCACCCGGCCGCCCTCTTTGGTTGCGACGGCTCACGGCGCATGGCACCGCTTCAACGCTCGACTTTGACTGGACGGGGTGTTGTCTTTCCGCAGCCGGTCATGGCGTATTTCATGCGGTGCTGCCGCACTATCCGCTCTCAGAAGGAGCAGGCCGCTCATCTTGCGGGGACAGCAGGCGGAAAGTATTTGCTGACGGATCATTCAATTTTCAAAGAACAACAGAGGCATATAGAAAGCCCCTCACTTTCCATGGCAAAAAGTGAGGGGCCTGATAACCGGTCAGGTCATCATATTTTTAAGTTTTTTCAGAATGCGCAGCTTTCGCTTGTGGATCGCAACCTGCGACACACCATACTTTTGGGCAGCATCCCGCTCCGTCAGCCCGTTATAGAACAAATCACGGATCAGGAGCTGTTCTGCTTGTTCCAGCAGAGAGAGGCAGTCGATCAGCTTGTCCGTCTGCATTTTGCGGATAACCAATTCATCAATGGACTCTCCGGGATCCACAAGGATGTCGGCTCCGTTGAATTCGTCGGTGGTGAGCATATCCACAGAAATATCGCCGTTGTCTGCAGAACGCCGATCCATGTACCTTTGCCGGTTTTGGATCCGGTAGAATTCTGCATACTGCTCCGGCGTTACCTCCATCAGCATCCCATGCAAGGGGATGAATTTCCGGTTTTGATAGTCCGGCTCCATATCTCGCCTGCGGCACAGCTCCAAGTACGAGATTTCTTGGTAACCCTCGGGCGAGAGAATAAAGCACTTTGCTTTGGCATACTTTTCTTCTGCCATTTGTATTTCCTCCAATCGATCGTTTTGAAAAATTGCAAAACGATCAACCGGAGGACTGCGGCAGCCAACGCTGCCACGCAAAAGGAGCAGATATAGCAAAACGCACCTGCAAAGCGGCAGAAGCCGCAAAGCAGGTGCGTTTAATTCATATTTATAATGGTCTGTCAGTTCAGTGTATAGGCTATAATATCCCGATGGCGGGAAAAGGCTTTTTTTGACGGTTCACCGGGCAAGCGATCCGTTATGCAGGCAAATCAATTGGTGGCTTCTGACGGGCAGAGTTGCCGAATGTCGAGTCCAACGCATAAAAAATCCCTCCAATCCAAAACTCGGATTTGAGGGATATAGGCGTGTTTCTACACCCCGTCAAAGCCTCGTTTTTTTATTTGGCGGGGCGGTGTTTGTATTTAGTTCAGTCCTTTTTGCACTCTGCGTTCACCAATAATTGAACGGCTGTGCCATTATCAGCATGAACGGAATCCATATAATTATATATGGAGGTGAACGCACAGTGCAGAAACGACCTGAAACGCTCGGAGAAATCATCAAGACAGCGCGGGATAAGTCCGATTTGACCGTCGAGGAACTGACCGCACGAGTTGGAATTTCAGAGCGATACTTATACAGGATCGAGAATGAGGGCAAAGTACCAACATTTGAAGTCCTCAAGAAAATCGTCCGGGAATTAGCCATTGACGGGAACTTGATCTTCTACCCAGAGAAGCCGGTCAAAGATTCGGAAGTGGAAGATCTTGTTCGTATGCTTTACAGCTGCGACGACCGTTCTCTGAAAATCATCAGAGCAACCGTCAAAGCAGCATTGGAGAGCCAAACAGAAAAGGAATAAAAATAGAGCCGATAACCATTCTCCTTACAGTTGGAGAAAGGGTTATCGGCTCTGCGTCTTAGCGTCTGGCACTTCTGCTTTTGTGATATTCAGTTGCTTTGCATTTATCAATGTCTGCTTATGGCACTTGGGGCAGAATAGCGGGAAGTTCTTTAGCTCTGTATCCTCCGTATCTGCACCCTTGTTTTGTTGCCGCAGACTGGGCATAGTATGAACTTTTCTTTTTGCATTAGGCATATTTCCTCCGACTTATGGCAACATCACAAACGCAAGATTACCTTAGCTATTGCTGCCAAGGAAAGCCGCAAGTCCCTTTTGCACTTCTGCTGGATCTTTCACACTATATGTGAAAGAAAGCGTTGCGTTTGTTTCAATCCAAATTTTAGAATAATCAGAAGTGAAGCTGATTACGGAGTCCATAGAATTGTCTGCTCGGTAAAATGTAATTTTATTATTTCCCTCGCTGTCATTCCAAGAGCCTCTCTTGACTTCTTTCGTGTTGACCTCAATGCCTTCTATGAAGTTCAGCAGTTGATTGAAGCCTTCACTGTCTGTAATGGTTGTATTTCCATCGGCAGTCTTTATTGCAGCTTGAGTTGCGGACTGCGTAGCTATTGCGGGAATGCCCGTAATAGCATCCTTTGCCGTCGCATACTGCGGACGGTTAGGAATAAGGCATATTGCAATGACCACAATCAAAATTACCGCCCCTAAACCTGCAAATCCAATTATTTTTTTCGTGTTTGATTTCATAACATTCTTTATCCTTTCTTTGGGATTTCCCTCGGCAAACGCCATCGGTACGCCAAGTGTGCTTTTTTCAATAGAAAGCTCTAAAAGCGACCGGCTGTATTCTTTGCGAATATCCTCCTTTGAATTTCTGATTACGCTTTCATCGCAGGACATTTCCATATCGGTAACGAACAGCTTGAACGCAAGCCACACAAGAGGGTTAAACCAATGCAGGATAAGAACAACATATCCTAATATCTTCGCAAGGTTATCACGCCGAGCGAGATGCGTCTGTTCGTGGGCAATTACATATTCCTGTGCGTCAGCCAAATTGCTCGGCAAGTATATTTTTGGATTTCGCAATCCAAGCGCAAAGGGCGTGCCGACTACTTGCGAAATATAAATATTATCCCGAAGAAGGACGGCACTCTGTAATTTCTTTTTGAGTTTGGAATATGAGCGTATGCTATACAGGCAAAACGCACAAACGCCGATGAACCATATAATCTTCCCCCAAAAGGTAAATATCTGATATACATTTGCGGTAGAATC
>ENA-OQEN01000446-OQEN01000446.1-human-gut-metagenome-genome-assembly--contig:-NODE-446-length-18163-cov-3.184187_pt1 | contig 18163 bp, 23 predicted proteins | sample MGYA00242791_ERZ504627 | MGnify/ENA primary metagenome ERZ504627 (study PRJEB26092, sample SAMD00036316) | human gut metagenome | host: Homo sapiens | study: EMG produced TPA metagenomics assembly of... | reverse complement strand
CAGGACGGCTTTTGCATGGAGGACAGCTGTGAGCGGCAGGAGGATGTCCGGCGGCTGCGGCAGCTGCTGGACACCCTGCCCGCCCGGGAGCGGCAAATCTTACTGCTGCGGTATGGGCTGGCCGGGCAGCCGCCCCTGACCCAGCTGGAGACCGCCGGGCTGCTGGGCATCAGCCGCAGCTACGTTTCCCGGCTGGAGACCCACGCGCTGGAACTGCTGCGGCAGGCGTGGGGCAAAAACGGCTAGTTTTCACTCCTGCAAAATTTTCAACTGTAACTCGTCCAGTTGTTCAAAAGTATATAGCCGGTTAAAAGCTTCTACCAGTTCCTTTTTGGAAAGGCGCGGCGGCAGCCCCAGCGCATTCAAGAGTCTAGCCTTGCGCTCGGCGCTGCCGGGCTTGCCGGAAAGCCCCACTCGTACAAATCAGTATAGGTGATCTGCCGCCCCGCCGGGCGCACCGGCGCGGCACCGACTTCCGCGCCCAAGGCGTCCAGCAGTGCCTGCCGCACAAGGGCGTCATCCACGCCCTCTACCCCCAGCAGCCCCTCCTTGCCGGGCTGCGCCTTGCGCTTTTCCTTGCCGTGGATGGCGGGCACATAAGCCTGCACCACGTTCTGCGCACCCACCATGTTGGTGATGTAGTTGCGGATTCGGAAGCCTGCCGCGTCCGAATCCGTGAGCAAGATCAAACCGTTTTTCTGCGCCAGCGCCCGGAACAGCTGCTGGCGCTGTTTGTCTTTATAAATGCCAAAACCATCCGTCAGCAGGATCATGGCATCGGTCAGGTGCGCCAGACGGACGGCATCGTACTTGCCCTCCACGATCAGCACCCGGTCGGTATGGATCATCTTGCTTTGCATCATCTTCCGCTCCCCGCCAGCGCCAGACGGCACAGGGCTGTTTCCAGCAGTGTCTGCGCCGCCACAGGCTGGCTTTTCAGGCTCTGGTCCAGCTCCAGCAGCACCTGCAAGCAGGCCTCCAGCTGGGGCAGGGTGTAGTGGCGGCAGTTTCTGCCGAGCGCTTCAGCCGGTAGTCACTGCCCTTATAGCCAAAATCTTTGTGCACCGCACTGTAATTCTTCCGCTTTGCCGCCCCAAGCTTTACCCGGTACAGGTCCACATAGCTGCCGATCATGGCCGCTGTAATGGCAATGGGCTCCTGCTGCAGCCGCAGCAGGGTCTGCAGCTTTTTGCAGGCTCCGGTGGCGTTTTTGGCGGTGATCATGCGGATCATCTCGAACACATCCGCTTCAAGGCTCACCGTGCCCATCTCCGCCACCATGGATGCGCTCACGGTCTGGTAGCCGGACAGGGCACAGAGCTTATCCACCTCGTTTTCCAGCAGAAAGGGGTCCTCGCCGCAGCGCTCCAGCAATGCGGTGGCTGCGCCGTCCGGCAGGGTTGCGCCCTGCGCCTTTGCGCGCTCCATCATCAGATTTTTCAGTTCAAAGGGGCGGGGCTTTGCCAGCTCCTCCGTGTAGCCGATGGCCTTGCACTGGGCTTGCAGCTTTTGCGCCTGCTTGCCCAGCTTGATCTTTCCGCGTTCCAGCGGGAATACGCTGCCCAGCACTGCCACAGCGTTTTCCAAGCTGGAAAGGGTACTGCACAACTCGTCCAGGTCCTTGCTGCCGTAGGCTGCGGGGTCTATTTCCGGCAGCACCACCACACGCCGGGTACCGAAAAAGGAGATGGTACCCGCTGCCATGATAAGCTGTTCCAGTTCCGGCGCAGCACCGTCCAGGATCGTGGCGTCCTCGTCGCTGTCTGCCGACAGCACCCGCACCGCCGCCGCCACTGCCTGCCGCACCAGATACCGCTCGCTGGAATAAAAATAGTAGACCGGGCAGCCCTTGTCGGCCAGCTGCCGGAGTTTTGCTTCCGTGGCCATGCAAATGCCCCTTTCCTGTTATAAAATGCTCCTTGTATTGTACCACACTCGGCCCGGATTGCAAAGCATCACTCAAGCCTTTCGCCGCCGGTGCGGCGCAGGCTGAGGGAGGCAGTGTACTGCGTTTCCGGCGGCATCCAGCTGTAACTGCGCAGCGCCAGCAGTTTTTGGTACTGCACTGTCTCCGGTTTTTCGGCGTAGCGATCAGCACTCCGTTTGCAGCGGCTGCGCCAGTTCTGCCTTGCCGCTTAAGGTCACAAACTGCCGGTTGCCGATGCTCAGCCGCACAAGACACCCTTCCCGGGTGCGCAGCAGTTCCACCGCCGCCGGGGTGCAGCGCAGCTTGCGGCTGGCATTGACCGGCAGACGCTCTGCCGGATGCCCTGCTGCGCGGGCAGGGTGCAGGCGGTTTTTGCATTCATGCGCAGGTCTACCACCAGTTCCACAGTGCGCACGCCCCGCCGCGCTAGCTGGTTTTCCACCGCACGCTGGGCGGCGCTACCGCCCCGGAACAGTACCACTGCCCGGTCGTTCTGGGCAATTACCACCGCAGGCGCCTGTGCGCTGCCCACAAGGTCGATGTGCACCACGTCCCGGCTGAGGGCGTTGCCCAGCCCGATGCCCACCGCTGCCGCCAGCAAAATGCCCGGCAGCGCCACCCGCAGACGCACCCGCCAGCGGAAAGCCAGCACCCCAAGCCCGCACAGCAGCAGACAGACCAGCGCTGCGTAAGCGGTATCAAAGTAAATGGATGCCCCGGGCTTTGTGCTGAGCCAGACCGCCCAGCCGTTCAATAGCCCTGTGAGCAGGTCTGCCGCCCGGGAAAGCACCCCGTGCACCGGTGCCAGCCACGGCACCAGTCCCACAAAGGCTACTGCCAACCCCAACAGAAGCAGCGGCTGCACCATCCACAGCACCGCGATGCTGGAGACCACCGCCCACGCGCTGACGCTCAGGCCCCGCAGCACCAGCACCGGGAAGGTAGCCGCCGAGGCGCAGGCGGCAATGCAGGCACTCTCTACAAGACCCTGCACGCCCTTCGGCAATTTGCTGTACCACGGGCGTCTGACCGGCTTTTGCAAATTTTCCCCTGCTTTGACCCAGAAGCGCCTGTCGTGGGCGTCCCGCATCCGGCGGATGCAGCGTTGCCTGCCACCGTGCCCACCACTGCCGCAAAGGAGAGTTCAAAGCCGATATCCCACACCGCATAGCTGTTGGCGGCGGTCATCAGGATGCCTGCCGCCGCCAGCGAGGTAAGGGCGTCCGGCGGTCCCCACACCCACACGCCCAAGGCGCTGACCCACACCGCCACGGCGGCGCGGCGCACCGAGGGCGTAAAGCCGGTCACGCCCATCAGCACCAGCGCCAGCAGACTTTTCCAGACCGTGCGCCGTCTGCGGCGGCGATAGCTCTGCTCCCAGCGATAGGGCAGTAAAACACTCAGAATATCCCCGCACAGGATGGAAACGTGCATGCCGCTGACCACCAGCACATGGGAAAGCCCCGCGCCCCGGTAGGCGCTGCGCAGCTGTGCCGAAAGCCCGCTGCGGTCGCCCACCGTCATGGCAGCCAGCACGCCGCCGGTGTCCCGGTGCATGGCACGGCACAGGCTCTCGCTCAGTTTTTGCTGCAAGCGGTGGGTGCGGGCACGGAAGCTGCCGCTCTCGCCCAGTACGGTGAGCTGCGGCTTTTCGGCCAAGGGCTCTGCCTGCAAGGCGATGCCGTCCGCGTACTGCGCCGTCTGTTCTTCCATGTCCGGTTGTTGCAGCGCGAACCAGCCTGTACCCGCTGCCCTGCCGTGCAGGCGGCAGCTCCGCACAGGCTATGCAGAAGCTCGCCGGGCTGCCGTTCACACTTTCCACCCACAGGGTCGCGTCCACTGTGTCCGAAAAATAGTTACTGTCCGCGCGCTCCACCTCGGCGGTCAGCAGCACGGTGCGCCCGGCGTAGTTTGCCCGGGTACGCTCCAGCCGGGCGTTTGTAGTGTACACCGCGCAAAGCCCGGCCAGTGCGCCCAGCAGCAGGCAGACCGCCAGCTTGCGGCTGCCATCCGGGATGCAAAGCAGCAGCAAAAAGGCAACAAAAAATGCCGCAAACGGCATAAAAAACTCCGTTTGCGGCAAAAAAGTCCATAGGAAACTAAGGCCCATCATTCCGGCGCAGAACGCGCAGAGCGGGCGGCGCATCCCGGCTTAGTGGAAGAACAGGGGCAGCGGCTCAAGGAAGATGATATCCTTGCGCTCAGAAGCGTCGCCCTCGGCCAGAACAGCGGCCTGACCCACGATGGTGCACTGGGTCTTTTCTGCCAGCGCGTCCAGTGCCTTCAGAGAGCCGCCGGTGGAGATGACATCGTCCACCACCAGCACACGCTTGCCGTTCATCTTTTCCAGCTCCTTGCGGTCGATGACCAGCTTCTGCTTACCGGCAGTGGTAATGGACTGATCCTCCACCACCACAGGTCCGGCATATACAGCTTGACACCCTTGCGGGCGCAGATATAGGGCTTGCCGCTCTGGCGGCTCATCTCGTGTGCCAGCGGAATGCCCTTGGCCTCGGCGGTGAGCAGGATATCAAAATCCGGGCACTTCTTCAGCAGCTCCGCAGCAGCGGCCACGGTCAGCTCGGCATCACCCAGCATGATAAATGCGGCAATGTCCATGTGGTCGTTCACCTTGCAGATGGTCAGCTCACGGGTCAGGCCTGCAACATGCAGGGTATAAGTTTCAGCCATAATCAAAATCTCCCTTTCGTATTGGAATCAGACAGGCAGTTTTTCGCCGCCCAGAACATGGAAATGCAGATGCTTCACGGTCTGGCCTGCGTCCTCGCCCACGTTGGAGATGATGCGGTAACCGTTTTCCAGCCCCTGCTCCTTGGCCAGCTTTGCGATGACGGCGAAGATGTGGCCCAGCAGAGCACCATCCTCCTCGGTCAGCGCAGCGGCAGAGGAGATGTGCTTGCGGGGAACCACAAGGAAATGCACCTTTGCCTGCGGGTTGATGTCGTAGAATGCCACTACCTGGTCATCCTCGTACAGCTTTTTAGAGGGGATCTTGCCCTCTGCGATCATGCAAAACAGACAATCTTCCATGGGGGAACACTCCTTCCTGCTTCTACAAAAGCCCGCCGCCCGGCGCGCATCCGGCACCGGGCGGGGACATGGATCTTTTTAGCCCAGAGCCTTCTTGACGATGGCGCTCACAGAAGCCAGTGCCTCGTCGATCTTGGTCTCGTCCTTCAGACCGGCCATTGCAAAGTCCGGCTTGCCGCCGCCCTTGCCGCCGGCGATAGCAGACAACTCCTTGACCAGCACACCGGCCTTCAGGCCCTTTTCCTGTGCCAGCTTATTCACGGTAACAGCCATGGTGATCTTATCCTCAGCCTTGCCCACCAGAACAGCCACCACGGGGTTCACGGCCTTGTCGCGGATGCTGTCGCACATGCCGCGCAGGGTGTCGCCGGTAGTACCGGTAAAGTATGCAGAGGCGATCTTCACGCCGTCTGCTTCCTCAGCATTGTCGAACAGGCTGTCCACCTTGGAGGCGGCGATCTTTGCCTTCATCTCCTCCAGCTCGCGGCTCATGGCCTTGTTCTCGGCCATCACAGCCTCGGCGCGGGCGGGCAGAGCCGCCACGTTGTTGGCCTTCAGGGTGTTGGCCACATCATGCAGCATAGCCTCCTGCAGGTTTGCACGGATCAGCAGGTTGCGGCCGGTGACGGCTTCGATACGGCGGATGCCGGCAGCCACAGAGGACTCGCTGACGATCTTGAAGCCGCCGATCTGGGCGGTGTTCTTGACGTGGGTGCCGCCGCAGAACTCGGTAGACCAGCCCTCGATATCCACCACGCGGACCACCTTGCCGTACTTTTCGCCAAACAGAGCCATTGCGCCCAGCTTCTTGGCTTCCTCCACCGGCATCTCCTGCACGGTGACGTTCATGGAGTCAAAGATCTTATCATTGACGATCTTCTGCACCCGTGCCAGCTCCTCGGGGGTCACGGCGCTGAAGTGGGTAAAGTCGAAGTGGGTGATGGAGGCATCCTGATAGGAACCAGCCTGATGCACATGGTCGCCCAGCACCTCACGCAGGGCAGCCTGCAGCAGGTGGGTAGCGGTGTGGTTGCGGGCAATGGCCATGCGGTAGCCCTTGTCCACCTGTGCGGTCAGCACATCGCCCACCTTCACGATACCGCTTTCCAGCACGCAGGTGTGGACGTAGTAGCTTGGGGGTCTTTTTCACGTCCAGCACGCGCAGGCTGCACTCAGCACCGTTCAGCACGCCGTGGTCGGCAGCCTGACCGCCCATCTCAGCGTAGAAGGGGGTCTTATCCAGCACCACCAGCACGCCGTCCTTTGCCTCCTCGTCGGTGGCAATGGCATCGGTCAGGGTCTCTTCATCGCTCAGCGCCACAACAGTGCCCTTGTCGGTCAGGGTGTCGTAGCCGGTAAAGACGGTGGGCTCGGCTTCCAGTGCGCCGAACAGATCCTCGCTCCAGCCGGAGATGTTCTTCTTCAGGCGCTCGGCGCGGGCGCGCTCCTTCTGCTTCTTCATCTCTGCGTGGAAGCCGTCCTCGTCGATCTCCAGACCCTGCTCGGCGGCGATCTCCTTGGTCAGATCCAGCGGGAAGCCGAAGGTATCGTTCAGCTTGAAGGCGTCCATGCCGCTCAGCAGCTTCTGGTGTGCCTTCTCCAGACGGTCGATCATGTTGTTCAGGATGTTCATGCCGGCATCGATGGTGCGGGCAAAGTTTGCCTCCTCGGTGCCGATGACCTTCTTGATATAGGCGTCATGCTCACGCAGCTCGGGGTAAGCGGACTCGCTGGACTGGATGACGGTCTCCACCAGATCCACGAGGAAGGGGTGGTCGATGCCCAGCATCCGGCCGTGGCGGGCAGCGCGGCGCAGCAGACGGCGCAGCACATAGCCGCGGCCCTCGTTGGAGGCAGGATGCCGTCAGACACCATAAAGGTGCAGCTGCGGATATGGTCGGTGATGACGCGGATGGAGATATCGGTCTTGGGGTCCTGTTTGTAGGTCTTGCCTGCAATGTGCTCCACATGGTGCAGCACACTCTGCACGGTATCCACCTCGAACAGGTTGCCCACGTTCTGCATCACGCAGGCCAGACGCTCCAAGCCCATGCCGGTATCAATGTTGGGGCGTGCCAGACGCTCGTAGTGACCCTTGCCGTCGGCGTCGAACTGGCTGAACACGAGGTTCCAGATCTCCATATAGCGGTCGCAGTCGCAGCCCACGCCGCAGGTCGCTTGCCGCAGCCGTACTCGGGGCCGCGGTCAAAGTAGATCTCGGAGCAGGGGCCGCACGGGCCGGAGCCGTGCTCCCAGAAGTTGTCCTCCTTGCCCAGACGCACCATGTGGTCCGGGGCGATGCCGACCTTCTTGGTCCAGATATCGTAGGCCTCGTCGTCCTCCTCGTACACAGAGATGTGCAGACGGTCCTTGGGGATAGCCATCCACTCGTCACTGGTCAGGAACTCCCAAGCCCAAGGAATGACCTCGTCCTTGAAGTAATCCTGGAAGGAGAAGTTACCCAGCATCTCAAAGAAGGTGCCGTGGCGGGCAGTGATGCCCACGCGCTCGATATCCGGGGTGCGGATGCACTTCTGGCAGGTGGTCACGCGATGACGGGGCGGCTCCTCCTGTGCCAGGAACCACTTCTTCATGGGGGCCATGCCGCTGTTGATCAGCAGCAGGCTGGGGTCGTTCTTGGGTACCAGGGGGAAGCTGTCCAGACGCAGATGTCCCTTGCTTTCAAAGAAGCTCAGGTACTTTTCGCGCAGTTCATTCAAACCGGTCCATTGCATAGATCTTTCTCTCCTCAATTGTCTTTGGCGCTCAGGCGCCGTTTTTTATGCTGTTATGGCAGAGGGGCGGCACGGTGAAAAAACAAAAAACAGCCCTCATCAAAAGGGACGAAGGCTGCTTATGCATCAAACTCCGTGGTACCACCCAAATTGCAAAGGATAACGTGTCCCTTGCCGCTTTCGGCGCATTAACGCTGCGCAGCGTCCGGTTTACATTCGCCGGAAGCTCCGGGGTGGCGCGAAATGATCCCGACCGGAGCGCCTTACAGCCGTGGGCGCTCTCTCTGGACGGTGGTGTGTGCATTTCTGACCCCATCATTGCCATCTGTCATAATTTTACATTCCGCAAAGCAGACATAGCGTCCCTTCGCGTACAGCTAAATTATAGCATACGCAAAACGTTTGTCAACGGTTTTGAGCAAAATTTACGGCACCCAGATGCGGTCTGCACGGGTTATCTCGCCGTTTTGGATGGTCACGGTCGTGTTTCCTGCATTCCACCCATAAGCATCTTCTTCATTGCTCATTGCATCACAAACCGTCCGATCTCCCTTTACGATCACTGGGTCGGCTTCAAAGTCTGCTGCACCGTCCGATAGTTCGATATCGTCTGCCATAACAAGTTGCTTAGCCACTCCAACTTCATAATAAGCGGGAAAATCATCCATGTCAGAGTCCGGTAGTGGTCATCCTCTTTGCATAAGTCAATACCACCTTCTTCTATTCCACCGTTGATGGTCACATAGTTGTTTTCTCTCTCAACGCTTTCCACTGTTAGGGCTGTAATTTCTTCTGTCCCGTTTAGATGTGTTATAATGGTATCTCCTTCGCTCAATGCTTCAATATCTGCGGCTGTGTACCGGTCATAGTCGTATACAACAGCATTGTTGATGGTATTCTTGCGTTCACCGACCCATACTTTATCGCTTTCAAAGCTGATGTGATAAGTGCCATCCGAAAGTGGGTCACTCAGTAAAACACCTTGCATTGGGTGTACTTCCGTTTTTTGCGCCTCCGAAGATGTCGTGCTTGCCGTGGAAGCCGCTGTGCTTCCAGCCGTGGAACTGGACGCCCCACAGCCCACCATTGTTATTCCAATAGCCAAAAGCACAGTAAGTGTCACTATTTTATGGTTCCATCTCATACGAAAACCTTCTTTCTCTTGCTTGACGGAACGTTTCCGTTCCGCTACAATAAAAACGAATCAAGAACCCATTCTATTGCAACTGATTTTAAGATAGAGAGGAATTTCCCGTGAAAATTTTAAAAGTAAAATGTCTTGCCCCCACCCGGCTGGACAATTATCTGACCCAACAGTACCCCGCCCTGACCCCCGGCCGCCTGAACAAGGCGCTGCGGGAGAACAAGATCAAGCTGAACGGCAAAAAGCAGCCGCTTTCCACCCGCGTGATGGCGGGCGATGAGATCAAGCTGTTCATTCTGGATGACGTTCTGGACGCCGACCGCCGGGTGGAAGGCCCCGCGTGGAAGAACGCCCGCACCCCGGCGCAGGTGGTGTATGACTGCCCGCAGATCTTGATCGTGAACAAGCCTGCCGGCGTTGCGGTGGACGGCCCGGAGGACGACACCCTGCTGAACCGTGCGCTGCTGTACCTGAACAAGCAGGGCGAGTACAAGGAGAACGACCTGTACACCCCCGCCTTGTGCCACCGGCTGGACACCGGCACCAGCGGCCTTGTGATCATTGCCAAGACCCCGGAGGCTGAGGAGCTGTTCCTTTCTGCCATCAAGAACCGTGAGGTGCAAAAGACCTACCTCTGCGTCACCTTTGGCCGTCCCATGCCGCCGGACGCCACCTTGGGCGGCTATCTGCTGAAGGACGCTGACCGCGGCATCGTGAAGATCGTGGAGGACAAGCAGCCCGGTGCCAAGGAGGTGGAGACCCGGTACGAGACCATCGCCGTCTCCGGCCGTCTGGCCCTGCTGAAGGTGCAGCTGATCACCGGCCGCACCCACCAGATCCGCGCCCACATGGCAAGCATCGGCTGCCCCATCCTTGGCGACAGCAAGTACGGCAACAACAGCGCCAACCGGGAGCTGAAGCTGAAGTATCAGGCGCTGTGCGCATGGGAGCTGACCATGCCCCGCTTCACCCAGCCGGACTTTGCCTTCCTCAGCGGCAAGACCTTCCACGCCCCGAAGCCGTGGTATTACCAGCAGGTGCTGGACGGCACCTTGAAGTAACAAAAAGGAGATGCCCTGCAGGGCATCTCCTTTTTTGTTACTTATAATAGAACGCTCAGACCCGCACCATATCCGGGGTGATCTCCGCCAGCGTATGGGCACCGCACATCTGCATGGTGTCGGCCAGTTCCCCGGCCAGCTTATCGATGTAGCACTTCACGCCCTCTGCGCCGCCGCCGTAGACAGCGGTCACGAAGGGGCGGCAGATCAGAACGCCGTCTGCGCCCAGTGCCAGTGCCTTGAACACATCCACACCGGTGCGGATGCCGCCGTCCACCAGCACCTTCACGCCGGTGCCCTTGAGGGCTGCGGCGATCTCCGGCAGCACCTCGGCGGTGGCAGGGCACTGATCCAGCACGCGGCCGCCGTGGTTGGACACCACGATGGCGGCGGCACCGGCCTGCTTTGCCTTCAGTGCGCCCTTAACGGTCATCACGCCCTTGACGATGAAGGGACGCTCGGCCAGCTGCACGATCTCGGTCAGCTCCTCCACGCTCTTGCTGCCGGCGGGCGGGGTCATGTTCTTCAGGAAGGGCAGACCCGCTGCGTCCACGTCCATGGCCACGGCAAAGCAGCCGCTGGCCTTGGCCTGTGCCATTTTCTCGCGGATGGTGTCGATGTTCCACGGCTTGATGGTGGGCACGCCGCAGCCGCCCGCAGCGCCAATGGCACGGGTAGCCATCTCCATCACGGTGGGGTTGGTGCCGTCGCCTGTAAAGGCTGCAATGCCGTTTTCTGCGCAGGCGCGCACCAGTACATCGTTATAGTCATGTCGGTGTAGGTATCGGAGTAGTGCAGGTTCACTGCGCCCACGGGGCCCGCAAAGAAGGGATAGCGGAAGCTTTTGCCGAACAGCTCCAGCGTGGTGTCCGGTGCACCGCCGGGGCACAGGGTGTCCATGTTCACCCGGATATCTGCCCACTTATTATAATTGCGGATAGCGGTATCGCCCACACCCTTGGCACCCGGACCGGGGATCTGGTTTTTACAGGCCACGCCGTTGCACACCGGGCAGGCCTTGCAGTATTGACCAATGCAGGTACGGGCATTGGCAAGTACTTCAGGATAAGTCATAAAAGCATCCTCCTTATATTTCCCGCCGCTGCGGCACAAAATGACCCACCGCAGTGCTCTTTGCCCTCAATATAGACCTATTTTAAAGGTGCGTCAAGGGCTTTTTGTACTTTCCATCCATGCGGCAGAATGCTTTCTCGCGTTTTTTCGTCATTTTTAAAAAAGTCTGATTTTTTTCAAAAAATCCTTGACAAAAAGCCTGCTTTCAGGTATTATAGTGGAGCGCCAAGGGCACCCGCCCAAAGGCAGAATAAAAGATGTGGAAAGATGGCTGAGTTGGTCTAAGGCGCACGACTGGAAATCGTGTAACGTGTCAAAAGCGTTCTGGGGTTCGAATCCCCATCTTTCCGCCAGAAACCTGAAACAGAAATGTTTCAGGTTTTTTGTTTTGTCCGCAGTTTGCGGCGCTTGACATTTGCGTGCAGTTCCGTTATGCTGAAGCAAATACGTTTTACCGGAAGGAGAGGTTTTCCCATGGCATCTTCCCACAAAAAGCGCACTGGTCTGCGGGCGGCGCTGATCGTTCTGCTGTGTCTGGTTTTGGTGTGCGTGGTGGCTGCGGCGGTACTGTACAGCCTGGTCAGCCGCAAGATCAAGGCATTCCAGAGCGGTGCCAGCTTTGCGCTGGACTACACCATCACCTCCACCGAGGCCGAGCCCCCCGCCCTTTACGCCCTGCTGGACAAGTTCGGCGGCACCACCGGCAGCCTGACCGGCCAGTATACCCCCCGGGCAGTGCAGCTGGCGCTGTACCCGACGGGCACCAGCACCGTCAACGATGCCCCTCTGACCCGGATGTACATCAGCGAGGAAGAGACCCTTTACGACGCCGGGCAGCTGTACAACAAGCTGCGCAGCACGGTTGTGGCCGAGTATCCGCTGGCAAGCCTGCTGCTGCCGGGCTGGTCGCTGGGCAGCTATATCTCCCAAGACCAGCTGGCCACCCTGCTGGGGGTAGACCCCGCCGCCACCGGCTTGCAGCAGGTGAACGACTTCCAGCTGGACTTGAAACAGCTCAAAACCGTGCAGCCCGCCAACGCGAAAGAAGGTTACCTCTACCTTCAGCTGCCGAACCTCGCCGCCGGGAGGATGCGCCGCAGCTGATTCTGGGCATCGAAAAGCAGGGTCTGCTCAAGACCCTGTCCCCCAAGGTGCACATCCTGCTGGACGTGCCCGCCCACCACATCCATGCAGAACTTTCCGGCACGGTGACTGCCGCCCAGACCGTGGTGACCGCCCCTACTTCCCGGATGCAGGACTCTGACGTGGAAAGCCTTGTGCAGCTGCGCAAAACCATCGAGAGCATCGTGCAGTTCGTGCAGACCGCTGCCCAGAGCGATGATGCTGCCTCCCCTGCTGCATAAAAAGCTTATATAAACGCAAAAAATCGGACAGATCGCACTCTGTCCGATTTTTGCTGTTTAAAAGTTTTTTACTTCTTTACGGTCTTTTTGCAGGGTGCACGCTTTGCCTTGGGCTTTGCGGCGGCAGGGGCAGTCTTGGCTTCCGCTGCGGGCGCTGCCTTGGCAGCCGGTTCAGCTTAGTAACAGGCTCGGCCTTGGTTGCCACGGCGGGAGCTGCCTTCACCTCTACTGCGGGAGCAGCAGGCTCAGCCTTTGCCTTAGCAGCCTTCTTTGCAGCGGGCTTTTCTGCCTTGACCGGCTCTGCAGCCTTTGCGGTGGGAGCAGCGGGCTTCTCCTCCACCTTCTTGGCGGTGCGGGGCTTGCGGGCTGCGGGCTTCTTGGCGGGAGCGGCTTCCTTGGCCGGTGCGGCCTTCGTCTCGGCAGCGGGTGCTGCTTGTTCAACCTTGGCGGCACGCTTTACGCGGTCCTTTACCTCAGAGATGACCCACAGCTGGTCACCACCGCCGGGCACCTCCTGCCAGATCTGCAGCACAGCGCCCACCTCGGCACCGATGCCCACGGTGTCCACGCACTTGCCGCCTGCCCAAGAAGAGCGCAGACGCACGGTGCCCTCCGGGGTGTGCTCCACCTTCCACATCTGGGACGTGCCGCCCACGTCCTCCCACAGGTGCAGCCATGTGCCATTGGCGGTGCCGGTCATGGTCAGATCCAGCAGCTTGCCGGAGGCACGGTTGCGGATGCGGTACACACCATCGCCCTCGCGGACAAAGCTCCACTCCTGCTCGGGCTTGTGGTCATACTTGCCCAGACGGACAGTGCCGCCGTCCTTGCTGCCCTCCACTGCCTGAATGACATTGCCGGTGTGAGCGGCAATGGTATAAAAGCGGTCGGCCTCGATCACAGTTTGTGCTACGGATTTCATGTACAAATCCCTCCCAATCATAAAATGCACAGATTTTTCCAATTCCTTCTTATAAAGAATACCACATATCGTGATTTTTCACAAGCAATTCGACAATTCTTTAGCACTTTATATAGAAACCACCCTGTTTTCGCCTGCTTTTTCGCCCCTTCGCAGGGGCGAAAGGCCGTTTTTACTCCCTCTCGACATTTTGTCGCAACTGCGTTATACTGTTTTCATCAGGACTATCTGCCGCTCTGAAAGGGGCGGTTTTCTCGTTTTTTGAAGGAGGATATTTGCCCATGACCCAGCAGGACCGCACTGCGGTGCAATATCATAAAATGACTGAGACCCCTATCCCCCGGCTGATCCTCAGTCTGGCCGCGCCCACGATTTTAAGTATGCTGATCACCAGCATCTACAATCTGGCCGATACCTTTTTTGTAGGGCGCATCTCCACCAGCGCTTCCGGCGCGGTGGGTGTCGTTTCCAGCCTGATGGCCATCATTCAGGCGCTGGGCTTTATGCTGGGGCACGGCTCCGGCACCATCATCAGCCGCCGCTTGGGCAGTCAGGATACCCACGCCGCCACCCGCTTTGCTTCCACCAGCTTTTTTACGGCGCTGGCCTTTGGCGTAGTGCTGGCGGTGGTCGGCCTTGCCACCCTGCCGGACTTTATGATGTTGCTGGGCAGCACCGAAACCATTCTGCCCCATGCCTGTGCCTACGCCCGGCCCATCCTGCTTGCCGCACCGCTGATGATCTCCAGTCTGGTGATGAACAACATCCTGCGGTATGAGGGCAAAGCGAACCTTGCCATGGTCGGGCTGGTCACCGGCGGACTGCTGAACATTGCACTGGACCCGCTGTTCATGTTCGCTTTAGGGCTGGGCACTGCCGGTGCCGGGATCGCCACTGCCTCAGTCAGACCATCAGCTTTGGCATTCTGCTGTATATGTTCCTGCGGGGCAAAACGGTCAGCCAGTTCCGGCTTTCTGCCGTCACCCGGGAGCCGCGCGAGTTTTTGCAGATCCTTGCAGGCGGCGCGCCCAGCTTTGGCCGTCAGGGGCTGAACAGCATCGGCGGGATGCTGCTGAACATTGCCGCCCGCAGCTACGGCGATGCCGCCGTGGCGGGTATGAGCATTGTGTCCCGCATTTTTATGTTCATCCTCTCAGTGGCCATCGGCGTGGGACAGGGCTTGCAGCCGGTGGCGTCCTTCAACTACGGCGCCCGCAAATACCACCGAGTGCGGCAGGCCGCCGTCTTTACCCTGAAAGCCGCCTTTGCGCTGCTGGTGGTGCTGATCGCGGTGTGCTGGTGGAACGATGAAAACCTGATCCGCCTGTTCCGGGATGACCCGGCGGTCACCGCCGTGGCGCTGCCCGCCTTCCGCTACCAGTGCTTTGCCATCCTTCTGCAGCCGGTGATCGTGGTGACCAACATGACCTTCCAGAGCGTGGGCAAGGCCGGGCGTGCCACCTTTCTGGCCTGCTGCCGGCAGGGCGTGTGCTTTATCCCGTTGATTCTTGTACTTCCCCGGGTGCTGGGGCTTGTGGGCGTGGAGCTTTGCCAGCCCATTGCGGATACGCTCACCTGCTTCATTTCTCTACCCTTTTTGCTGGCCTTTCTGCGGCAGCTGGAGCAGATGGACAAGGCAGAAGCGTCCCATGCCCCGGCGCAGCTGTAATGCAATTGTAACCGTTTTTAGCCGCATTTTTCTGCAAGTTCTGCAATGAAAAATGCGGCTGTTTCGTATTCTGAGTGAACGGAAAAAATTTCCTCCCTGTTTTTTGCAAAGGAGTGGTTTTTATGAAGCGTGTTGTCTTGCGTATCGCTGCGGGGCAGTCTGCACTGCCCTTGCCCTTACTTTAGGCTGCGGCTGTACCCTGCTGCCGCCCGCCACCGGCGTGCCGGGCGCTGCAAGCTCTGCGGTTTCGGTACCTACGGACGACAACGGCAAACCCCTGTACGACCCTGCCGTGCTGAACGATAGCCGTTTGCGGGTGCTGTACTGCGACAGCCGTTCCGGAAGCAGCACCACCATCCTGTGCGGCAGCACCCCGCTGCACCAGTCTACCCGCAGTGAGAACGTCTCGCTGGTGGAGGACAGTGTCACCGGCACCGCAGACTACTGGCTGCGCAGTTGGTCCGACCCCACCGGCCGGGGCGGACGCCGCACCGCCCTGTACGACAAGACCGGCACCGAAGTAATGTCCTTTGAGGGCGAGCAGAGCGCCACCCTGCAAAACGGCCTGCTGGTGCTGCAGGAGAGCCGCCTGATCGATGGCGGATACGTCCCGGAGTCCGGTTATGGCACCTGTCAGGTCATCGACCTTGCCACCGGCGCAGCGCTGCCGGTACCGGAAGGTGCATACAGCTGCACCCTATGCGGCGATAAGCTGGTGTTCAGCTGCTACGCCCGCCCGGAGGGACTGGACGATTACGACTGGGATACCGACTACCAGCAGAACCGCTGGGTGGTGGTGCAGGAGAAGGACGGCACCCCCGTCTACCGCGCCGAGGCCGCCTCGGCATACCGCCTTTTCTACGACAGCGACACCCTGAGCGACTGGGTGAAGCTGGACGTTGCCACCGGAGAGGAAACCACCGACCAAATCCTGTACAACACCCAGACCGGCGAGCAGTACACGGGCTTTTTGCAGGTCTATCCGGGTGGTCTTGCCAGCTTTTCCACCAGTGACGGCCGGTACGAACTGCGGGACATGACCACAGAGGACCGCGGACTGATCTCCACCTTTGACGAGCAGCCCAGCCAGTATTTCCCGGGCTATGTGGTAACATGGCACAGCGGCGAGGGCCATGGCTACGAACTCTATGATTTGGAGACAGGCGCAAAGACCCCGCTGTACGATGTGGACGCCACCGACAACACCGTAGCCGTCTACGCGCTGGACGCAGTCTGCGGGTGTACAGTAAGGACAACGGCAAGCTGCTGACCGACACCACCGTAGAACCGGTGGAGCACCAGCAGCGAGTACGGATGAGCAACTGCGGCACCGGCTACGTCTGGCTGGAATTGCAGGATAACGACCGCTACGAGACCACCGCCACCCGGCTGTACGGCCCGCAGGGGCTTGTCAGCGACCTGACCGCCCTGCAAGGCAAATACAGTTACGTCAACTACCTGACCACCGACCCGACGGCAGACCCATGTTCTACGGCAGCCGCAGCGCTGTGGGCAGCGCCTACGGCAACGTATGCGATGTGCTGGACGCAGACGGCAAGGTGGTGCTGCAGGGGCTTGCCAGCTGCGCCGGGTACTATTCTAACAGCCTGAACGCCCTGCCCGACCATGTGTTTGCTGCACAACGGGGCTTCTATGTGGGCTGGATGGACACAAGCGGCAACTGGCTGTACTGCCAGAGTATTTTCTCGTCTGCCACTGCGGACGATGAACCGAGTTACGGCTATTGAGTTAGGAGGGCTTTCTTATGAAAAACGCTAAAATTTCCCGCCGCAGCTTTCTGCTGGGGCTGGCTGCCTGCTCCGCTGCCGGGGTGCTGACCGCCTGCAAGGGCACGGATGCGCCCTCCGGCAGCACCGCCTCCTCTGTGGATAAACACCCGCGTCCTCTGCAGCGTCCTCTACTGTGCAGCAGGCAGCGCCGTTTTTGACCGTGGAGGATTTTCCCCCGCTGGACGGCAGCACCGCCTGCATCCCGCTGATGGCGCAGATGCTGGCCGATACCACCGGTATGGACTTGGAAGAAGCCGCAGCAGCATCACGGTGAGCACCACCGCCTACGCATGGGAAAACTTTGGCTTGTACGACACCACCACCCGGATGCTGGTGGTATACGAAGCGCCGGACTATGTAAAGGAAGAGCTGCAAGAGGCCAACGTGGAGCTGGAGCAGAAGCCCATTGGAGTGGACGCGCTGGTGTTCATCGTCAACGAGGATAACCCCGTGCAGGCGCTTACCCGGCAGCAGCTGCGGGACATCTATGCCGGAAAGATCACCAACTGGAAGGATGTAGGCGGCAAGGATCAGGAAATCGTTGCCTTCCAGCGCGGCGAGGACTCTGGCAGTCAGACCCTGTTCAAAAAGCTGCTCATTCAGGGCAGAGAGTTGATGACTCCGCCTCTGAGCTGGCTCCCGCCGCCATGGGCGAGCTGGTGGACAGCATTGCCGATTACAACAACAGCGCCAACGCCATCGGTTTCTCCGTGTATTACTACATCGACCAGATGTATTCCAAGCCCGGGCTGCGGCTGCTGGCGGTGGACGGTGTGACCCCCAGCAACGACACTCTTGCCGACGGCAGCTACCCCCTGTGCAACGATTTTTACGCCGTCATCCACCCGGATGCCGCCGCCGACAGCCCGGAGCGCCGCCTGTACGACTGGCTGGACACCGACGCCGGGCAGGACTGCATCAAAAAGTCCGGCTATGTGGCCGTCGGCCCGCAGACCACCGTCACCATCGTGGATTGAAATTGACAGACCTTCTCTCGTCTGCTACAATAAAGGCAGGATTTTGTCGATCTTTATGCAGCAGAATGCTGAAAGGAAGGTCTTACTATGGAACATCCCTCTCACCCGGTAGAAAGCCACTGGCGTACCTCCCTGCGCAACCGCATTATTCAGGCTTCCAGTCTGCTGGAAGTGCTGTTATCCGGGCTGGTGCTGATTGGTCTGCTGCTCAGCGTTGTGCCTCTGATCCGCTGGATGCCCGGCCTGCTGTTCGATGGCAACGAGGCAGAGATCCGCACCTTTCTGGAGCGCAGTCTGGATATCGTGATCGGCATCGAGTTCATCAAGATGCTGGCCAAGCACAGCCCCGGCAGCAGCCTTGAGGTGCTGCTGTACGCCATTGCGCGCCATCTGGTGGTGGGGCACGATTCCGCCGTGGAGAACCTGCTCAGCGTGGGCGCGATTGCGCT